>Ga0247786_1000043_pt1 | contig 13453 bp, 20 predicted proteins | sample UWRJS066202C4_FD_179917 | JGI IMG/M metagenome (GOLD analysis project Ga0247786, IMG submission 179917) | Soil microbial communities from Arlington Agricultural Research Station in Wisconsin, United States - UWRJ-S066-202C-4 | ecosystem: Environmental > Terrestrial > Soil > Agricultural land... | reverse complement strand
CGACCTTCGCCATGATGTCGTCGCCGATCGTGACCGCGTCGTAGGGGCAGAGCAGGTCCCAGGCGGGGCCGCGCTCGAAGGCGAGGTTGATCAGGGACTCGTGACGGCAGCACTCTTCGAGCGCGGCGTCGCTGCGGGAGGCCCAGACGGATTCGCCGATCCCGCGAGCCGGTCCGCCCTCGCCGTCGGCGAACTCCCGCCAGAGGGGGATGATCGAAGCGGGGTTGCGACCGACCTTGCGCATGTCGACAAAGCGCACGGCCGCAGCGTCGGCGTCCAACTCGCGCCGCAGCCACTTGGCCTGCTCCGGGCCGACGGCGATCAGGATCCGCTGGCCGGAATCGAGTCCAGCCTGGATGAAGGGGACGGTCCCGGCGAGGTACTCGGTGGGGCCGTCGTAGAGAAGGGCTTCGTGTTGAAAACCTGCGTGTTTCAATCCGTCACCTCTTGCCGATCCGTCTTCCCGCTCGGGGGAGGATCAAAACGGCTTTGTGCGCTACGTCACTGGGATTGTTTGTGGACCACATCACTGGGGTATTCCGACTCTTGGCACAACTGTCACAGAGCTGTTTGTGTCGGGAGGTAGACCGCTCACTTCTCACGGCATCGCACGGAGATTGGGAGGGGCACTAGATCCAACAGATCACCCAATTTTTCCAAAAGCCGGAGGACGACAGATGACCGCCCCACCCCCCAGCACCCAGGAATCCAGCCGACCCCAAGACGAGATCCGCGGACCCGAGCTCGGCCCCGCGCTGAAGCGCGACGTGGTGCTGCAGCGGGTCCGCGCAGCGCAGAAACGGCTTTCGCCGATTCCGGCGAGGGTTCCCCGACTGCGGTAGAATCGCCAGATGGGTTTGCCGGTGCCGCCTGCGGCGCCGGTCGGACACTAGTCAAAGGCAAGACCGCGAGGCACCGACCGCAAGGCGCCCCGGGACTTCCGATCACGTCAAAACGGAGGTTCCGAATTGCCCATCGTTGATTCACGAACCCAGGACGGGTTACTGGTCGTCGAGCAGCTGGAGGAAGGGGAGCGCATTCGCTGCTGCCTGGAGGGAGAGCTCGACCTCTCGAACGCCGGCACCGCCGAGCTGATGCTGGAAGAAGCGCTCAACTCCAAGCGCCCGGTCCTGATCGACCTCAGCCGGCTCGAGTTCCTCGACTCCACCGGGATCGCTCTCCTGGTCTCGGCCCTCGGGCGCCCGGACGCCCGCCGGATCCAATTCATCCCCAGCGAGACGCTGGGAGTGCGCCGCGTCCTCAGCCTCACCGGGCTCGAGGAGAGGCTGTCCTACGCCTCGCTCGAAGACCAGGCGATCCAGCCCGCCGCCTAGCCCCGTCAGCTGGGCCCGGCCTGCCGGGCGCGGCGGACGGCCTCGGCCATTCCGTCGCGCTGCGGCCAGAACGCCCGCGTCGCGAGGAAGCCGACGTGCGGCAGGCCCGCGGCTTCGTCAGCACTGCAGCGAGTCCCAGGAGCCCGGGACCCCCGCGTCGACGATCGTCAGGCCCTGCTCGGCCTCGACCAGGTACCAGTTGACGCTGGCGTCTTCGATCCGGTGGATGTCGGGGGCGGCGCCGCGTTCGATCTTCGGTCCGATTCGCCTTCCTTACCCGCCTCGTCTGCAAACTCAGCCTGGTTCTTCTCCAGCCGCCGCCGCAGCTGCCGCTCGGAGTGGGCGGCGAGCGGGATCACCGAGTCGCCGTAGCGGACGCCGCCGAAGCGCAGGCGCTGGAGGACCGCGAGCCAGGCGCAGATGCCGCGCTCGAGCACCCAGACCGGCGCCAGCAGCGAGGAGGTGGCCGGGAAGAAGGCGGCCCCGCCGGCGCGCCGGCGCCCCCGCTCGGCGAGGCCGATCGCAGCGAGGGCGGCCGGCGGCGCGAGGCGGGGGCGGCGGGCCAGCAGCGGCACGACCGCGAGCCAGAGCGCCATCCGCAGCGGCAGGGCGAAGTCGTCGTAGGCCTGACGGGTGCGCTGGCCCCAGAAGTGGGCGGAGGAGGGCGGCGTCCGGGCGACGTAGAGGTCGAGCGGGTCGGCCTCGCTGCCGCCGCCGGCGCGGACGGTGCGGATCAGCTCCAGGTTCTCGAAGAGGACGTCGCCGTCGTAGAGCCCCGCCGCCAGCAGGCGCGAGCGCCGCACCGCCAGCGTGCCGGGGTAGTCGCGCCCGAAGCAGCGGTTGAGCAGGGTGCGGGCGGTGTCCCAGCGGGCGTGCCAGGGCAGCGAGCTGAAGTAGTTCTGCGGGCGCACCAGGTCGCAGGCGTTGAGCAGCTCAGCCGTGCGGCGCAGCGCCTCGAGGTCGTAGCGGACGTCGTCGTCGGCGATCACGACCCGCTCGTGGGAGGCGAGGCGGATCCCCGTGCGCACCCCGGAGACTTTCCCCATCAGCCACTGCTCGTCCTCCAGCGGCGCCACGTGGGTGACGAAGCCGCCCCAGGCCTCGGCGTTGGCGGCGAAGACCCCTGCCGGGGAGCCGTCGACGACGATCGTCTCGGCGCAGTGGGGCGCGATCCCGGCCAGGTAGTCCGCCAGATCCTGCCGCTGCCCACCGTCGCGCCAGCGCACCGGCACCACGTAGCTGAGCTCCAGCGCGGCGCTCACGCGGCGACGGGGACGAGGGGCGAGCGCAGCGACGTCTCCCCCCGCTCCCACGAATCCATCAGGTGGCCCGCCCAGCGGGCCTCGACCTGAAGCAGCGCCCGGGCGCCGAAGAGGATGTCGGCGGCCACCTCGGGCTCCTCGGCGGCGAGGCCGCCGGCCAGGTCCCAGGCGGCGATGTTCTCGTGCACGGCGTCGGCCTCGACGTGCTCGTCGTAGAAGTGGGTCACCTCCCGGCCGTACCCGTGCCGGCGCAGGGCGTTGCCGTAGCGGCGGTTGGGGATCGAGGAGGTCATCTCGAAGCCGGCGAGGTGGCCGACGAGGGCGCCGCGGCGCCGGCGGTGCAGCCCGAAGTGCGTGATCAGGTTGACCGTCGCCAGGGTGATCCCGGGCCAGCGGTCGAGGTAGCGGCCGTAGGTCGGGTCGAGCCCGAGGCCGGCCATCGTCTTCGCGAAGAGCGCCGAGTGCATGCGCTCGGCGCTGCCGCCGCCGTACTCGTCGAACTGGACCTCGAGCAGAGCCGCCTTCGGCCGCGGCGAGAGGCGCGGGATCGCCCACGAGTGCGGGTCGGCCTCCTTCAGCTGGTAGGCGGAGCGGTGGACGACCTGCTCGAGCATCTGCTCCTGGGTGCCCTGGGTCTCCATGTAGCGGGAGAGCGGCGGGCCGGGGTCCTCGGCGACGATCTCCTGCAGGGCGGCGCCGACCGACTCCAGCTCCGCCGCTTCGGCCGGGGCCACGAGCTCGGCCACGGCTTCTTCGAAGGGCCGCTCGAGGGCTCCGCGGAAGGAGAGCAGCGAGGGCGACCACTCCCAGCCTTCGTCGACCCCCTCGATCGACGTGTAGTGGAGCTCGTAGGCGACGTAGAGGGCGAGCTGCAGATCGTCGTCGGCCAGCGGGTCGCTCGGCTCGATCAGGCCGGGACAGGCGAGGCGCGTGTGCGGCGGACCTTCCAGGGCCTCGAACAGCTGCTCGCTGAGCGGGCCTCGGGGCGGGGGCAGCTCGATCAGGCGCCCGGCCATGGCTCCTGTCCGCTCGGGGCCTTGAACCCGATCAGCTTGTGGGTGCCGTCGCAGAACGGGCGCATGCGCGACTTGCCGCAGCGGCAGAGCGCGATCGTCCGCCGCTCGACCGGCAACTCGTTCCCGTCCTGGTCGGTGACCGCGAAATCGCCGCGGACCAGATAGGGGCCGTCGGGATAAGGGGTGATGGTGGCTGGGGACGACTGGTCTGGGGGCATGCCGCCGATCCAGCTACCCGCAGCTTGGATGGATAAATCGTCCCGATCCCTGGGTAGGGAGATGGCATGGGACAGGAACAGACGCTGGAGTCGCAGAGCGACGGTCACGGCAACAGCTTCGAGTCGATCCGGGCGGAGATCTCGCGCGAAATGGTCCGCCTCTACAAGCAGCTGTTCGGGCGCGGGCCGACCAAAGCGCGGACCGAGTTCGCCGGTCCCGACATCGTCATCTGCACGCTCGAGAACACCTTCACCCCGGCCGAGCGCAGCCTCGCCGACCTCGGCGAGCACCAGCGCCTGCGCGACACCCGGCTGTACTTCCAGGCGGCCACCCACGACAAATTCACGGAGATAATCGAGCGTCTTGCGGGGCGAAAGGTGCGGGCCTTCATCAGCGGCCTCGACGCAGAAGAGGACGTCTGCGCCGAGGTCTTCTACCTCGAGCCGAGGGAGTCACCCGGGCGCGAGGAGCCCAAGGGTTGAAATCCGGGGACCAGGGGTAGACGCAGCTCAGGCCCGGAGGGAGAGGTCCGGGGCCCCACAGCAGCAGGTACGGAACGTCTCCGGTCGACCAGTCGGCTGCGAAGCGGGCCGCGACTCCAATACCAACCCACCAAGGAGGTTGAAATGGACCGTGGTCCGATTCCGCTGTCGTCTTCGGCTTCGCCGACGAAGGCGGCCCGACCCGCTTCATGGTGATCGTCGGCGCCCTCGAGGCGTTGACGGCGCTGATGACGCGCTGGGACCGCAGCGAAGCCGAGGAGACCTACACGCACGAGCGCCGCACGCCCGCGCACTGACCACCTCAACCCCATAGCCCCGCGCCGCACGGCTGGAGTCCTGCCTCCCTTCCAGGACTCCAGCCGTGCGGCAGGGGATAACCAGTCGAAAGGAAAACCATGTTCAGGCACACGAAACAACTGGCCTACAAAGTCAGGGGCGACGAACCCAACCCGATCTTCGCCAAGCACCTGCAGCAGGCGATCGGCGGGGTCGAGGGCGAGATCCGGGTCTGCCTCCAGTACCTCTTCCAGGGCTGGGGCAACCGCGGGCCCGACCGCTACAAAGACATGCTCCTCAACACCGGCACCGAGGAGATCGGCCACATCGAGATGCTCGCCACCGCGGTGGCGCTGAACCTCGAGGGGGCGCCGGCGAAGCTGCAGGAGGAGATCGCCGGGAAAAACGGGGCGGTCGAAGCCGTGCTCGGCGGCCAGGACCCGCGCCACGTGCTCTCGGCCGGGCTGGCGGCGATGCCGGCCGACGCCAACGGCAACCCGTTCAACGGCTCCTGGGTCGTGGCAACCGGGAACCTCGGCTCCGACATGATCGCCAACGTCCATGCCGAGGCCAGCGGCCGCCTGCTCGCCACCCGGCTCTACGAGATGACCGACGACCCGGGGATGAAAGACATGCTCTCGTTCCTGATCGCCCGCGACACCATGCACCAGAACCAGTGGATGGCGGTGCTGGAGGAGCAGAAGGACATGGGGCTGCCGGTGCCGCCGGACTTCCCCCAGGAGCAGGAAAAGCAGGAGTTCGCCTACGAGTTCTTCGTCCACTCCGACGGCGAGGTGCCGAAGGACGCCCGCTGGACCAGCGGCAGCTCGGTCGACTCCAAGGGCAGCTTCGGAGTCCGCGAGGCCGAGCCGATGGGCGAGATCCCGAAACTGGCTCCGGCCGAGGCGCGGCCGGAGCAACACAGCACCCCGATCCCGGCCGAGGGCGGGATCCTCCGCAAAGCAAAGGACGCGGTGACGCCTTAGTCCTCAGGCTGGCCGCAGCGGCCAGATGACGACGTCCTGGCGGGGCGAGTAATGCAGCAGCGGCTCCCCCGCCAGGTCGATCCCGAACGGCATCGCCATCGTGTTGGTCTCGATCTCCGCCCAAGCCTCGTAGAGGGGCCAGGGCGGGTGATGGATCTCGCCGCGCTGGACTCGCCCCTCGTCGTCGAGCGTGTAGAGGCAGTAGCGCTCGGACAACCAGCGCTCGAGCGAGCTTTCGCGGACCGGCAGCTCCTCCCCCCTCGGCCCATAGCGGCCGGCGAAGTAGGCGGGCGGGCCGTCGCCGGAGGTGCGGATGAGGTCGTAGGCGACCCCCTCCTCGTCGTGCTCGACCCGGATACGCGAATGGAAGTACGGCAGCCGGTAGGTGCGGCGGGCGGCGAGGACGGCGGCGCGGCTGTCGGCGTCGAGGCTGAGGAAGTAGATCCCGGGCTTGCCTTCGACGCTGACGTAGGTGCGGACGTTCAGCTCCGGGAAGCTGGAGAGCATCGGCGCCGGCAGGGTCGCCCGCAGGCGAAGCCCCTGGACGCAGAACGGGGTGATGCCGAGCCAGGCGCTGCCGTCACGGGTGTCGAGCGGCAGCTCCGCCGGGACGACCTTCCGCAGCTCCTCCTCGGGCACTCGCCAGTGGGCGAAGAGGAGGTCGACCCAGGTCTGCCCCATCAGCCAGGACCCCTCCGGCAGCGGCCAGGGGCGGTGGCCGACGTCGCTCAACGCCGCCCGTTGCCTGACGGCGTCGGTGAGGTGCCCGATCACTCGTCCTCTTCGCCGACCCGGTTGCCGATCGCCTCGACCACCTCGGCGTCGAGCGGCTCGACCCCGACCACCCGTTCGGGGAAGACGAGCAACGCTCCGTGGTCGGCATCGAGATCGCAGTCCTCGCTCAGCCTCCCCGCCAACTCGACCACGACCTTGCCCTCCGGCTCGGAGTCGTTTTTCCAGGCGAGGTAGCGGTAGAGGCCCTCCCGGCGCGGGAAGACGGCAATTCCCCGCCGCTTGGTGCGGTGGATCTCGCCGCTTCCCTGGCAGGTGGGGCAGGTCTGCTGGAAGCGGACCCGCCCCTGGCAGGCGGGGCAATCGGGATCGGAGCCCGCCTCCAGGCAGGAGAAGCACTGGTACCGGGTCGTGCCGCGGCCCCCGCACTTGTCGCAGGGGCCGTGTTCTGGCTCACCCCAGGGCTCGGTCACCTGCCGCTCGGGATCCAGCAGCGCCGCAGGATCGGCTTCCGCCGGACAACTGTGGAAGAAGCTCCCGTCAGCTGCCGTCACCGTTCTTCCGCGCCTCCTTGGCCGCCGCGGCGGCCTTCTCCAGCCGCTCGGCCTCGCGCTCGGTCGCCGTCGCCTCCTCCTTGGCCTCGATGCTCTCTTCCTTGGCCTCTAGCTTCTCGAGCTGCGCGGTCTTCTCCGCTTTGGCGTTGGAGCGTTTGGCTTTGCTCACGGCTTTGGCCGTTTTCTCCTTCTTTTTCGCCTCGGCTTTCTTCGCCCGCGCCTCGCGCTCGCGGCGGCGTTTCTCGGCCTTGCGCTTCTCCTGCTCGGCGTTGCGCCGCGCTTCCGCGGCCGCTTTCTCGGCCGCTTTGGCGGCCCGGGCCTGGCGCTCCTCGGCCTCGCGCTCCTGCACCTCGGCTTTCTCGCGCAGCTCGGTCGCCCGCTCGCGCTCCTTCGTCGCCAGCAGCGCCGCCCGGCCTTCTTCGCGCAGCTCCGGGTCCGCGAAGAGGACACCGGTGGCGCTGCGGGCGCCCGCTTCGGCCCGGTCGATCAGGTGTTTGGCCCCCGAATCGGAGCCGCCCAGGGCGCCCAGGGCGACGTCGAACGGCGCCCGCGCCAGCTTCAGCGACGAGTTGAAGATCGTTTTCGGGACAGTCGGCATCGCCATCTCTAGTTCTCCTCCTTGGGATCGATCGCGGCGGCAGCCGCTTCGGCGCGGTCGGCTTCGCGCTGCAGCTCGCCGGCCTCGCGCTTCGCCTCGCCCTTCTCGGCCGCGGCCTGCCTACGTTTTGCGGCGGCGCGGTCTTCGCCGGCCAGCCGCTGGCGCTCGGCGGCGGCTTTCTCCGCCTGCGCGCGGGTGGCGGCCTCGCGCTCCTCTTCGGCCCGCCGGCGCTCGGCCTGCTCTTCGGCCTCGATCTCGGCGGCCTCGAGCTCGACCTCGTGGCGCTCGGCGACGGTCTCGGCCCGCTCGGCCTCGATCTCGGCTTCCTCTTCCTTGCGCTCGGCCTCGGCGGCCTTGGCGGCGGCCTCCGCCTCTGCTTCGGCCTGGACCTCCTGCAGCTTTCCCTCGCGGTGCAGGTCGTCGCGGTCGAGAACCGCGCCAGCCATCTGCTTCGCCTTGCCAACCACTTTGCCCAGGGGGCCTCCGGCAACCTTCTCCTGCTCGCTCAAGCTCGCTCTCCTTCTGGTTTCGTCCTCTTCACCTGTCGGGCTTCCCATACCCCCGCCGGCCGGGCGGCGAACCGGACGGAGGTCACATACCCGGTCAGTAGCGCAGCAGGGCGGCGACCCCGCCGGCCTCGGCGAGCGGTCGGGCGAGTTCGTCGTGGACGACCGTGATGCGGGCGCTGCTGGACATCGCCGCCCGGATCAGCGACTCGCCCTCCTGACCGATCGCGCCGTCGAAGACGAGGTGGTCGACACGGCCTTCGCCCAGCGCCTCTTTCACCTCCTGCAGGCCGGCGGCGCCGCGGCTGCCGCCCTTCGCCTCCCCCAGCGCCCGCTCGACGACGGCACGATCTCGCTCGGAGTCGAGGCGGCCGACCACCTCGGAGACGAGCTCGCCCACCTTGCCGGTCGGGACGGAGATGAGGTCCTGGTCGCCGCCGACGGTCAGGGTCGCCTGCGGCGAGCCGAAGCCGGACCTGAAGCTCTCGAGGTCCTTGCCGGGGCCGAAGACGATCAGCTCGGCCATCCCGTCGTCCCCGAGGCGACGGGACGCGAGGCCTCCGCACTCGGAGAGGAAGCGCTGGCGGTTGTGGTCGAGGCGTTCCCCGAACTGGTCGTGGCCGGAGGAGCTGACCCCCTGGCCGCGGGCGGGGTTGTTGGTGCTCTGGGATTTGCGCTCGCGCCAGTCGAGCATGGTGACGCTCAGCTCCCAGTCCTCCAGCTCCTCCAGGGCGCCTTCGGCGCAGCGCAGCAGCCGCACCCGCTCGGAGGAGAGCAGGGCGACCCCGCGGGCGCCGCCGCGGCCGCAGATGTCCAGCAGCGGCGCCACCACCGGGTCGACGCCGAACTCGACGCAGGCGTCGGCGGCCGGGGCAACCGCGATCCCGAACCAGTGCTCGGTCCCCTCCTTCTCAGAGACCTCGACGAAGCCGACTTCGCCCCGCGGCGGCGGTCGCAGATCCCCGTCCTCGAAGCGCTCGGTCAGCCGCTTCGCCGTGGCCCGCAGGGCTACGCGGCGGTCGTGCTCGGCTTCCTGCTGGGTCTCGAGGATCGAATCGAGGCCGTTGCGCAGCTCAGTCCGCCAGGCGCCGCCGCGGTCGGCCGGATCGAACCCGAGGAAAACGGAGAGGACGCCCAGCGGCGGGCGCCATTCGCTCAACTCCCGTGCAGCCTCCAAGGTCGGTTGGGTCATCGACGCCTCCTCCTGAGTCGGGGTGCGCCTCGGCTACCCCGGCCCGGTCAGGAAAAACCGATGAGGGCTAAGGGTTGGCGTAGCGCAGGGAGCCGGGCGTGTCGAGGCCCTCGCCGGTCTCCAGCAGCGTCTTCAAGCCGGAGAGGATCATCGGCCAGCCGCCGTAGAGCTCGCTGTTGGCGTCCTCGCCGAGCTGGTCGTGGGTGACGCGGAGGCGGCAGGAGGTGCCGACCGGCTCGATCTCCCAGGTGACGCGCGAGGTGCCTTCCGTCTTCACGTCCTCGCTCCAGAGCGCGGTGAAGGTCTGGACCAGCCGCCGCGGCGGGTCGACCTCGACGTTCTCCCCGCTGGCGATCTCGATCACCCCCGGCACCGCGGCCTTGTACTCCGAGCCCGGAGTCCATTCGGAGACAGTGCCGACCCCGAAGCTGTAGCGGGCACGCATCTCCTCGCTGGTGATCGCCTCCCAGAGGCGCTCGGGCGTCGTCTTGATGTAGATCTCGAACACGGTCATCGATCCGCGCCCGCCGACCACGGCATAAGCCTGCTCCTCGCTCATCGCTTCTCCTCGCTCTCCATGTCTTTCTTCAGCTCGCTGAGCGCCGCGGCCCAGGGCTGTGCGTACTTGCCGACCCAGCGGTCGTGGATCAGCCGGATCGGGACGGGGTTGAGGAAGTGCAGCTTCTCGCGGCCGCGCTTCCGGGTCGTCACCAGGCCCGCCTCCTCCAGCACCTTCAGGTGCTTCATGACGCCGAAGCGGGACATCGGCAACCGCTCTTCCAGGGCGCTGAGGCTCTGCCCGTCCCGCTCGAAGAGCCGGTCGAGCAGCTCGCGGCGGGTTGGATCCGCCAGCGCCTTGAAGACCTCGTCCATGGACGCCACTATAGGTGACTGTTTAGTCACATGTCAAGCAAGCGGTGGGGGAGCCACACGAAGACATGGGGGCTTACACATCTCCTCGATGAACGTCTGCACGGGCAACCCGATTACGACGATCAGCAAAGGCCAGACGATCCGCCTGCACGGGATCTACAACGTGCCGGAAGGGCATCACCTGATCGACGACGCGATGGCGATCGCGATCATGTACCTCGGCTGAGGCTGGATCGAATCGAGGGGGCGCCCGCCGAGGACGGGCGCCCCTTTATCGCCAAAGGTCGCCCGCGACTACCTTCTATTACACGGATTCGTGTCACATAGCGGTAGACTCGCGGTGGCGGTGCTCATCGGGGGCTTTGACTGGTAGCCCTTGACCCTTTCAGGGTTCGGTGGGCGCCGTCAAATGGCGCGGACCTACGATTGAGCGATGGACCACAGCGGCCAAAGTCTCAACTCCCTTTCCTTCTCCGCCACCGTCCACTGCCTCACCGGCTGCGCGATCGGCGAGGTGGCGGGGCTGGCGATCGGGACCGCGCTGGGCTTCTCCAACCTGGGGACGATCGTGCTGGCGGTCGCCCTCGCCTTCCTCTTCGGCTACGGGCTGACCAGCCTGCCGCTGCTCCGGTCGGGAATGCCCCTGGGCGAGGTGGCGCCGCTCGCCTTCGCCTCCGACACCCTCAGCATCGCGACGATGGAGATCGTCGACAACCTCGTCGTCCTCGCGGTTCCGGGCGCGATGGACGCCGGCCTCGACAGCCTCCTCTTCTGGGGCAGCCTCGCCTTCGCCCTCCTCGTCGCGGGCCTGATCGCCTGGCCGGTCAACCGCTGGCTGATCGCCCGCGGCAAAGGCCACGCCGTCGTCCACCAGACCGGCCTCCACGGCTAGAGCGCGAGATCGCCCGCGATCACGGTCTCGGTGCGGCCGCCGACCCAGACGGCGCGGTCTGCGTCCTGGGAGATCTCGATGCGGCCGGCGCGGTCGATCGCCCCGCCCTGGGTGGCCACGTAGGGGGCGGTTAGCCGGCCGCTGCCGAGCAGCCACTGTGCAACCGAGGCGTTGAGGCTGCCGGTGACCGGGTCCTCCCAGGCGAGGCCGTTGACCGGGGTGAAGGCGCGCAGCTCGATCGCCGCCTCCGCTCCGGGCGGGTGAAAGCCGACGACGCCGAGATCGAAGTCGAGGTCGCCGGGCTGCAGCTCCAGCACCCGCTTGGTGCTCTCGAGCAGGACCGCGATCCAGCCCGGCCCGTTGTCGACCCACTCGACTGCGAGCATCTCGGCGGGGTCGAGCCCGAGGGCCGTGGCAACTTTCGCCGCGTCCTCCCCTGAAGCTGGTCCGGATCGCACCAGCGGCGGCGCCTCGAACGCCAGCCGCCCGTCCTCGCGCCGGATCCGGATCGGCCCCGCCTCGCACTCCTGCACGATCTCGGCGGGATTCGTCGGCTCTTCCCCGGCCTCAAGCCAGGCGTGGCAGGTACCGAGCGTCGGATGACCGGCGAAGGGCAGCTCCAGCACCGGGGTGAAGATCCGCACCCGGTAGTCGGCCTCGGGCGCCGTCGGCGGCAGCACGAAGGTGGTCTCCGAGAGGTTCGTCCAGCGCGCGAACCGCTGCATCTCCTCCTCCCCCATCCCCTCTGCCCTAAGCACCACCGCGACCGGGTTGCCCGACCAGGGGCCGCTGCCGAAGACGTCGACCTGAGCGAAGCGGCGCGGCATTCCCCGAGTCTCCCACCGGATCGGAATGTTTGGCTTTTTACCCCAGGGGAAGCCAGGGGGAGGGTCGCATTAACGCGAAGGTGAGCATGGATGCTCGCCGAGGAGGAGGGATCGAATGCCCGACGTAAGCGACATCACCAGCACCGCGGTGCAGTTGGCGCGCAAGAAAGGCAAGTCACCGGCCGCGCCGCTGAAGAACCTGAAAAGCCCGGGGAAGATGGCCGCGGCCGGGGCGACGATGATGGCGCTGCCGTTCGCGGCGGAGGGAATCGCCAAGCTAGTCGGTGGCTCGCCGAAAGAGAAAGCAGCCGACCTCGGCAAGAAGGCGAAAGACAAAGCCACCGAAGGCGCGAAGGAAGCGGTCAGCGACGTCGCCGACGAGAAGCTCGGCTCGAAACTGGGCGGCCTCGGCAGCCTCTTCAGCAAAAACGGATCCGACGACGACGGCGAGGACGCGACCGAGGCCCACGGCAGCGGCCGGCGGATGCCGATCCAGCAGTCGGTCGACGTCGCGGTCCCGATCGACGAGGCCTACGACCAGTGGACCCGGTTCGAAGAGTGGCCGGAGTTCATGCACCGGGTCGACAGCGTCCAGCAGGTCGACGACTCGACCGTCCACATCTCGACCAAGGTCTGGGGCGTGACCAAGGAGTTCGAGGCCGAAATCGTCGAACAGCGGCCGGACGAGCGGATCGAATGGCACTCCGAGGACGGGCTGATGAACAGCGGCGTCGTCACCTTCCACCGCCTGGCGCCCCGCCTGACCCGGATCGAGGTGACGATGGACGTGAAGCCGGACTCGCTGCTGGAGAAAGCCGGTCGCGGCATGCGCTTCACCAAGCGCGCGGTCCGCGGCGACCTCCACCGGTTCAAGGCCTACGTCGAGATGGAGGAGCACAGCGACAAAGGCTGGCGCGGGACGATCAAGAACGGCGACGTCAAGCGCAAGCGCGAGCGGAAGCGGTAAACCGCAGCGCTGAGCCTTTGGGTCGTCATAGACCGATGGCGATTCGTATCCTGATTACTCGATATTCGCTAAGGTATTGTCATGAGAAGGACATGCCCAAACAAGGTGACGACCGCCCTGGTAACCGCGATAGCACTCGTACTGAATGTTGGGTGCGGGAGCAGCAATAACCCAGAAGAGACCTCCCCCGCTCTCACCAAGGCTCAGTTTCTCAAACGAGGAAACGAGATCTGCGAAAAGCGCTTAGAAGAAAAGGATGATGTTGTGAAAGCGGCGGTCAAAAAACTCGCCGCCTCTGGGCAGAAGGAAGCTTCGAAGCAGTTGCAACAAGAAGTTGGGGAAAGCGTTCTCTCCAGCTACCGGCTTATCGCAAATGAATTGGGTTCCTTGGAGCCGCCGGCACAAGACAAGGACGAGATCGAGGCGCTGATCACGACGCTTGAAGACAGCCTTGACGAAGCCGACTCAGACCCCAGCAGCGTCTTGAGCACGGAAATCTTTGGGGAGGCGGCCGAAGCAGGACGGTCCTACGGGCTCGATACCTGCAACTTCTAGGCCATCAGTCCGAAATCACGCACGCGAGAGCGTAAGCAAACCCCGGGCGCAAGGCCCGGGGTTCGGTTCACTGAGCTGGTGCGATTTAGGAGGGTTCTTTCGGAGTGACGGCCCAAGTCCCGTGTGCATAGGCGCGCTGGGTCGTATCCGCCACTTCGAAT
>Ga0247786_1000042_pt1 | contig 13538 bp, 9 predicted proteins | sample UWRJS066202C4_FD_179917 | JGI IMG/M metagenome (GOLD analysis project Ga0247786, IMG submission 179917) | Soil microbial communities from Arlington Agricultural Research Station in Wisconsin, United States - UWRJ-S066-202C-4 | ecosystem: Environmental > Terrestrial > Soil > Agricultural land... | reverse complement strand
GGCCGCGCCACCTTCGGCATCTCGGTGTTCGTCGCCCGGCGCGGCGGCACGGTCGTCACCTGCGGGTCGAGCACCGGCTACCACCACGTGTTCGACAACCGGTACCTGTGGATGAAGCTCAAGCGCGTCATCGGCAGCCACGTCGCCAACCTGCGGGAGCAGTGGGACACCAACAGGCTGATCGAACTCGGCCACGTCGCCCCGACGATGTCGGCCGTCTACACCCTCGCCGACGCCGCCGAGGCGACCCGCCTCGTGCAGACCAACCGGCACATCGGCAAGGTCGCCGTGCTGTGCCTGGCACCGGAGCGCGGGCTCGGCGTGACGGACCCCGAACTGCGCGCGCGCATCGGCGAGGACCGGCTCAACCCGTTGCGGGGCTTCACCCCCGCCCTTGGCGAGGAGTGATCAGGATGGCCATCGGACTGCTCGGCACCGGTTCCTACGTGCCCGAACGGGTCGTCACCAACGAGGAGATCGCCTCCCTGGTGACCGACGCGACACCGGAGTGGATCCTGGGCAAGACCGGGATCGAGGCCCGGCGGTGGGCCGCGCCGGAGGAGGCGACCTCGGACCTGGCCGCCACGGCCGCCGTGCGCGCGCTGGAACGGGCGGGCCTGCACGCCGACCAGGTCGACTACCTGATCCTGTCGACCTCGACCGGCGACCACCCGCAGCCGCCGACCGCGTGCCTGGTGCAGAACCTGATCGCGGCCCACGGCGCGGCCTGCTTCGACGTGAACGCCGTCTGCGCGGGCTTCGTCTACGGCCTCGAACTGGCGCGGTCGCTGGTCTCCGCCAACCCCGGCACGCACGCGCTGGTGATCGCCTCGGACGTCTACTCGCGGATCCTGGACTTCGGCGACCGGCGCACCTCGGTGCTGCTCGGTGACGGCGCGGGCGCGGCGGTCGTCGGCGAGGTGGAGTCCGGCGGGATCATCGACGTCGACCTGAGCAGCTACGGCGAGTCCCAGGAGCTGATCAAGGTCGTCGCCGGCGGCAGCCGCGTGCCCACGACGGCCCAGACCGTGGCCGACGGCGGGCACTACTTCACCATGCAGGGCAGGGGTGTCCGCGACTTCGTCATGGACAACCTGCCTCCGCTGCTGGACAAGCTCCTGACCAACAACGGCCTGGAACTGTCCGATGTGGACTGCTTCGTGCCGCACCAGGCGAACGGCCTGCTGCTCAGAGAACTCGCGGTGCGCTCCGGACTGGAGAACGCGCACACCCACCTCGTGGTGGACCGGCTCGGCAACATGGGCAGCGCGTCCGTGCCCGTCGCGCTCGACGACGCCGTGCGGACGGGCCGGATCAACGCCGGGGACCTGGTGCTGCTGGCCGGTTTCGGCGGTGGCATGTCGGTCGGCACCAGCCTCGTCCGGTGGTCCGGGTGAGCACCGTCGACCGGGTCGGCGTCGTCGGCACCGGGCAGATGGGCGTCGGGTTCGCCGAGGTCTGCGCGCGGGCGGGCGTCGACGTCGTCGTCGCGGGCTCCAGCCACGACTCGGCCGCGCGCGGCCGGAAGCGGCTGGAGCAGTCGCTGGAACGCCTGGTGCTCAAGGGGAAGCTGGCCGCGGAGGACAGCGCGGCGGCGCTCGCGCGGGTGACGTGGTCCGCCGACCTCCGGGACCTGGCCGACCGGCAGTTCGTGCTGGAGGCCGTGCCGGAGAAGCTGGCCACGAAGCTGGTGGTCTTCGGCGTGCTGGACCAGGTCGTGGCCGACCGCGACGCCGTGCTCGCCTCGAACACGTCGTCGCTGCCGATCATGAAGCTGGGCCGGGCGACGGGCGACCCCGGTCGGGTCGTGGGCGTGCACTTCTTCAACCCCGTGCAGGTGATGCCGCTGGTCGAGGTGATCGCCTCGCTCGGCACGAGTCCCGGCACCGTCGAGCGCACGAGGGCCTTCCTGGCCGACGTGCTCGGCAAGCAGGTCATCGCCGCGACGGACCGGGCGGGCTTCGTGGTGAACTCGCTGCTGGTGCCGTACCTGCTCTCGGCCGTGCGGATGCTCGAATCCGGGGTGGCCTCCGCCGAGGACATCGACCGCGGCATGACGGCCGGGTGCGGCCACCCGATGGGACCGCTGACCCTGATCGACCTGATCGGGCTCGACACCATCGCGGCCGTCGGCGAGGCGATGTACGAGGAGACCAAGGAACCGCTGCACGCTCCGCCCGCCCTGCTGCTGCGGCTGGTCGAGGGCGGGTACCTCGGCCGCAAGAGCGGTCGCGGGTTCCACGTCTACGAGTAGTCGCCGATCAGCCCGAGTAGCGGTCGCGGAAGGGGGCGCCGGCGGCCGGGCCCGCGGTGAAGACGAAGTCGTCGCCGTCGACCCGGCGGCCGGTGGCCCGGTCCACGAGCACCGGCTCGGCCTCCTCGCCCGTGGCCGCGTCCACCAGGATCATGCTGCGCTCCGACGGGGCGAGCCGGGAGTTGCCCCACGCGGCGAGCGCGACCACGACCGGGCGCAGCGAGCGGCCCAGGTCGGTGAGCACGTACTCGTGCCGCACGGGGTTGGTCTGGTACGGCCGCTTCTCCAGGACACCGTTGGCCACCAACGTCTTCAGCCTGCTGGTGAGGATGCTGGTGGAGATCTTCGTGTTCTCCTGGAACTGGTCGAACCGGCTGTACCCGTCGAAGCAGTCGTGCAGGATCAGCAGCGTCCACCACTCGCCGACGTAGCCCAGCGCCGTCGACAGCGGGCACTCGCGGTCCTCCAGCCTGACCTTGGCGACCACGGCCGCCCTCCTTCCGCAGAGTCGATTCGACTTTAGCAGTCACTCGTGCCTAGAGTGACTGCTAAGAGCGAAGTGACTTGGAGGGATCCGCATGAGGACCTGGTTCATCACCGGCGGCACGCCCGGAGGCTTCGGTGCCGCCTTCGCCGACGCGGCACTGGGCGCGGGCGACCGCGTCGTGCTCACCGCGCGCCGGGTCGAGCCCCTGCGCGAGTGGGCCGAGCGGCACGGCGACCGCGTGCTGGTGCTGCCGCTCGACGTCACCGACACCGCGCAGGTGGACCTGGCCGTGTCGACGGCCGTCGCCCACTTCGGCGGCATCGACGTCCTGGTCAACAACCCGGGCCGGGGGTGGGTCGGGTCGGTCGAGGGCATGGACGAGAAGGCCGTGCGGGACTCGTTCGAGCTGAACTTCTTCTCCGTGCTGGCGGTCACCCGCGCCGTGCTGCCCGGCATGCGCGCCCGCGGCGACGGCTGGATCGTCATGATGTCCTCGGTGGCGGGCCTCGTGGGCGTGCCCGGCTTCGGGTCCTACAGCGCGGCGAAGTTCGCCGTCGAGGGGATGACGGAGGTGCTGCGCCACGAGGTCGAGCCGCTGGGCGTCAAGGTGCTGACCGTGGAACCGGGGGCGTTCCGCACCGCCGCCTACGCGGGGTTCGCCGCCGAGCCCGTGCGCGAGGCCGTCGAGGACTACCGGCCGCTGCTGGAATCGGTGAACGCGACGATGGTCGAGCAGCACGGTGTCCAGCCCGGCGATCCCCGCCTCGGTGCGGAAGCCGTGGTGCGGGCCATCTCCAGCGCCGACCCGCCCCGACGGCTCGTGCTCGGCGGCGCGGGCCACGACCGCGTCGTCGAGAGCCTGGAAGCGACCCTCGCCGAACTGCGCGCGCACGAGTCCGTGTCGCGCGGGGTGGACTTCCCGGTCTAATTAGGTTCGAGCCCGGTCGTCGAGGAGGACGTGGATGCGGCTGCACGACGGTGAGGTCCAGGCCGCGGGGTGGCGGGTCGAGAAGGCGGCCGAGGTCGTGCGGCGGCTCCGGGACGCGGCTCCGGACGTGACCGGTCGCCCGCTGGTCGTCGCGGTCGACGGGCGTGGCGGCGCGGGCAAGTCCACCCTCGTCGACCGGCTGCGCGCGATCGTCCCCGCCTCGCACGTCGTGCACACCGACGACGTCGCCTGGCACCACGCGTGCTTCGACTGGGGAGGCCTGCTGGTCGAGCACGTCCTGCGGCCCCTCCACCGGGGCGAGGCGGTGGAGTTCCGCCCACGGGCCTGGGTCGAGCACGACCGGCCCGGCGCGATCCGCGTCCCGGCGGGCGCGGACGTCGTGTGGGTCGAGGGCACCGGGGTCATCCGCGAGGAACTCGCGCCGTGGACCGACGCCTCGATCTGGGTGCAGGGCGACCTGGACGAGCAGGAACGACGGCTGGTGGCGCGCGACGGCGACTCCCCGGAGCAGCGGCGGCACGTGGTCGCGTGGCTGGCCGAGGAACTGCCGTTCCTGCTCCGCGAACAGCCGTGGCGGAAGGCGACGGTCGTCGTGGCCGGCACGACGGAACTCGACCACGACCCCGCCACGGAGATCGTCACCGCTCCGCCGGTTCCGTGACCTCACCTCACCTCGCCAGCACCCGGATCGCCGAGGGCGTCTCCGGCATCACCGAGGGGCGGCGCGGGAGCCGGACCGACCGGGAGGAAGCGGCCGAGCACGCGGCGATCCCGGCCGCGTTCGAGGCAGGCGACGCGCCGACGGCCGCAACCCTCGTGCGGGACCACATCGCCACCGCCCGCACCCACTTGCCGCACGTGCTGCCCACCGCCTGACGACACCGCGGGGCCCCGGCGGTGGCCAGGACCCCCACGGTGTCGGTGCTCAGGTGATCAGGACACGGTTCCCGGCTGCGCGGACAGCAGGACCTGGGTCCAGCCCACCGGGTCGACGGTGCCGCCGCCCACCAGGTCCGAGTCGTCCCCGTCGTACGGGTCGGAGTCCACGTACCGCATCAGCCCGCCGTCGCGCTCGTGCCCGTAGTACACGCCCCCACCGGCCGACAGCAGGTGCGTGAACACCTGCCAGGTGCTCGACCGCAGCTCGTACCGGGACCAGTCGCCCGCGCCGCGGATCCGGTACGAGATCAGCTCGCCGCCCGCGGTGGTGCCCAGCAGCCAGTCCGGTCCGGTGGCCGTCAACGTCTTGAGCGTGAACCCGGCGTCGATCACCCCGTCGCTGGTGATCGCCCCGGCCCCCGGCTTGGCGCCGACCACGGAGTAGCGGCGCAGCGTGCCGTCCGCGATCCCGTACAGGTCACCGGCCCCGTCGTAGGCGAGCAGGTCGTGCGTCCACCCGACACCGATGTCCACCGGCGTCTTGAACGTCAGCGAATCGGCGTTCGTGATGATGTCGACCCGGTACAGGTGCCCCGCGTCCGACGTGATGAGCAGGGTGTTGAAGTTCAACGTCGCCATGGCCTTCGGCGTGAACCCCAGCCTGGCGCCGGACACCACCGCGCCGTGCGTCCGCACGCCCGCCGCGTTCACCACGGAGTACGTGAGCCGCCCGTCGTCCAGCACGCCGTAGATCGAGGCGTTGCCGGTCACGGTGTTGTCGGCGATCTTGCGGTACCGCAGCGCGCGGTACTGGGAGGTGGAGTGCCCGGACAGCGTCGCGTCGCTGAACGACGCCCCGGTGACCTTGTCGACCGGCGTGGACCCGAAGCTGTAGTACCAGAACCGGGTCTTGGCCGAGTTCTCCCAGCCGCCGAACAGGATCGCGTGGTACGGGTACCGGCCGCCGTCGTTGTCGACGCGGTCGTTGAGCAGGTCGCCCGGCAGGAGTTCGCTCCGGCTGATCGGCGTCGTGAGGCCGGAGTCGTCCAGGCCGTCGGTGTTCGGGTCGGAGTTGAGGTGCCAGGCCATGTCGATGAAGCCCGAGCAGTCCCGCCGGTACTGGCGGGTGCGGCCGACGTCCCACGTCTTCGCGGACATGCTGTAGGTGAGGTCCGAGTCGTGCCTGCGGTTGTACCAGTTGGTGGCCCTGGCCAGGACCTCGGTCCTGGTGATCTGACCGCCGGGCGACGACGCCGCGACCTGGACGGGCGCGGCGACGGCCTCGACCGTCGTGGTGGTGGTCAGGGTGACGGCCGCCAGGACGCCGGCGAGTGCGGCTGTGACGACCCTGGAAGTGGTTCGGAGCATGGAGTGCGATCCGTTCCTCGGTGGTGTCGGTGCGGACGCGGTTCCACTGCGCGGCCGCGGACCGAGGCTAGGAAGCGGCGCTTACACGGCGATTACACCGGGGACGGGATCAGTGCAGCCCGCGGATCTCCTGACGCCGCAACCGGTCCGCCGCGGGGAGGGCCGCGTCGTCGACGCCGTCGAGCGCGTCGAGCCACGCGGCGATCGGGGCGGCGGCCCGGTGGTGCAGCGCCGCGTACCGGTCCCGCGCCTCCGACCAGAGGTGCCGGGCCCGCCGCCGGTCGGTGACCGCGACGGCGGAGCCGAGGAGGTCGAACGCGGCGGCCTGCCGGACCGGGTCACCGCACCGGCGGGCGTACCGGAGTTCGGCGTTCGCGTGGTGCTCGGCGTCGGCGGCCGATCCCCGGCGCAGAGCCACTTCCGCGAGGTTGTGGTGCGCGTAGCAGACGCGCTGGACGTCGTCGATCAGCAGCGCCGTGTCCAACGCCTTCGTCAGGACGTCCCGCGCCCCGGCCAGGTCGTCCAGGTCGAGCAGGGCGCAGCCGAGGTTGATGTGCAGGGCGACGGCGACGTGCCGCTGCTCGCCGCCCTCGACCGCGGGCAGCGCGGCGCGCAGGTACTCGATCCCGGACGCCGGGTCCCCCTCGGTGACGCACAGGCCGCCCAGGTTGAGGCGGCACGACGTGGTCAGCCGGTCGTCCCCGACGGCTTCGGCCAGGGACAGCGCGGCGAGGTAGTGCGAGCGGGCCAGGGCGTGGGCGCCGGTCTGCTTGTGGGCGACGCCCAGACCGAGGTGCATCGTCGCGGCGGCCCGCCGGTCGTCGAGGTGCTCGGCCGACGCCAGGCCCATCCGGTAGGCGGTGAACCACTCCGGCCACCGCCTGCGCTGGGTGAAGTAGGCGTACAGGGTGTCGACCAGGCGCCAGACGGGCTCGTGCCACCCGTGCCGCCGCGCCAGGTCGATCACCCCGATGAGCGCGTCGCGCTCCTGGTCGTGCCAGCGCAGCGCGGCCTCCCGGTCGGTGAAGCGCACCGGGTGGACGACGTCGATCACCACCCTGCGGCGGACCTCGCGCAGCAGGGGAGCCGCCCCGTGCGCGGTGTCGGCGTAGAAGTCGAACAACCGCCGCGCCCGGTCGGCCAGGGTGTCCGCCGAGTCCTCGTCCTGTGCCCGGCCCGCCGCGTAGGCGCGCAGCAGGTCGTGGGTGGTGAAGCGGTCGGGCAGGTGCTCGGCCACCAGGTGGGCGGCGCGCAGTTCGTCGAGCACCGCCCGTGCCTCCGCGGGGTCGGCACCGAGGATCGCGGCGGCCGCGGGCAGGCTCACGTCGTTGCCCGGCACGTGGCCCAGTGCCCGGAACAGCGTGCGGGCGTTCGCGGAGAGCGCGGTGTACGACGACCGGAAGGCGGTGCTGATGGCGTCGTGCTCACCCGTCGCGCGGTCGAGCACGGACAGCACACCACCCGCGGCCAGCCGGTCGGCGTAGTCGGCCACCGACCGGTGCGGGTGCGTCGTCAGGTGCGCCGCCGCCAACCGCAGGGCCAGCGGGAGGTGCGCGCACCGCTCCGCCAGCAGCGCCAGGGCCTCGGAGTCCACATCGGACGGTTCGCGGGCGATGGTCTTCCTCAACAGCAGCAGGGAGTTCGCGGGGGAGAACACGGCCAGTTCGACCAGCCGGGCGCCCTGGTGCGCGATGAGCCCGCCGAGGTCGTCGCGGCTGGTGACCACCACGAGGCAGGTCGACGACCCCGGCAGCAGGGTCCGCACGTCGGCGGCGTTGGAGGCGTTGTCCAGCAACAGGAGGACGCGGCGGCCGGAGAGCCGCGACCGGAACAGGGCCGAGGCCTCCTCGACGTCGGCGGGGACGTCGGCGGCGTCGAACCCCAACGCGCGCAGGAATCCCACGAGGACGTCCTTCGGCCGTTCCCGCGTCCCGGCGGGGTCGAACCCCCTCAGGTCGGCGAACAGCTGGCCGTCGGGGAACCGGTGGCGGACGCGGTGGGCCCAGTGCACCGCGAGCGCGGTCTTGCCGACGCCCGCCGAGCCCGCGATGACCAGGACCCCGGACACCGCCTCGTCCAACGCCCGCACGGCCTCGTCGCGGCCGGTGAACGCCGGCACGGCGGCGGGCAGCTGCGCGGGCACGACGTCCCGCCGGTCCTTCGGTGGCGGTTCCTGGCGCAGCACGCGGAGGTGCGCTTCGCGCAGCGCGGCTCCGGGGTCGACGCCCAGGCTCTCCGCCAGCCGTGCGCGGAGGTCCTCGTACACCTGGAGCGCCTCGGCCTGGCGGCCGACCGCCGCCAGCGCCTCGATCAGCACGGCGTGCGCGCCCTCGTCCAGCGGGTGGTCGTCGGGGGTGGCCCGCAGCGCCGCGACGGCGGTTTCGGGCGATCCCGACCGCAGCGCGGCGTGCGCGTGCCGCAGCACCACCGCCCACCGCTCGCGGTCCAGGTCGACGGCGAGGGCGGTGAACAGGTCGGACGTCAGGCCCTCCAGGGCCCGTCCGCGCCAGAGCCGGAGGGCCAGCGCGGCCACCCGGACGGACGCGGCGGGCGGCAGGCTCGCCGCCTCCGCCGCCAGCGCGCGGAACCGCCCGACGTCGACGGTGCCCGCGGTCAGTTCCAGCGCGTAGCCGGACGACCCGGTGCGGACGGAGATCCGGTCCCCGGTCTCCTCCCTCAGCCAGCGGCGCAGCCGGTGCACGGCGACCGCGATCTTCGACCTGGACGCCTCCCGCCCACCCCAGACCTGGTCGGCCAGCGCGTCGGACCCGACGGCCCGACCGTCGGCCAGCCCCAGCGACGCCAGGAGCGCACGGGACAACGCGGACGGCGGGCTGACGAGCACGCCGTCGCGCCGCACCCCCACCGGTCCGAGGAGCACGACGTCGACCGATGCCGGACTCGCGGATCCCCCCTGCTGCACGGGATCGAGCATCCCACCGGCGCAGGGGACGTTCGGCCCGTTTGGCGGAAGCCCTTCGGTGCCGGCGGGGGACGAGTGGGCGGCTCCGTCGCACGCCGACCGGATCACCGCCCTCGGCGTGCCGCGGCTGTCCTTTCCGCCCTTTCTCCGATGGATGGCGACTTGTCCTTTTTCGGTTCTTTCGCGCCGCCTGACGGAATGGCAAATGGACCCCTGTAATGCGTTGCCCCCATTGGCGTATTTCCAAAACCGGATGTCGGGTGCAGGCTTCGACCCAGGCGCGTCCTGCCTGGTCATCACGGTGGTGGCCGGCATGGTGGCGCCCTTTTTGGCGTCCGGATATCGAACGTATTGCGGTGTGTTAATAAGTTAGCGCGGTCGTCTGTTGTTTCTCGGGCATCCGTGGACGGATCCTGATCCCGTTCTTCGGAACACCTCACCTCACCCCCGAACACGACCCTCCCCTGACACCACGGGGTCGTGCTCGCCCTGCATGAGGAGATCCACCGATGGAGTTGAGACGTCCACTCGTCCTGGCCGCGACCGGTGTCGTGGTCGCGGCCCTGTTCACCCCGACAGCCGTCCAAGCCCAGCCCGCTCCCGCGCCCGGCGTCCAGAGCGCCGACGTGCAGGCCGCCGACGCGGCGAGCACGCTGGTCGCCGCCAAGCCCGACGCCCTGCACGCCAGCGCGGACGACGTGTTCGTGCAGCGCCCGGTCATCTCGTCGACCAACGGCCTGAAGTACGTGCCGTACGACCGCACCTACAAGGGCATGCCGGTGGTCGGCGGCGACTTCGTCGTCGTCACCGACTCGGCGGGCCAGGTCCTGACCACCTCGGTCGCGCAGGACACCGCCATCAACCTCGGCACCACCACGCCGACGGTGTCCAAGGCGGCGGCCGAGGCGACCGCCCGGCAGCAGCTGTCCACCGTGGACGGCGTCGGCGGCTCGCAGCTCGTCACGTACGCGGTCGGCACGCCGAGGCTGGCGTGGAAGAGCTCCGTCGTCGGCCGCGACGCGGAGGGCCCGAGCAAGCTGGACGTCCTCGTCGACGCCCTGACCGGCAAGGTGCTGACCACGCAGGAGCACGTCCTCCAGGGCACCGGCTCCAGCGGCTGGAACGGTCCGGTCACCATCGACACCACGCACGTCGGCAGCACGTACTCGTTGAAGGACCCGTCGCTGACCAACGTCAGCTGCCAGGACGCCGCGAACAACACGACGTTCAGCGGCACCGACGACGCGTGGGGCAACGGCACGGCGACCAACCGCGAGACCGGCTGCGTCGACGTCCTGTTCGCCGCGCAGACCGAGAGCAAGATGCTCACCCAGTGGTTGGGCCGCAACGGCTTCGACGGCTCGGGCGGCGGCTGGCCGATGCGCGTCGGCCTGAACGACCAGAACGCCTACTACGACGGCAGCCAGGTCCAGATCGGCCACAACTCGGCCAACCAGTGGATCGGTTCCCTCGACGTCGTGGCGCACGAACTCGGCCACGGCATCGACGACCACACCCCCGGCGGCATTTCGGGCAGCGGCACGCAGGAGTTCGTCGCCGACGTCTTCGGCGCGTCCACCGAGTGGTTCGCCAACGAGTCCTCGCCCTACGACACCCCGGACTTCCTGGTCGGCGAGACGATCAACCTCGTCGGCAAGGGCCCGATCCGCAACATGTACAACCCGTCCGCGCTCGGGCACGCCAACTGCTACTCCAGCTCCGTCCCCGGCTCCGAGGTGCACGCCGCCGCCGGTCCCGGCAACCACTGGTTCTACCTGCTGGCCAACGGTTCCAGCCCCACCAACGGCCAGCCGACCAGCACCACGTGCAACGGCTCGTCGGTGACCGGGCTCGGCGTCCAGACCGCGATGAAGATCTTCTACAACGCGATGCTCGTCAAGACCTCCGGCAGCTCGTACCTCAAGTACCGGACCTGGACGCTGACCGCCGCGAAGAACCTCTTCCCCGGCAGCTGCGCGGAGTTCAACACCGTGAAGGCGGCGTGGGACGCGATCAGCGTGCCCGCCCAGTCGGCCGACCCGACGTGCAGCGCGACCGGCACCGTCACCGTGGCCAACCCCGGCAACCAGTCCACCGCCGTCGGCACGGCCGTCAGCCTCCCGCTCTCCGCGAGCGGCGGCACCTCGCCGTACACCTGGACGGCCACCGGCCTCCCCGCCGGCCTGTCCATCAACTCGGGCACCGGCACCATCTCCGGCACCCCGACGACCGCCGCCACGTCGAACGTGACCGTGACGGCGACCGACAGCGCGAGCCGCAGCGGCTCGGCGTCGTTCAGCTGGACGGTCGGCACCACCGGCGGGTGTTCCGGCCAGAAGCTGCTCAACCCCGGCTTCGAATCCGGCGCCACGTCGTGGACCGCCAGCAGCGGCGTCATCGGTCAGCACGCGGGCGACGGTCAGGCGGCGCACGGTGGGACCTGGAGCGCGTGGCTGGACGGCTATGGCAGCACGCACACCGACACGCTGTCGCAGTCGGTGGCCATCCCGGCCGGGTGCCACGCCAGCCTGACGTTCTACGTCCACATCGACTCGGCGGAGACGACGAGCACGACGGCCTACGACAAGCTGACGGTGGCGGCGGGGACCACGACGATCGCCACCTACTCCAACCTCGACAAGGCGACCGGTTACGCGCTGAAGACGATCGACCTGTCCTCGTACGCGGGGACGACGGTCGCGTTGAAGTTCACCGGTGTGGAGGACGCGTCGTTGCAGACGTCCTTCGTGATCGACGACGGGGCGGTGACGCTGAGCTGATGTCCTGACGCGACAGCGGGGAGGCCTGGTCGAGGTCTCCCCGCTGTCGTGCGGTACCAGCGTGGGTGGCCGATTTGACTTGGGGCCCCTGGATTTGCCCCTTGATCGGGCGAAAAGGCAGTGCCCGAAAGCCCTGCCCGATCTGCAAGTTTAAGGGGCAAATCCCCCAAGTAACATCGGCCACGGTTCAGGGCCCGGTCCGTCCGCCGGTTGTTGGTGGTGGGGCTAGTTGCGCCAGGTGTCGTTCAGGGTTGCTGGGGAGGTTGCGGTTCTGTTGGCTCCGCTCTCCCAGGTGACGGTGCCGGATGCGTCCTTGCGGATGTACTTGTACTGGAACGTTGTGCCGTTCGGTAGTGAGACGTTTGCCTTCCAGACCGGGTAGGAGGCTGACGAGAGGGGGATTGCGGAGGCTGGGTTCCAGTTGCCCAGTGCGGTGTTGTCGCCTGTGACGAAGATGTTTTGGCCGGTGACTGTGGTTGCGGTGACTGCGAATGCTGCTGTGCTGTTGCCGGGGTTGGTGCCGGTGGTTGCGCCTGTGTGCAGTGCGAGGGCTTCGCCGGCGTTGATCGTGGCGGTGAACTGGCCGCTTGCGTTGACCGCGTAGGTGGTTGTGCAGTTGTCGCGTTGCACGTCGCAGTAGGTGCCGGCCGGTAGTGAGGTTTGGAAGGTGCGGGTCAGTGCCGTGGTTTCCTTGTTGATCGCCACGTAGCCCTTGGTGCCCCTGCTGAAGGCGATGGCGTTGTTGCCGTTGTCCCACCAGTTCGTGACCGCTGTGCCGGCCACCGTGCTGCGGAAGTTGACCATGTTCGCGATTTGCGGCCACTTGTGCTGGCACTTCCAGCCGTTGGTGTAGCAGTCGGCCGCGCCGGGTGGGCCGGCGTCGTTGTTGGTGAACTCGTAGCCCGAGTAGACCTGGGGAGCGCCGTAGGGCCAGGCGAGCATGAAGACGTTCGCCAGGGTGTAGGTGTTGCCGTTCTTGTAGTTCAGGGTCGAGCCGTTGCGTTCGGTGTCCCAGTTGTCTACGAAGGGGCGGGCCTGGTTGCTTGCGAGGTAGCCCCAGGACTGGCCGAAGTTGGTCAGGTAGGAGAGTTTCTCGTTGGTGAACACGCGTTTGACGTCGTAGGCGTAGCGGAACTCGTCGACATCGCCGGAGCCGGTGTACTCGGTGGGTTGCACGGCTTCGCCGGCGCCGTAGATGACCTCGTGGACCCAGAAGGTGTTGGGGTTGCTGAGCCTGGACTTGATGGCGGACAGGTCGGCCGCGGCGATGTGCTTCGCCGCGTCCACGCGGAAGCCGTCGACGCCCATGGAGAGGAGGTTGTTCAGGTAGGCGGCGATGGTGTTGCGGACGTAATCGCTGCCGGTGTTGAGGTCCGAGAGGCCTACCAGTTCACAGTTCTGGACGTTGTCGCGGTTCCGGTAGTCGCTGATCTGGGTGCGGCAGGAGTGGAAGTCCTGGTCCGCGTAGTACCCGGGGTAGTTGTACTTCGAGTAGTTGGTGCCGCCGGTTCCGGTGCCGGAGCCCGCGGACATGTGGTTCACCACCGCGTCCGCGATGACCTTCACGCCCGCGGCGTGGCAGGTGTTGACCATGTTCCGGAACTGCGACTCGGTGCCGAGCCTGCCGGCTACCCGGTAGCTGACCGGTTGGTAGGAGGTCCACCACTGGCCGCCCTGGATGTGTTCCGTGGCGGGGGAGACCTCGACGAAGCCGTAGCCCTTCGGGCCGAGGACGGTGGCGCACTCGGTGGCGACTCGGTCGAACGACCACTGGAACAGGGTGGCGGTGACGTCCTTCGAGCCCGGCGGGGTGGCTTGAGCTGGGGGAACGGCTGAGGGAACGGCGATGAGACCGGTGAGCAGGGCCGCTATGGCGAGCAGGGCTCTCCGTGTTGAGG
>Ga0247786_1000041_pt1 | contig 13651 bp, 15 predicted proteins | sample UWRJS066202C4_FD_179917 | JGI IMG/M metagenome (GOLD analysis project Ga0247786, IMG submission 179917) | Soil microbial communities from Arlington Agricultural Research Station in Wisconsin, United States - UWRJ-S066-202C-4 | ecosystem: Environmental > Terrestrial > Soil > Agricultural land... | reverse complement strand
AGCGCCGGTGGCAGGCCGGCTCGCCCGAGGGGTAGGGCAGCATCTCCAGCACGTAGGACTTCGGCTTCGAATCGTCGAAGCCGGGCTGACCGGGGTTGGCGACCTCCCAGGTCTTCTCCTCGGCCCAGACGGCCTGCCACCGGCGCTCGATCTCTTTCGGCTCGTAACCCGCCATCGCGGCTGCGATCTTACGAGGGCCGCCCGCGGCGGCGCGTCACCCTCCGCGGAGCCTCAGCGGGGATAGGAGTAGGTGACCGAGGAGATGTCCTGGAGGATGTGGGGCCAGACGTAGACCTCGATCGTCGCCGCGATCAGCAGCACCGGGATCGCCAGGGCGACGGTGATGAAGGTCGCCGCGAGCAGCTGGTTCCACTCGCCGCGGCGGCTGGCGATCAGCCAGGCGGCGAGCGGGAGGAAGAGCGCGGTCAGCTCCGGGATCGCGTGCGGGAGCACGGTGAGGATCAGCTCGAGGCGGGAGATCTGCAGCTGGTAGGCGATCGAGGAACCCTGGAAGCCGAGGTAGAGCGCCTGCGTGGAGAGCGAGAAGAGGGTGACCGCGCAGACGAAGAGGATCGCGAACTCGCCCGCCTTGACATGGACCCAGCGGGAGAAGCCGATCCTCTGCGCGGCGGCGATCGGCATCGAGGCGCCGGCGATGAAGCCGGCGACGCAGGCGGTGCCGTGGAGGGCGAGGACGAGCGAGTTGCGCCAGAGGATCGGCAGCAGGTCGTCGGGCCCGCTGGGGTAGGTGAGCCCGGCGATATGCACCGGGGTGATGTCGGGGGTCATCAGCCCGGCGACGAACCAGGTGGCGGTCAGCAGCGCCAGCGCGATCGCCAGGCTGAGCGCCAGCCAGGCGCGCAGGACCTGCCAGGGGCGCTCGCTCCAGGACTCGAGGGTGGCACGGGTATCTCGCATGCCGTGGCTGAAGACATGCTGGTTGGAGCTCATCTCCGAGAACATCGGCAGCGGGCGCCGCCGGGTTGAGATCCTCAGCGCTTGGCCGGCGCGGTGCCGCCGAGCTCGCGCTCGAAATCCTCGGCGAGGGCAGCGAGCTTCTCCAACGGCACGTCGAGTCCCCTCGCGATCCGCCGCACGTTCCCCCAGGTCGGGTTGATCCGGCCCGACTCGATGTGGGAGATCCAGGTGGGGTGGATTTCCGCTTCGTTGCCGAGCGTCTCCTGGCTCAGCTTCTTCTCCTCACGGAGGGTGCGGATGGCCTTCCCGAGACCGATCTGGGGGTCCTCGCGTCGCGGCATCTAGCGCAGGGAATTGGGCTCCTGGCCCAAGGTCCATAGAGGTGAACTCAGGTCACGAGATAGATCCCGCGACATGCGCCTTCGGGTACGTCTGGTTGCGCCCACAGCAAAGCCAGGCTGGGCTCGGACGACTCGACGATGGGAGGCGGCTAGAGCTGCGTCAGGTGCAGCCGGCGCCGCCCAGCTGGTGGGCAGAAGGACGCAGTGGAGCTGAGGGGGCTCGAACCCCTGACCTCATCGCTGCCAGCGATGCGCTCTTCCAGCTGAGCTACAGCCCCATTCACAGGGTCAGTTTAGCCGGTGCTAGGCGGCGCGTTGCTCCGGGCCCTGCTCCTCGTCGACGTCGAGGATCAGGTTGTCCGGGGCGGTGTGGCGAACCCTGAAGTCAAGGTTCGAGAGGTCCTCGAGTTCGCGGACCAGATCGGTCGGCTGGTCGAGGTTCATCGAGAAGGTCGCGCGGCCCTCCGAGAAGCGCTCGACCGAGATCTCGGAAGCGCCGATCTGGCCGACGGCGTCCTCGAAGCCGACCAACTGGGAGAAGTCGTCGAGGGGGCCGATCTCAAGCTTGACGCGGCCGGCGTAGAGGCCCTCGTCATCGGTTGGCGGCTCCGCCTCGGCGGGAGCGCCCCGAAGGGCGGGCTCGGCGTCGGTCAGCGCCTTCACCTTCTTGCTCACCTCGACCGCCTCACGCAGAGCTTTCATCCGGATCCGCGTCGCCTGTCCCCGCGCCTGCGCCTCCAGCTCTTCGAGCCGGGAGGTGATCGCGTCGAGCGAGGCGATGCTGCGGTCGTGGCACTCGTTTGCCTCGCGCAGCCGCTGGCCGAGGACCCGGATCTCGCGCTCGCGCTCGAGCACCATCCCGGAGAGGACCTGCGTCTCACTCTCCAACTCGTCGAGCTTCTCGCGCTGAGAATCCGACGTCAGCTCGAGGCCGAGGATGCGGGCGTCCCGGAGGGAGATCGCATCCTCCACTTCCGTGCGCCTGTAGCCGAACAGCGAACGCCTGAACCCACTCATTGCGCGGCACCGTATGGGGGCGCTCGGACGTTATTTCGTCACATAGCCGCGGAGGACGCTTCGGGGGCTCCGAAGTCGAGCTCCAGCCGGGGCGCGTCGCGCCACAGCTCCTCCAGCCCGTAGCGCTCGCGCGCCTCCGGGGTGAAGACGTGGAGGACGCAGTCGAGGTAGTCGAGGATCGTCCAGCCCGCTTCGCCGCCGCCGTCGACTCCGCCCGGCAGCAGGCCCGCCTCGCGCTTCACCCGCACCCGCATCTCGTCGACGATCGCCCGCGCCTGCCGTTCGCCGCGGGCGGTGCAGATCGCGAGGAAGTCCGTGTAGGCGACGAGGCCCCGCATGTCGAGGACGACGACGTCTTCGGCTTTTTTCGAGTCGGCGACGGCCGCCAAATGCCGCGCCAGCTGCTCGGACTGCGCCTGGTTCACCGGTAGATCCCCTTCTCTTCGATGTAGTCGGCGACGGGCTGCGGCACGAGGTAGCGCAGCGGCCGTCCCTGCTTGGCCCGTTCCCGGACCGCCGAGGAAGAAACCCCGAACTGCGGCATCGCCAGCATCGTCGCCCGGCCCTCGCAGCCGAGGCTGCGCATCACCGCGTCGACCTCGGCGTCGGAGACGCCTTCGCGCCGCGCCACCGCGATCCGGGCCAACTCGACCACTCGCTCCGGCCGCCGCCAGCTCTCGAACCCGACCGCAGCGTCCGCCCCCATCACGAACACCAGCTCCCTGTCGGCCCGTTCCTCTGCAAGCGCCTCCAAGGTCTCATACGTGTAGGACGTCCCCTCGCGCTCGACCTCCAGCGCCGAGACCGAGAAGCGGTCGTCTTCGGCCGCGGCCAGCCGCGTCATCTCCATCCGTGCCTCCCGCCCCGGGTCCTCCGCGATCCGCTTGTGGGGGGCGTGGCCGGTCGGGACGAGGACGACCTCGGCGAGGCCGAGCTGCCAGAGCGCCTCCTGGGCGAGCGCCAGGTGGCCGAGGTGCGGGGGGTTGAAGGCCGACCCCAGCACGCCGATCGCGGCGCCGTGGTCGTCACTCACGAATCTGGCCGTCGCCGCGCGCCACGTACTTGAAGGTGGTCAGCTCCCGCATCCCGATCGGGCCGCGGGCGTGCAGCTTCTGGGTCGAGTTGCCGATCTCGGCCCCCATCCCGTACTCGAAGCCGTCGGTAAAGCGGGTCGAGGCGTTGACGTAGACCGCGGCGGCGTCGACGCCGCTGACGAAGGCCTCGGCTGCGTCGGGATCGGCAGTGACGATCGCCTCCGAGTGGCCGGTGCCGTGGCGGTTGACGTGGTCGATGGCCTCCTCGACCCCGTCGACGACGGCAACCGCCATCTTCAGGCCGAGGTACTCGCTGTCCCAGTCCTCCTCGCTCGCGGGTCCGACCTCCACCTCGCCGGCGGCGGCGCGGGCGCGCTCGTCGCCGACCAGCTCGACCCCGGCGGCGCTGAGGTCGGCGAGGACGGCGGGCGCGACGCGGTCGGCGACCGCGGCGTCGATCAGCAGCGTCTCGGCCGCGTTGCAGACGCCTGGGCGCTGGACCTTGGCGTTGACCGCGATCCGCCGCGCCATCTCCGGGTCGGCTTCGGCGTGGACGTAGACGTGGCAGTTGCCGGCGGCGGCGTACATCACCGGCACCGTGGCGACCTTCTTGATCGCGGCCTTCAGGCCTTCGCCGCCGCGCGGGATCAGGAGGTCGACCAGCCCCTCCTGGGTAGCCAGCTCCGCCAGCTCCTCATGGCCGCCGCCGCCGAGCGAGAGCACCGCGTCCTCGGGGAGGGCGGCCTCGGCCAGCGCCTCGCGGACGATTGCCGCCAGTGCGGCGTTGGAACGCTCGGCGTAGCTGGAGCCGCGGAGGACGATCGCGTTGCCGCTCTTGATCGTCAGCGCCGCGCAGTCGATCGTCACGTTCGGGCGCGCCTCGTAGACCACCGCGACGACCCCCAGCGGCACCCGCACTTTGCGCAGGTCGAGCCCGCTCGCGAGCGTTTTCCGCTCCAGCTCCTCGCCGACCGGGTCGTCCAGCGCGGCGACCACCCGCACCCCCTCGGCCATCGCGGCGACGCGATCGGGCGTCAGCCGCAGGCGGTCGCGGAGGGCCTCGGCGAGACCCGCGGCGCGCTCATCTGCGAGATCGCCCGCGTTCGCCTCGAGGATCTCCTCGCTGCGCTCTTCGAGCAGCCGCCCGGTCGCCTCCAGGGCGGCGTTCTTCACCTCGGTGCCAGCGGTCGCGATTCCCCGCGCCGCCCGCTTCGCGGCGGCGCAGCTATCGGCGACGGTGGTCTCGGTAGCGGCCATCGGTTAAGGGTAGCTGGGGGCCTAGAGGAGGACGAACCGGTCGCGGTGGATGACCTCGTCGGCCGCGTGCGGCAGCAGCTCGCGGACCTGGGCGCTTTGCATTCCCTTGACCTGATTCAGCTCGTGGGAGGAGTAGTTCGTGATGCCCCTGCCGATCGCCCCTCCGCCTCCTACGACCGAGATGGCATCGCCTGCCTCGAAAGGCCCGTGAACGTCAGAAACCCCGACCGGCAGAAGACTCGACCCGCTTTCCCGCAAGACACGAGCAGCACCGTCGTCGACCCTGACCTTGCCGCGGATGGTCTTCGCGTATTTCAGCCAAAGCTTGAAGCTCGACTCTTTCCCCGCCTGGGCCAGGAAGTGAGTGCCCCCTCTTTCCCCTGCTGCCGCACCGATGAGGGTTCCCTGCCTCGTTCCGTTGCAGATCGTTACCGGTATTCCAGACTTGCTCGCCATCTCCGCTGCGGCGACCTTGCTGCGCATGCCGCCGGAGCCGAATGCGGAGGTGCGATCTCCTATCGCCAGCCCCTCCAACTCGGAAAGGTCGGCTACCTCATCAATCATCTCCGGTTCCGGATCAAGGTCGGGATCGCGAGCGTAGAGCCCGTCGACGTTGGTGAGGAGGACGAGCAGGCGCGCGTCCAGCAGCACCGCCACCTGCGCGGCGAGGAAGTCGTTGTCGCCGAAGCTGATCTCGTCGGTGGCGGTGGTGTCGTTCTCGTTGACGACCGGCACAACCCCCCACTCGATCAGCCGCCGCAGCGTCTGGCGCGCGTTCAGGTAGTTGGTGCGGGCGCCGATGTCGGCCGCGGTCAGCAGCACCTGGGCGGCGCGGGTGCCGTGCGAGGAGAGCCGGCTCTCGTAGGCGCGGAAGAGGTCGCCCTGCCCGACCGCGGAGGCCGCCTGCAGCTCGTCCATCGCCCGCGGCCGCGCCGGCAGCTCCAGCATCCGCCTCCCGCGGGCGATCGCGCCGGAGGTGACCATCACCACTCGCTCTCCACCCTGCTCCAGCCGCGCTACCTGCTCGCAGACGGAATCGAGCACGTCGGTGCGCAGCTCGCCGTCGTCTGCCGCGACGATCGAGGATCCGAGCTTGACGACCAGGGTCATGGCGGGGAAAGTAGCCGAGATGGGGTCCGCAATCGGCTGGGGCGCACTGGCCGCAAGCTCGCTGGTCATCGGCGCCGCGCTCAGCTTCGCCCGCCGCTGGCCGCAGCGGCAGGTCGGCTACGTCCTCTCCTTCGGGGCCGGCGCCCTGATCAGCGCCGTCAGCTTCGAGCTCGCCGCGGAGGGGATCGCGATCAGCGGCGCCGGGTATACCGGGGCGGGCCTCGCCGCCGGCGCTCTCACCTATTACTTCCTCGACGGCCTGATCTCGCGGCGGATGTCGACCGGGCGCGGCCGCCAGGGCCGGACCGAAGGCAGTGGCAGCGGCACCGCGCTGGCGCTCGGCGCCTTCCTCGACGGGATCCCCGAGCAGCTGGTGCTGGGAATCGGGATCGCCGGGGGCGCCGGGGTCGGGATCTCGCTGTTGGTCGCGATCTTCGTCTCCAACCTGCCCGAGTCGCTGGGCTCGGCGACCGATATGAGCGACGCCGGCCGCTCGCGCGAGGCGATCCTGCGGCTCTGGGTGCTCGTCGCGGCGATCTGCGCGGTCGCCACCGTCGTCGGCTATCTGGCCGCCGACGCCGTCAGCGCCGACGCCCGCGCCGCGATCGACGGCTTCGCCGCCGGCGCCCTGCTGGTGATGCTGATCGACTCGATGATCCCCGACGCCCGCAAGGACGCCGGCCGCGGCGCCGGCCTCGTCACCGTCCTCGGCTTCGCCGTAGCCGCCGGGCTTTCGAGCCTGAACTAGCCGCAGGATTGGCGTCTGCGGTCTGTCGAATCGAAGATTCCCTCGTCCACCAGCCGACCAAACCCGCCACGACGGTCGCCCCAGTGAGATGCACGACGGTCATGTCGTATCCGAAAAGTGCGGAAACCCCAAGGACGACGCCCAGCGTTATCCCCCCGACGATCAACCTAGCGACCCCCATCAGCAATAGGCCCACAGCGTCCGATCCACGCTCGCGAATCCCGCTAATAACAGCCGCATTCAGCTCTCCTCTGATCGACTGCGGTGGGGTCAACGCGCTTCTTCTTCCGCGCGCCTAATGAGCTCCGAAGGCTTTAGGTCGAGCCCACGACTCAACCGAGCGAGGTTCATAAAGGTCGGATTGACCCTCCCGCTCTCGATGTGCGAGATCCAAGTGGGATGAATGTCCGTCCTCTCCCCAAGATCAACCTGGGACACCTGCTGTTCCCATCGGATCTTGCGGAGCGCGAGCCCTAGCCCTCGGACCAGGGGATCGTCGGTTTCGGCTCGGCGCGGCATACAAGAGGCATCAAAGATGCCGTCTTAGACTATTCGTCAATATGACTATTCGTCAAGTTGTCCGGCGGGATGCTTCATACGTGTAGCTCGAACTCATGGTCGCCGACGCGGACGTCGTCGCCGGCTTCGAAGCCGGCGCGGTCTAGGGCAGCGAGGACGCCCATCTCCTTCAGCCGCTGCTCGAGGTAGGCGAGTGCCTCCTCGTTTTTGGTGTCGTGGCGTTCGAACAGCATCTCGACGCCACGGCCGAGGATGCGGAAGGCGCCGTCCTCCTCGCGCTCGACCCAGTAGCCGCCCTCTCCGGCGGGGCGGTAGACGCGGTGCTCGGCCTCGAATTCTTCGCCCCCGGTGGCAGCGGCCTCCTCGGTGGTGGGGGCGACTTCGGGCAGCTCGGCGAGGATCTGCCGCCGCAGATCGTCGAGCCCCTCGCCGGTGGCGGAGGAGATCGCAAGCACTCCCAGGACGCGGTCGCCCAGGCGCTCCCTCCACCTCGAGATCGCGGCATCGACCTCCTCGGGCGGCAGCAGGTCGCGCTTGCTCAGCGCGACCAGTTCCGGCAGCCGCTCCAGCCCAGCCCCGTGAGCGGCCAGCTCGCCCCGGACCGTCTCGTAGTTGGCGACCGGGTCGCCCTCGAGCGGCGCCAGGTCGACGAGGTGGACCAGCATCGAGCAGCGCTCGACGTGGGCGAGGAATTCGTGCCCCAGCCCGGCGCCCTCGGCCGCGCCTTCGATCAGACCGGGGATGTCGGCGATCACCGCCTGGCGGTCCTCGCCCTCGATCGTGCCGAGGGCCGGTGAGATCGTGGTGAAGGGGTAGTCGGCCACCTTCGGCGTCGCCCGCGTCAGCCGGCTCAGCAGGGAGGACTTGCCGGCGTTGGGAAGGCCGACCAGTCCGACGTCGGCCAACAGCTTCAGCCGCAGCTCGATCCAGTCGGCTTCGCCGGCGCTGCCTTTCTCGGCGAACCGCGGCGCCTGCCGGGTCGAGTTGGCGAAGCGCCTGTTGCCGTGCCCCCCGCGGCCGCCCCGCGCGACCACCGCCCGCTGCCCGGCCGCCACCAGGTCGATCGAGCTGCCGTCGACCGCCGTCGCCTGCGTCCCGGGCGGCACCGGGATCTCCAGATCCTCGCCCTGGGCGCCGTGCCGGTTCGACCCTTCCCCGTGCCGCCCCCGCTGCGCCCGGAAGTGCTTGCTCCCCTTGAGGGCGCCGAGATCGCGCCGCGAGGGGTCGCAGACCAGCACCACGTCGCCGCCGTGCCCGCCGTCCCCGCCGTCCGGCCCGCCCCGAGGCACGTGCGCCTCGCGCCGGAACGAGATCGAGCCGTTGCCGCCGCCACCTCCCTCGACCCAGATCTTCGCCTTGTCGTACACGACGAGGAGGTTTTCAGGTCTCAGGTCTGGGTGATCAGCGCGACGATCATTCCGCCGAAGCCGAGGATCAGCGTGACGATCATTCCGGCGAAGAGCTGCATCATGGTCCGGTGCAGCGCCGCGATCTGACCGCCCAGCTCCAACTGAACTGAGCTGATCTCTCCCCGAACCGACTGAAATTCGCCTTTCATCTCCCCCGAATCGCCTGAGATTCGCCCTTCATCTCTCCGCGGAGTGCCTGGAATTCACCTTTCATCTCCCCACGGAGCGCGCGGAATTCCTCTCGCGTCTCCTTGAACCCCTCGTCGACCCTCTGATTGAGGTCGTCGAGCCGCTCGTCGGTCCAGGCTTCTCTTGCCATCACCGCCATGGTGCCAGGCTAGCGAACCCGATGCAACGTTTTGTACGCGCATCGCAAAAAAAATGCGCGTCAAAAGTGTGAAGAGAGGATGCTGACGCTAGTCCTGCAGAACCGAGATGGTGCGTCCCCGGCGGGACGGCTTGAAGTCCACCACGCCTTCGCGGGTGGCGAAGATCGTGTGGTCGCGGCCGAGGCCGGTGCCGTCGCCGGGCCAGAAGCGGGTGCCGCGCTGGCGGACGATGATCTCGCCGCCGGAGACGCGCTGGCCGGCGAAGACCTTGACGCCGAGCATGTTCGGGTTCGATTCGCGGCCGTTGCGGCTGGAGCCGAGACCTTTCTTGTGCGCCATGCCTAGCCTTTCCCTTTCAGTTTCGTCACCTCGAGGCGGGTCAGCTCGGAGCGGTGGCCGGCGCGCCGGCGGTAGCCCTTCTTCGCCTTGTATTTGAAGATTTTGATCTTCGGGCCGCGCAGGTGCTCGGTCACTTTGGCCTCGACTTTGACTTTCGCCAGGTCTTTGACCCCAGCGACGACATCCTTGTCGCCGCGGAAGAGGACCGGGCGCAGGGCGACTTTGTCGCCCTCCTTGGCGTCGAGCCGGTCGACGAGCAGGGACGAGCCCTCCTCGACTTTGTACTGCTTGCCGCCGCTCTCTATGACTGCGTAATCGCTCATTCGTCCTTGCTGCCCTGTTTGGCACGCGAACGCCCACGGCCGCCTCGGCGGCCACGACTGCGTTTGCGCGAGGAAGTCGAGGATTCTAGCTGGGAGCCGTTCTTCTCGTCTCCTCCAGAGCCGTTGGGCGACTCCCCCCCTCCTCCCAGCAGCGAGGCGATCGCCGCCGAGCGCTCGACCTCGTCGATCCGCACCAGCTTGCGCTCGCCGACGTAGGGGCCGCCGCCGGTGACGCTGACGATGTAGGAGTCGATCCGGGCGACGGCGTCGTCGGCGTTGTACATGTGCGGCTCGTCGATCTTGACCAGCACCTCCTCGCCGACCTTGAACGGCAGCGCCCGCTCCTCGATCTCGCCGCGGCTGCCGGACTCGACCAGCTCGAAGGTACCGATCGGCAGCGCGTCGCCGCCCTCGAAGTGGAAGCGCTTGCCGCTCTCCTCCTCGAGCTCGGACAGGCCGCTCTCGTGGTCGGTCAGCTCGTGCGCCACCTTCGGGTTGACGCGGATCAGGAAGGCCTCGACGTCGCCGTGCTCGGCGGCGATGTCCCGCAGCCTCGAGATCCCTTCCAGCGCCACCGTCTCGGCCGAGAGGACGACGCCTTCGCCGTGACAGGTCGGGCAGGGCGCGGTGAGGATCTCCCGCACGCCGTCGGTGACGTTCTGGCGGGTCATCTCGACCAGGCCGAGCGGCGAGACCTCGACCACGTAGCTCTTCGACTTGTCGGCGTCGAGCGCTTTGCGCATCGTCTTCAGGACCTTGTCGCGGTTGCTGGCCCGGGCCATGTCGATGAAGTCGACGACGATGATGCCGCCGATATCCCGCAGGCGCATCTGCCGCACCGCCTCCTCGGCGGCCTCGGTGTTGACCTTGGTGATCGTCTCCTCGAGGCCGCCTTTGCCGCGGCCGGTGAAGGAGCCGCTGTTGACGTCGATCACCGTCAGCGCCTCGGCGTAGTCGATGATCAGGTAGCCGCCGGAGGGCAGGTCGACGCGACGGTTCAGGGTCGACTCGATCGCCTCGTTGACCTTCCATTTGTCGAACAGCGGCTTCGTGCCCTCGTAGAGCTCGACCCCGCCGACCAGCTCGGGGGCGGTGCGCTGGAAGAAGCTCGTCACCCGCTCGAACTGCTTCGGCGAGTCGATCACCGCCTTCTCGAACTCGTTGAGGAAGACGTCGCGGAGGACGCGGACCGAGAGGTCGGCCTCCTGGAAGACCAGCGAGGGCGCCTTCGTCTGCTCGGAGCGTCGCTGCAGCACCTCGTTCAGCTTCTGCAGGTAGCCGATCTCGCGCACGAAGTCGGCTTTTTTCGCCCCGTGGGCGGCGGTGCGGACGATCAGCCCGCCCGGCCCCTTGTAGGTGCGGTCGACCATCTTGCGGAGGCGGTCGCGCTCTTTGTCGGCGAGCCGGCGGCTGACGCCGACGCCGCTGCCGTGGGGGGCGTAGACGAGGTAGCGGCCGGCGATCGAGAGGTTCATCGAAAGCCGGGCGCCCTTCGTCTTCAACGGGTCCTTGACCACCGCGACGAGGATCTCCTGCCCCGGCTTGATCAGCTCGTTGATGCGGCGGCCGCTGCCGCGGCCGCGCTTCGGCGCCTGTTCGCCGTTGGGGAGGACGATCTCGTCGACGTGGAGGAAGCCGTTGCGCTCGAGGCCGATGTCGACGAAGGCGGCCTCCATCCCGGGCAGGACGTTGTCGACCTTGCCCTTGTAGATGTTGCCGACGATCGATCGCCGGCCGCGGCGCTCGATGTAGAGCTCCGCGACGCTTGCTTTGCCGCCCTTCTGCTTTGCCTCGAGGACGGCGACACGGGTCTCGCCGCGCTGGGCGGAGACCAAAATCGTTTTTTTCATTTGTTGTTCAGCTCAGTTCGTTAGGTACGCGATGCCGGACCTCATCAAGAGATCACCAGGCGAACCTTCCCTTCTGGCTGAGATGCGCTTGGACGTTGATGCTCTGAAGAACTCCGATTGCCAGAAAAGTAGCGAGCACGGAGGACCCTCCGTAGCTCATCAACGGCAGGGGGATCCCGGTGATCGGCATGATCCCCAGGTTCATCCCCACGTTGACGAAGGTCTGGAACAGCAGCGCGACGGCGATGCCGCCGGCCACCAGGGTCCCGTAGGCGTTCTTCGAGAGTGTCGTGATCCGCAGCGCCCGCCAGAAGAGCAGGGCGTAAAGGGATAGGACGAACGCGGCGCCCATGAACCCGTAGCGCTCACCGATCACCGCGAAGATGAAGTCGGTGTGCCGCTCGGGAACGAAGTCGAGCCGCGTCTGGGTGGCTTTGTCGCCGCGGCCGGTCCATTGACCGGAGCCGGTGGCGATCTTCGATTGGTTCTGCTGATAGCCCGCGCCGCCTTCGTGCTCGTCGGGGCTCAGGAAGGACGTCAGACGTTCCTCCTGGTACCCCTTGAGCAGCGGGACGCCGGCCGCCGGAGCGACGACCAGGACGATCGCGACGAACGCGACGAGGGCGCCGCCGATGACCGCGAAGTGCGTCCATGCGACGCCTCCGAAGTACATGACGGCAAGGGTGGCGACCACGTACACCAGGGAGGTGCCGAGGTCGGGTTGTAGGAAGACCAGCCCGGCCGGAGCCAGGCCGAGGCAGAGGTAACGGACGGTGCGCTGCACCGCCGATCCCCGCCTGGCGCCGTCGATCACAAACCCGGCAAGTGCAAGAACGAGCAGGAGCTTGCCGAGCTCCGACGGCTGGAAGCTGAAGAAGGGAAGTTCGAAGGAGCGCCGCGAGCCGCGGGCGGCGAAGCCGAAGACGAAGACGAGCGAGACGCTGGCGCAGAGAAAAGTGTAGATCCCGACCCGCAGCTCGCGGAAGCGCGAGTAGTCGATCCGCGTCATCAGCACCATCCCGACGATCCCGAGGGCGGCGTAGATCGCCTGCCGCTCGAGGTAGTAGTGGGGGTCGCCGGGGATGTCGTTCTGGGTCGCCTCGCCGAGGACGAAGACGCTGAAGGCGATCAGCGCGAAGGCGGCGATCGTCAGCGGCCAGTCCATGTGGGCGAGGCCGAGGCGCTCGGCGACGCCGACGCGGACCGCGAAGGGCTCGGGCCGGGCGTTCCTGGTGCGGGTGGCGTAGGTGTTCATTCGGCTCCACCGCCGCTGGCGACTTCCGCGGCCTGCTTGTCGTAGATCGCCTCCAGAATGTGGAGCACGACGGGGGCCGCTGAGTCGGCTCCGAAGCCGCCTTCCTCGACGGTGGCAACGGTCACGATACGCGGGTTCGGGTACGGAGAGAGCGCCGCGAACCAGGATTGGTCGGCGTGGCCTTGCCGTTCCGCGGTACCGGTCTTGCCGGCGATGTCGATCGGGAAGCCGCCGAAGACGCCGGCGGCGGTCCCTTCGCCTTCCTGCGCGGCGGCGTGCAGCCCTTCGAGGATCGCCGTGCGGTAGCCGGGGTCGATGTGGACCTTGCGCTGGGCCTTGAACTCGAATTCCTTCACCACGCGGCCGGCCGCGTCCTCGACTTCGAGCCCGACGTGCGGGGTCGGGATCTTGCCGCCGTTGCCAAGCGCCGCGTAGGCGAGCGCCATCTGCAGCGGGTTGGTCTGCAGGTCCCCCTGGCCGGTCGCCAGCTGGATGTTGTCGCCGGCCGACCAGGGCCGGTCTTCCAGCGCCAAGCCTTCCTTCACGAGCTGTTCGCGCCAGGCTTTGCTCGGCAGCAGGGTTTCGCCTTCCTCGGGCAGGTCGAAGCCGGCCGGCCGGCCGATCCCGAGCTTATGTGCCCATTCCTGCAGGTCGTTCGTTTCCCACATGTCGAGGCCGAGCAGATAGAAGTAGACGTCGGAGGAGACCTGCAGGGCGCGGCGCAGTTCGACCGGCCCGTGGGCGACGCCACCGGCGTTTTCGAAGGGCTCGCCGCCGACTTCGATCTTGCCGTTGTCCTGGACCACCTCGTCCGGGGTGATGACGCCATTTTCCAGCGCCGCCAAGGCGGTGATGATCTTGAAGATCGACCCCGTCGGGTAGGCGCCTTCGGTCGCCCGGTTGACCAATGGCGCAAGTTCTTCGTCTCTATAGAGTTCGTCCACCTCCGCCTGGGTGGGTTCGATCAGCTGGGTGGGCTCGAAGGTGGGATAGGAACCCAGAGCGAGGATCTCCCCCGTGTCGATGTTCATCGAGATGAACCCTCCTCGACCCTTTTCCGCCAGCCCCGCTTCGCCGGCGCTCTGGATGTCGCCGTCGATCGTCAGCTTGAGGCTGTCGCCCGGCGTCGGCGGGGTCGAGACCAGCTGCCCGCCGGGGGTCGGCTGTCCCAGCGCGTTGACCTGGATTCGGGTCAGGCCCGG
>Ga0247786_1000040_pt1 | contig 13927 bp, 14 predicted proteins | sample UWRJS066202C4_FD_179917 | JGI IMG/M metagenome (GOLD analysis project Ga0247786, IMG submission 179917) | Soil microbial communities from Arlington Agricultural Research Station in Wisconsin, United States - UWRJ-S066-202C-4 | ecosystem: Environmental > Terrestrial > Soil > Agricultural land... | reverse complement strand
GAGCGTGGCTAGTCTAGCTGCGATGCCCGCGGCCGATCTTCAAGACAGCTTCCAGCGTTTCTTCGACGCCTCGACCGAATTCTTCCGCCACCTCTCGGAAATCGACTGGACGACGTTCGGGGTCGCCCTGCTCTTCCTTCTGGGCATGCAGCTGGCCCGCGCCTGGGCCTGGCGCAACGTGCTGCGGGCCGCCTATCCCGATAGGAAGATCCCCTTCCTGCCCCTGTCCGCGGCCTACCTGGCCGGGGCCGGGATCAACGCGATCGTCCCCGCCCACGCCGGCGACGCGACCAAGGTCTTCCTCGTCAAACGGCAGATCCCCGACTCCTCCTACCCGGCGGTGACCTCGTCCTTCCTGGTCCAGACCGTCTTCGACACCTCGGTCGGGGTCCTGGTCCTCCTCTACGCGATCAGCCAGGGTCTGCTGCCGCCGCTGCCGCAGATCCCGCACCTGCCCGCATTCGAGATCTCCTTCTGGGCCGACCACCCGAAGCTCTTCTTCATCACTGTGGCGGCGACCGTGCTGGCGATCGCGATCGCGATCTACCTCCTCGCCCACCGGGTGCGGCGCTTCTGGGCCCGGGTCCGCCAGGGCCTCGTCATCCTCAGCGAGCCGCGCCGCTACATGCGCGAGGTCTTTGCCTGGCAGGGGGTCGGCTGGATCTGCCGCTTCGCCGCCTTCTGGTTCTTCCTCGAGGCCTTCGGGATCGGCGGCTCGATCGGCAACGTGATGCTGGTGATGAGCGTGCAGGCGATCGCCAACATCGTCCCCTTCACGCCGGGAGGGGCCGGCGCCCAGCAGGCGCTGCTGGTGGCCACCCTCCACGGCCCGACCCGCACCGCCGTCCTCTCCTTCTCGGTCGGAACCCAGATCGCGATGGCGGCCTGGTCGGTCGTCCTCGGCTTCATGGCGATCCTGCTCGTCTTTCGCACCACCGACTGGCGCGGCCTGATCAGGCAGGCGCAAGAGGAAGCCGAGGGCGAGAAGGCGGCGCAGGCGGCCAGCTCGTCCTAGCTCGACCAGCCGGGATAGCGCCCGTCGACGCCCCACTGCCAGGGCGGGCGTTCGAAGGTCGGAAATTCGTAGTGGTTGCGGCCGGGGAGCGTCTCCAGGGGGACGAGGGCGGGGTCGTCCTCGGCGCGGACCTCGACCCCGGCGGCGGCTTCGACGTCGGCCTGGGTGGCGCGTCGCGCCTGCCGTTCCCAGCCGAGGCCGGGGCGGTAGAGCCAGTAGACGACTTCGACCAGGCCGGTCCCCCGGCGGCGGTCGACCAGCTCGGTGAAGGCGGTGGTGCGGCGGCCCGAAGCGGTGAGGTGCGCTCCGGCGGCGACGGCGCAGCTTTCGCGGCGGCAGCGGCGGAAGTCGACGGGCATCAGCGGCAGCCCGGTCGAACCCGGCAGCGCTGCCGGCGCCGGAGCCAGCGCCCGCGCCAGCCGCGCCAGCGGCCAGCCGTAGGTAAAGACAAGCGGGTGGTGGCGGCAGCCGTCGGGCAGGTGCGGGCCGCAGCGCATCTTCCTGCCGATCGCGTCGGCGAGGCGCCGGCCCGCGTCGACCTCGCCGCCGGAGGCGATCGCGGCGATGCCGGCGAGCAGAAACAGCGCCACCAGCGCCGCCAGGCCCGCCTGCTCGACGCTGGCCGATCCCCGCTCCCGATCCCCCTGCCTGTCCATCGCCGGCAACCTAGACCGGCGCGGCGCACGTGTGGCGCGCAGAAGCTGACGATTGTGAGCCGGCAGCGAGTCGCTTCTGCTTACATGCAGGGCGATGGAGGGCTTCAACCTTTTCGGCGACCCGGAGGAGTTCCGCGCCCGCATGGAGGAGCTCCAGGAGCAGATGCAGTCCTCCCAGCGCGTCGCCTGGGCCGACAACGCGATCAAGCTGGCGGTCGAGATGACCGTCGCCTCGATCGGCCGCCTCGACCTCACCGGCAGCGCCGACGAGCAGGCGATGCAGGTCCGCGATGCGATTCGGGTGTTGTTCCCAGAGGCTGTGACCCTCGTGCGCGAGGCGCGCGAAGGCCTCAGCTAGCTCAGAAGAGCTCGACCCGGACCGAGATCACGGCGCCGCGGCCGCTGAGGCCGCCGGCGAGCTCGACCGGGATCGCGATCAGCAGGGCCGGGACCGCGAGGACGATGCTGGCGAGGGCGTCGATCCGGCGCTGCCAGGGCTTCGCCGCCGGCCTCGCCGGGGCTCCGCGGAGGGCGCCGAGGGCAACGTCGTGGCCGAAGGTGACGCTGTTGAGCAGGGTCTGCCAGGTGGCGGCGAGCCCCGCCAGCGGCTGCCAGCGGCGCGACTTGACGACCTGGTCGCGGCGGGCGACGAGGCGGCGCACCGCCTCCACGGTGAAGAGGTGCTTCGCCTGCGGGTGCAGCCCCGACCAGCCGGCGCCGCCGAGCGAGCAGGCGAAGCTGGCCCGGTTCTCGATCCGGATCGTCTCGCCCTCGCGGTGGGAGTCGAGCTCCCGCAGCGCCTCCTCGGCCCCGGCCGGCTCGCCGACCACGGCGAGCCCGCAGCTCTCGCAGCGCCGCACCGGTCCGGCCAGCCCGGGCTTCTGCGCGATCCAGCCGAAGAGCGGCTCGCCGCAGGCGGGGCAGGGCGGGTTCTCGGGGCCGGCTCCGGCCTCGAGGGGGACGACCGCGTGGGGGCTCTCGGCCTGGTCCATGCTCGGGTAGCGTACGCGTCGTGCCGATCGAGGACAGCAAGGCCCGGACGCGGGCCAGGGAGTCCAGCTGGGCGGTCCCGGTCGGGATCGCCAGCATCCTCGGGGTCGTCCTCCTGATCCTCGCCAAGCCGCTCAGCGTCAACGGCGACGGCAGCGCCGACTTCCTCCGCGAAGCCCACGCCAACGCCGGCTCGGTGCTGCTCTCCGGCCTCATGCAGGTGCTCGCGTTCCTGCTGCTGGCGCTGCCCCTCCTCTACCTCTTCCGCGCGGTGCAGGCTCGCAGCGACCGCGTTCGCCCGCAGCTGATCGGCCTGATCGTGGCGGCGCCGCTCTTCCTCGCGGCGTCCTCGGGCCTCTCGATCGGCGTCACCGACGAAGGCGCCGACACCTTCGCCGCCGGCGATGCCAACTCCAGCCTCACCGCCGCCGAAGCGCGGGAGGAATGCAGCGACGAGCGCAAGGACAAGGGCGCCGACTTCCTCGTCGACGAATACGACCCTGCCGGCGGCGAAAGCCCGCAGCGCGCCTGCGAGAAGCGCAAGGTCGGGGACGACGAAGCCTCCAACGCGCTGACGGAATCCTCGCTCGCCCCGCTGGCCACCGGCCTCGGGCTGGCCGGCGCTCTCGGCTTCGCCGTCGCCCTTCTCTACAGCGGCCTCTGGGCGATGCGGACCGGCATTCTCTCCCGTTTCTGGGGGTCGCTGGGGATGGTGGCGGGCGTCGCGGTCCTGCTCGGCCCCGTCTTCCTGCTCGTGACCCTCGTCTTCTTCGTCTACTTCGGCATGCTCTGCTTTGGCATCGTCCCCGGCGGCAGGCCGCCGGCCTGGGCGGCGGCCGAAGCGATCCCCTGGCCGACGCCGGGGGAGCGGGCCGCCGCGGAAATGGAACCGGAGGGCGGCCGGGACGAGGAGGAGAAAGCCGGCGAGGAGGACATCTCTCCTCCGCGCAAGCGCGTCGAGTAGAAGTAGCCGCGCGGTTCCCCCAAATTCGGGCTCGGGATCGTCTGGGGAGCGCCGCCCTGGAAGCTAGTGTGAAGACATGCACTACCCCAGGGAATCCTTCACCGAGGCGGAGAGGGCAAAGCTCGCGAACCACTTCACCAACCTCGAGAGCCCTGTCTTCGCGCTGATCAACCTGCCGGAGACGGTGAAGGGGGCGCTTTTCGCGCGGTATTCGCGTTACCAGGGCACGCTTCGCAGGCTCTTTCTCGAGGAGTTTGCGGACGGGTTGCCCGACATCGGGGAACTCCCGAAGCTCTCCGAGGGAAGGCGGGCGGCAGAGCTTTACGAACGCGTCTTCATCGGCTTCGGCGACGACTCGGTGGCCCAGCTGGGCGGTGCTCACGTCGCCTGCGAGTGGACGTCGAACGTGATGACGAAGATCCTCCAGCGGCCACGCCTTGCTTCCTACCTCGAGCAGTCGACTCGCTACATCCCTTATGACCGCCCAATGCAGGGCGGTGACTATCGCTATTACCGGCATCCTGCGCTGGGGATGGCCTACGAAGGCGCTATGGACTCTCTGTTCGAGACCTATTCGAGCCTGCTTCCCCGCGTGACGGCCAGGCTCGACAAGACGTTGGGGAATCGCTCGGACCCCCCGGCCGCCCGCGCTCGGATGTTGAAGGCGAAGGCGCTGGACCTGCTGCGAGGACTACTGCCTGCCTCCTCCCTGTCCCACATGGGAATCTTTGCCACTGGCCAGGCCTATGAGAGCTTGATCCTCCATCTGCTGGCGCATCCTCTTCCAGAGGCGCGCAAGTACGGCGCGATGATGCTGAATGAGCTGGAGACGGTGATCCCGAGCTTTGTCGCTCGCATCGAGCGCCCCGACCGCGGCGGAGAGTGGGTTTCCTTTCTCAGAGCCCGTCAGCAGCGGGCCGCCGACAAAGCCGCCAGCTATGGGCTCGGGGGTGCAGAGACCGAGTCCGAATCCGCCGTTCGGCTCCTTGATCACGAGGGATCCGAAACGGACATCCTCGTCTCGCTCCTGTTCGAGGCCTCGACCTGCTCCGAGGTGGAGATAAGAGAAACCGTCGACGAGATGCCGGGTGACGAGCAGTCCGCGCTGCTCACCCACCTGGTGGGACCAAGGACGAATCGCAGGCACCGTCCCGGTCGAGGATTCGAGCGCGTCCGTTACAGGTTCGAGATCGTCTCCGACTACGCCGCCTTCAGGGATCTGCAACGGCACCGCCTGCTCACCGTGCAGTGGCAGGGACTGACGCCGAATCTGGGTGCCCACATGCCGGAGGAGTTGGAGGAGGCGGGCGTGGCCGACGAGTACAACCGAGCGATCGAGCGATCTCGTGCCGAGTACCACCGGCTCGAGGGGGAAAACCTAGGCTGGGCCGCCCCTTATGCCCTCTGCCTCGCGTTTCGCATGCGTTACGTGCTTGATCTGACGGCCCGAGAGGCGCTTCATGTGATCGAGCTCAGGTCAAGTCCGCAAGGTCACGGCTCCTACCGGCGGGTCGCTCAGGAAATGCACAGGCAGATTCAAGACGTGCATCCGAGGGTCGCCGACTCGATGGAGTTCGTCGATCACACCCCTCCCGATTCTCTCCATCGAGCGGTGCGACGGCTGGAAAAGAAGGATCAGCTGAGGATCACCGATCTGATCCAGCAGGGTTAAGCCTGCCCAGCTCCGCCGCGCCTCAGGCGCCGGCCTCGAAGGAATGCCTTCCATTTGAGATGGGTCTGAAGACCGAAGTAGAAGATCGCGATAAGCAGGAGGACGCCGGCCAGCACGGCTCCGATGGCTAGGGCAACCGTGTCCCACGATCCGGTTGAAAGCTTGGCGCCGTCCTCGTCGGAAGCCCCCATGATCGCCGCCACGATCCCAGCAAAAAGGGACGCGGCGAGGACTACTACCACGAGGAGCAGTACCTGGTCCAGCGAAGCTTTGAGGCGATCCACGTTTCCGCGTACCTCACCCAGGTCTTCGACCAGCCCCAGGGGGGAGCATGGCTGACGTTCGGGCGTCTTCTCCGCGAACAGTTCTTCTCTGAGGCGGATCGGGGTCTCGGTGACCTCTGGTTCGACCGGGTGCTTGGCACCGCCTATCACCTTCATGAATGCGAGGGATGCGATGGCGTCCTCTCCTGGCCGAAGTTCGATTGGTTGACGACCGAGGTTTGCGATCGTGAAGGAGAGCGGCTCCCCCAGCGGATACCCCTGCTTGATTCCCCACCCTGGGTCCACGAGCATTCCGCCGAAGAAGAAGAGCCCCTGCTCGGCGCTGCTGAACCGCGGCCCGATGATCCCTACGAACTTGGGCGGTATGACGACGTGCTCCTCGCTGGAAACGTGCGCCGTCTGCCCGGGATCGAGAACCAGGGTGCGGGCGCGTTTGTCATCGGGTCCGAAGCGCCTACCATCGGGAAGAATCAAGAACGTCTCCGAGAGGGTCAGGTAGTACTTTGCAGCCTTGACGTTCTTTTTCCACTCCTCCCTGCCGGCGGGGAAGAAATCATCGAAGTGTCTGAGGATTTCGCGCTTGCCTAGAACTGACATCTCCGTTTATTCGGAGAAGACTCAAGGGTTCCTTTAGCCGTCGGCTAGCGTTCCTCGTACGAGCTCGATCTCCGCTGACATGGATTGGTCCGCCCGAGCGGTATCAATCGCTATCACGGGAGTCACAGTCCAAGCTTCGACGAATTCGACATACCTTGCGTTCAAGGTGTCGATGTACGAGTTGGTGATCTCTTGCTCTGCCGGTCTTTGGCGCTTGGTGATCCGTTCCATGATCACCTCGGTGGGAGCGTGAAGGTGCACCAGTAGGGTTGGTTGGCGCGGCAGAGAAAGGGCCACATTGCGGAGGCGGGAGAAGATCCGCATATCCGCTTCGCTTAGGTGTCCTTCGTCGTAGAGGATCTGACAAAAAACGTCGAGCGACTCGTACACGGTCCTGTCCTGCACGACCGGAACGTCACTCGGTGAGCTGACCTGGCGATGCATGGCGTCGGCGGCGAAGGCCATCTGAGAGTGGAATGACCACCGCGCCGGATCTCCGTAGAAGCGATCGAAGAACGGGTTCGCCTCTATCTCCTCCAGTAGCGCTTCGGCTCCCAGGGCGTCGGCGAGCTTGCTGACGAAGCCGCTCTTGCCGACGGCGATGCTGCCGGCGACAGCAACGAAGGGAGCTTCCGGTTGCACGGGTGCATCGTAAGCCCGGTTCTCTTCATGAAGCTGGAGGTGCTGCCATCAACTCGACCCGGTGCCCACCGGGAGCGATCGCCAGCACCCGCGGCTCGCCCCAGTGTTCGCGTTTCGGCTCGACCTCGAAGCCGCGCTCGCGCAGCCGGGCGACCGTGGCCTCGAAGTCCTCGACGACCACCGCCAGGTGCCCGGGCGAGGGCACCGTCGGCTCCTCCTCCGGCATCAGGTGCACCTGCGTCCCGTCGAGCTCCAGCCAGGTGAACTCGCGCAGCGTCTCCGGCGGCTCCACCCGCACGAACCCGAGCAGCTCGAAGAAGCCGACAGCGGCCTCGACGTCAGCCGGCGCAACCTCGATCCCGACGTGATGGAGCATCTTCAAAAATCTACAGAGATGTTCCAGTTACGTATGTTTTTGTCTGCTACGGTCTCAGACATGGAGGCAATGCTCGCGGACAGGGAGGCAGAGATGGTGGAGTGGAACGACGGACGTCTCGACGAGAGGTTCCGAGCGATCGACCAGAGGTTCGATCAGATGGATCGGAAGATGGACGACGGCTTCGCGCGCATGGATGCAGGGTTCGCCCGCATGGATGCAGGGTTTAGGGAGCTCAACGCTCGCTTCGATGCAGGGCTGCTAGGTCTCAACGGTCGTCTCGATGCAATGCAGCGGACGCTGTTGGGGGTGAGCGGCGTGATCATCGCCGCGTTGATCGGAGTCATCGCCACCCAGCTCTAGCGCTCAGAGCAGCAGCGACCCCAGCGCCGCCAGGACGACGATCGCGGTCGACCAGGTGACGGCCTCTGCGGTGATCTCCATGTCGAGGCCGTAGGCGTGGGCGATGACGAGTGAGTTGAGGCCGGAGGGCATCGCGGAGAGCAGGTGGTAGGCGGCGGGGAGGTCGATCAGGGGGGCGGCGAGGAGCATCAGGAGGGCGGGGACGACGGCGAGGCGGGTGGCGATCACCAACAGGACCGGGCGGGTAAGAGGCGGCGGCATCGGCAGGGAGCCGCGCTCGGCGTTCTCGGCCAGGGTGGCGCCGACGGCGAAGAAGCCGATCGGGAGGATGGCGACGATCAGGGCCTGGGAGACGTCGACGAGGACGTTCGGCGCCAGGGCATCCGGGGCGAGGATGCCGGCGACCGCCGCGTAGAGGGGCGGGTTGCGGGTGAAGAAGGCGCCGACCCGCTGGCGCGGGGTTTCGCCGGCTTTCGTTCCGAAGGCGGCGCCGACGGCGAAGGCGCCGAGCAGCAGGCACGGCCCGGTGACGAGGACGTCGTAGAGGACCGCGGTCGGCAGCTCGTCGCGCCCCAGCAGTGCCACCGCCAGCGGATAGCCGAGGTAGCCGGTGTTGACGCTGAGCACGGTGCAGATCACCGCTCCCACCTGCGGCCGGGTGAGGGTCAGGAACCGGGTCGCGACCGACCAGGCGAAGAGCGCTCCCAGCGAGGAGGCGAGGATCCCGAGCAGCAGCCCGACGCCGTGGCTGACGTCGATCTCGCTGGCGGCGATGTTGAAGAAGATCACCGGCGGCAGCAGGACGTAGAGCAGCAAGGTCAGGGCGCTGCGCGAGGCGCGCGCCGCCCCGGCCGGCCAGCGACCCTCGGACCAGACGCCGACGGCGACGGCCGCGACGATCGCGACGGTGGTGAGGAGGACCCCGATCGGGTGGTTCTACCCGAAGAGGGCTCTGCCGGCGTGTTCGGCGAAGTCCACGAGCGGCTGCGGGACGATGCCGAAGAACACGGTCGCGGCGGCGGCGAGGAGCGCGGGGCCGGCTACGTACCAGCGGCGGCCGGCCTCGGGATCGACCGGATCGGCCTCCGGCGAAGCGCCGGCGATGACCGGCCGCCCACCCGGCGCCGCTTCGGTCTCGGGCCGCATCCACATCGCTGCCACCACCCGCAGGTAGTAGGCCAGCGAGATCATCGTCCCGACCGCGATGAAGACCGCGAGCCAGGTGTAGTCGCCTTCGACCAGGGCCTCGATCAGGTAGAGCTTGCCGATGAAGCCCGCGGTCGCCGGCAGCCCCGCCAGGGCCAGCATCGAGATCGTCAGCGGCCAGGCCAGCAGCGGCCGCTCGGCACCGAGCCCGCGCACCCCGCGGATTTCGTCGCCGAAGACCGTTTCCCGCTCGCGGGCGACGATCACCGCGAAGGCGGCGAGGTTCATGAAGGCGTAGGCGGCGAGGTAGAAGACCAGCGAGCTGGTCCCGGACTCGGAGGCGACGACCACGCCGCCGAGCATGTAGCCGGCCTGGGCGATCCCCGAGTAGCCGAGCAGCCGCTTCAGCGAGTCCTGACCGAGGGCGCCGACGTTGCCGACGACGATCGAGATCGCCGCCAGGGCCGCCAGCGCCGGCTGCCAGGAGTCGAGCTGGGAGCCGAGGGCGACGTCGAAGAAGCGGAGGAAGACGGCAAAGGCAGCGGCCTTGGTCGCCACCGCCATGAACGACGTGATCGGGGTGGGGGCGCCCTGGTAGACGTCCGGCGTCCACTGGTGGAAGGGCGCGATCGAGGTCTTGAAGGCAAGCCCGACCGCCGCCATCGCGATCCCGATCAGGATCAGCGGGTCGCCGTCGAGGCCGTTGCGGGCGATCCCGTCGGCGATCCCGGCGAAGTCCGTGCTGCCGGTGCCGCCGTAGAGGAAGGCCATCCCGTAGAGCAGCGTCGCCGAGCCGATCGAGCCGACGATCAGGTACTTCAGCCCCGACTCGAGCGAGCCCTCGCGCCGCAGGTTGGTTGCGCAGAGGATGTAGAGCGGGATCGAGAGCGTCTCCAGGGCGACGAAGAAGGTGACGAGGTTCGTGGCCTGCGCCAGCATCGTCATCCCCAGCGCCGAGCCGAGCAGGAGCGCGTGGTACTCGCCGGAGCCGGCTTCCTCGGTCGCCCGCTCGCGGATCGAGAGCAGGACGCAGAAGCCGGCGGTGAGGATCGAGATCAGGGAGATCGAGATCGCCAGGTCGTCGAGCCGCAGCGCCCCGGTGATCAGCGTCTTCGGGTCGTCCCACTGCCAGATCAGGAGGCCGGCGGCGGCTCCAAGGGTGACCATGGTCAGCAACGGCGCGGTCCGGCGCAGGGGCTTGAAGACGGCGCTGAGGAGGACGACGCAGAGCCCGACCGTGAGCGCGATCAGCGGCGAGATGCCGGCGTAGTCGATGTGTGGCTCGTTGAAGTTCATGGTTTGCTCGCCAGCTTCGCCTCAGGCGTTTCGCCGCCCTGCACCCGCGCCACCGTCTGCTGCACCTTCGGCGCCGTCCGCTCGAGGATCAGCTGCGGGTAGAGGGCGAGGCCGACGATGCAGAGCACCAGCGGCACCAGGACGAGCGCGTCGCGCACCCCGATCTCCCTCGACAGGAGCCCCTGATTCTGTACTGATGGTGGCCGATTGTGCATCGTCCCCTGGTAGAGCCGCAGCGCGTAGTAAGCCGACATCGCGACCCCGCTGATCGCGACGAAGGCGAAGACGATCTTCGCCTGGAAGAGGCCGTTGAGGATGTAGAACTCGCCGACGAAGTTGGCCGAGCCCGGCATCGCCAGGGTCGCCAGGACGACGATCAGGAACAGCGCCGCCAGCACCGGCGCCCGCAGCGCCATCCCGCCCATCTCGCGGATGTCTTCGGTCCCGGTCCGCTCCAGCAGCAGGGCGACGATGACGAAGGTCGGGGCGACGACGAGGCCGTGGTTGACCATCTGCAGGACCGCCCCGTCGGAGCCGTCGGCGCGCAGGGCGAAGATCCCGGCGGTGATGAACCCGAGCTGGGCGACCGACGAGTAGCCGGCGATCAGCCGCACGTTGGTCTGGGTGAACGCCATCACCGAGCCGTAGAGGATCGAGGCCAGGGCGATCAGCAGGATCACCTCCTGGAATTCGACCGCGGCGTCGGGGAAGAGCGGCAGCACCACCCGCAGGAAGCCGTAGGCGCCGACCTTGGCGAGGACGCCGGAGAAGACGACCAGCGCCGGCAGCGGCGCCGCCCGGTAGGCGTCGGGCATCCAGCCGTGGAGGAGGAAGGCCGGCATCTTGACCAGGAAGGCGGCGGCGAAGAACCAGAAGATCCACTGCTGACTGCCGTGGCCGAGGCCGTGTTCGTTCAGGTAGGCGAGAGAGAAGCTGATATGGCCGCCGTCGGCGGCGAGGACCGCGGTCGCGATCGCCGCCACCAGCATCAGCAGCGACCCGATCAGGGTGTAGACGATCATCTTCAGCGTCGCCGCCGAGGCGGTGAGGCCGCCCTCGCCGGTTCGGTCGTGGCCCCAGGCGCCGAAGAGGAAGTAGAACGGGACCAGCATCAGGTCGAAGAAGAGGACGAAGAGCAGCAGGTCCTGGGCGAGGAAGGCGCCGAGCGTGGCCGTCTCTGCGACCAGCATCAGGAAGTAGAAGGCCTTCGGCCGCTCCTGTTCGCGGAAGGCGGCGAAGGCGACGCCGCCGACCCAGAGCACCGCGGTGAGCAGGATCAGGAAGAGGTTGAGGCCGTCGATCCCGAGGCTGTAGTCGACGCCCAGCCCGGAGATCCAGGACTCGTCGACCGCGTACTGCAGGACCGAGCTGCCGCTTTCGAAGCCGAGCGCGGCGGCGACCGCCAGCCCCAGCGTCACCACGGCCCCCAGCGTCGCCCACCAGCCGACCGCCCGGGAAGGGAGGAAGAGGCCGACGAGGCCGAAGGCGAGCGGTGCCCAGAGGATCGCGCTGCTCATGAGCTGCTCAGCAGGAAGTAGAGGGCGAGCCCGGCGAAGCCGGCGATCAGCAGCAGCGCGTAGCTGCGGACGAACCCGTTCTGGACGGCGCGGACGACGCCGCCGGCGCCGCGCACCCCGCCCTCGGTGCCGCTGACGAGGCCGTCGACGACGAAGCGCTCGAAGACGCGATTGGCGAAGCGGCCGATCGCCAGCGCCGGACGGACGACGAGGAAGTCGATCGCCTCGTCGAAGTACCACTTGTTGGCGAAGAGGGTGTGCAGCGGCCGCAGGCTGGTTTCGAGCCGGCGCGGCAGCTCGGGCCTCGCCACGTAGAGGACGTAGGCGATGCCGATCCCGAGCAGGGCGATGACGCCGCCGATCCCGAGGCCCTCCCAGTCGGCCAAAGTCGAGGGCTCGATCGCCGCCAGCGGCGAGCCCTCCCAGACCGGGTCGAGGAACCCGGTGACGACGTCGTCGACTCCGGGGATCTGGATCAGGCCGGCGAAGAGCGCGCCGAAGGCGAGGACGCCCATCGCCACCCGCATCGGCGCCGACTGCTCGGCGATGTGGTGCTCGGGTCCGGGGAAGCCGACGTCGGTGTCCTCCGGCTCGCCGGTCGCCGGGTTCTTCGGCGCCTCGTGGGCGACGTGGCCGGTCTCGATCAGCTCCCGCGCCTCGCCGCACGGCTCTCCGTGCAGGACCCGGAAGACGAGGCGGAAGCTGTAGACCGCGGTCAGCAGGGCCCCGCCGTAGCCGAGCACGGTGAAGATCAGGTACATGCCGCCGCGCGCCGCGGCGTAGGCGAGGATCTCGTCCTTGGAGAAGAAGCCGGAGCTGCCGGGGAAGGCGGCGAGGGCGAGGGCGCCGCAGACGAAGGTGAACGAGGTGAACCGCATCGCCCTGCCGAAGCCGGACATGCGGTCGATGTTCTGGTCGTTGGCCATCGCGGCGATGATCGAGCCGGCGGCCATGAACAGCAGCGCCTTGAAGAAGGCGTGGGTCATCAGGTGGAACATGCCGGCGCTGTAGGCGCCGATCGAGACGCCCATGATCATGTAGCCGATCTGGCTCATCGTCGAGTAGGCGATCGCCCGCTTCAGGTCGGTCATCACCAGCGCCATCGTCGCCGCTACCAGGAGCGTCGCCAGGCCGGTGAAGGCGGCGATGTCGGCGGCGGTGGGGGCGAGTTCGAAGAGGACGTGGGTCCGGGCGATCAGGTAGACGCCGGCGGTGACCATCGTCGCCGCGTGGATCAGCGAGGAGACCGGCGTCGGTCCCTCCATCGCGTCCGGCAGCCAGGTGTGGAGCGGCAGCTGCGCGGACTTGGCGAAGGCGCCGACGAGGAGCAGCAGGCAGATCGCGGTGATCGACCACTCGTTCGTGGTGAAGGCCTGCGGCGCTTTCTCGAACACCGTCCCGTAGTCGAAGCTTCCGAGTTCGCGGAAGATCAGGAAGGCGGCGAGGACGAGGCCGATGTCGCCGACGACGTTGATCACGAAGGCCTTCATCCCCGCCCGCGTCGCCGTCTCGCGCCGGTACCAGAAGCTGATCAGCGCGTAGGAGGCGAAGCCGACGAAGGCCCAGCCGACGATCAGCAGGACGAAGTTGCCGGCAAGGACGAGCAGCAGCATCGAGAAGACGAAGAAGTTGAGGTAGCTGAAGAAGCGGTGGTAGCCCTCGTCGGACTGCATGTAGCCGTAGGAGTAGAGGTGGATCAGGGTCGAGACGCCGCTGACGACGAGGACCATGAAGATCGAGAGCGGGTCGACGAAGACACCGAGCTTGATGTCGAGGCCGGCGACGCTGGCGTAGTCCCAGAGCGAGGAGGCGTGGTGCCGCGCCTCCGGCTCGTCGCCGAGCAGGGAGAGCAGGGCGGCGACGCCGCAGGCGAAGGCGAGTCCGATCGCGATCGTCCCGATCGCGCCCGCCGCCTTCTGCGGCAGCACCCGATAGCCGAGGCCGATGACGATCGAGCCGAGCAGGGGGAAGAGCAGGACCAACCAGGCCCAAAATGAAACGCTCACGCTGCCCTCCCGGCGCTCATCCGCGCAGCTCCCGCAGGTCGTCGACGTCGAGCGGCAGGCGGCGGCGGAAGATGGCGACGATCAGGCCGAGACCGACGACGACCTCGCAGGCGGCGATCACCATCACGATCACCGCGAACACCTGTCCCTGGCCGTTGCCGACCATGCGGCTGAAGGCGACCAGCGCCAGGTTGCCGGCGTTCAGCATCAGCTCGAGGCAGAGCAGGATCACCATCGGGCTGCGGCGGATCAGGATCCCGACCGCGCCGGTGGCGAAGAGCAGGGCGGAGAGGACGACGAACCACTCGGTGGTCATGACGCCTCCTTGCCCTGGCGGCGGTTGGATGCCAGGACGATCGCCCCGACCGCGGCGATCAGCAGGAGGATGGAAGCCGCCTCGAAG
>Ga0247786_1000037_pt1 | contig 14480 bp, 14 predicted proteins | sample UWRJS066202C4_FD_179917 | JGI IMG/M metagenome (GOLD analysis project Ga0247786, IMG submission 179917) | Soil microbial communities from Arlington Agricultural Research Station in Wisconsin, United States - UWRJ-S066-202C-4 | ecosystem: Environmental > Terrestrial > Soil > Agricultural land... | reverse complement strand
GAGCCAGATCACCTGCTCGCGGTCCGGTCCCACCCCGACCAGCTGCACCGGCACGCCGACGAACTCGGCGATGAACCCGAGGTAGTCGCGCGCCTCGCGCGGCAGGTCCTCGGCGCGGCGGCATGAGGTCAGGTCGAGCTCGAAGCCGGGCAGCTCCTCGTACTCGGGCGTCGCCGAGTGCAGGATCGACTGGTGGTAGGGGAAGGTGTCCAGGTCGGCGCCTTCCTTGGAGCGGTAGCGGACGGCGACCCGCAGCGGGCCGATCCCGCTGAGGACGTCGAGCTTGGTGATCGCCAGCGCGTCCATGCGGTTGAGGCGGACGGCGTAGCGGAGAGCGACCAGGTCCATCCAGCCGCAGCGGCGGCGGCGGCCGGTCGTGGTCCCGAACTCGTGCCCCTTCTGCAGCATCTTCTCGCCGACGTCGTCGAAGAGCTCGGTCGGGAACGGGCCGGCGCCGACGCGGGTCGCGTAGGCCTTGGCGATCCCCCAGACCTCGTCGATGTCCTTGGGCCCGACGCCGGCGCCGACGGTGGCCGCGCCGGCGATCGGGTTGGAGGAGGTGACGAAGGGATAGGTGCCGTGGTCGAGGTCGAGCAGCGTCGCCTGCGCCCCCTCGAAGATCACCGTCTCCTCGCGGTCGAGCGCATCCCAGCAGAGGCGGGCGGTGTCGGCGATGTGCGGCTCGAGCCGGTGGCCGAAGCTGATGTGTTCCTCGACCATCGCGTGCAGGTCGAGCCGCGGGTCGGGCACCCCGATCGGGGCCTCGCTCCCCTTCGCCTCCTCGCCGGCCTCCTTCAGCTGCTTGCGCCGCTGCACCGAGAGCTCGCGCAGCGCCTGCTGCTTGGGCTCCAGGGCGGCGCGGATCTTCGTTCGCAGGATCTTCTCGTCGAGCAGGTCCTGGACGCGGATCCCCAGCCGCAGCGCCTTGTCTGCGTAGCAGGGGCCGATCCCCCGCCGGGTGGTGCCGATCGAGAGCTTCCCCAGCTTCGTCTCCCCGGCGCTGTCCAGGAGCACGTGGTAGGGCATGATCAGGTGCGCGTTGGCGGAGAGGCGGAGGTTGTTGACGCTGACGCCCGCCCGTTTGAGGCCGTCGATCTCGCCCAGCAGGACCCTCGGGTCGACGACGACGCCGTTGCCGATCACGCAGGTCTTCTCGGCGTGCAGGATCCCGGAGGGGATCAGGTGGAACTTGAACTCCTCGCCCTCGCGGACGATCGTGTGGCCGGCGTTGTTGCCCCCCTGGAAGCGGACGATCGTGGTAGCCCGCTCGGCGAGGAGGTCGACGACCTTCCCCTTGCCCTCGTCGCCCCACTGGGCTCCGACTATCACCACTCCTGGCATGCCGCGGGAGATTGTGACGGTCCGCCCCGGCGGAGGGGCTGCGGCCGTCAGTCGCCGGCGCGGGCCTGGAACCGGTGGTCGGCGCCGAAGAGGGGGAGCGGGTCGCCGCAGATCTCGACCAGACGGGAGACGGTGCGGCGGCCGATCTGCTCCTCGAGCTGGCGCTGGCCCTGGTCGACGTCGCCGCCGGCGTTGCTCGTGACCAGCATCGGCCGCTGGTTCTCGTAGCGCTCGTTGATCACCGCGTAGAGCTGCTCGACCACCCAGTCGGTGTGGCGCTCGGAGCCAAGGTCGTCGATGTAGAGGAGGTCGACCGAGGTGACCCGGTTGAAGAACTGGCCGTAGGCGTCCTCGTTCTCGGCTTCCTGGTAGGTCTGCCGGATCCGGGTCAGCAGCTTCGGCGTGAAGTAGATGCCGACGGTCTTGCCGGCGGCCAGCGCTTCCTTGGCGATCAGCATTCCAAGGGTCGTCTTGCCGGTGCCGGTGTCGCCCATGAACCAGAGGCCGCGGCCGGCGGCGATGTTCTCGTCCAGCTCCTCGAGGTAGCTGCGGGCGGCCTGGACCACGTGGCGGCTTTCCATGTCCCGCGACATGTCGGAGACCGGCGGGCGGTCGAAGGAGACCCCGCGGTAGCGGGCCGGGATCGCCGAGGCGACGCCGCGGCTGCGACCGCGGTTGAGCCGCTCGCCGCGGCAATCGCAGGGACGGGCGACGTCTTCGGGGCCGAGGATCCAGCCGGAGCCGTCGCAGACGCCGAGCGGGCAGGCCTGTTCGCGGAAGGGCTCGGAGCGGGCGATCGCGGGCATCAGAACTCAGGTCCCGCCGCGGCGGCGTCCTCGAACGGCGGCGGCTCGCCGGCGGGCTGCTCGATCGGCGGCTCCTGGTGGGCCTGGTCGGCGAATTTTGGATAGCGGTCGAGGAAGACCAGCTTCCTGGTCCCGATCGGGCCGTTCCTGTGCTTGGCGATGATCAGGTCGGCCAAGCCGTCGGGCTCCTCGTCGGGGTCGCGGTAGTAGTCCTCGCGGTAGAGGAAGGCGACAACGTCGGCGTCCTGCTCGATCTGGCCCGACTCGCGGAGGTCGGAGAGCTGCGGCTTCGGCGGCGTCCGCTGCTCCGGTGCGCGCGAGAGCTGCGAGATCGCAACCACCGGCACCTCCAGCTCGCGGGCGAGGATCTTCAGCCCGCGGCTGATCTGGCCGACCTGCTCGACCCGGTTGGCCCGGTGGTCGTCGGAGCGCATCAGCTGGATGTAGTCGAGGATGATCAGGCCGAGGCCCCCCCGATCCTGTTCCTGGGCATGGAGCCGCCGCGCCTTCGCCCGCAGGTCGAGGATCCCGAGGTCGGAGGAGTCGTCGAACCACAGCGGCGCCTCTTCCAGCTCGTTGCAGGCCCGCAGCACCTTCGGCCAGTCGCGTTTGTTGACCTGCCCCTTGCGCAGTTTGTCGCCGGAGATCCGCGCCCGGCAGGCGATGAAGCGCTGGGCCAGCTCGACCTCGGACATCTCGAGCGAGAAGAAGGCGACCGCCTGGCCCTTCTTCACGGCGACGTTTTCGGCGATGTTGGCGACGAGGGCGCTCTTGCCCATCGCCGGGCGGGCGGCGACGATGATCAGGTTGCCGGGCTGGAAGCCGCCAGTGATCGCGTCGACGTCGCGGAAGCCGGAGGGCGTGCCCGTCAGTTCGGTCTCGCCGGTCGAGAGCTTCTCCAGCCGGTCGACCTCGTCGTGGAGGATTTCGCCGAGCAGTTTGAAGTCGCTCGCCTGCTCTTTGTGGGCGACCTCGAAGAGCAGTTTCTCGGCCCGCTCGGAGAGCTCCCGCGGCGCCCCGTCTCGCTCGTTGACCCAGCCCTGGATCTCCTGGCCGGCGCCGAGCAGCCGCCGCAGCAGCGAGTTCTGCTGGACGATCTCGGCGTAGTGCTTGGCGTTGGCGGCGGCGGGGACCTTCGCCGCCAGCTCGGAGATGTAGTGGCGTCCTCCGGCGTCCTCGATCTTGTTGCGCTGGGTAAGCGCCTCGCTGACGCTGAGCTCGTCGACCGGGTTGGAGACGGCGTAGAGGTCGTGGACGACCTCGAAGATCAGCCGGTGCTTGTCGAGGTAGAAGTCGGCCGCGTGCAGCTTCACCTCGTCGATCACCCGCGTCAGCGTCGACTCCGCGACCAGCATCGCGCCGAGGACCGATTCCTCGGCCTCGATGTTCTGCGGGGGGACGTGAGTGGTGGGCGGCTGCGGCATCAGCTCAAGTAAAGGTGGCGCGGCGGCGGATTGGAGGAGGGAATCGGCCGCTCGGCAAGCAAACCAGAGCAGGGATGCCCTGACGTATCTCTTACGTGCAAATCCCGCGAAAAGGAATTCACACTTCCGCGAGCTTTATGCGGCAGTTCCGAAGGAGAGCTGGTGGTGAAGGGAGGGAGGGATCAGACCCTCCTGCTCCTGGCGCCGCTCGCCGCGGCGCAGCATCCGCAGGGTGAGGATGGCGATGCTGAGGATCGCCGTGGCCCCGAGGCTGAGCTGGACGCTGAGCAGCCCTTCGCGGCTCCAGTAGACGTCGCGGAGGTCGAGCAGCAGCGCCGCCTCGTCGAAGGTGAGGCCGAAGCCGGCCCCCATCGAGAGCGCCAGCCACTGCTCGAGTCCGTCGTCGTCCGTCAGCAGGGCGGCGGTGCCGGAGCCGAAGGCGAGCAGGATCCCCGGCACGAAATGGTGGATGTGGCGGCCGCCGATGCTGACGTTGCGGAAGGGGCCGCGGCCGTCGCGGATCGCCCAGGTCGATAGCCGGACCAGGGCGAAGGAGCCGAGGAAGCCGCCGAGCAGGTTGAAGAGGACGGTTTCGTAGCGCGGTGCCTCTTCGTAGCCGCGGACCGCGACCCCGACCGTGTCGGCGGCGGCGGCCGGAGCGGATTCGAGCAGCGCTTCGGGGTCGTGGGCCTCGCTCGCCCGCCGTGCCAGCATGCGGCTGAACTGGCCTGCGATCACGGTGCCGGCGGCGCCGAGGGCCACGGCTGCGAGGCCGACCGTCGCCCGCTCGGAGCGAACCCAGCCGGACCTGCGACGCCGGAGGGGGACTACTTCTCCTCGCTGATGATCGTCTTCACCGCGGCGGTGGTGCCGTCGGCGAGCTCGATCTCGACCATGAAGGTGCCGAGTTCGCGCAGCGGCTGCTCGAGCTGGATCTGTTTTTTCTCGAACCGCAGGCCGCGGGCGTCGCTGAGGGCGTCGACGATCTCCTTCGGCCCTACCGAGCCGAAGAGCTTGCCGTCCTCGCCGGCCCGCTGGTGGATCGTCAGCACGGTCTTCGAGAGCAGGCCGGCGGCCTCCGCTTCCCGTTCGGTCCGCGCTTTGGCGGCGCGCTCGGCCGCCTCCATCCGCCGTTTCGCTTCCTCCAGCGCCCCGGCGGTGGCCGGCTGCGCCAGCTTGCGCGGGACCAGGTAGTTGCGCAGGTAACCGGGGGCGACGTCTACGACGTGGCCGCGCTCGCCGAGAGAATCGACGTCCTGAAGCAGGATCGCCTGCGCCATCAGCGCTCTCCGACGTAGGGAAGCAGGGCGATCTCGCGCGCCCGCTTCACCGCCACCGAGAGCTGACGCTGGTGGCGGCGGGAAAGTCCGGTGACCCGGCGCCCGCGCGTCTTCCCCTTGTCGGAGAGAAAGCGTCGCAGCAGGTTCAGGTCCTTGTAGTCGACGACCTCGGAGTTGACCCGCGTGTACTTGCGGGGGCGCGCCCGGTCGGCGCCGCGCCTGCCGCCGCGCCGAGGGGCCGAAGATGAAGTCTCACGTGCTCGGGCCATCGGCGCCGGATGCTACAGACCTGACGGACTCGGAGGCCGCCAGGCGTCGTCCTCGGTCGCTCGGGTAGCGCTGCTACCCGTCGCTCCCTGCGTCCTTGCCTGGCGACCTCCGAGCCTCGTCAGGGGAACTTAGAACGGGATGTCGTCTTCTGAGCCGCCACCTGCTGGAGCCGGGGCGCCGCCGAAGTCGGACATGTCGGCGGGGACGTCGCTCTGCGGCGGCGAGAAGCCGCCGCCGTTGCCGCCGTTGGCATTGCCGCCGCCGCCCGAACCGTCGCGGGAGCCGAGGAACTGAACGGTGTTGGCGATGATCTCGACGCTCTGGCGTTTGTTACCGCCCTGGTCCTCCCACTCGCGCCAGTCGAGCCGGCCTTCCACGGCCACCGGCCGGCCTTTGTTCAGGTAGTTGGCGCAGTTCTCGCCCTGGGCGCCCCAGACCGTGACGTCAAAGTAGTTGGGCTTGTCGACCCATTCGCCGCTCTGCCCGTCTTTGCGCCGGCTGTTGACCGCGACGCGGAGCTTGCAGACGGCGGTCCCGCTGCCGAGATGACGCAGCTCCGGATCCCGGGTCAGATTCCCCGTGATCACGACCACGTTTACGTTCGAAGCTGCCAATTCACTCACTCCTTACGGATTCGCTTATCTGGATTCCAGTCTAAGGAGGCAGCCGGCTCGACTCTCCCCCCTGCGGCGAGGGGTTTCCGCAAACAGCGAGGGCCGCTGAGCCGATTACTCGTCGGAATCGTCGGGGGAGTCGCCGCGATCGTCGCGGGCTCCCTGGGCGCTGCGCTCGCGCGGGCCGGGCGCGGCGGTGACTGCGGGCGGCACGATCACCGGTGCGCCCGGGTCCACCTTGAAGATCCGGAAGCGGAGGACGCCGTCGGCGATCTTCAGGTTGTGGTCGATCGAGTCGAGCAGCTCGCTCGGGGCCTCGAACCGCATCCAGCGGTAGTCGGCCTCGGTGCGGTGGTCGATCTCGTAGGCCATCTTCCGCAGGCCCCAGGAATTCTCGTGCTTGAGGGTGCCTTTGGCCTCGATCTGGCCGCGGGCGTCCTGCGCCAGCGCGTCGCGCGCGGGGGCGTCAAGTTGGGGGTCCAGCATCAGGACCAGCTCGTATTCGCGGGGTGCGGGCAAAACGGCGAAGGACTATAGCGGCGGGATGGCGCTAGCGCGGCGCGAACTCCTCCGACCCGTCGCCTGCAGGAGCGGGAGGTGGCGCGGGGACCGGCGGAGGCCCTGGCGCTGGCGGCGGTTCGTAGGGCACCTGTTCGGGAGGTGCCGCGGGGGGCGGGGGCTGTTCCGGCGCCGGCTTGAAGCGCGGACGCCGCCGGTGCCGGTGAGGCGGTTTCGGCCGCGGCCTGCTGCTGATCACGTCGACGGCCGCCAGACCTTCAGCTCCTTTGGCACGCTTGCGGTGCTTTTCGAGCCGGCGCCGCCGGCTCGGTGGCTCGGGAGGTGGAGGCTCCTCGGGCGCCGGGACCACCCGCGGCAATCCGACGTCAGCGCCCAGCGGCGGCGGCTCGGGCGGGCGCAGGAGCGCCGGCAGCGCCTGCAGGGAGAGGAGCAGGGCGGCGACGACCGCCGCCACCTTCCAGATCCCGGCCCACCGGACTCGAACGCCTCGCATCCCTACCTAAGGGACGGGCGGGCAGAACTCTCCCCCCTCAGGCGTGCGAGCGGGCGGCCTCGATGTCCTGCAACTGGTCGTCGACCCAGTCGCCGGGGCTGCGGGAGAAGATGATCTCGCGCAGCCCCTCGGCCCGGCGCCGCTTCTGCTCGGGGTCCATCGTCAGCGCCCGGTGGATCGCGTCGGCCTGCTCCTGGATGTCGAAGGGGTTGACCGAGAGCACGTAGTCGAGCAGCTCCTCATGGGAGCCGGTGTTCTCGGAGAGCATCAGCACCCCGTCGCGGGTGTTGACCGCCGGCGCCTCCTTCGCGACCAGGTTCATCCCGTCGAAGAGCGAGTTGACCATCAGCAGGTCGAAGTGCTTGTAGCGGGCGACCGCGTCGTGGAAGTTCTCGTAGATCTTGAGGTCGATCGGCATCCAGTCGGTGGTCCCGTGGCGATGGTTGACGACCGCGACCAGGGCCTCGATCCGCTCCAGGTACTCGGCGTACTCGGGCACGTCCTGGCGCGAGGGCTGCAGGTGGGCGATGAAGGTGACCTTTTCGCGGAACTCCGGGTGCTGGGTGAGGAAGGTGTCGAAGGCGGTGAAGCCGCGCAGAACGTTCTTCGAGAGGTCGGCGCGGTCGACGCGGATGATCAGGTGCTGGCGCCGCCGCTCCAGGACCTCGCGCTCGGCTTCTGCCACCTCGGGCGAGGCGGCAGCCCGTTTCAGCCGCTGCGCGTCGATCCCCAGCGGGTAGGCGCGGGCGATCGTCCTGCCGCCCGCGTGCCGCACCTCGGCGGCGCCGTAGTCGACCTCGACGCCCTCGAGCAGCTCGTCGCAGCAGCGGAGGAAGTTGATGCAGTAGGCCTGGGTGTGGAAGCCGATGATGTCGTTGGCCAGCATCCCCTCGTAGATCGCTTCGCGGATCCGTTTCGGCAGGATCCGCCAGCTGTCCGGCTGGGACCAGGGGATGTGGACGAAGTGGTGGAGGAAGGCGTCGGGACGCTCGGCCTTGATCATCCCGGGGGCCGTGTAGAGGTGGTAGTCGTGCAGCATCACCAGCGGGTCGGCCTCCCCCTCGATCTCGGCGAGGACGGCGCGGGCGATGTCCTGGTTGACGGTCTGGTAGCCGTGGTCCCAGGCGTCGATCTCCTGCTGGCGGATGTCCGGAGCGTTGGAGATGTCCCAGAGGTAGTGCTGGATGAACCAGAGGATCGGGTTGGCGATCACGTTGTAGAAGCGGTCGTAGGCCTCCGGGTCGCTGCCGACGAGGCGCACCCGGTACTCGATCCCGTCCAGCTCCTGCTCGATCGGGCCGCCCGCCTCCTCGGAGGCGGCGACGTCCTCGTCGGTCATCGCCGAGGCGATCCAGAGCGCGTCGCGGTGGGAGACGAGGCCGGAGAGCGCGGTGACCAGGCCGCCGCCCCCGCGTCGCACCGTCCGCTGGCCGCTCTGGTCGCGGTCGAACTGGAGCGGGCCCCGGTTGGAGACGATGATCAGGGGCGAGGAGCTCACGCCGCAGAGACTAGACCGTCCGGGGGTACCGACTATGGGGTAGCGGCGGCCGGTTCAGTCGCCGAGGTCGGTGAAGAGCTGCAGCCAGTCGCGCAGCAGGCGCGGGGTGAGGAAGCGGCGCCGGGCGTGCTCCTTGCCCTCGCGGCCGAGCTGCTTGCCGAGGCCGGGGTCGCCGAGGATCTCGACGCAGCGCTGCGCGCACTCGGAGGGGGAGTCGACGAGGAAGCCGCTGACCCCGTCCTCGATCTGCAGGGGGATGCCGCCGACGTTGCCGGCAACGGTCGGCCGCCCCTTCCAGAGCGCCTCGGTGACGGTGAGACCGAAGCCCTCGCGGATCGACTTCTGCAGGCAGACGTCGGACTGGGACTGGAAGGCGTTGACCTCGATCGCGCCGACGTTGTTGAGGTTGCTGAGGATTTTGATGTCCTCGTCGCCTTCGGCGTATTCGAAGGTCTTCTGGAAGTACTCCATCCCCTCGGGATCGTCGGTGGCCATGGAGCCGACCATCGCCAGCTGCGCCGCCGGCACCTGCTCGGTCACCTCGCGGTAGGCATCGATGACGCCGATCGGGTCCTTCCACGGGTCGAAGCGGGAGACCTGGGTGATCAGCGGCCGGTCGACGTCTATCCCGAACTGGCGGCAGACGAAGGCGGCGTCCTCGGGCGAGAAGGCCATGTTCTTCGGTGAGAGCGGGTCGATCGCCGGCGGGATGATGTTGACCGCCTCGCGGTGGCGGCCCATGTCGTCGGGCACGTACTGCTCCATGTGCCAGACGCTGGCGTCGTACTCTTCGATCATCGGCAGCAGCCGCGCGATCGGGGCCGGGTTCGGGGTCGAGAGGTCGATGTGGCAGCGCCAGATCCAGTTCTCTCCCTTCGCTTTCGCACCGCGGAGGAGGCCGATCGGCTGCGGGTCGTGGACGATGACCACGTCCCACTCGCCCTGCAGGCCCTCGGCGTTGATCGCGTTGATCTCGTCGAAGATCTCCCACTGCTCGTCGCTCAGCGTCTCTTCGGCGCCCTGCAGTGAGTTGTGGAGGAGCTTGGTCGCGTTGTAGAACTCTTCCTTGCCGAAGATCACGTGCCAGTGGGCGTCGACGCCGACGTCCCGCATCAGCGGCACCAGCGTGTAGAGGATCTCCGAGACGCCGCCGCCGAAGGCGGTGGCGCTGACGTGGAGAACCCGCTTGCCTTTCAGCGGCTCGGCGAGCTCGCGGATCTGCTCCGTCAGGTCTTTGCCGACTATGTGGGTGTAGTCGGCGAGGGTCTTGTGGCCGAGGGCGACTTCCTGAAGCAAGGCTGGAGTTCTACACCGATGCGCGGCGACGTGGTGTCCAGCCGTGGCCTCGGCGGCGGCCGCTCAGCCCGAGCCGGAGCTGTCGGGGCGCTTGCCCAGGGTGACCTCGACGTCTTCGCGCTTGCCGTCGCGGAGCACCGTCAGCGTCACCACGTCGCCCGGCTGCCGGGTGGCGACCGCTTCGGCGAGGTCGTCGGGCCGGACGATGTCCTTGCCGTCCACCTGCAGGATCACGTCGCCGCCGGTCCGGTACTGACCGGCCTGGAACCGGAGCTTGTCGCCGCCGCCCTCGATCCCGGCCTTCTCCGCCGGGCCGCCGGGGACGACTTCGGCGACGAGGCTGCCGAAGGTGGTGTCGAGGCCGAGCTTGCGCGCCAGCTGGGGGTAGAGCGGCTGGCCGGAGACGCCGATGTAGGCGTATTCGGCCTCGCCGTCCTCGCGCAGCTGGGCGACCGAGTGCTTGATCGCCGAGATCGGCACCGCGAAGCCGACCCCGTCGTTGGCGCCGGAGTTGGTCTCGATCTGCTGGTTGATCCCGACCACCCGCGCGCCGGCGTCGAGCAGGGGGCCCCCGGAGTTGCCGGGGTTGATCGAGGCGTCGGTCTGGATCGCCCCGGCGATTTCGAACTTGGTCAGGGACTGGACGGACCGGTCGGTCGCGGAGACGACTCCGACCGAGAGCGACTGCTGCTCGCCGAAGGGGCTGCCGATCGCGGCGACGGGCTGGCCGACCCGCAGTTCCTTGTCGTCGCCCAGCTCGAGCGGGTGGAGGTCGAGCCCGGCCGGCGCGATCTTCAGCAGGGCGACGTCGACGAAGGGGTCGAAGCCGACGATCTCGGCGGGAACGACGTTGCGGTCCGGGAACTCGATGTAGACCTGCTTCGCCGCCTCGCGGTCTCCGCTCGATTCGTCGGTGACCACGTGGGCGTTGGTGACGATCTCGCCCTCGGTGTCGAGGACGAAGCCGGATCCTTCGGCGGCGCCGGCGTCGAAGACGGAGCGGATCGTCACCACCCCGGGCGAAGCCTCGTCGTAGATCCGGGTGGCGTCGAAGCCGGGGCTGGAGGCCTCGACGACGACTTCCGGCTTCGGGGTCCCGGCCACCTTCGCGACAGAGCCGGTGTCCCCGGTGATGGTTTCGTCTCCCGAGCCGCAGCCGGCGAGGAGGGCCAGGCCCGCGAGCAGCCCGAGGAGGGCGAGCGAACGCCTCACGAGGCGACCCTGACCGGAACCCGGACGGACCGCGGCGGGGTGGGCTCGCGGGGGCCGGGGGGCAGGTCAAGCGTGAAGGCGGTGAAGCGGCGGCTGGAGCTGATCGTGATCTCGCCCTGCATCCGCTGGGCGAGCTCGGTCGCGATCGCCAGCCCGAGACCGGACCCGCCTGCTTTGTCGGCCGTATAGAAGCGCTCGAAGATCCGCTTCTGGACCCGCTGGGGGATTCCCGATCCGGAGTCGGAGACGGTCAGCTCGGCACGGCCTTTGGCGGAGTAGGTGGTCACGGTGACGTCGGTGCCCTCGGGGGTGTGGGTGAGGGCGTTGTCGAGCAGGATACGGATGATCTGCCGCACCCGATCGGGGTCTCCGAGGGCGACTGCCGCCTGCTCGGGCGTGCGAAGCTGCAGGCGGGAGCCGCGCAGTTCCGCCCGCGCTCCGAACTCCCGGGTCACCTCGCGGGCGAGGGTGGTGAGGTCGACGGTGCTGGCCTGCATCTCCACCGCGCCGGCGTCGAGCTGGGAGAGGTCGAGGAGGTCGGTGGTCAGCTTCGTCAGGCGCTCGATCTGCTGGCGCATCGTCCGCACGAACTCGGCCCGCTCTTCCGGGCTCGGGTCCTCGTCTTCGAGCAGCTCGACGAAGCCGCCGAGGCTGAAGATCGGCGTCCGCAGCTCGTGCGAGGCGTTGGCGATGAACTGCTTGCGGGCGCTGTCGAGCTCGGCGAGCCGGCGCTGCATCTCGTTGAAGGTGCGGGCGAGGTCGCCGAGCTGGCCGGCGGAGGCGACCGGGATCGTGGTTTCGAAGTTGCCGTCGGCGACTTTGCGGGCGGCTTCCTGCAGGCGCTGGATGTTGCTGGCGGCGGCGCGGGTGTAATAGAGGCCGATCGCGGTGGCGATCGCGACCGCGATCAGGCCGCCGGTGAGGATCTGCAGCTTGACGTCGCTGTCGCCGCTGGCCGAGCCGCCGATCGCGACCGCGTAGACGTAGACGACCGCCGTGGCGGCGACGGCGATCGCGATCGAGATCAGGGTGATGCGGCTGGCCAGGTCGCTGAGCCTGAGCCCACGCATCGCGGCTAGTCCCGGAAGCGGTAGCCGACCCCGCGCACGGTGAAGAGGTACTCGGGCTCTTTCGGGTCCCGCTCCAGCTTCTCCCGCAGGTGGCGGATGTGGACGTCGACGGTGCGCGGGTCGCGGTACTCGGAATCCCCCCATACGTGCTCCAACAACGTCTCGCGGGTGAGGACTCGGCCGGGGGAGCGGGCGAGGGCGCCGAGGATCTCGAACTCGACGTAGGTGACCTTGACCTCCTCGCCGCCGAGGTCGACGGTGCGGCGGTCGAAGTCGATCGTCAGCTCGCCGCACTCGATTGCGCCGCCGTCGCTGCTCTCGCCGCCCATCCGGGACCGCCGCAGCGCCGCTTTGACCCGGCTGCGGAACTCCCGCATCGAGAAGGGCTTGGTGATGTAGTCGTCGGCGCCGACCTCGAGGCCGGCGACCTTGTCGGTCTCGCTGCCTTTCGCGGTCAGCATGATGATCGGCACCTGGCTGCGGGAGCGCAGCTGGCGGCAGACTTCGACGCCGCCCATCTGCGGCAGCATCAGGTCGAGGATGACCAGGTCGAAGCGGCCTTCTTCGAAACGCCGCAGCGCCTCGCCGCCGTCGAGGGCCGAGGTGACGTGGTAGCCGTCCTTGCGCAGCGGGTAGCTGAGCAGGGTCTGGATCGACTGCTCGTCGTCGACCAGGAGGATGCGGGCTGATCCGTTCGGCACAACCTCCAAGGGTAGTCGCCGAATCATTTTGGACGCATGTGCGAGTACTAAGAACTAAGGATCCGGGAACGTAAGCCGATAATGACCGCGGAAGCCATGGAGCCCCAGGAACTGAAATCCCTCGTCGAGGCCGGTGCCTACAAGCCGGACCCCGGTCAGGTTGCGATGGCGATGCTCTCCCGCCGCGGCGTCCGTGAGCTGCTGACCGGCATTCACGCTACGGCTCCGCAAAATGGTCATAGCCCACGGCCTCCAGTCGTCCGCCCCCGGGCAGCCTGAACTCGACCCCCGTTCCGGACACGACCCTGCCGATCGGGGTGAGGGTCGTCTCGGCCGCTTCGCCCATCCGCATCGAAGCCTCCTCGAGGGCGTCAGCCGCCAGCGCCGCCAGCAGCTCGTAGTCCTCGCCGCCGGCGACTGCGAGCTCCAGGGGGTCCCGCCCGGCCGCCGCGGACGCCTCGGCGATCCCCTTCGCGAGCGGCAGCGAGCCTGCGTCTATCTCCAGGCCGACGCCGCTCGCGCGGGCGAGGTGGACGGCGTCGCCGGCGAGCCCGTCGCTGAGGTCGATCATTGCCGTGGCGCCCGCCCCGGCGAGGGCGCGGCCGGAGTGCAGGCGCGGGGAGGGGTCGAGCTGGCGGGCCCGGAGCCGCGCGGCGGCGGCCTCGGGGACGGCGCCGGCGAGGCTCGGATCGTCAAGCAGCAGGCGGCCGGCGGCCGCGCCGCCGATCTCGCCGGTGAGGACGAGGAGGTCGCCGGCTGCGGCGCCGCCGCGGGTGACGAGGTCGGACGGGGCCGGTGCGTGGCCGACCACCGTCACCGCAAGGGTCAGGACCGGCGCCCGCGTCAGGTCGCCGCCGGCGATCGCGGTGCCGGTCGCCCGCGCCAGCTCGAGCATCCCGTCGAGCAGCGCGTGGACGTCGCCCTCGCCGAGGTCGCTCGGCGCCCCGAGGACGACGTAGGCCTCTCCCGCCTCGGCCCCCATCGCGGCGAGGTCGGAGAGCGCGGTGGCGAGCGCCTTGCGGCCGATCGTCGCCAGGTCGGCCTCGCCGCGGCGGAAGTGGACGCCCTCGACGAGCGCGTCGACTGAGGTGGCGGTGGCGCCGCCCGGCACCGTGACCGCGGCGTCGTCGCCGCTGCCCAGCGCGATCTGCGGCCCTGCCGCGGGCAGGCGCTCGCGCAGCTTCGCCAGCAACTCGAACTCGCCCATCACCCGACTATCCCAGACACTAAGGTGAGCCCGGACGTGGAGAGCCGCCAACCATTCCTGCACCGGGTAGGCGAGGCGGGGGCGCGGGTCGGCAAAAAGCCGCCCCGCAGCCGCAAGGTCCGTCTCGCCCTCCAGCTCGGCCTCGCCGTCGTGATCTTCGGCTTCCTCGTGCTGACCGTGATCGACCAGTGGGGGGAGATCAAGGACGAGGGGATCCACTTCCACGTCGGCTGGCTCGCCCCGGCGCTCGTCGTCCTGCCGATCTTCTACGTCCTCAGCGCCTTCGGGTGGGACCTCACGCTGCGCTTCCTCGGCTACCGGATCGGCTTCGGCCGGGCGCAGGTCGCCTGGGGGCAGCCGCTGCTCGCCCGCTACGTCCCCGGCAGCGTCCTCTACGTGCTGGGGCGGGTCCTGCTCTCCGAAAAAGCCGGGATCCCGCGGCGGATGACGATCGCCAGCATCGTCTACGAACAGGCGGTCTCCGCCACCTCGGCGGTCGTCGTCGCCTCCTACTTCATCATCGAGCACCCCGACCTGCAGGGGCACGCCTACCGCTGGGCGGTGCTGCTGCTGATCCCGGCGGCGATCGCGCTTCTGCACCCGAAGGTCTTCGGGCCGCTGGCGAACCGGGTCCTGCGCATGTTCGGCCGCGAGCCGCTGCCGGCGGTGGTCCCGCTGCACGGGGTGGTCGCGCTGATCGTCTTCTACTCCCTGAACTGGCTGGTGATCGCGGTCGGTCTCTACTGCGT
>Ga0247786_1000036_pt1 | contig 14667 bp, 8 predicted proteins | sample UWRJS066202C4_FD_179917 | JGI IMG/M metagenome (GOLD analysis project Ga0247786, IMG submission 179917) | Soil microbial communities from Arlington Agricultural Research Station in Wisconsin, United States - UWRJ-S066-202C-4 | ecosystem: Environmental > Terrestrial > Soil > Agricultural land... | reverse complement strand
GCTTCACCCGGCGGCTGGTGACGCTGGCGCTCTGCGGCCTCGCCACCTACATCCTCTTCCCGGCGGCGCCGCCCTGGATGGCCAGCGAGATGGGCCTGATCGACCCGATCCAGCGCAGCGTCGGCAAGGGCTGGGAGGTGATCGGCGTCGGCACCGCCTCCCTCTTCGACAAGGGTCAGGCGAGCAGCAACCTGGTCGCCGCCGTGCCCTCGCTGCACACCGCCTTCACCACCCTCGTCGCGCTCTTCCTCTGGAGCCGGGTGCGGCGGCGCTGGCTGCGGCCCCTGCTGCTGCTCTACCCGCTGGCGATGGGCCTGACCCTGATGGCGACCGGCGAGCACTGGTTCTTCGACGTCGTCCTCGGCTGGCTCTACGCCGGCGGCGTGATGGCCGGCTGGGCCTGGTGGGAGCGGCGCCAGGAAGCGAAGCTGCCGGCGTCCTCCTTAGCGGCCGAGCCGGAGCCGGCGGCCTAGGTCCAGCGGCGCCGGGCGTCCGGCGTCCGCGAGGCGCAGGCGGACCGGGAGGGAGCGGTGGCCGCTGCGGCGGCGCTTGGCGAGGGCCTTGCGGCCTGCTCGGCTAAGGAGCAGCCGGGTGGAGGCGCGCGCCCCGTCGGTCAGCGAGTAGGAGCCGCGGGCGAGGACCTTCTTGCCGCGGGCGACGAGGAGGCTGCCGCTGCAGGGGCCGCCAGTGCAGCGGAGCGGGACGCGGACGGCTTTGCGGGTGGCGCTGAGGCGGCCGGCGAGGTCGGTGAGGCCGGTCGTGGCGGCGGGCGCGGCGATCGGGGCGGCCGCGGCGCGGCCGGGCGGGGCCGGGGTCTTGACGAGGCCGGCGACGGCGCCGGGCTGCTCGCGGACCGGGAGGCGCAGCTCGAGGTTGGAGACCGCGATCGGGGCCTGCGCGTTGGAGGGACGGGCGTAGGGGGCGTCGGAGGGGAGCAGCTCGAGCTTGACGGTGTGGCCACCGGCGAAGCGGTAGCCCTGCGGGTGGAGCTGGAAGACGGCGTCGCTGCCGCTGCGGGGTCGCAGGAGGCCGCGGGCGACCAGCCGCTCTTTGCCGTCGGGGCCGACGTCGAGCAGGCGCGCCGCCAGCTCGGAGTCGGCGCCGGTGACGGCGAGGTCGGCGATCACGGTGGGGGAGCCGAGCAGCGTGAACCCCGGGGAGGGGACCGCGAGGCGGTAGTTGGCGGTGCCGAGCTGGTCGGCGCCGGCGGCGGTCGCGCAGGGGTCTTTGCCGGCGATCGGGTAGAAGGTGGCGCCGATGATCGGGTCGCCGGCGCCGGGCACGACGGTCTGCGCGGCGGTGCCCCCGAAGCGGACCTCGCCGGGGGAGAGAGCGTCCCAGGAGGCCGCCTGGAACGGGCCTTCGGAGGCCGCCGTTTTCGGGCAGGCGGTGGTCAGCGCTTCGGCGCTCGAGCTCGGGGCCGGCCCGGCGCCCTTCAGGTAGTGGTCGAACCAGGCGTTCTCGCGCTGCAGGAAGAGGGCCTCGTCGGCGGGCTTGTTCTGGCTGCGGGCGTGGCCGTCGTCCATCAGGAAGAGCGAGATCGGGTTGCCCGGGTACTGGGCGCGGGTGCGGTTGTAGAAGCGGAGCGCCTCGTCGACCGGGAAGAGGTCGTCGTTCCAGCCGCTCTGGATCAGCAGCGGGGCCGGCGGCTGGGAGTGGTCGATGTAATAGGAGGAGTGGTGGGCGTCGATCTCGGCGACGATCGAGGCCGCCAGCGGGTTGGAGTCGTAGGGCTCGCCGGCGTTGATCAGCCCGTACCAGGTGGTCAGATCGGCGCCGGGGTCGGTGCCGGGCAGGGCGTAGTTGCTGGAGGCGAGGCCGGTGCCGTAGAGGCCGGTCACGTAGGAGGACTTCTCGACCCCGATCGGCGCTTTGCCGTCGGAGCCCCGGTAGGGATTGTCGGCGCGGTAGTCGAGGGTGCTGCCGTTCGGCATCAGCGAGTAGGCGAGGTCGCTCCAGGGCCACTGCGGCACCGCCGCGGCGAGTTCCATCGACGTCCCGCCGGGGCTTTTCCACGGCACCAGGGAGCCGTCGGGCAGCATCGTGCGGTTGCGCAGCGCCGCCAGCGCCAGCGACATGCCGCCGCCGTAGGAGACGCCGGTGGCGCCGATCTTGTCCGGGAGCGCGACCCCTTCGTCGGCGAGGACGGAGATCAGGTACTGGGCGTCGCGGACCTCGTAGCGGGTGTCGAGCAGGTGGTTGTAGCCGGCGGCGCAGGCTTCGGAGCCGGGAAAGCGGTCGGGGTCGGTGGCGCCGCAGCTTTCGCCCCAGCCGCGGTCGCTGATGCTGAAGACGGCGTAGCCCGCTTCGGCCCAGTCCTGCACGCGGGGGTCCTCGAGCCCGATCTTGCTGCCGCCCCAGCCGTGGAAGACGCCGATCAGCGGGTATGGGCCGTCAGCGCCACTGGGCGCCGGCGGCAGGACGACGTTGACGTCGATCTGCGTCTTCCCGTCCCAGGTCGCGGTCTCGCCGGAGCAGAGGCGGACGTCGCCTTTTGCCGCCTGCGCGGAGCAGCCGAGGTCGCCGCCGTAGAGCGTGGCGAAGTCGGCCCGCGCCGCGGGCACCACGACCAGAGCGGCGAGCACCGCCGCCGTCACCGCGCTCAGCACCCAACGCAACCGCTCGATTCCCAAAGCCATGCCTCCTGTAGATGAAGCCTGGCTGCTGCTACCCGGTACGCATCCCTCCTATGCGGGCCCGGCTAGCTGTCAAGCGACGGCGCCGACGAACACCAGCTTGTAGTCGCGCTGCTCGTCGGGCGGCGCCGAGAGCAGGATCTCGTCTCCTGCCTCGCTCATCCCCAGGGCCGCCAGGGTCTCGATCCCAGCGGCTCTCATCGCCTCGAGCACCTCGTCTTCGGATCGGTACCGCTCCAATTGTCGAACCGGGTCGATGCGATCGCCGGTGATCTCGGCTTCGAAAACCGACGGTGCGACTTCGCCGCGTCCGCTCCAGATCCACCGCGATCCCTGGTGCTCTACTTCGCGGCTTCCGGAGTATCCGCTCGCGTAAACCGAGCTTGAATTCACGTCGAATGCGATCAGCCCGTTCTCTGCGAGGTTCTCTCGCATCCCCGTGAGTGCAAGGACGAGGTCGTCGTCACCCAGGAGGTAGTTGACGGAGTCGTTGAGCGAGAGCACGAGGTCAAAGCTGCCTATCCGCAGCAGCTCGCGCATGTCTGCAACCTGCAGGGTCACCTCTGCGCCTCCTGCTTCGGCTGCGAGCTCCAGCATCGCCGGCGACAGATCGCACCCGTGGATCCGCCACCCCCGCCGCAGAAGCGGGCGAAACGCCCTGCCGGTCCCACAGCCGACGTCCAAGGCTCGACCGCCTTCTCGCAGGCCATGCTTACGAAGCTCGGGTAGAAGCGAATGCCCGAGCCACTTCTCGTAATCGTTCGCGTGGTTGAAGTCGTTGTAGACCGCGGCGAATGCCTCGTAGGCCGCCAGGGCCGGGTCAGCTTTCATAGATCCCACATTATTCGGGTAACGCTCTTTCGCACGATTCGCTCTGATTGTCCCTCCTGTTCTCAGGCCAGGAAAGGAGGAACCGGCTATGCAGCTCGTCAAAAGCGGGACGGTCGTGCCGACCGGCGGGACCACAAGGGCAACTGAGCCCAGAGGCGTGCTCAGGCGAGGCGGCGGGAGAAGGTCTTCTCGAGCGCCTTGCCGCCGTTCTCGCCGGGCACGGTCTTGTCGAGGCGCATGAAGATCTCCCGGCGGTCGATGTGGAGGCTCGCCACCTGGTTGTCGAAGTAGGGGCCCTCGAGGGTGCGCCAGCGGATCCCCGGATCGGGCGCCCCGGCCGCTTTCGCCAGCAGTCGCGTGAAGGCGGTGAGCGGGCGGCTGAAGCCCCAGCGCACGACCCGGCGCTCGTTTTCGTCGAGCGGGTTGCGGTAGGGGGAGCAGACGGCCTGGTAGACGGGGGCGCGCCCGGCAGGGTCGCCGTTCGAGGACTTCGGGAAGCCGACCTCGGAGAGGTAGGCGTGGTGGACGTCGCCGGAGAGGACGACGACCGAGGCCGGAGCGTTGCCGCGGTCGCCGCAGGAGACCTCGTGCAGGAGGTCGCGCAGCTTCGCCCAGGACTCGCCGAAGGCGGCCCAGTGGTCGAAGTCGACTTCGCGCCGCAGCTTCTCGCTCGCCCAGGCCAGGGGCCTGCCCCAGGCGTTGCCCTCGACCATCTGCTCGTTCCAGGCCTCGAGCCGGTCGAAGGCGGGGGAGAGGAGCCAGGGGATCGTGGTGCAGACGATCAGGTGGTCGAAGTCGCCTTCGGTCTTCTCGACGATCCATTCCCACTCCTCGTCGTCGACCATCGCCCGCCGCCCCTCCTCCAGCACCCGCGCCGCGCGGGCGTCGACGAAGATCGCCCGGGTGCGGCCGAAGTCGCGGCAGAAGGTCCAGCGGGTGCCCTCGCCCATCGCCTGGACCCGGTGCGCCCAGGCGAACAGCTCCTCCTCGCCGGTCTGGTTGCCGCGCATCCGCTGGTAGAGCTCGGACTCCCCCAGCTCGCGCGGGGAGAGGTTGCCGATGTGCTGGTAGATCCAGTAGCTGGAGATGCAGCCGACCACGCGCCGGTGCCACCACGACTTCTGCTGCATCTCCAGCAGCCAGCCGCGGGAGATGTTCCAGTCGTCGCTCATGTCGTGGTCGTCCCAGAGCATCGAGACCGAGACGTTGGAGAAGAGCCAGCGGATCAGCGGGTCCTCCCAGCTCTCGCAGTAGAGCCAGGTGTACTCCTCGAAGTCGGTCACCTCGTCGAAGGGCGGGGTGTCGGTGCCTCGGCGTTCGCGGATCTTCTTCCGCGTCCGCGGCGAGCCCTCGTCGACGTAGACCTGGTCCCCGAGGAGGAAGAGCTGGTCGGGCCAGCAGTCCCGGTCTCCCTTCGACATCTGCAGCGCCAGGACCCAGAGGGCGTCGTACTCGTGGCCTTCTTCACTGACGTCTTTCGGCTGATCGAAGGGCGGCTCGTGGGGGACGGCGACGCGGCAGGAGCCGAAGTAGACGTCGAGGTCCTTGTCGGCGTCGATCGTGCGGATCGCGCTCGGCGGCAGGTCGGACCCCGGCTCGGGCCAGCGCACCTCGCCGTCGAGCCTGACCTCGTACTCGTTGCGCGAGGCCGGCTCGAGGCCGCCGACGCAGACCAGCGCGTAGTGGTGGCCCTCGACCCGGAAGGTGTGCTCGCGGTGGCCGAGGATCTCGACCTCGCAGGCCTCGGAGGTCTCGACCCAGACCGTCGCCTCGGTCTCGGAGACGTGGCGGAGGATCGGGCCTAGAAGAAGCTCGCTCATGGGCCTCTCGCTACCCAGCCCGTCCGGCCATAACCACGGCAGATTTTTCCGGTTGCACGCCCTGAAGCTACAGGCGACCGAGCAGGAGGAGGATGAGGAGGATCAGCGCGATCAGCCCGAGGATCCCTCCCGCCACGGCGACCTTCAGCAGCACCAGCACGATCGCGACGATGATGAGCAGCCCGATCAGCGCTCCAACCATGGTTCCTCCTCTTCTGACGGGTTATGTCACCCGTCATTGGACTGATTTCCCTAACAAACGGGGAGGGAGGGGGATAAGTCAGGTCATATGTCATCTGGTGTTTCCAGAAAGGCGCTGACAAGCGAGAGCGACCATCCGTTTAGTGGGAGTCGGCATGCCCCCACCCTTGATCGGATGGCCCGCGATGGGAAGATCGAGATATGAGCGAAGCAGCAGCCGCGCCGGGATTGAGCAACCTGCTCTCCGACGAGCGCCTGACGCGCCGCGCCGTGGGCGGGGACGACCGCGCCTTCGCGGCGATCTTCCGCCGCTACCACCAGAGCCTCTACCGCTTCTGCCTGGCGATCGTCGGCAACCCCGAGGACGCCCAGGACGCGCTGCAGAACACGATGGTCAAGGTGCTGCGGGCGCTGCCGGGCGAGGAGCGCAGGATCGACCTGAAGCCGTGGCTCTACCGGATCGCCCACAACGAGTCGATCGACCTGCTGCGGCGGCGGCGGGAGACGAGCCAGCTCGACGTCGAGCAGGTGGCGCCGGGCTACGGCCTGGCCGAGGACGCGGCGACGCGGGAACGGCTGCGGCGCCTGGTCACCGACCTGCAGGCGCTGCCGGAGCGCCAGCGCGAGGTGCTGGTGATGCGGGAGATGTCGGGGCTGAACTTCGACGAGATCGCCCTCGCCGTCGAGAGCTCCCCGGCGGTCGCGCGGCAGACCCTCTACGAGGCGCGGCAGAGCCTGCGGCAGATGGAGGAAGGGCGTGAGATGAGCTGCGAGACCGTGGGCATGGCGCTGTCGGAAGGCGACGGCCGGGTTACCCGTCGCCGCGACGTGCGAGCGCACCTGCGCTCCTGCGCCCGCTGCCGCGAGTTCCGCGACGAAATCAAGGGCCGCGAAAAGAACTTCGCGGCGCTGGCGCCGCTGCCGGCGATGGCGGCGGCCGGGATGCTGCAGGGACTTCTCGGCGGCGGCTCGCAGGCGGCGGCCGGCGGGGCGGGCGGCGGTGGCCTCGCGGTGACGCTGGGGGGCGGAGCGGCAAAGACGATCGCCACCTCGGCCGCGGTCAAGGGCGTCGCGACGGTGGCGGTGGTCGCCGCGGTCGGGGTCACCGCGGCCGACCGCAGCGGCGTCATCCACCTCGGCCTGCCCGGCGAGCAGAGCCAGAAGTCGGCACCGGCGACGCCGGGCTCGGGTGGTTCCTCCGAGGGCGGGGCGGCGACCGACGGGTCCGGTGGGAGGCAGGACGGAGCTGGCACCGCGGCCGGCCGAGCCGCGGGTTCGGGCCACGAGAAGGGGGCGGGGGCGGCCACGAAGGCAGCGTCCGGTTCCCAGAACTCCGCCGCCGCCACGGCGGGGGGTACGGAGCAGGGAGGGGCCCACCACGAAGCCGGCTCGCACGCCGGCTCGAAGACGCAGGGCCCGCCCGCCGAGGTCGAGGCGGGCGCCGGGGAGCACGCGAAGGAGCATCCGGAAGCGTCTGGCGGGGGACAGGAAACCGCGGCCGACCACAAGCTCGAAAACGAGGGGAGCACCGGCTCCGACGACCAGGGCGAGGACCAGAACGAAAGCGAGGACGGGGACGGGGAAGGCGCGCCGGCGGCGGAAAAGCCGGCCGTCCACGACCCCCCGGCAACGAAGCCGCCGCCGACGAAGGGGGTGTCCGAAAACCCTCCGAAGGGGGCGGCGCCGGAAGCTCCGCCCCCAGCAAATCCACCGAAGCCGGCGACGAAGACTGAACAACCTCCGCAGTCGGCGGCTGCCGAACCCGGAAAAGGTCTGGAAAACAAGCCTTAAGCGGCGGGGACCCAAGGGCGGTCACTTGACGAACCGCCCGGTTCTCGGCACCATCGAACAATGGTCCAGGGGGGATTCGTCCGCGTAGCGGGAGCGGTTGTCTGCGCTCTCGCGCTGCTCTGCGGGCTCTGCGCCAGTGCCGGCGCGAAGACTTACTTCGGCGCCCTGATGAGCGGCGAACCCTACGGCCAGTCCGGCAACGCGCCGTACAACACGCAGGCCTGGGACACCTTCGAGCGCCACGCCGGCAGGAAGGTCGCGATCGTCAACGAGAGCCAGGGCTGGACGACCTTCAACAAGTACGACATGGATGCCGCCAACGCCCGCGGCGCGATCCCCCTGGTGAACATGGGCATCGGAAGCACGAGCCTCGAATCGATCGCCAAGGGAGGCCAGGACGCGGCGATCAAGAAATGGGCGCAGGAAGCGAAGGCGTGGGGCCGCCCGTTCCTCTTCGCGCCCTGGCGGGAGATGAACGGTGCCTGGTACGCCTGGGGGCGCAGCTCCTATTTCGTTCCCGCCTGGCGCCACTTCCACGACCTCGTCGTCGGGCAGGGCGCGACCAACGTCACCTGGACCTGGGTGGTCAACAGCATCTGGTCGGACCCGGAATCGAACCCGACCAAGTACTACCCCGGCGACGCCTACGTCGACTGGACCGGGATGGACTCCTACAACTGGGGGCGGATGCCGGCCCAGCCGGATCGCTGGAAGAACCCCGACCAGGTGATCACGCCGACGCTGAAGGTCCTGCGCACGGTGGCGCCGGCGAAGCCGGTGGCGGTCGTCGAGAACGCCTCGACCGAGTACGGCGGCAACAAGACCGACTGGATCCGGGAGATGGTGACCGACTATCTGCCCCACCACCCGGAGATCAAGGCCTACCTCTGGTTCGACTGGAACTTCAAGAAGGGCGAAAAGCGCGAGGACTGGCCGATCGAGAGCTCGGCGCCGGCGCAGCAGAGCTTCCGCAAGGCGATCGCGAGCAGCGTCTTCGCCTCGGCGCCGGTCAGCCTGCCGCTGGGGACGAAGGTGCCCGCGCCACCGATGGGCAGCAGCGAAGCGGCGCGGGCCGAGGACCTCTCGACCGCGGCGGAAATGGCCGCCGGCCCCGATGTCGCCGTCGGCGGCGGCGGGACCACGACCGTGGTCTGGAGCGCCCGCAGCGGCACCGAATTCAAGGTCTTCGCGCGGCGGATCTCGGCGACGGGGGTCCGGGGCGCGACGATGCAGCTCTCCGCCGCCGGCGCCGACGCGCTGGCGCCGCAGGTGGCGCTGGCTTCGGACGGGACCGCGACCGTGGTCTGGACTCGCTGGGACGGGACCAGCTTCCGCGTCCAGGAGCGGCGGATCTCCGTCGGGGGCACGCCGGCGGAAGCGACCCGCACCCTCTCCGCCTCGGGCCAGAACGCCTTCGACCCCCAGGTCGACGTCGCCACCAGCGGCGAAGCGACGGTCGTCTGGAAGTGGTTCGACGGCGCCCACTACCTGGTCCAGGATCGGCGCGTCGCCCCCAACGGGACCGCCGAAACGGCGACCCAGACGCTCTCCCCGAGCGGCCAGGACGCGGTCGAACCGCACCTCGACGTCGCCGGTGACGGCAACGCGACGGTCGTCTGGGCGCGCTTCGACGGCACCTCGACGATCGTCCAGGAGCGGCGGGTCAGGGCCGACCGAACCCTGACCGCGACCGTCAACCTCTCCGCCGCCGGCCGTAACGCGGTCGAGCCGCAGGTCGCGCTCGGCCCGAAGGGGGAAGCGACGGTGGTCTGGGACCGCTTCGACGGCACCAACTGGGTAATCCAGCGGCAGCGGCTGACCGCGGCCGGCGCCCTCGAAGGCGCTCCCCTCAACGTCTCCGAAGGCAGCAGGAGCGCCGAGCCGCAGGTGGCGATCGACGGCGGCGGCAAGGCGACCGTCGTCTGGGACCGCTTCGACGGCAGCAACTTCGTCGTCCAGGCGCGGCAGCTGAGCCCGACCGGGGCGGCGCTGACGGCGCCGGTCCAGCTCTCGGTCGGCGGCCGCGACGCCGCCGACCCGCAGCTCGGGGTGGCGCCCGACCGCCGCGTGACCGTGCTCTGGAGCCGCTTCAACGGCAGCAACTGGATCGTCCAGCGGCGCGACTTCAGCGCCACCGGCGCCCTTGGGAGCACGACCGAAAGCCTCTCCGCCGCCGGCCGCAACGCCGGTGACCCGGTGGTCGCCTGGGGCGTCGACGGCACCATGACGATGGCCTGGAAGCGGTTCGACGGCCGCGGCGACGTGGTCGAGGCGAAGCGGGTTCCGAAGACCTGAGCGCACTTGACGAACCGGCCCGTTCTCGCCACCATCGAACAATGGTCCAGGGAGGAGTTGTCCGCATCGCGGTCGCCTGCGTCTGCGCGCTGGGGCTGCTGACCGGCTTCGCCGCCAGCGCCGGGGCGTCGATGTACTTCGGCGCCACGATCAGCGGCGAAACCTACGGCCAGGAAGGCAACGCCCCGACCAACACGCAGGCCTGGAACCTCTTCGAGCGCCACGCCGGCCGCAAGGTCGCGATCCTCAACCAGGGCCAGCCCTGGGCGACGTTCGACAAAGCCGAGATGGACGCCACCGGCGCCCGCGGCGCGATCCCGCTGGTGACGATGGGGCTGGGGAGCAGCTCGATCGACCAGGTCGCGAGCGGCGGCCAGGACGCGGCGATCAAAAAATGGACGCAGGAAGCAAAAGCCTGGGGCCACCCCTTCCTCTTCGCCCCCTGGTGGGAGATGAACGGGGACTGGTACGCCTGGGGTCGCCAGCCGAAGTTCATCGAAGCGTGGCGGCGCTTCCACAAAATCGTCGCCGAACAGGGAGCGACCAACGTCACCTGGACCTGGTTGGTGAACAGCATCTGGTCGGATCCCGAATCGGACCCGACCCCTTGGTATCCCGGCGACGCCTACGTCGACTGGGCTGCCATCGACTCCTACAACTGGGGCCGAATGCCGGCGCAGCCGGATCGGTGGAAAACCCCTGACCAAGTGATTACCCCGACGCTGAAGATCCTGCAGACGGTGGCGCCGGCGAAGCCGGTGGCGATCGTCGAGAACGGCTCGACCGAGTTCGGGGGAAACAAGACCGACTGGATCCGGGAGATGCTGGCCAGCTACCTGCCGCACCACCCGGCGATCAAGGCCTACCTCTGGTTCAACTGGAACTTCCAGAAGGGCGAGAAGCGCGAGGACTGGCCGATCGAGAGCTCGGCGCCGGCGCAGCAGGGCTTCCGCCGGTGGATCCAGAGCAGCCTCTTCGTCCCCGGGCCAGTCTTGCTGCCGAACCTGACGAAGGTGCCGCCGCCCGCCGCGGGGCCCGGTGAGGCAGCGCGGGGGGAGGACCTTTCGGCGGCGGCGGAGATGACGGCGGGGCCGGATGCCGCGGTTGCCGACGATGGCACCACGACCGTCGTTTGGAGCGCCCGCAGCGGGCCGGAGCTCAAAGTCTTCGCGCGGCGGATCGCCGCCAACGGCAGCCGCGGCGACGCCGTGCAGCTCTCGTCCAGCGGCGGCGACGCGCTGGAACCGCAGGTGGCACTGGCCCCGGACGGGACCGCGACCGTGGCCTGGGCGGGTTGGGACGGCGCCAACTTCCGCATCCGGGAGCGGCGGATCGGCGCCGACGGAGTGCCCGAAGAAGCGACCAGGACCCTCTCGGGGTCGGGCCGGAACGCGTTCGACCCGCAGCTAGACGTCTCTCCCGAGGGCGAAGCGACCGTGGTCTGGAAGCGCTACGACGGGTCCAACTACCTGGTCCAGGCCAAGCGGATCGCTCCGGACGGAACCTCCGAATCGCCCGCCGAACGCCTCTCCGAAGCGGGTCTCGCAGCTGTCGAACCGGAGGTCGCGGTGGCAGAAGACGGCAGTGCGACGGCGGTATGGAGCCGCTTCGTCGCCGGCGCCGAATCGGTCGTGCAGACCCGGAGGATCAAACCGGACGGGTCGCTGGCGCCGGCCCCCGTCAACCTCTCCGCCGCCGGCGGCGGTGCGATCCAGCCGCAGGTCGCGCTTGATCCCGACGGCGAGGCGACGGTGGTCTGGAACCGCTTCGACGGCGCCAACTGGGTGGTCCAGGGCCAGCGGCTCAGTCCTGCGGGCGCCGCCGACGGTGCCGCCTTCAACCTCTCCGCGAGCGGCCGCAGCGCCGCCCAGCCGCAGGTCGCGATCGACGCCGCCGGCGTCGCCACCGCCGTCTGGGAGCGCTACGACGGCAGCAACTTCGTGATCCAGGCGCGGCGGGTCAGCGCGGCGGGAGCGCCCGCCGCCAGCACGGTCCAGCTCTCGAGCGGCGGCCGCGACGCCGCCGACCCGCAGCTGGCTCTCTCGCCCGACGGCGACGCGACCGTGCTCTGGAGCCGCAGCGACGGCATCAACTGGATCGTCCAGCGGCGCGACCTCGCCGCCGACGGCACCCTCGGCACCACGACCAGCCTCTCCGCGGCCGGCCGCGGCGCCGGCGAGGGCGTGCCCGCCTGGGGCGGGGACGGGACGCTGGCGATGGTCTGGAAGCGCTTCAACGGCGCCGACGACGTGGTCCAGGCGGAGACGGTGCCGGGGTCGGGTCCGCCGCCCCCACCACCACCGCCGCCGCCTTCCGGCACCTCGGGCGATCCCGAAGGCTCCGGCGGCGGCTCGGGCGCCCCCCTCCCGGCGGCCGCGTCACTGCCCGACAACTCCTTCTCGATCGGCAGGGTGCGGCTGAACAAGCGCCGCGGCTCCGCCACGGTGGCCGTGATCGCGCCGGGCCCGGGCCTCGTCAGCATCTCCGGCGCGGTCCCCCAGCTCCGCACCGCCACCGCCGCCGGCAAGGTGGTCCTGCGGGTCCTGCCGTCGCCCGCCCAGCGCCGGGCGCTGCGGCGGAAGGGAAGTGCGCGGCTGCGCCTGACGATCGCCTTCCAGCCCCGCGGCGGGGTCGCGAAAAGCCGCGACCTCAGCCTGCGGCTGAAGAAGGCGCGGTCCGGCTAGAGGTCCCGAGCCCGGCGAGGAACGGCGTCAGGTAGCGGCCGATCAGCTTGCTCGGATTGTCGATCGGCCAGGGCGGGCGTTCGCTGGCGACCGAGGTTTCGCCGTGGCCGCCGCCGAGCCAGCCGAACAGGTAGCGCGGCTTGGCCCCGGTCCAGAGGACCCCGCGCAAGATCGGGTCGAGCGGGTTCGCCTCGACCTCGCAGCCGAGGTCGGCGGCGATCGCCGCGGCGGCGACGTCGGCCTGCTGGGTCGCGATCCCCCCCTGCTTTATCGGGAAGCTGGTGACGTCGCCGACGGCGAAGGCATGGGAGAGGCCGGCGATCCGGGAGTGGTCGTCGACCGGGACGAAGCCGCGGGCGTCGTAGGGGAGGCCGTCGATGTGGCGGCCCTCGAGTCGCGGCAGGCTGACGACGGCGTCGGCTTCGATCGGCTCGCCGGGAACGACCGCCAACCCTCCGTTCTCGTACTTGACCGGGTGGGTGCCGGTGAGGACCTCGACGCCGTGGTCGGCGAGCAGCTCGGCGACCTGCTCGGAGGCGCGGCGGCCGAAGATCAGCAGCGGCCCGTCTTCGGGGGTGACGACCGTGACGCGGGTCCCGGCGATCCCGTGGCGCGAGAGCTCGCCGACGGCGAGCAGGGCCAGCTCGTAGGCCGGCAGCGCCCAGCCGTTCCCGCCGGGCATCGTGAAGACCAGCCGCCGCAGCCGCCCTTCGCGCAGGCGGCCCACCACTGCCTGCATCTCGCCCTCGTCGGCGACGCCCCAGAAGGTGACCGCGCCGGGGATCGACCAGAGCAGGCGGGAGCCGCAGGCGACGACGAGGTAGTCGTAGGGGATCTCGGCGCCGTCGTGGGTGGTCGCGCAGCGCAGCGCCGGGTCGACCGAGGCGACGTTGTCGAGGCGCAGCTCCGCCCCGCAGCGCTCGGCCAGGTCGGCGAGGTCGTAGCGGAGGACGCGGGAGGCGCCGTAGGGCTCGCCGACCGCGAAGGGCCGGTAGACGAACTCGCCGCGTCCGGCGCAGATCTCCACCCGCGCCTTCTCGCCGGCGAGGTCGCGGAGGGCGAGGGCGGCCTCCAGCGCGCCGACGCCGCCGCCGACGATCAGGACCTTCGGGAGCTGTGACTGGCTCATCCCCGCAGTGTCGAGGCGCCCGGCGGCGCACCCATCCGGGGAGGACCACCCGCGCGCCTGCGGACTTCCCGCAGGCGCCCTAGCGGCCGTAGCGCTAGCTGTTCAGGAGGCTGGCGAGGAGGTCGACGTATTCGCGCAGGCGGTCGACTGCAAGGTAGTTGTTGCGGATCCGCTCCCGCCCGGCCTCGCCCATCTCCGCGCAGCGGCCACCGTCGCCCAGCACCGCTTCGATCGCGCGGCCGAAGCCGGGAAGGTCCCGGGGGTCGTCGACGAGCACCCCGGTGGCGCCGTCCTCGACCTGGTCCTGGATCCCGCCGACGCGGCTGGCAACCACCGGCCGCGCCTTCCACATCGCCTCGGCGACGGTCAGGCCGAACCCCTCGGCGAGGCTCTTCTGGACGATCAGGTGGGAGCGGCGCTGCAGCGCGTTGACCATCGTCGCGTTGCGCCGCAGGTCGTCCATCGGCAGGCTGATCAGGTGGCAGCGCGAGCGCGCGTCGTCGCCCATCCCCCGCCAGCGCTCGGCGACTTCTTCGTAGACGGCGGCGCCCTCGGGGTCGTCGCTGACGCCCTCGGTGTCCGGGCCGACCAGGCAGAGGTGGGGCGAGGGGAGGTCGAGGTGGCGCTCGAAGATCTCCAGCAGACCGAGGGGGTCCTTGAGCCGGTCCCAGCGCGAGACCTGGGTGACGACGGGGACGTCCTCGGGGACCGGCTCCTCCTGCAGGATCGTCGCCTCGCTCTCGACCTGCGCCAGGACCTCGCGCACCCGCTCCTCGTCCATCTCTTCGTTCTTCGGCGAGAAGGGGTCGATCACCGGCGGCATGAACCAGGCCCGGCTCTCGTCGAGCCCCTCCCAGAGGTAGGCGGGGCGGGAGAAGACGTAGGCGTCGGCGGCCTCGACGTAGCCGCGGAGGAAGTCCCAGGCCCCGCGGGCGAGGTCGTTGGGGCGGTCGACGCCGATGTGGCAGCGCCAGACGACCGCGAGGCCGGCCTCCCGCATCGCCGGCACCAGGCCGGCGGTCTGCGGATCGTGCAGGTAGATGACGTCGCCCGGCTCGGTTAGGCGGCGGAGCTCCTCGCCGGGTGCCGCGAGCGCCCGCTCATAGGACTGCCGCGCCGCCTCGTCGAGCGCGCCACCGTCGCCCCCGTCCCCGTGCAGGCGGTTGTGGATCCGCTTGGTGACGGCGAAGAAGCCCTCGGTCTCGGGCAGCACGACCCAGCGGGTGTCGACCCCGGCGCCGCGCGCGTAGGGGAGCAGCGCCCGCAGCATCTCGGCGACG
>Ga0247786_1000035_pt1 | contig 15138 bp, 13 predicted proteins | sample UWRJS066202C4_FD_179917 | JGI IMG/M metagenome (GOLD analysis project Ga0247786, IMG submission 179917) | Soil microbial communities from Arlington Agricultural Research Station in Wisconsin, United States - UWRJ-S066-202C-4 | ecosystem: Environmental > Terrestrial > Soil > Agricultural land... | reverse complement strand
ATGAGCCCGTCCGGGCGCTCGGGCTCGGTGGTCAGCGAGTAGGCCCGCCAGTGGTGGACGCCGTTGACGATGACCCCGATCCGCAGGTACTGACCGGGCCGGTGCCCCATCCATTCGTAGCCGGGCCGGATCAGCACGGTGACGGCGTCGGAGGTCTCCTGGTCGATCCGCTCGATCCGTCCCCGCAGCTCCTGCGTCGACCAGAGTGGGTTGATCAGTTCGAGGTAGTCGTCCGGCAGCAGCGGCGTGAACAGCGAGCGCACAGCATGGAGCGCGCGCTGGCGCGCCTTCGGAACATTGGGTACGGCGCCTCGCTCTGCCATTGCCTGATGCTACACCGATCGATGTAATGGTTTTGTGACGATCCTCCGGACCGCCCCCGGACCTATACCCGAGACCCCCGGAATCAGTCGATCAGCTTCACGTCGCTGATCTCGATCTGGTAGCGGCCAGCCTGGTCGCGGGCCGGAGAGGCGCGGTTGAACCAGATCAGGAAGTACTTGGCGGGGGAGCCGAGGTGGAGCTCGATTTCCTCGCTGTCGGAGGCGTCGGTCACCTCGCCGACGGGTTCTCCCCATTCGGAGAGCTCTTCCGGCGGGCCGGAGGGGCTGGCGTAGATCTGGGCGTCCCAGCCGGGGGTCGGGGTGCGAACGATCATCTCCGCCGGGGTCGTCGTCGACTTGGCGGTTACGTAGAGGCCGACGCCGGGGTTTTCGCCGCTCTTGGTGCCGGCGAAGGTGTCGTCGTCGTAGTGCTCGCTGCTCCAGGCGGTGGTGGTGGGGTTGCCGTCGACGGCGAGGCTGACCGTCTCGGGGTCCTCCTGGCCGTCGCCCTCGGGGTCGTAGTCGGTGGCGCCGGAGATGGCCAAGGTCGAGCCCTTGCCCTTGAGGGCGCCGCCGCCGCCGGGACCGTTGCCGTTGCCGATCAGCTGCAGGCCCCCGAGCACCGCCGCGGCGGCGAGGACGAGCAGCGCGATCAAGAGCCAGGAGCGGCGGCGCCCGCCGCCGCCGGCGAGCTTGCGCTCGGTCGGCGGCACCGCCTCGAGCACGCTCGTCGCCTCGCCGGTGGTGGCGCCGGCCCGCGCCGCCTCGACCTCGAGCGCGGTCCCGAGGTCGTCGATCAGGTCTCCGACCTCCTGGTAGCGCTGCGCCGGGTCCTTCGCGGTCGCCCGCTCGACCACCATCGCCGCCGCGGCCGAGAGCTCGGGCCGGCGCTGCTGGACGTCGGGCAGCTCCTCGTTGACGTGTTTCATCGCCACCCCGACCTGGCTGTCGGCCTGGAACGGAACCTGCCCGACCAGCATCTCGTAGAGGACGACGCCGAGCGAGTAGACGTCGGAGCGCTGGTCGACCGGGTGGCCCATCGCCTGCTCGGGGGCAACGTAGTCGGTGGTGCCGAGGACGCGGCCGGTGGCGGTCATCCCGTCCTGCTCGAGCTGGCGGGAGATCCCGAAGTCGGTCAGCTTCGCCCGGCCCTCGGAGTCGATGAGGACGTTCTGCGGCTTGATGTCGCGGTGGACCATGTTGCGGTTGTGGGCGACGGTGAGCCCGCGGGCGATCTCGATCGCGTAGGCGAGCGCCTCCTGCGGGTCGAGCGCGCCGACCCTGTTGATCCGCTGCTTCAGCGTCTCTCCCTCGACGTATTCGAAGACGATGTAGGGGTGGCCGCCGTCCTCGCCGGCGTCGATCACGGCAACGACGTTGGGGTGCGAGAGCTTCGCCACCGCCCGCGCCTCCTGGCGGAAGCGCTGCAGCTGGTCTTCCTGCTCGGACATCTCGCGGTGCATCACCTTCACCGCGACCGATCGGTCGAGCGTCGTGTCGCGGGCCAGGTAGACGGTCGACATGCCGCCGCTGCCGAGCTTCGCCTCCAGCTTGTAACGGCCGGAGAGCACGGTCCCGATCATCTGCGAGCTAGTGGAGGGGCGGTTGGGCACTTACGCCGCCAACGTTACGACGCCGGGGCCTGTCAGGCGGCTTAGAGGATCCTGCGTGGTCCATCGGTTGCGCGCCCGACCCGCTTCGCGTCCGGGTAGTGGCGTCGCAGCAGCTCCAAAGCGGCGGATTCGTCACCCGCGGGAACGACGACGCAGAAGCCGCAGCCCATGTTGAAGACCTCGCTCATCTCCTCCTCGGCGACGCCGCCCTGCTCCTGGATCAGCTCGAAGACCGGCGGCACCGGCAGCGGGTCGTCGATCTCGTAGCCGACCTCGGCGGCGAGCCGGAGCAGGTTCTTGGTGCCACCCGAGGTGATGTGGGCGAGGCCGCGGACGTCGACCTCGGAGCGCAGCAGCTCGACGATCGGCTTCACGTAGATCTCGGTCGGCTCGAGGAGGACGTCGCCGAGCGGGCGGCCGAGGCGGTCGTCGTCGAGCGGGATCCCGGCGAGGGCCGAGCGGGCGAGCGTGTAGCCGTTGGAGTGCAGGCCGGTGGAGGGGAGGCCGACGACGACGTCGCCGGGGTCGACCGCGGAGCCGTCGACGATCGCGTCGAGGGCGACGGTGCCGAAGCAGGCGCCGGAGACGTCGACGCCGCGGACCAGCTGCCCGAGCTGGGCGAGCTCGCCGCCGGGGATCTCGATCCCGGCCTTCTCGGCGCCGCGGGCGAGGCCGACGCCGATTTCCTCGCAGACCTCGGGGTCGGCCTTCTCGATCGCGATGTAGTCGAGCATCGCCAGCGGCTCGGCGCCGACGCAGATCACGTCGTTGACGTTCATCGCCACGCAGTCGATCCCGATCGTGTCGAAACGGCCGAGCTGCTCGGCCAGCACCAGCTTGGTGCCGACGCCGTCGGTCGAGAGCGCGATCCCCAGCTCCTCGCCGATCTTGATCACGCTGGCGTAGTGACCCGGCAGCGGCACTTGCGCCGAGGGCCGTCCGAGCTCGATCGCGCCGAGCGCCCGGACCAGGCCGGCCACGGCCGAGTCCGCCGCCCCCTGGTCGACCCCGGCCTTCGCGTAGGCGTCGCTCGCGCTCACTTGCCGGATTCTCTCAGCCGCTCCGGCAGGTCCAACTCCAAATTAACTCCAAGTTTCTCCAAAATTTGGAAATGCCTGCAAATCGCACGGGTTCAGGGGTTCAGAGACTCACGCGTCCGACATTCGCCCCACTCGGGTGTGGCCAAAATCGGATGCGTTGTCTATCTAGACAGTCGCCTAAGAACGACGGCCGCCAAGCCGATCCTGTAGGCCGCATAGGGCCACAGCGCGCGGTCGCGCTCGACCAGGCGGATCAGGCGCTGGGAGGCGAGGGTGGAGGCGAAGGAGGCGGAGACGCCGACGGCAAGGGAGCGGCGCAGCTGCGGGGCGGTCCCGCGGCGGACCAGGCGGGTTCCCTTCAGCGCGGTGGCGCCGACGATGATCGGCAGGGCGATCGTGCGTGAGAGCAGGTTCGCCTGGTCGCGGGAGAAGCGGCGCCAGCGGGCGGCGGCGAGGGTGACGCCGTTGCGGGAGACGCCCGGCGCGAGCGCCGCCGCCTGGGCGATCCCCAGCGCCAGTCCGTCCATCGCGGTGGCGTCGCCGCGCCCGCGGCGCTGGGGACGACGGTCGGCGACGAGCATCGCCGCGGCGCCGGCGAGGAGCCCGTAGGCGGTCGCCCGCGGCCCGCCGAGGTGGCGCTCGATCTGCCGCTCCAGGGTGTAGCCGACGACCGCCGCCGGCAGGAACGAGAGGCCGAGCAGCAGCGCCCGGCGGCCGTCGAACTGGCGCAGCTCCTCGGCGAGCAGCTGGCGCTGGCCGATCAGCAGCGCCACCGCGGCGCCGGTATGGAGGGCGACCTCGAAGCTCTTGCGCAGCTCCGGGTCGATCTCCTCCCAGTCCCAGCCGGCGAGCCAGGGGACGAGGACGATGTGGGCGGAGCTGGAGACCGGCAGCAGCTCCGCCGGGCCCTGGACGAAGCCGAGCGCGACCGCGCGCGCGGCCGGTAGGCCGCCGTCGCTCAAGCGCCCCTGGTGCCGGCCGCTTTGCCCTCGGACCGGCTCTGCGGCTGCTCGCCGTCGGGCCCGCCGCCTCGGCGCCGCTTGAGGAGCCAGTAGACGACGCCGGCGACGATCGCCGCCAGGACCACGTAGTCGAGGTAGCCCAGTTTGTGGCGCCAGTCTTCCCAGTTCTCGCCGACCTTTTCGCCGACGATCGCCAGCATCAGCACCCACGGGATCGAGCCGAGCAGGGTGTAGGCGCTGAAGCGCCAGAACGGCATCCTCGCCACCCCGGCCGGCAGCGAGATGAAGGTGCGGATGATCGGTAGCATCCGCGAGAAGAAGACGGTCGCGTTGCCGTAGCGGGCGAACCAGTCGTCGGCCCATTTCAGGTGCTTGGGGCTGATGTGGATCAGCTTGTTCTTTTCCAGCAGGTCGATGCGGCCGTAGTAGCCGACCGCGTAGGCGATCCAGGAGCCGACGAGGTTGCCGAGGACGCCGGCGATCACGACCCCGGTCAGCGTCATTTCGCCTTCCGAGACGCTGAAGCCGGCGAAGAGCATGATCGCCTCGCTCGGCACCGGAATGCAGGCCGACTCGAGCACCATCAGCAGGAAGACGGCCGCCTCACCGGCGGAGCCGATGAAGTCGGTGGCGACTTCGATTATCGGTTCGACCACCTTGTCGGTGACCGACGCGAGCAGAAGGAGACCCATTCGCGCCACATCGTATGGATTCCCCTCGAGGCACCGTAAACTGAGCAGTCGATGCGCCGGTTGAACCACCCCGTCTATCGCAACCGGGTTCTGCAGGTAGCGGCCGATGCCGTGCTCGTCGCACTGGCCTACTTCCTCGCCTTCCAGTTGCGCTTCCTCGACCAGCCCCACGGCTGGCCGCACCGCTACGAGGTCCTCTTCGCCCAGTCGGTCGGGTTCGTCGTCGCCGGCAAGCTGATCGTCTTCGCCGGCTTCGGGCTCTACCAGAAGTGGTGGCGCTACGTCAGTGGCCGCGACTTCATGCTGATCCTCCGCGCCGTCGCCGTCGCCAGCGCCCTGCTGGTCGTCGTCTTCGCCGTCGCCAAGCCCTTCGGCCACACGCTGCCGCGCTCGGTCGAGGTGATCGACTTCATCCTCACCCTGATCCTCGTCGCCGGCGCCCGCCTCGCGGTGCGGCTGATCGTCGAACGCCCGACCCGCGGCGCCCGCCTGCCCAAGCACGAGGTGCTCGTCGTCGGCGCCGGCTCCGGCGGTCAGATGGTCGTCCGCGAGCTGCAGCTGAACCCCAACCTCGGCGCCACCGCGATCGGCTTCGTCGACGACGACCCGCGCAAGCGGGGGATGCGGATGCTGGGCCTGAAGGTCCTCGGTTCGACCAAGCAGATCGAGAAGATCCTCGACGAGACCAACCCCGACGAGGTCGTGATCGCGATCCCCTCGGCGCCCGGCAACCTGCGCGGGCGGATCGTCGCCGCCTGCCGCGAGCGGGCGATCCCGGTCCGCACCCTGCCGACCGTTTTCGAGCTGCTGCGCGGCGGCGTCCAGCTCAACAAACAGCTGCGCGAGGTCCGGGTCGAGGACGTGCTCGGCCGCGAGCCGATCGTCCGCGAGCTCGACCGGGTCGGTGCCTACCTGCGCGACCGCATCGTCCTCGTCACCGGCGCCGGCGGCTCGATCGGCTCCGAGCTCTGCCGCCAGATCGCCCAGGTGAAACCGCGCCTGCTGGTGATGCTCGACCACGCCGAGGACAACCTCTTCCAGATCGACCGCGAGATGGTCGAGGAGCGCCACTTCGCCTCCTGCGAGTCGGTGCTGGCCGACTGCAAGGAGCCGCACCGGATGCTCGAGGTGATGCAGCGGTTCAAGCCCGACGTCGTCTTCCACGCCGCTGCCTACAAGCACGTGCCGCTGATGGAGTCGAACCCGCTGGAGGCGGTCCGCAACAACGCGATCGCCACCCGCGTCACCGCCGAGACCGCCGCCGCCTCGAAGGTCGAGCGCTTCGTCCTCATCTCCACCGACAAGGCGGTCAACCCGCAGACGGTGATGGGCGCCTCGAAGGCGATGGCCGAGTGGATCGTGCAGGCGGCGGGGGAGAAGTACCCGCAGACGCGCTTCGCCTCGGTCCGCTTCGGCAACGTCCTCGCCTCCTCCGGCAGCGTCGTCCCGATCTTCCGCGCCCAGATCGAGCGTGGCGGCCCGGTCACCGTCACCCACCCGGAGATGACCCGCTACTTCATGACGATCCCGGAGGCGGTGCAGCTGGTGATCCGCACCGGCGACATCGGCGCCGGCAAGGGCGAGGTCTTCGTCCTCGACATGGGCGAGCCGGTGAAGATCGTCGACCTCGCCCACAACATGATCCGGCTCGCCGGCTACGAGCCGGAGACCGACATCGCGGTCGAGTTCACGCAGCCGCGGCCCGGCGAGAAGCTGCACGAGGTCCTCTTCTCCGCGGGCGAGGAGGTGCAGCCGACCGCCGCGCGGCGGATCAACCGGGCGGTGCGCAAGAAGCCGATCGACCAGGAGTGGGTGGAGCAGACGCTAAACGCGCTCGAACACCTGGTTCTGGCCGGGGACGAGGCTAATTTGGCGGAGCGAGTCGTGGAGATGATCGCCGCTCCGGGTGGCGACGCGGCGACGGTCGCCTCCAACGAATAGCCTCTCGCAGCCACTTTGGTCCCCGCGATCGAACAAATCGGCGTTGCCACCTTGGTCAACGCGGTCGAACGGATCGGCGCTTTCGCCGGGCTGGCCGCCTTCATCGGCCTCGCCGTCCTCGCGCTCCTCTCGTTCACCCACGGCCGCGACATTCGCCGCCTGCGCGAGTGGGCCGGGTCGGCGCCCGAGCGCGACGCCGAGCGCAAGGAGCAGACGTCGACGATCGCCGCCCAGCGGGCCGAGGAGCTGCGGGCGCTGGAGGAAGCGCGGACGGCCGAACAGGAGGCTGTCTCCAGCCGCGAGGAGCGGCGCCGCCGGCGCGAGGAAGGGGAGGCCGGGCAGACGCGCGCGGAACGCCTGCGCGGCCGCTTCTCCGGAGTCGGCGAGACCGCCTCGCGCCCGAGCTCCCTGGTCGCCCTCTTCGTCGTCCTGCTGGCGCTCGTCGGCGGCGGCGCCTACCTCCTGCTCAGCGGGGGCGACGAAGAAGGAAGCGGCGGCGGCAACGCCAAGCAGGCGGCGGCGAAGGTGAAGCCGAGCGAAATCGAAGTCACCGTCCTCAACGGCACCTCGGTGGTCGGCCTCGCCGCCACCTACGGCGACGAAGTCGAGAGCAAGGGCTTCGACCTCGGCGCGGTCACCAACAGCAGCGCCAGCTTCGAACAGAGCGTGGTCATGTTCAAACGCGGCCACAAGCCCGAAGCGCGCAAGGTGGCGAAGCAGCTGGGGATCGGCAAGGTGCAGCTGATGAGCGGGGAAATCGAAGCCGCCTCGGCCGGCGCTGACGTCGCCTTGATCGTCGGCGAGGACAATGCCGAAGCGACGGAATGAGCTGCGGGAGCGCCTCTCCCCGGCTGCCGTCGTCTTCGCCCTCCTCGTCCTCGCAACGCTAGCCGCCTTCGCCTATTCGCAGCGGGCCAAGCGCGAGCCGCTGGTCCTCGACCGCGTCACGTTCATCGCGCCGCCGCACCGCAAGGGCACGGCGAAGGTTCACAGCTTCACCCCCAACGGCGATTGCCGGCGGGATCGGATCCGGATCAAATTCCGGACCACGATCAGCGGCCAGGGCACGGTCCAGGTGATCAAGCCGGGCGGGCGGGTGGTCTCCACCCTCGACCGCGACGCCTTCTTCAAGCGCTACACGTTCCACGTCTACTACTGGGACGGGCGCCAGCGCGGCGGCGGCACCGCCAGGCCCGGCCGCTACAAGCTGCGGGTCAAACTCGGCGCCGACCGCACGCTGGTGACGCCGGGGACGATCCGCCTGCACCCGTCGCCGAAGCAGACGAAGTCGCGGTGCGAGACGAGCGCCCCCGTCGGCGGGGTGGCGCCATGAGACTTCTCCTATGAGCGACTTCCTCGCCGGCCTCGGCCTGGTCCTCGCAGCCGGCGCCAGCGGCGCCGCGATCCTGCTGCCGCCGGGGCGGCCGCGGGCGCTGCTGATGGTGGCGGCGATGGCGCTCTTCCCGGTGCTGATCCTCGGGGACCAGTGGCACACCGCGCAGATCGTCGACCTCCGCCACGACGACGGCCGGATCGTCGCCCTGCTGGGGCTCGCCGCGGTCGCGATCGGCGTCCTCACCTACGCCTTCCGCCGCTGGGAGATCGTGATGCCGCTGGCGATCGTCTTCGCGATCCCGTTCCGGGTGCCGCTGCACGCCGGCGGCGACACCGCGAACCTGCTGGTGCCCCTGTACCTGGTGATCGCGGCGGCGGTGTTGGCGACGCTGGTGCGCGACTGGTCCGACCCGCCGCCCGGCCACGCGCCGCGGCCGCTCGCCTGGCTGCTGGCGGCGGCCGTCGTCCTCTACGCCCTACAGGCGCTCTACTCGGAGGACTTCTCGAAGGGGTTGCAGAACGTCTGCTTCTTCTTCGTCCCCTTCACCGTCGCCTACCGCCTGCTGCGCGAGGTGGTCTGGGACCGGCGGCTGCTGAAGTGGGCCCTGGTCGTGGTCGGGGTCGAGGCGGGCGCCTTCGTCCTGGTGGGCAGCTCCGAGTTCCTGACCCGCAGTCTCTTCTGGAACGACCAGATCATCAGGTCGAACGAATTCCACACCTACTTCCGCGTCAACTCGGTCTTCTGGGACCCGAACGTCTACGGGCGCTACCTGGCGCTGGTGACGACGATCGCCACGGCGGCGATGCTCTGGGCGCGGACCCGGCAGACGTTCTGGCTCCTCACCGGCTTGATCGCCGTCCTCTGGCTCGGCCTGGTCCCGACCTTCTCGCAGTCGAGCTTCCTCGCCCTGCTGGCGGGGCTGGCGGTGCTGGCGGCGATCCGCTGGAGCCCGCGCTGGACCCTGGCGGCGGTGGCGGTCGGGCTGGTCGGAGCGATCCTCGTCGTCCTCCTCGTCGGCGGCTCCGGCAAGCTGACCGGGGACCGCGTCAACGTCGACCTCAGCGGCCGCGGCAGCCTCGTCTCCGGCGGCGCCGACCTCTTCGCCGAAAAGGTCCTCCAGGGCTACGGCTCGGGCTCCTTCCAGGCCGCCTACCGCGAGCACCGCGAGAACAAAGACGCCCCGGTGACGGTGTCCCACACCGAGCCGGTGACGGTGGGGGCGGAGCAGGGGCTGGTCGGGCTGCTCGTCTACTTCGCGCTGATCGTGGTCGCGCTGGGGACGCTGGGTAAGGGTCTCTGGGCCGTCGACCCCCCCGACGTCGCCGCCCGCGCCGCGATCCTGGCGGCCTTCGTCGCCCTGCTCGTCCACACCCTGGCCTACGCCGGTTTCTTCGAGGACCCGATCACCTGGGTCCTGCTGGCGGTCGGCGCCTCGCTGGCCCACGCGGTCGCCGGCGACGACCCCGTGATCCGCCGCCCCGCCTAGGGTTCCCCCATGTCGGGATACCTGCGCCGCCTGGCGACGACGGGCGCCGCCTACACGGCGGCGAGCATCCTCAGCAAGGTCATCGCGGTCGCGCTGCTGCCCCTCTACACGCGCTACCTGACCAAGACCGACTACGGCTTCGCCGAGGTCCTCTTCGCCGCCGTCGTCTTCGCCAGCATCGTCGTCCGCCTCGGCCTGCTGGAGGCGATCCTGCGCTTCTACTACCGCGAGGGCGAGAACCCGGCCGCGGTCGTCGCCAGCACCTTCGCCGCCCTCTTCTGGCTCTCGACGATCGGGGCCCTCATCGCCCTTCCCCTCGCCGGCCCGCTCTCCGAACTGCTGTTGGAGGAGTCCGCGCCGGGGCTGACGCGGATCGCGATCGGCGGCCTCTGGGTGCTGACGATGTGGGAGTTCATGCTGACCCTGTTCCGGCTCGAGGAGCGGGCGCGGGCCTTCTTTCTGACGACGATCCTCAACGTCGTCGCGGCGATCGCCCTCACCGTCGTCCTCGTCGTCGTGCTCGAAGAAGGTGCGCGCGGCCTGCTGATCGGCAGCTACGCGAGCGGCGGCGCCTTCGTCCTCGTCCTGATCGCGATGCAGTGGCGGCGCCTCTCGCTGCGCTTCGACCCGGCGCTGCTGCGCCGCCTCTTCCGCTTCGGCCTGCCGACGATGCCGGCCGAGGTCTCCCTCTACGCCCTCAACTTCGCCGACCGCCTGATCATTCTCCGCTCGCTCGGTGCCGCCGAGGCCGGCCTCTACTCGCTGGGGGTGAAGTTCGCGCAGGCGGTCAACGTCCTCGTCCGCGGCTTCCAGCTCGCCTGGCCGCCGCTCGCCTACTCGATCCGCGAGGACGGCGAGGCCCGCCGGGTCTATGCAACCGTCGTCACCCTCTTCGTCGCCGGCTGCGCCTGGGCGGTCGCCGGGATGTGGCTGTTCAGTCGCTGGATCGTCCGCGCCCTGGCGGCGCCCAGGTTCTTCGATTCCTTCGAAGTCATCGGCCTGATCTCCGTCGCGGTCACCCTCTACGCCCTCTACCTCGTCCTCGTCGTCATCCTCGGCCGCACCGGCCGCACCGAGCTCAACCTGCCGGCGGCGGTCGGCGGGCTCGTCGTCAACGTCGCCCTCAACCTCGCCCTGGTGCCGCTGCTGGGGATCGTCGGCGCCGGCCTCGCCCTCGTCGCCTCCTACCTGGTCGTGCTGGGGCTGATGTACGGGTTCACCCAGCGTCTCTTCCCGGTGCCCTACGAGTGGAGCCGGCTGCTGCGGGTGGTGCTGACGGTCGCGGCCCTGGTCGGCCTGGCCGAACTGCTGGTGCCGACCGAGGGCGCGGCCGGCCTGCTCCTCCGCGTCGCGCTCTTCGCTGCCTACCCGCTGGTCCTGCTCGGGAGCGGCTTCTTCAGCGACGAGGAGCGCGGCTGGCTCGCGCGGCTGCGGCATCCCGGTGCGGTGCTGGCCGGTCTCGCCGCCCTCCGCGCCCAGCCGGCGGCGGTCGACGGGCAGGTCCCCGAGACCTACGAGGTCGAGCGCATGGACGAAGATCTCCGCACCTGACGGACCCAGGCGCCGCCATGCTGCGTCCTCGGTCGCTCGCGTGCGGAGCACGCCACGCTCCCTGCGTCCTTGCCTGACGACCCCTGGATCTCGTCAGGAGCGGGATCTGTCCCGCAATGATTCGCCGCGGCCCGGCAACAGCGCCTGGCGTGCGTGCGCCCACATGATCGGGGCGGAGCGGGCGGGGACGACGGTCGCGGCGACGGCCCGCAGCGCGTAGGTCCAAGCGGTGAGGACGCGAACCGCGTAGGCAGCGACCAAGCCGTGGTGCTTGCGCATGTAGAGGTCGCGGTTGCGGTGGAATTCGACGATCCGCGGCAGTCCCCTGGCGAGGTCGGTCGAGAGCTGATCGTGGTGGACCGCCTCCGCGTTGGGGACGAAGAGCGAGTGCCAGCCGGCGTCCGCCAACCGCTTGGCGAAGTCGCACTCGTCGTAGTAGACGAAGAAGTCGGGGTCCATGTAGCCGACCGCGGCGGCCGCCTCGCGGCGGACCATCAGCGCGCTCGACTGCGCCCAGTCGACCCGCCGCACCTCCCTGCCGGAGCTCTGCACGGTCAGGCGCTTGTGCAGGAAGAGGGCGCCGATCGCCGCCGTGCCCACCCCGGGGAAGCGCCAGGCGCAGGGGACGGGGCGGCCGCCGGAGTCGAGCAGCTGCGGCGTCGCCGCGGCCGCTTTCGGTTCCCGCTCGAGCACCGAGAGCAGCGCCCCGGCCGCCCCCGGCCGCAGCTCGGAGTCCTCGTTGAGCAGGAAGCAGTACCTCCCCGTCGCCTCGCGCATCAGGGTCGAGTCGTTCTCGGCCTTGCCTGTGCGCCGCTCGAGCGCGATCAGGCGGATGTCGCCTCCGAGCCCGCGCACCGCTGCGGCCGAGCCGTCGTCAGAGGCGTTGTCGAGGACGAGGATCTCGCGCTCGACGCCGGCCGGGTGGGTGCGCTCGATCGCGGCCAGGCAGGCGAGCAGGTACTCGCGGCCGTTCGTGTTCACGACGCAGTAGGAGAGCAGAGGTGGCAGGGTCTGTCCCGGTAGAGGTTCCACTTAACTTTTTCCGAACACAGTCGGAGGCTGTCCGCCGACCTTGCCCCGGAAAAAGTACAAGACGTTCCACCTCTACCGGGACAGACCGAATGAAAGTTCAGATAGTCGACCCTTCGGCCTTCACGCCACCTTACGACCGCGCGCTCGCGGCGGCGCTGACGCGCGCCGGAGCGGAGGTCGAGCTGCTGACCAGCCGCTTCCTCCACGGGCCGGTGCCGGCGGCGGAGGGCTATCGGGTCGAGGAGGCCTTCTACCGCCGCAGCGCCGCCCGCGGCCTCGACGCGCGTGCTCGGCGGCCCTTCAAGGCCGCCGAGCACCTCCCCGACATGCTTCGCTTCCGCCGCCGCGATGACGACGCCGACGTCGTCCACTACCAGTGGCTGACGGTCCCGGAGCTCGACGCCCACCTGCTGCCGCCGCGGCGCCCGCGGGTCAGGACCGCCCACTACATCCTGCCGCCGCAGCCGAGCCGCCGGCAGGTCCGCTCCGCCCGCCGGATCTTCGGGCCCATGGACGCGGTCGTCGCCCACTCCGAGCACGGCGCCGCCCGGCTGCGCGACGAGGTCGGGATCGATGCGGCCAAGGTGCGGGTCATCCCCCACGGGGCCTTCGACTACCTGACCGAGCTGCCGGCGGAGAAGCCGCTGCCGGCGGAGCTGGAGGGGGCGGAGGGCCCCGTCGTCCTCTGCTTCGGCCTGCTCCGTCCGTACAAGGGGCTCGAGAACCTGATCGAGGCCTACGGTCGGATCGCGAACGACGCCTCCGGCGCCGAGCTCTGGATCGTGGGCAACCCGCGGATGGACGTCGAGCCGCTGCGCCGGCAGGCGCGCGAGGCCGGCGGCCGCGTCCGCTTCGTCCCCCGCTTCGTCGACGACGCCGAGGTGCCGCCGATCTTCCGGCGCGCCGACCTGGTCGTCCTCCCCTACCTCGATGCCGAGCACTCCGGCGTCCTCTACACCGGTCTCGCCTTCGGCAAGCCGCTGCTGCTCACCGCGGTCGGCGGCTTTCCCGAGGCGGCGGAAACGGGAGCGGCGCGGATCGTCCCGCCGGGCGACACCGCCGCGCTCGCCGCCGCGCTCGGGGAGCTGCTGGGAGACGAGGCCGCCCGCGCCGAGCTCGGCGCCGCCGCGACCCGCGCCGCCGCCGGCCCCTACTCCTGGGAGGAGGCCGCCCGCCTGCACCTCGACCTCTACCGCGACCTGCTCGAGGCGCGCCGATGACCACCCTTGCCGCGATCCTCTTCTGGCTCAGCGCCGGAGCGCTCGTTTACACCCACCTCGGCTACCCCCTCGCCCTCTGGCTCCTCACCGGCCTGCGTCGTTTCCACCCTTCTCCCCCCTGTAGGGGCTCCAATGGTGAAAACGACGCGGAGGGTGTGCCGAATGTGTCACTGATCGTCCCCGCCTACGACGAGGAGGAGGTGATCGCGGCCAAGGTCGCGAACTCGCTGGCGCTCGACTACCCGCGGGAGCGGCTGCAGGTGATCGTCGCCTCCGACGGCAGCAGCGACGCGACCGCCGACCGGGCCCGTGCCGCCGGCGCCGACCTCGTCCTCGAGCTGCCGCCCGGCGGCAAGGTCGCCGCCCTCAACGCCGGCGCCGAGGCCGGGACCGGCGACATCCTCGCCTTCTCCGACGCCAACAGCGCCTGGTCGCCCGACGCTCTGCGCCGGCTCGTCGCCCCTTTCGCCGACCCGAAGGTTGGCTACGTCTGCGGCCAGGTCCGCTTCCGGGACGCCGCCGGCGACAACATGGAGGGGGCCTACTGGCGTTACGAGATGGCGGTGCGGGAGATGGAGTCCGCGCTCGGCGGCGTCACTGCCGGCAACGGGGCGATCTACGCGGTGCGCCGCGACGCCTACATCCCGCTCGCGCCCTCCGGCAGCCACGACCTCAGCTTCCCCTTCGCCTTCGCCAAGCGCGGCCTGCGCTCGCTCTACGCGCCGTCCGCCCGCGCCGAGGAGAAGATGGTGCCGACGATCGAGGGCGAGTTCGCGCGCAAACGGCGGATGATGGTCGGCCTCTGGGACATCGTCGTCGGCGAGGGGATGCTCTCCCCGCGCGGCTACCCGCCGCTGTTCGCCTTCGAGATCGCCTCCCACCGCCTGCTCCGCTACCTCAGCCCGCTGCTGCACCTGGTCGCCTTCCTCGCCAACGCCCTCCTCCTCGGCGACGGCTGGCTCTACGTCCTCACCTTCGCCCTGCAGCTGGCGCTGGTTGCGGCGGCCCTGCTCGGCCGCGTCCTACCGCTGGCCCCGTTCCGGATCGCCCGTTACTACGCGCTGACGACCGCCTCGATCGCCGCCGGCCTCTGGGACCGCTGGCGCCACGGGGCAGGCGGCCGTTGGGAGAAGGCGGCAGGAACCCGCTGATGCTGCGCGCCTTCGACATCGTCATCGCCGCCGTCGCGCTTGCGATCCTCTCGCCGGTCCTTCTGATCGCCGCGATCGCGATCAAGCTGACCAGCCGCGGCCCGGTCGTCTACCGCCAGCGCCGCGTCGGCCTCGGCGGCCGCGAGTTCGAGATGTGGAAGCTGCGGACGATGGTCCAGGGCTCCGATCCGGTCGGGGTGGGGAAGGTCGTCTACCGCGACGACCCCCGCGTCACCGGGCCTGGCCGCCTCCTCCGCCGCACCTCGCTCGACGAGATCCCCAACTTCGTCAACGTGCTCCGCGGCGAGATGGCGATCGTCGGCCCCCGCCCGACGATCAAGGCCCAGGTCGACGACTACACCCCCCACCAGAAACGCCGCCACGAGGTCCTGCCCGGGATCACCGGCTGGGCCCAGGTCCAGGGTCGCGCCGGCATTCCCTGGGAGGAGCGGATCGAGCTCGACGTCTGGTACGTCGACCACCGCAGCCTCGCCCTCGACCTCCGCATCCTCCTCAAAACGCTGTGGTTGGTCGTAACCGCTCAGGGCCTAGCGCCCGACTAGCGGCCGACGGGACGATTTCCCTCCATATAGGGGTGTTTTCGGCCCGTCGGCGTTGAAGTAGGGTTCGCTTCGTGACGGAATGCCCGGAAGTGACGCTACGCCGGTTCGAGCCGGGGGACGCGCCCGCCGTCCACCGCTGGTTCAACAACCCGGCGGCGGTGCAGTCGCTGATGGAGCAGCGGGACGAGTTCACGCTCGAGCAGGCCGAGGCCTGGACGCGGCGGGCGA
>Ga0247786_1000033_pt1 | contig 15232 bp, 14 predicted proteins | sample UWRJS066202C4_FD_179917 | JGI IMG/M metagenome (GOLD analysis project Ga0247786, IMG submission 179917) | Soil microbial communities from Arlington Agricultural Research Station in Wisconsin, United States - UWRJ-S066-202C-4 | ecosystem: Environmental > Terrestrial > Soil > Agricultural land... | reverse complement strand
ACAGACCCACGCTGTAGTCGGTGATGTTCGCGAGGACCATCGGCCGCAACCCTATCTCTCAGCTGCGACGGAGCAGCAGCGCGGCCCAGTCGCCCTCCCGGCGGCGCTCGATCTCCCGCAGACCGGGGGCGGCGAAGGCCGCCGCCACCTCGTCGAGCTCGTGCGGCAGGATCCCCGAGCAGACGAGGGTCTCCGGGGCCGCCTCGATCTGCGCCGCGACCGCCTTCAGGATCGGCGCCGTCATGTTGGCGACCACGGTCGGCCCCAGCTCGGGCAGCCGCTCGCGCAGGTTCATCCGCTCCAGGCGCAGCTCGACCCCGTTGGCCTCGGCGTTGGCAGCGGCGGCCTCGATCGCCGCCGGCTCGTGGTCGTAGGCGCGGACCGGCCCCCAGCCGAGCTTCGCCGCGGCGATCGCGAGGACGCCGGAGCCGGAGCCGAGATCGACCAGTGGGCCGCCGGGCTCCAGCTCGCAGAGGAGCTCGAGGCAGAGCCGGGTGGTCGGGTGGGCGCCGGTGCCGAAGGCCTGGCCGGGATCGACGACGACGTCGACCGCCCCCTCACGGGCCGGCTCCCACGAAGGCCGCAGCCAGAGCCGCCCGGCGACCAGCAGCGGCTTGTGGAAGTCGCGCCAGCGGTCGGCCCAGTCGTCGGGGATCTCCGTCGAGGTGACCTCGACCCGCCCGCCGGCGACCCCGGCGTCGAGGTCGCCCAGCTCCGGCAGCTCCCCCTCGCCGCCGTAGATCGCGTACTCGACGTAGCCGGGACCGCGCTCCTCCTCGACCCCGTTGGGGGCGAGAACGGTCAGCTCGGCGAGCACGAGGTCCGCCTGCTCCGGCGCGCAGCGGACCGCGAGCCGGATCAACCGAAGGCCCGGCGGACGCGGGAGAAGAGCCCGCCGCCGTGCCGCGGGGCGAGGTTGTCGTCCTCGAGGCTCTCGTCCAGGCGCTCGGCGATTTCGCGCTGCTCGGCGCTCAGGTTGGTCGGGACGAAGACGTCGAGGATCACCCGCTGGCTGCCGCGGCGGCGGCCGTTGAGGCGGGGCAGGCCGAGGCCGCGGAGAACCTTTTCGGTCCCCGGCTGGGTGCCGGGATCGACCTCGATCTCCTCCTCCCCCTCCAGCGTCGGCACCGTCACCATCGTTCCCAGCATCGCCTCGGTCGCCGGGATCGAGACCGTGCTGATCAGGTCGTGGCCGTCGCGCTCGAAGCGCTCGTCCTCGGCGACGCGGACCTCGACGTAGAGGTCGCCGGGGGGCGCGCCCGGCTCGCCGGCGTGGCCGGCGCCGGTGATCCGCATCCGCTGGCCGTCTTCGATTCCAGCCGGGACCTCGATCGCGCTGGTCCGGCCCTGCCGGGTGCGGCCGCTGCCGCCGCAGGTCTCGCAGGGCTGCTGCGGGATCTTGCCGGCGCCGCCACATGCGTCGCAGGCGGTGGCCCGGACCATCTGCCCGAACGGCGTCCGCGCCACCTGCCGCAGCTCGCCGGCGCCGCCGCAGCGCTCGCAGGTGGTGATCGGCGTCCCCGGCTCGGCGCCGTTGCCGTGGCAGTGCTCGCAGGGGGCGACGGCGTCGTAGGTGATCTCGCGCCGCACGCCGGTCGCCACCTCGGCCAGCTCGACCTCGACCGCGACGGCGATGTCGCCGCCGCCGGCGGGCCCGCGGCGGCCGCCGAAGCCGAACCCGCCGCCGCCGCCGAAGAAGGCCTGGAGGATGTCGTCGATCGAGCCGAAGCCGGCGCCGGGGTCGAAGCCGCCGGAGCGCAGGCCCTCGTGGCCGTAGGCGTCGTAGGTGCGGCGCCGCTCGGCGTCGGAGAGGACCTCGTAGGCCTCGGCCGCCTCCTTGAAGCGGTCCTCCGCGTCGGGCGCCTGGTTGACGTCGGGATGCAGCTCCCGCGCCAGCCGCCGGAACGATTTCTTGATCTCCGTCTCGCTCGCCTCCCGGCTGACGCCGAGGACCTCGTAGTAGTCGCGGGGCATCGGCTAATCCGAGTAGACGGTCTCGAAGTAACGGGAAAGTTCGCGGGCGGCGAGGCGGACCGAGGCGATCGCGGTCGCGTAGTCCATCCGCAGCGGCCCGACGACCCCGACGGCGCCGAGGTTGCGGTGGCCGAGGCCGTAGTTGGCGCCGATCACGCTGACCGAGCGCAGCTCCGGCTGCGGGTTCTCGGCGCCGATCCAGAAGAAGACCGAGCGCTCCTCGAGCGTCGAGCGCAGCATCCGCAGGACGTCGGCGCGCCGCTCCAGCGCCGTCATCAGCTCGTCGGCCCGCGGCAGGTCGGGCAGGTGGGCGTCGGAAAGCAGGCGTGAGGTCCCCTCCAGGTAGAGCTCGCCGCCTTCCTCGGCGACGAGGTCGGTGAAGGTGCGGCCGAGGGTGGCGACGAAGTCGGCCTCGACCCCGCTCAGCTCCGGGTCGGCGAGCCGCGAGGCGATCATCCGCGCCCCGACGCCGAGGCCGGAGAGGCGCTCGTTGAGGTAGCTGGAGGCCCACTCGACGAGGCCGCCGTCGACCGGCCTCTCGAAGGTGTAGACGCGGCGGGTGACGTCGCCGGTCGAGGCGATCGCGATCACGACCACCTTGTTCGGCTGCAGGCGCAGGACCTCGACCCGGTGGATCGTCGCCGTCAGGCTCGCCTGCGGAGCCGTCGCCATCGCCACCAGGTCGGTGACCCTGGCCAGCGCCGTCGTCGTCTCCCGCATCGCCTCGTCGACCTCGCGGCGCAGCCGCGACAGCTCCAGCTCAACGTTCGCCACCGGCGGCATCGGAGCCGATCGCACCATCAGGTCGACGTAGCGACGGTAGCCCGTGTCGGTGGGGACGCGGCCGGCGGAGGTGTGCGGGTGCGTCAGGTACCCCGCGGCCTCCAGCGCCGCCAGCTCGGCGCGCACGGTCGACGGCCCCCACTCCACCTCCGGTCGCTCGGCCACCTCCTTCGAAGGCACCGGCCGCGCAGAACCCTGGTGGGCCTCGACCACCAACCTAAGAATCAACTCCTGCCGCTCCGAAAGCATGCCCACCATTCTAGGAACCACCAAAACCGCCCCACGGGAGGGGGCCGGGCGTCCCTCTGAACGTTTTGCGGAACTTTGCCGCTACGGCAGCACGGACCGACCGGCGAGGCATCTCAAAGGATCCGAGTGAAGAGGGATGCCCGGCCCCCTCCCCCGACCGCCTAAAGCTCGAGTTCCGCCTCGGCGTTCTTGATCAGCGTCGTCTTGCCCTGCGCGGCGACCGTGTCGACCACGACCCGGTTCCCGTCGGCCGACTTGACCGTGCCGGTGACGACGATCTCCTGCTCGGGCACGCCCATCCCCCGCATCTGCACCGAAAGCCGCTTCAGCGCCCGCGGGTTGCCGTCGGCGAGGGCGGCGTTGGCTTTCGCCACCAGCCCCATCGAGTAGAGGCCGTGGAGGATGTTGCGCGGCAGCCCGACGGCCTTCGCGAACTCCTCGTCGATGTGGATCGGGTTGAAGTCTCCCGAGGCTCCGGCGTAGCGGTGCGGCAGGTATTTGTCCGGGGTGACGCGCAGCTCCGGGATCTGGTCGCCTGCGTTCAAAGTCATCTCATACCCCCCTGACGATCAGCGTCCAGGTTCCCCGGGCGACCTGGGCCCCGTCCTGGTTGACGCTGTTGGTCTCGAACACGTAGAAGCCCTTGCCGTCCTTCTCCTCGATCGAGAGGCACTTGGTGGCGGTCGTGATCTCGTCGCCCGAGCAGGCGGGCTCGTCCCACTCGAAGGCCTGGCCGCCGTGGACCATCGCCGCGAAGTTGAGCTCCACCTCGGGATCGAGGATCGCCGGCGCCACGGCCGGGCTGCTGTAGACGACGGCGAACATCGGCGGCGCGACGACGTCGCGGAAGCCGGCGGCCCGGGCCGCCTCGACGTCGAAGTGGACCGGGTTGTCGATCCCCAGCGCGTTCGCGTACTCCTTGATCTTCTCCGGCCCCACCTGGTAGGTGGTGCCGGGCCATTCCTTTCCAACTGCATCAGTCTTGAGCGGCATGGCCGGGCACTCTAACTGGCCGTCTGGCCAGCGGGCTACTCGTCGATCTCCAGCACCGCCAGGAAGGCCTCCTGCGGCACTTCGACCCGACCGACCGACTTCATCCTCTTCTTCCCCGCTTTCTGCTTCTTCAGCAGCTTGTTCTTGCGGGTCACGTCGCCGCCGTAGAGCTTCGCGGTGACGTCCTTGCGCAGGGCCTTGACCGTCTCGCGGGCGAGGATGTTGGAGCCGACCGCGGCCTGGACCGGGACGTCGAAGAGCTGGCGCGGAATCGTCTTCCGCAGACGGCCGACCAGCCGCTTGCCCTGGTCGTAGGCGAAGTCCCGGAAGACGATGATCGAGAGCGCGTCGACGCGGTCGCCGGCAAGGAGGATGTCGACTTTGACCAGGTCGGAGGCGCGGTTGCCGATCGGCTCGTAGTCGAGCGAGGCGTAGCCGCGGGTGGAGCTCTTCAACAAGTCGAAGAAGTCGAGGACGATTTCGGCCAGCGGCAGGTCGTAGCGGATCTGCACCCGCTGGGGGCTGAGGAAGTGCATGTCGACGTGGGTGCCGCGGCGCTGCTGGCAGAGCTCCATCACCGCGCCGACCTGTTCTTTCGGGCAGATGATCGTGGCCCGGATGTAGGGCTCTTCGATCGACTCGATCGTCGCCGGGTCCGGCATCTCGGTCGGGCTGTGCACCTCCTTGGTCTCCCCGTTGGTCAGGTTCACGAGGTAGCGCACGTTCGGCGTCGTCGCCAGCAGGTCGAGGTCGTACTCGCGCTCCAGCCGCTCGCGCACGATCTCCATGTGGAGGAGGCCGAGGAAGCCGCAGCGGAAGCCGAACCCGAGCGCCTCGGAGGTCTCCGGCTCCCAGGAGAGGGCGGCGTCGTTCAGGGAGAGCTTCTCGAGTGCGTCGCGGAGGTCTTCGTAGCGGTCGGTGTCGATCGGGAAGAGGCCGCAGAAGACCATCGGCCGCACCTCCCGATAGCCCTCCAGCGGCTCGGCGGCGGGGTCGCCCTGGGTGGTCAGGGTGTCGCCGACGCGCAGCTTGGTCACGTCCTTGATCCCGGTGATCAGGTAGCCGACGTCGCCCGCGTCCATCCCCTCGACCCCGATCATCGTCGGCCGGAAGAAGCCGATGTCGTCGATGTCGGCCTGGGTCCCGTTCTGCATCGCCAGGATCCGGTCCCCCTTGCCGAAGGAGCCGTCGACCATCCGCACGTAGGCGATGACGCCGCGGTAGGGATCGAACTCGGAGTCGAAGATGAGGGCGCGGGTGGGCGCCTGCGGCTCGCCGGCGGGCGGCGGGATTCGCTCGACGATCGCCTCCAGCACCTCCAGCACCCCCTCGCCGGTCTTGGCCGAGATCGGCAGCGCTTCCTCGGGGTCGCCGCCGAGCAGGTCGGCGATCTCCTGGGCGACCCGCTCCGGCTCGGCACCGGGAAGGTCGACCTTGTTGATCACCGGGATCAGCTCGAGCCCGTTCTCGATCGCCAGGTAGGTGTTGGCGACCGTCTGCGCCTCGACCCCCTGGGCGGCGTCGACGACCAGCAGCGCCCCCTCGCAGGCGGCGAGGCTGCGCGAGACCTCGTAGGAGAAGTCGACGTGGCCGGGGGTGTCGATCAGGTGCAGGTGGTAGGTCTCGCCGTTCTTCGCGGTGTACTCGACCCGCACCGCCTGGGCCTTGATCGTGATCCCGCGCTCGCGCTCGAGGTCCATCGAGTCGAGCAGCTGCGCCTGCATTTTCTTCGGGTCGACGGCGCCGGTGAGCTCGAGGATGCGGTCGGCCAGGGTGGACTTGCCGTGGTCGATGTGGGCGATGATGCTGAAGTTGCGGATGTGGTCCATGGGCGGATGGGGAGTATGAGGGACGAGGGTGGTTGGCGCGCGGGTCCTGTCACGGGCTGTTAGGGGACCCCTGCGCTGGATGCTCGGGGTCCCCTGCGCCCGCGCCCGCGCGAGGAGCATCTCCCCTACACGCCGAGGTACGAAGCGAGCCGCTCAGCTCGAAGACAACCGTAGGCGGCGTGCGTAAGAGAGCTTTTCCTCCAGCCGCTTCGGTCCATCTGGCCGAAGGTGGATATGAAGGCTTGCCTGGTTCGATGCGGTCGCGGGTGGCTACCACGTAGTCGTAATTGCCTTCTTCTAGGAGCTGGAGGTACTGCTGGCAGGTGGTGGGAGCTTTGAAGCCGCCGTGGGGTTGCTCGAGGCCGAGGTACTGGACGTTGTTGGAGAGATCGGTCCCGAAGAGGGGGTACTGGCGGGTGCTGGTGGTGGCGATGCGGGCGTCGGCGATGTCGCGGGACCAGGCGAAGGCGGCGTTGAGGCCGGGGGCGGTGAAAGTCGGGTTCTTGTAGCGGGACTGGAGGTAGTGGCGCTGGATGGGATAACCCACCGCGATCGTCGCCAAGAGCCCCGCGACGCCCCCGATAAGCCCCCACTTGGCGCCAAATCTCCGGGTGTGGTTGAGCGTCGTTCCGCTAGCCGAGTCAAAGCTCAACCACACCCGGATGTGGGGGGCCGTGGGCAGCAGGGCGAGGCCGAGGACGATCGCGGGGGCGAGGTAGCGGAGGCCGGAGTCAAACCCGCGCGGGATGCCGCCAGGGCCAGAGGCGGAGGTCGGCGCTACGAGCCACGCCAGGGCCGTCGCCAGCCCCGCCGCTCCCGCCACAGCCGAAACCCCCGCCGACGGGCCGATTTCCCTCCATAGAGGGGTACTTTCGTCCCGTCGGCGGAGGAGGGCAAGGAGCGGGAGGAGGAGGCCGGCTAGGGCTGCGGTGAGGAGCAGCGGCCACAGGAGCCAGAGGCCGCTGTGGAGGCCCGGGAGGAACCAGTCGGACCAGATGCTGCCGTCGGTGAGGTAGCCGAGGACCGAATGTGCTTCGCGGCCCCCGAGGGCCTGTTCGGGAGCCGGGAGGTCGAGCGGGCCGAGGTGGTGGATCCAGGGCAGCGGGTTGCCGCTGTGGGCGAGGTTGCGGAGGTACCAGTAACCGCCGCCGGCGAGGGCGGCCAGGGACGCCGCCGCAACTGCGCGGCCTTTCAAGCTGCCCGGTGCGACAAGAGCAAGGCCCAGTACCAGGACCGCCGCCGGCAGCAGGAAGTTCAGCTTCGTCCCGGCCGCCAGACCGGCCGCCAGGCCGACGATGAGATAGGCGCCGACGTCAGCGCCCTCTCCCTCCCCACCCAGCTTCTTTTCCTTCCCGCCATCCCCGCCCCAGGCGTTCACCGTCACCGCTACCGCCGCCAGCAGGAAGAAAATCCCGACGATGTCGTTCCGCGCCTCCCCGGCCTGATCGGCCAGCGCCGGCACACTCAGCGCGATCGCCCCCAGCGCCAGCGACCACGGTGCCACCCGGAACGGCCGCCCGATGCACCAGCACGCCATCAGGCACCCCACGAACCACCCGAGGTTCAGCAGCGGCGAGAGCAGATCCCGTCCGAAGGCCAACATCCCCGCCGCGTGGAAGATTTCGCCGTTGGCGGGATAGAACCAGGCGAGGAACTGCGGGGCGATGAAGTGCAAATCCCACGTGTCGCCGCTCTGGAAGAACCCCGCCGCGAACGGCCCGTGGTACCAGGTGCTGTCGAACCCGGTCATACCGGTCGACAGCTTCGACTTCGCTTCCAGAGCGAAGTGGATGACCGCGATCGCCGCCACGAGCAAGGCCACCAACGTCCGGAGGGGGGGCGCTCCCACCCTTACTTGCCAGGGAGGGTGGGAGCGCCCCCCCTCCCCCTCGGACGGCCGCGGAAGGAGCTTCCAGAGAGCGAGCCCAGCGGCAGCGACGAGGAGCAGGTACGGCACCGGGTCGAAGACGCCGAAGCTCCCGAGCAGCTCCGCCGACCAGATAAGCAGAGCGAGTGAGATCACCGCCGAAGCCAGATACGCCGGCGCCCCCTCGAACCGCGGCAGCAGCCAGGCGCGGAGCGCCGACCCCCCGAGCCAGGCGAACCCGCCCAGCAGGAGGATCTCCAGCGCCCCCAGCAGGTACCGCCCCGGCTCCAGCATCCGGCGCTAGCGGCCCCGCCGCAGCAGCAGGCGGCTCATCTGCTCCAGCTCGGCGACTCGGAGCAGCTTGGCGACCGCGACGTAGACGATGCCGCCGGCCGCGAGACCCGCGCCGAGGGAGACGATCTGCCCCCCGAGTCCGCGACCGAGCGCCTCGTCGAGCACGTCCCAGACGATCCAGCTGATCGCCGCCAGGGCGGCGGCCGCGACCGTGATCCGGGCCGCCGTCGAGAACAGCCGCCCCAGCTCCAGGCCGCCGAACCGGCGGCGCAGGATCACCGCCTGGGCGACGACGGCGGCGCTCGTCCCGATGCCGGTGCCGGCGACGATTCCGCCGACGCCGAACGGCTTGTAGAGCGCCAGCGCCGCCACGGCAGAGACGACCAGGTCGATCACCGCCAGGGCCGTCGCCTGCCACGGTTTCTGGAGGCTGAAGAAGGTGCGCGTCTGCAGCAGGTAGAGGCCGTTGGTCGGCAGCGAGAAGGCGAACCAGAAGAGGGCGGTCGCGACCACGGCGGTCTGCGCCGGAGCGAATTCTCCGCGCTGGTAGATGAGCCGGATCATCGGGTCCGAGAGGGCGAGGATCGCGGCCGCCGCCGGCACCAGGACGAAGAGGATCTGGCGCATCCCGTTGGCCATAGTCGCCCGCAGGTTCTCGACTTCCCCGGCGTTGGCGAACCGGGCCAGGGTCGGGAACAGCACGGTCGCGATCGCCACGGAGAAGACCCCCTGCGGCAGCTGGTAGATGCGAAAGGCTTTGTCGATCGCCGCCGGCGCCTGCTCGGAGACGAGGCTGCCGAAGAAGCTGTTGATCAGCAGGTTGAAGTTGATCAGGCCGAGGCTGATCGTCACCGGCAGCATCAGCACCAGCACCCGCCGCACCTTCGGACTTCGCCATTCGAAGCTGAAGCTGAACCGGTAGGGCGTGTGGCGCAGGTCCCAGGCCGGGATCAGCAGCTGGACCAGGGTGCCGGCGAGGATCGCGATCGCGTAGGCGTAGATCCGGTCCTGCCCGTGGAACATCGGCTCGAGGACGACGAGGACGAGGATGATCGTCAGGTTCCAGAACAGCGGCGAGATCGCGAAGGCGCCGAAGCGGTCGTAGCTGTTGAGGATACCGACGACGATGCCGCTGACCCCGAGCAGGACCAGGATCGGGAAGAGGACCTGCGAGAGCGCGACGGTGAGGTCGAGGAGCTGCTGGTTGTCTTTGAAGCCGGGCGCGAAGAGCGGCATCACCACCGGCGCCAGGAGGACGAAGAGGGCGGTGATCGCGCCCAGCACCATCGTCACCAGAAGCAGCATCGTCGAGGCGAGCCGGAACGCCTCCTTGTGTGCCTTCTTGCCGAGCAGTTCGGTGAAGACGGGAACGAAGGCCGGCTGCAGGGCCGCATCGGCGAAGAGGGCGCGGATCAGGTTCGGGACCTGGAAGGCGATCGTGAAAGCCGACATCGGTCCGCTGATCCCGTAGTAGCCGGCGGCGACGACTTCGCGGCCGAGGCCGACGACGCGCGAGGCCGCCGTCGCGATCGAGAAGAAGGCGGTCGAGCGGGCGAGCCGGCCGCCCTGCTTGCCGGGCGCCGGGTCGGCGCCGAATTCCTCGCCGGGTTCGAACCCCTCCGCCTCGCGGACCCCGGCGTCCGAGGCGAGCGCGGACTCCTCGGCGTTGATCGGCCGCTCGTCGGGGTTCGGGGTGTCAGGTGCCCTGGGCGTCTCCAAGCTTCGTCTCAATCGCTATAGTCGGCGGCCGCCCGGAGCCGGCAAGGCGCCCGCTCGGGAACTTGACATGGCCAACATAGCCTCACAGAAGAAGCGGATACTGCGCAGCGAGCGGGAGCGGACCGAGAACCGCCTGTTCACGAGCACCGTGAAGACGCACTTCCGCCGCCTCGAAAGCGCGGTGGAGTCCGGCGATGCCGACTCGATCGCCGCCGAGCAGCGCGATCTCGTCTCGAAGATCGACAAGGCCGTACAGAAGGGCGCCCTCCACAAGAACACCGGCGCCCGCAAGAAGTCAAAAGCAGCTCGTATGGCACGCTCGTAGGCGGCTGCAAACCGGCGCATGCCGGCGTCGTCGCTCGGTCATGTGCAGAAGCACACTCCCTCGCTCCTCCTAGGCCTGCTTGGTTTTCGCTCGCCTACGAGCGCACCAGGAGCAAATTTTAGGCTGCACCTGCGGCCGCTTTTCGCAGCGCCAAGGTGAAGGCCAGCTCGTCGCCGTAGTCGGCGCCGCCGCGGCACCAGAGCTCGAGGTCGGCAAGCGTCTCCGTCGCCGCTCGCAGGCTGGCCAGGTCGGTGCCCTGCAGGCGCTTGACCAGCTGCTTCGCCGCGTAGGGGTGCATCTTCAGCGAGGACTCGACCTGCTGCGGCGAGATCCCCTCTTCCAGCTGGGCCGCCGCCGAGCAGGCGCTGCGCAGGCGAGAGGCGAGGCCGTAGATCAGGCCGGTGACGTTCTCCCCCTGCCCGATCAGCCGCTCGCCGATCCGCAGTGCGGCCGCGGCGTCGCTTTCGATCAGCGCGTCGGAGAGCGTCCAGACCGCCGCTTCGGAGGTGTCGGCGATCATCTCGGTCAGCTCGGCGACGCCCACCTCTCCCCCGTCTCCCGCCCATAGCGCCAGTCGCTCGAGCTCGTTGCGGAGCCGCACGGGGTTGACTCCCATGCGATCGACCAGCATCCGCGCCGCCGCCGCGTCCAGGCGGAAGCCGAGCCGCTGCGCTTCGCCGATCAGGACCCGCGGCATCTCGCGTGCCTTCGGGGCCTCGAATTCGTGCACCTCTCCGCCGGCGGCCTTGACCGCCTTCAGCAGCTTCGCCGCCGGCTTGTCGCGGCAGATCAGGACCAGGGTCAGGTCGGGCGGCAGGTCAGCCAGCGCCGCGACCACCGGCTCGAGCTGCTTGTCGCGCCAGCGCTCGATCCCGTCGGCGAGCAGATAGCGGCGGGAGTCCATCAACGACATCGCCGGGATCGCCGTCAGCAGCGCATCGTGATCGGGCATCCCCCTGCCCTCCGCGGCCTCGAACACCTCGAGCGCCGCCGCGCCGCCCTCGCGCTCGGCCCGCGCCCGCAGGCGCGCCCTGGTGGCGTCGATCTTGGCCCCGTCGCTGCCGGCGATCAGGTAGAGCGGCTTCATCTCCTCGGCCATCGGGCCGAGTCTAGGGCCCGCTACTTGTCGTGGCCGAGCGCTTTGCCGTTGCCGTTGCCCGGCGAGGCGTCAGGGCTGCTCGTGCCGCTGGTCCCAGCGCCGGAGGTGGTCGCTTCGGGAGTCGACTTCGAGGACGCTTCGACCCCCCGTTCGCTGGCATGCGCCGCAGCGGCCGAGGACTGCGAGTTCCCCGGAGCCGCCGGCGGCGTCGGCGCTGCGGGGCGCGCAGGCACAGGAGGTGGCCTCGACGACGGCGTCGGCACCGGTGGCGGATCGCTCGCCGTGGTCGGAGCAGGCTCGGACGAAGGCGCGGGAGCGGGAGCGGGAGCGGTCTTCGGCGCCGGCGCTTCCACCGGGACGCCGCCGGAGGTGCCTCCACCCGGCTCGGTTGCGGTCGGGGCCGCGGGAGCGGCCGCCGTCGGTTCCGCACCCTGCTCGGTGCTGGCTCCGGAACCGCCGCTGCCCCCGTACTGGGGCTCGCGCTCACCTGGACGCGCGCCCGCCGGGCTCGGGGGCTCGGACACCGGCCCACCCGGTTCGAGCGCCACCGCCCTCGCGACGGAGCTGTCCGCCGCCGGTTCGCTCGGCAGCGGCGCCGGCGAGAGGAGCGGGAAGCTGAGCTGGGCGAAGATCGCGACCAGTGCGAGGCCGGCCGCGGCGGTCAGCCCGAGGAAGGCGAAGGCGGTGCTGCGCATTCGTTCCGGCAGGCCGTCGCCGGCGAGGCTGAGCCGCCGCAAGCGACCGAGGAGCTTGGTTTGCAGGTCGGAGGACACCAGTTCGTGCATCGGCATCCTCGGGAGGGCCGAGAGCGATTGGATCGGCTTCCTCGACTATCGATTCGGTCATCTGTCCAGGCGCATCGAGTGCGGCCCGACCTCGATCGCGATGTCGCCGGCCTCGTCAGTCCGCAGCGTCGGCACCCCGTGGCTGCGAAGCGTGGCCAGCGTGCCCGGCGTCGGGTGGCCGTAGGGGTTGTCGCGGCCGACCGAGATCACCGCCAGCCGGGGTCGCGCCCGCTCCAGCAGGGAGGCGAGGCCGGCGTCGTCGCTGCCGTGGTGGGCGACCTTGAGGACGTCGACCGGGCCCGGTTCGAGCGGGACCGCCTCGGCCTCGGCATCGGCCGTCAGCAGCATGCTGAAGTCGCGCCAGCGGGCCTCGATCACCAGCGCCAGCTGGTTCGGGTCCTCGCCCGCGGTCGAGGCCGTCAGCAGCTCCGGCGGCGGCCAGAGGACGTGCAGCCGCAACCCTCCGACCCGCAGCTCGCTTCCCGCCGCGATCCGCTGCGGATCCGCCCCCACCTGCGCGGCTCGCGCCAGCAGGCCCCGGCGGAGCCGGGCGAAGAGCAGCCGGTCGACCGGGAACGCGCCGAGCAGCTCTTCGATCCCGCCGGCGTGGTCGGACTGGTCGTGGGTGACGATCGCGGCGCCCAACCGGTCGACGCCCGCCTCCGACAGCTTGCGCGCCAGCCCGTCTCCGGGTGGCCCACCATCGATCAGGAGAGAGGGGGCGCCGGCGGGCTGGAAGAGGATCGCGTCGCCCTGGCCGACGTCCAGCACCTCCACCCGCAGGCCTCGAAGCGGCGCCTCGGCGGCCGTTCCCCCCGGCCAGGTCAGCGGCAGCCAGCAGGCGACCCCGAGGGCGGCGAGTGCCCCGACCGCCCGCGGCCAGCGCCAGCAGACCAGGATCCCCACTCCGATGCCCAGGTAGGCGGCGCACAGGCCGCCCCCGTCCAGGTGCACCTCCAGCTCGGCCCACTCCGGCGCCGCGCACCATTCCGCCACCTGGGCGACGTAGGCGAGGAGCAGGGCGTCGAAACCGTTCAGCGGCGCCAGCGGCAGGCCCGGCAACTGCGCGAGGGCGGCACTGCACATCCCGAGCCACATCGCCGGCGCCACCGCCGGCAGCGCCAGCACATTCGCGGCCAGCGTCGTGGTCGAAACGGTTTCGAAGTGGAAGGCGATCAGCGGCGCCGTTGCCAGGGTCGCGGCAACCGTCACCGCCACCCCCTCGGCCAGCGCCCGCCGCCAGCGACCGCGGCCGAGGGCGCCGAGCAGGCGCTCCCGCAGCGGCGCGGCCAGCAGCAGGATCCCGAGCACGGCGGCGAAGCTGAGCTGCCAGCCGACTTCGCCGGCGATCCCCGGATCGATCGCCAGCGTCACCACCGCCGCAAGGGCCAACGCATAGAGCCGCGAGGCGCGGCGCCCGCCCAGCGTCGCCAGCAGGCCCAGGGCCCCCATCACAGCCGCCCGCTGGATCGAGGGGCCAGCGCCGGCGACGGGGACGTAGACGGCGATCAGGGCAAGGACCCAGACCAGCCGCTCGCGCAGCGGGATCCCCAGCGCCCCCAGAAGCGGCATCGCCAGCAATGCCAGGAGGGTGACGTTCTGCCCGGAGACCGCGAGAAGGTGGCTGAGCCCGGCGCGGCGGAATTCTTCCTCGGTCTTCTCGTCGATCCCATCGTCTTCGCCGAGCACGAAGCCGCGGGCGAGCGCCGCCTCGCGGGCCGGCATCCCTTGACCGAGCCCTTCGGATCCCCGCTGCTGGATCTCGCCGCTATGCCCCAGGGCCACCAGGACCAGGACGGCGATCCCCAGCAGGACCGGGAGGGCTGGACGCGGCGAGCGCACGGCGATCTACGGCTGCAGGCGCGCCCGCAGCGAGTCCATCGTCGCCGGCCCGATCCCGGGCACCTGGTCGAGCTGATCGACCGAGGAGAGGCCGCCGTGTTCGTCGCGGTACTCGATGATGTCCCCAGCCGTCACCGGCCCGATCCCCTCGATCTCTTCCAGCTGCTCGACGGTCGCGGTGCCAAGGCTGATCGGACCTTCTTCGGCGCCCGTGGCCCCGGCGACCGCACCGCCTCCCGGCACCCGCTTCGGCACCACCACCTGCTGCCCGTCCGCCAGTCGCGCCGCCAGGTTGATCGCTTCCAGCTCCGCCCCCGGCGCCGCCCCACCCGCCCTGGTCACGGCGTCGTCGACCCGGCTCCCCGCCGGCATCCGGTAGACGCCGGGATCGCGCACCGCCCCGGTGACGTCGACGACCACCTCGCCGCCCGAGCCGCTGATCGAGAAATTGCCGCCGCCGCCCGCGCCTCCGCCGTCGCTCGCCGCCGCAAATGAGCTTTGAGTCGCGCCCTCCCCCCGGATCGCCCGCGCCCCGACCAGCAGCAGCGCGACCGCAACCGCCGCGTAGACGACAACCTGGCTCCGACTCATCTCCGGCATCGCCGCCGATGCTGCCGCGGCAGAGCGCACGCGTGGTGCGCAAGAACAAAATTTTCTGCAACAGACCTTCTACTGAGGTGTGGAGAGCAAGCAGTTCAAGGACGCAGGGAGCCGTGGCGTGCTTCGCACGCGAGCGACTGAGGACGCCGAAATGCGCCGCTCTCCGCGCCTCAGTAGTCGTCCTCGTCGTCGTAGCCGCTCACCTCGGCGAGCTGGTCGCTATAGAGCTCAGCGGCAGCTACCGGAGGCGATTGAATCGAGACGCATGCCAGCTCGACGTCGCCGTCGTTGCCGATCGAGTGCTCGGTCGCCGGCGGGACGAGGATCAGGTCGCCCACGGCGATCTCCTGGGTGTCGCCGGCAACCGACATCGTGCCGCTGCCGCGGACGACCACGTAGGCCTGCTCGGCCTCGCCGGAGGAGTGCAGCGTCTGCTTCGCGCCGCCCGGCACCGTCACCCAGGTGACGGAGAGGTTGCGCGAGCCGAGTTCCCCGGCGTCCATGAGGACGTGGGCCCGCAGGCGGTGCCACTCCTCGACAGCGGCTTCGTTCAGTCGTCTGACCAGCATTTCGCGGCTTTCTAGCAGAACCCGACCGAGCCGCGGAGGGCGCTACCGGACCACCAGGTTGACCAGCTTGCCCGGAACTACAATTTCCTTGACTATTTCTCCGCCGTCAAGATGGCTGGCGACTTTCTCGCTCTCCCGCGCCAGCCGCAGCAGCTCCTCCTTCGAAGCCTCCGCGGGAGCCTCGATCCGGTCCCGCAGCTTGCCGTTGACCTGGACGACGAGCGTCACCGTGTCGCTGACCAGCAGCTCGGGGTCTGCAACCGGCCAGGGCTGCTCCCAGACCCGGCCGCCGGCAAGGCGCTCG
>Ga0247786_1000028_pt1 | contig 15814 bp, 13 predicted proteins | sample UWRJS066202C4_FD_179917 | JGI IMG/M metagenome (GOLD analysis project Ga0247786, IMG submission 179917) | Soil microbial communities from Arlington Agricultural Research Station in Wisconsin, United States - UWRJ-S066-202C-4 | ecosystem: Environmental > Terrestrial > Soil > Agricultural land... | reverse complement strand
GACGCCTGGCGCGACCTGCGCGGCCACCTGCGCACCATCCTGGCGGGCGCGGGCGTCGACGAGCTCGACGCCGAGGAGCTGACGGTCCTGCCCGGCGTGGAGGAACTGCTGGCGCTGGCCGAGGTGCACCGCCTCGCCCACGCGGGCCCGTGGGAGACCGTCGTGGTCGACTGCGGTCCGACCGCCGAGACGCTCCGGCTGCTCTCGCTCCCCGAGGCCTTCGCCGGGTACCTCGAACGCCTCTTCCCGACCCACCGGCGCGTCGTGCGCGGCCTGCTCGCGGGCGTCGCGGGCACGTCGACCGTGGAGAAGTGGGACGCGACCGCCGACGCGCTCGGCAGGCTCGCCGAACACCTCGACCTGCTCCGCGCGATGCTCGCCGACCAGACCACGACGAGCGTCCGCCTCGTGCTCACGCCCGAACGCGTGGTCGCCGCCGAGACCCGCCGCACGCTCACCGCGTTGGCGTTGCAGGGCATCCGCGTCGACGGCGTCGTCGCCAACCGCCTCGTCCCCGACCCCGGCTCGGCCAGGGGAGCGGCCGCGACCTGGCTGCGCACCCGCCGCCGGGAGCAGGACGCCGTGCTGGCCGAGCTGCGCCAGTCCGCCGAGCTGACCGGCATGGGCGAGGTGCGGATCGTCGACCACCGCGCCGCCGAGCCCGTCGGCGTGCGGGCGCTGCTGGACGTGGCCGCCGAGCTGTACCAGGGCGCCGACCCGTTGACCGGTGTCGAGGTGTCCACCGCTCCGCTGCTGGAGGTCAGCGGCGGCGGCAAGGGCACCGAGGCCGAGTACCTGCTGCGCATCGTGCTGCCGCTCGGCGACGACGCGGCGCTGGACCTGGCCAGGGTGGGTGACGAGCTGGCCGTCACGGTCGACGGCAGGCGCAAGCTGGTGGCGTTGCCGTCGCTGCTGCGGCGCTGCGTCGTGACCGGCGCGGAAATGGACGAGACCGGGCTGGCGGTCCACTTCCGACCCGACCCCAACCTGTGGATGCGGTGACCCTGTGGCGGACGACAAGACGGCGAAGCTGGTCGAAGAACTGCGGCTGCTGGTCGACGTGGCCGCCGAGCGCGCCCAACCGTGGCTGCAGAAGATCGCCACCGAGGGCGCGGGCGACCACAACCCGCAAACCTGCGGCTGGTGCCCGCTCTGCAACGCCGCGGCCCTGATCAAGGGCGACCGCTCGGAACTGGCCGCGAAGGCCGCCGAACACGTCTCCGGGTTGCTCACCCTGCTCCGCATGGCCCTGAGCGACCCCGGCGGTAGTACCTCCGCCCAGTCCGCCCCTCAGCCGGATGAGCCGCGGGTCCAGCACATCCAGGTGGTGCGCCGGAAGTCCGACCAGAGTTCCCAGTGCTGACGGTAGGCGTCGACATCGGCGGCACCAGCGTCCGCGCCGGTGTGGTCAACTCCGACGGCACCGTGGTGGACATCACCAGAGCCCTGACCCCCGGTGAGGAAGGGCCGCTCGAAGACGCCATCACCACGGCCGTCACGGAGTTGGCCACCAGGCACCACATCTCCGCGGTGGGCCTGGCCGTAGCCGGTTTCGTCGCCACCGACCGCCGCACCGTCCGCTTCGCCCCCCACCTGGCCTGGCGCCAGGCCCCGGTCGCACAGCGCCTGTCCCACCGCATCGGCCTACCCGTGGTCCTCGAACACGACGCCAACGCCGCCGCCCTGGCCGAACACCGCTTCGGCGCCGCCAGGGGCGCCAAGATCGCCGTCATGGTCGCCCTGGGAACGGGCATCGGCGGCGCCTTGCTGATCGACGGCAAGGTCTACCGAGGCGCCCACGGCGTAGCCCCGGAGCTAGGCCACCTGCGCTTGGTCCCGGACGGCAGGCCCTGCCCGTGCGGCAAGAACGGCTGCTGGGAGCGCTACTGCAGCGGCACAGCACTGAGCACCACAGCGGTGGAATTGCTGGCGAAGAACCCCGGCGTCTCCACGGTCCTGGTCAGGGAAGCGCTGAAGGACTCCCGCGCCATCACCGGCAGGCGTGTAGCGGCAGCCGCGAGGGACGGCGACCCTCTAGCCCTACGCGCAATGGCCGATCTCGCGAAGTGGCTGGGCGACGGCCTCGCACTGGTCGCGGACGTCTACGACCCGGAGATGGTCGTAATCGGCGGCGGCGTCTCGGAATCAGCACCACTGTTCCTGGACGACGCCCGCGAACGCTACGCGGAAACCATCACCGGCGCAGGCCACCGCCCGTTGGCAAGGATCCGCACAGCTCAACTGGGCGACGACGCGGGCCTGGTAGGCGCAGCCACCCTCGCAAGAGACCTGGCCAGCCACATCACGCCAAACGGCCGCAAACGCTAAGCACTCACACCCACACCACAAAGCAGCCAGTTGACGCAAGCCTGCCACCCCACCACCAACCGGCGGACAAGCTGGCGGCCCCCTCACCAACCGGCGCACAAATCTGCCGCCCCACCACTGACCGACCCACAAACTGCCGCCTCCATCGTCAAGCGGCGGACAAATCTGCCGCCTTCACCACTAACCGGCAGACGGACCGGGCCCTAGAAGCGTGGTCGATTTTACTCGGGGCATTCGACCCTTAAAATTAGTCGGGCCCAGGGCTTCCCTCCTGCCCTTTTTGGCCCGACAAAGGGTCGAATAAGGGGTCCCCGAGTCAAATCGACCACACCCCGCTGGAACAGGCAGCCGCCTCCGTGCCACGTCGAAACCGGCAGCCGCCCATCCGGGGATCGTTACGACCCTGCCGGTACGTATCAGGTGGTTCCCCCGCCACCCCGCTCGCGCAATTGTCTCAATCTTTGATCTTGGTTTGTCAAGGCGGGAAAGATGCCTTGACGCCAAGATCAAAGAGGAGGGCGCTTCGGATCGGGGCGGCGGGGGAGGTCTGTGCCGGGTCCAGTTGCGTGCGGCCGTTTCACGCTCAAGGCAACCAGCGCCGAGCCGCTCGTGAACCCGCCCAACCCCTAAAGGACCGCCCCGTCATCCCACCCGGAATCCGGCGGCGGTCCCGGCTTGACCCGCATCACCAGCCACCCGACACCCCCGCACAGCACCACCAGAGCCACCGGCACACTGATCTGCGTGGACAGCCCGAACAACTGCGGCACCACCAACAGCACCACCCCCACGGCGATGATCACCAACGCCACGATCGTCCCCGCCCGCAACCGGGGCAGGGGCGGGGGATCCGGCGGCACGAAGTGCTCGTCGTCCTCGTCCTCCGGCTCGGGTGCCGTGACGCGCGGCTGTCCCTCCGGCCGGATCCCGGCGGCGACCGGTTCGTCGGCTGGTTCGTCGAACGAGGGGGGATCGGGCCAGTTGGCGCCCATCCCGTCCCGTTCCAGGCTCGCGACTATCTCCGCGAAGGCCGCGTCCACGTCTTCGGGGCCGTCGGTCGAGTCGCGTCGGGAATCCATCGGCGTGCTCCAGCCCTCCCGTGTCCGGGCGTCGTCTTTTCCCTGTCATCGTCCCACGCGCGCTCAACGTTCCGGGCTCCGGCAGCCGGGCGGATGTGGACCCGCACCTTCCGGGAACGCGTGTTCGTTGTGCCTTGTGCCGTCGGCTACGTAGGCTGAGGTCGGATCAAGGTCGGTGAGGGAGGCGCTCCCAGCAGTGCTGTACTGGTTGATGAAGCACATTTTTCTCGGACCCGTGCTGAAGGTGTTCTTCCGTCCCCGGATCATCGAGGGCGCCGAGAACATCCCGAAGGAGGGTGGCGCCATCCTGGCGAGCAACCACCTCGCGGTCTCCGACTCCTTCTTCCTGCCGCTGAAGCTGTCGCGGAGGGTGACGTTCCCGGCCAAGATCGAGTACTTCACGGGCAAGGGCGTCAAGGGCTGGCTCCAGAAGTCGTTCATGTCCGGCGTCGGCCAGGTGCCGATCGACCGGTCGAGTGCTTCGGCCGCCCAGGGCGCGCTGTCGACCGGTGTGCGGATCCTGCGCGAGGGGAAGCTGCTCGGCATCTACCCCGAGGGCACCCGGTCGCCGGACGGCCGCCTGTACAAGGGCAAGGTCGGCGTCGCCTGGATCGCGCTGGAGGCGGGCGTGCCGGTGATCCCGATCGCGATGTTCGGCACCGACAAGGCCAACCCGATCGGCTCCCGCATGTGGAAGCCGACCCCCATCACGATCAAGATCGGCAAACCCCTCGACTTCTCCCGCTACGAGGGCCTCTCCGGTGACCGGTTCGTGCTGCGGTCGATCACCGACGAGATCATGTACGCGCTGATGGAGCTGACCGGCCAGGAGTACGTGGACGTCTACGCGGCGAAGGCCAAGGAGGACCAGGCGGCCGCGGAGGCGGGAACCGTCGAGGTCCCGGCGCAGCAGGACGCCAAGTCGGCCGATCGCGTGCCCGAGACGAAGGCGGGCTGAGCGGCCACTTAGGGTGGGCCCGGTGCGTTTCTTCTACGACTGCGAATTCATCGAGGACGGCACCACCATCGACCTGATCTCGATCGGTGTGGTGACCGAGGAGGGCGATGAGTTCTACGCGGTCTCGACCGAGTTCGACCCCGCCAAGGCGGGCCCCTGGGTGCGCAACAACGTGCTCAACCAGCTCCCGCCGCCCGCGGACCCGACGTGGCGCAGTCGGGAGAAGCTCCGGCGCGACCTGCTGGACTTCCTCGGCGGCCCCAAAGCGGCCCGCGACGAGGTCGAGCTGTGGGCGTGGTTCGCGGCGTACGACCACGTCGCGCTCGCCCAGCTCTGGGGCGCGATGCCCGCGCTGCCGCGCAGCCTGCCGCGCTTCACCCGCGACCTCCGGCAGCGCTGGGACGACGTCGGCAGGCCCCGGTTGCCGCAGGCCCCGGCCGACGCGCACGACGCCCTCGCGGACGCCAGGCACAACCTGGCGCGCTGGAAGGTGATCGAACAGGAGCGGAAGAAGCGCGGTTTCCCGGTCGCGTGAGCGTCGCGCGAGCACAGAAATGTGACCGCGGTGTTGCTGCACCGATCCAGTCCGTGACACGCTTCGGGCTCCGAGGTAGTGACGCCGGGCACCGACGCCCTGGGCGACACTCGACCAAACGGTCTTCGAGAGAGATTGGGCGAAGCAGATGCGCATCGGTGTGCTCACTGGCGGCGGGGACTGCCCTGGCCTGAACGCGGTCATCAGGGCCGTCGTTCGCAAGGGTGTCGAGGTCCACGGCTGGGACATCGTCGGCTTCCGCAACGGGTGGCAGGGGCCGATCGAGGGGCTGACGAAGTCCATCGGCCTCGCGGACGTCGAGGACATCCTGACCAGGGGTGGCACCATCCTCGGCTCGTCGCGGACGAACCCGTACAAGGTCGACGGCGGCGTCGACAAGATCCGCGAGGTGCTCGCGGCCGAAGGCGTCGACGCGCTGATCGCGATCGGCGGCGAGGACACCCTCGGCGTCGCGAAGCGCCTCACCGACGACGGCATCGGCGTCGTGGGCGTGCCGAAGACGATCGACAACGACCTCGGCGCGACCGACTACACGTTCGGCTTCGACACCGCGGTGCACATCGCGACCGAGTCGATCGACCGGCTGCGCACCACCGCCGAGTCGCACCACCGCGCGCTCGTCGTCGAGGTCATGGGCCGCCACGCGGGCTGGATCGCGCTGCACTCCGGCCTCGCAGGCGGCGCGAACGTCATCCTCGTGCCGGAGCGCCCGTTCAGCGTCGAGAAGGTCGTCAGCTGGGTCGAGCGGCGCTTCGAGAAGCAGTACGCGCCGATCATCGTCGTGGCCGAGGGCGCTGTGCCCGAAGGCGGCGCCGAGGTCCTGCACTCCGGTGAGAAGGACGCGTTCGGCCACGTCCGCCTCGGCGGCGTCGGCACCTGGCTCGCGGAGGAGATCGCGCAGCGCACCGGCAAGGAGTCCCGCGCGGTCGTGCTGGGCCACACCCAGCGCGGCGGCATCCCGACCGCGTACGACCGCGTCCTCGCGACCCGCTTCGGCCTGCACGCGGCCGACGCCGTGGCCGACGGCGACTTCGGCGTGATGGTGGCGCTCCGCGGCACCGAGATCGTCCGCGTCAAGCTGGCCGAGGCCACCGCCGAGCTCAAGACGGTCCCGGCGCACCGCCTGGCCGAGGCCGAGGTCTTCTTCGGCTAGACCGGTTCTTCGACGAGGGCCCCGTGGTTTCCGCGGGGCCCTCGTCGCGTTCAGTAAGCGCCCAGGTCCAGGTACGCGGCGAACGTGCCCAGCCAGTGCTCGGCCGCGTAGCCGTGGCCGAACACGTACCGCCAGCCCGCTTCGCGGTGCGCCTCGGCCGACGTCGTCGCCAACTCCCGGTACCGGTGGCCCTCGGGCAGCGCCTCGGCGATCGCCTTCCAGTTCCACGCCCGCGACAGCGCCAGGCCGGACAGGTGGGAGCCGTACGGGTCGGCCGGGTCGTCCACGGGTACGGGTTCCCGCAAGACCTTCCAGCGCGCCTCGTCCAGGTTCGGCAGGAACGCCGTGAACCACACGGCGAACGCCTCGGTGTCCAGCACCCGCCGCATCAGGTCCGACTCGACCAGCGCGGGGGACAGGAAGTCCGCCGCGTCGGGCTCGAACCCGCCGTAGGCGGAGTCCTCGCGGTGCCACCGCAGCGCGGCCTCGGTGCACGCCTCGGCCAGCTCGTCGTCGCCGACGGCCCGCGCCGCGTCCAGGACCAGCCCGACCGCGAACGCCGTGTTGCCGTGCGTCCCGGTCCGCATCGGCAGCCGCGCCGTGCTCACCCAGGCGAGGAACCGGTCGCGCAGCACGGTCGCCAGCGGTGCCAGCGCGGCCGACCAGCGCAGGGCGTCCTCCGAGCCCCACGTCCGCAGCTCGGCGTCCAGCACGAGCAGCCAGCCCCAGCCGTACGGGCGCTCCCAGTGCTTGCCGCGCGGGCCGCGGAAGAACTCGGCCTCGACCTCGCACTTCTCCGGCGTGAGCAGCGAGTCCAGCACGGCGACCGCGTCGGCCGCCCCGTCCAACGCGGGCCGCAACCTGAGCAGCCGCACCGCGAGCCACGTCTGGTGCACGCACGAGTGCCAGTCGTACGACCCGGCGAACACCGGGTGCAGGACGCGGTGCGGCACCAGCTCCTCGTCGGAGGTGATCAGCATCGTCCAGTGCACGGGGTGGTCCCGTTGGACGTTGGCCACAGCGGTCGCCAGCAGCCGTGCGGCCGTAGGGTCATCCAATCGGGTGGAATTCATGTGTTCATCATGCAGGCGATCACACTTCTCGCGCAGGGGCCGTCCGTTGGCTTCCTGACTGTGGCTTCCTGACTGCGGAAACCCCCATCGCGTCTCTCAGGGTGGAACACATACCCTGTTCACTGTGAACTGGACCGTGGACGTGCCCGTGGACACGCTTCCCGAGCTACCGCCGCTTCCCCCCGAGATGCGTGCTCGGTTGGACGCCGCCCTGGCTCGCCCGGCTGCTCAGCAGCCGGAGTGGCCGGACCCGGAGCAGGTGCGGAAGGTGCGCACCGTGCTGGAGAGCGTGCCCCCCATCACCGTGCCCGCCGAGATCGACCGGTTGCGCGCCAACCTGGCCGAGGTCGCCCGAGGCGACGCCTTCCTGCTCCAGGGCGGCGACTGCGCGGAGACCTTCGCCGACAACACCGAACCGCACATCCGCGGCAACATCCGGACGCTGCTCCAGATGGCCGTCGTCCTCACCTACGGTGCCAGCGTGCCCGTGGTGAAGGTCGGCCGCATCGCCGGCCAGTACGCCAAGCCGCGCTCGTCGGGCATCGACGCGCTCGGCCTGCCGTCCTACCGCGGCGACATCATCAACTCCCTCGTCGCCACGCCCGAAGCCCGCGTCCCGGACCCGTCGCGCATGCTCAGGGCGTACGCCAACGCCGGCGCCACGATGAACCTGCTGCGCGCGCTCACCAGCGCGGGCATGGCCGACCTGCACCGCCTGCACGACTGGAACAAGGACTTCGTCCGCACCAGCCCCGCCGGTGAGCGCTACGAGGCCCTGGCCGCCGAGATCGACCGCGGCCTCCGCTTCATGTCGGCCTGCGGCGTGAACGACATGTCGCTGCACACCACCGAGATCTTCGCCTCGCACGAGGCGCTGCTCATCGACTACGAGCGCTCCCTGCTCCGCTTGGACACCACGAACGACGAGCCCAGGCTGTACGACCTGTCGTCGCACTTCCTGTGGATCGGCGACCGCACCAGGCAGCTGGACGGCGCCCACGTCGCGTTCGCGGAGATGCTGTCCAACCCGATCGGCCTCAAGATCGGCCCCTCCACCTCCCCGGAGATGGCCGTCGAGTACGTCGAGCGCCTGGACCCGCGCAACGAGGCGGGCAGGCTCACCCTCATCTCGCGCATGGGCAACAGCAAGGTCCGCGACATGCTGCCCGCCATCGTCGAGAAGGTCACCGCATCGGGCCACCAGGTCATCTGGCAGTGCGACCCGATGCACGGCAACACGCACGAATCGTCCACCGGGTACAAGACGAGGCACTTCGACCGGATCGTCGACGAGGTCCAGGGCTTCTTCGAGGTCCACCGCGGCCTCGGCACCCACCCCGGCGGCATCCACATCGAACTGACCGGCGAAGACGTCACGGAATGCCTGGGCGGCGCCCAGGAAATTTCCGACGCAGACCTCTCAGGCCGCTACGAAACCGCCTGCGACCCCCGCCTGAACACCCAGCAGTCGTTGGAGCTGGCATTCCTGGTCGCGGAAATGCTCCGCTCGTAGAAGCAGCAGCACGCATGCGGCCCCCGACAACAATGTTGTCGGGGGCCGCTTCGCTTTTGCCTCCACGTCACAGAGGTGGCCCCGAACCGTGCCCGTCACGGACGCACGCAACCGGAAGGCACCCGCACTTCCCCCGCCACCCCGATCCCCAGCGCCCTCAGCTTTGCCCTTGCTTTGTCAAGGCATCTTTCCCGCCTTGACAAAGCAAGGGCAAAGTTCGAGACAATTGAGCGAGCGGGGTGCCTGTTGGCCTAACAAAGACAGAAGCACACCCCTTGAATGCCCAGGGTTCCCGCAGCGCGAGCAACGACTCACCGAGTCTCTTCCTCGCGCATCTCGATCAAGGTCTCGGACGCCGACTTCCCCGGCTTCGGCCTGTGCAGAAGCCTGTGGACGTGCAGTTCCCGAAGCAACTGCTCCTGACGCTCCTGCCAGTCCGGCTCCAGAATCCCGGCCTCGATCAAGTCTTCCAACGTCATCTCGGTGACGTCCGACGCCCGCGCGATCTCCACGAACAAACGCTAGCAGCCCATTCGACAACAAACGCGACCACGATCGTGCGAACTATTCGGGGGAATTGACCACCGGCCAATTCCCCCGAACACCGACCCCTAAAGCGCCGTCAAACTAATCCGAGAACCCTTCTCCACCTTCGACCCCGGCGGCACCGACTGGTTCAGCACCGTCGCGTTCGGGTTCCGGCTGAACTGCGTGTCCACCTTCAACCCGAGGTCTTCCAGCTGCTTCTTCGCGTCCTTCAGCTTCTTCCCCTCGACCTTCGGCACCGTCACCGTCTCCGGCGCCGACGACAGCACCACGGTCACCCGCTTGTTGCCTCCGGGCTGCACGACGGTGTTGGCCGGGGGGTCGGTGCGGACGACGCGGCCGCCTTCGACGTTGCCGTTCTTCTCCGCGGGTCCTTCCACGGGCTCGAACCCGAGCGAGGTCAGTTCCGCGAACGCCTCGTCCTTGGTCTTCCCGGCGACGTTCGGCACGGGCTTGGGCTGGGCGCCCTTGCTCAGCACGATGATCACCGTCGAGCCGACCTTGACCTGGGTGCCGGGCGCCGGTTTCAGCGTCACGACCTTGTCTTTCGGCACGGTGTCGCTGAAGACGTCGTCCTCGGGGTTCCGCGCGGACTTCAGGCCGCCCTGCTCGATGTCCTTCTGCGCCGCGGCCGGGTCGATGCCCGCCTGCACGGTCGGCACCACGGGCTTGCCGAGGGACACGAACACCTTGACCGCGTCACCCCGCAGCTTCTCCGTGCCCTCGGGCGGGTCGGTGCGGAGCACCTTGCCCTTGGGCACCGTGTCGCTGGCCTCCAGCGAGATTGTGGACTTCAGCGACGCGCCCTGGAGGAGCACGACGGCGCTCTCCTCCTCGTTGCCGACGACACCGGGAACGGAGGTGAACCGGCCGCTGCCCATCCACCACGCGGTGACGCCGACGAGGATCGCCAGGACGACGACGAGGCTGACCCAGAGGGCGAAGCGGCGCTTGTTCTTCTTCCGCTCCTCCTCGTACCGCTCGGCGGCCGTCTTCTTCGGCGTGCGCTTCCGGGCGGCGGGCTTGGGCGGCGCTGCGGGAGGCGGCGGGGCTTGCTGGAAGGAGTTCCGGTTCAGCGCCACGGTCCCTTGAGGACCCTGAGATCCGCCCTGAGGCGGCCCCGCGGGCCCGCCGGGTAGGCGAGGTGCCCTCGTGATGACCGTGGCCGCAGAAGCGGCAGCAGAGGCCAAAACGGGCATGGTCAGCTCGGCGGGCGGCGAATCCTGGCCCGGCGTCTGCACCGGGCGGACCCTCACGGTCGCGTCGTGCTGCCCCGGAGCGGGCGCCGGGACGGGCATCCTCGACATCCCGAGCGAGAGCCGCACCCGTTCGGCCTCGGCCAGGAACGCCGCCGCGTCGGCGGGGCGCTGGGCCGGGTCGCGGCGGGTGGCCCGCACGACGAGCCGGTCCAGCTCGGGCGGGATGCCGGGGACGAGCGTGCTGGGGGCGGGGACGTCCTCGTTGACGTGCCGGTAGGCGACGGAGATCGCCGTGTCCCCGAGGTACGGCGTCACCCCGGTCAACATCTCGTAGAGCACGATCCCCGCCGAGTACACGTCGCTGCGGGAGTCCGAAGCACCGGTCGCCACCTGCTCGGGGGAGAGGTAGGCGACCGTGCCGAGGATCGTGCTGTCGCTGGTGGTGCCGGCGCTCGCGACTGCTCTGACCAGGCCGAAGTCCGCGACCTTGACCACGCCGTCGTGGCCGATCAGCACGTTCTCCGGCTTCACGTCCCGGTGGACCAGGCCCGCCTGGTGCGCGGCGGCCAGGGCCGACAGCACCGGTTCGAGCACGCTCAGCGCGAGCGGCGTGCTCAGGGTGCCCCGTTCGGTGATGAGGTCGCGCAGGGTGCCGCCCTCGATGAGTTCCATGATGAGGAATACGTGCTCACCGTCGGGTGTGCCTCTGTCGACTCCCTGATCGTGCACGGCGACGATGCCGGGGTGCTTCAAGCGGGCCGCTGTGCGGGCCTCCTGCTCGAAGCGGGCGACGAAGGCGCGGTCCGCGGAGAACTGGGGATCCATCACCTTGATGGCGACGGCGCGGTCCAGGCGCGTGTCCACGCCGCGGTAGACGGTGGACATGCCGCCACGGGCGAGCACGCGGTCCACCCGGTAGCGGTGTTCCAGCAATCCGCCGATCACGTTCGTACCAGACCTCTCCACAACTACCGATCGTACGGAGGACGAGGATGACCCGGTTGGCGCAGGGCGTTCAAAGAGAGGTTATGGCATCGTGACCCCCGTGAGTGCGATTCCCGCCGCTGCGGATGTATTGGCCCCCGACCTGGAGGTCCTCGACCTCCCGACGGTCGCCGACCGCCTTGGCCTACCCATCACCCGTGTCCACCAGCTGCTTCGCGACGGGCAACTGCTCGCCGAACGGCGTGCTGGCGTGCTCGTGGTCCCCGCCGACTTCATCGCGGCAGCAGGCGTTGTGAAGGGGTTGTTCGGCACGGTCACCGTGCTGCGCGACTCCGGTTACTCGACCGACGAGATCCTGCGCTGGCTCTTCACCGAGGACGAGACGCTGCCCGGCACGCCCATCGAGGCGCTGCGCGGCGACCGTGGTCGCGAGGTGAAGCGCCGGGCTCAGGCCTTGGCGTTCTGACCCGTTCCCGGATGGACGGCCCGCGCCACGACGGCGCGGGCCAGACCCGGTAGCGCCACGGCCAGCCGTCGCGTTCTCGGCACGACCACCCGTCGGGAGAACACCTGGTAGTCGGCTGCCACGATGCCGTCCAGGATGTCCCGGTAGAGGGTCAGCGCCGTCTCGATGCACGGCCGGGAGACCGGCCGCAGCCCCGCCACGCCCGTTTCCGCTTCGCGGTAGACGGCGTAGGTGTGGGCGGCGAGGTGCGCCAGCGCGCGCCGCACCGGCTGCTCGGACCGACCGGTCCGCCTGCACCGCAGGAGCAGGTCGCGGTCGACGCCGTACGCGTCCAGCACGTCCAGCGGCAGGTAGAGCCGCCCCCGGTCGAGGTCCTCGCCGACGTCCCGGAGGAAGTTCGTCAGCTGGAACGCGACCCCCAGCGCCGCCGCTGCCGACTCGACCTCGTCGCGCGGGCCCACGGTGCCCAGCACCGGCAGCATCTGGAGGCCGATGACGGCCGCCGACCCGTGCACGTACCGGCCGAGCGCGGCCAGGTCGGCGTACTCGGTGACCTCCAGGTCCATCCGCATCGACGCCAGGAAGTCGGTGAACAGGCCCCGCTCGATCCCGTGGCGCTCGACGGTGTCCGCGAGCGCGGCGAGCACCGGGTGGTCCGTCCGACGGCCGTCGAGCTGGGCGTCGAGCTGCTTCTCCAGCCGGTCCAGCTCCGCACCCCGCTCGGCGGAGGTGTTGGCGTCCACGATCTCGTCCGCCCACCGCGCGAACCCGTACAGGGCGTGCACCGCCGGGCGCTGCGCGGGCGTGAGCAGTCGCGTGGCCAGGTAGAACGTCTTCCCGTAGCTCGCGTTCAGGCGTTTGCAGCGCGCGTAGGCCAGTCGCACCGCCGGATCGGTGATCCCCGCGGCGTCGAGTTCCCGGTCGCTCACGGGCGTGGCCCGTACCTGCTCGACAGCTCCAGGGGGTCCGGCCGTCCCAGCGAGACGGTGGCGAGCGCGGACACGGCGACGACGAAGACCAGGTAGAACCACGAGTACAGCCCGGTGTCGCCGTTGGGGAAGGTCACCAGCAGCAGCACGCAGGAGAAGAACACCACCGCCCGCAGGCCGGTCAGCGTCCACGCGAGTCCGGCGCCGAGGACCAGCGGCCAGCTGAAGTACCAGGGCAGGGTGGCGGGGGAGAGCAGTGCGACGGCGAGCATGGTCAGCGCGGCGTGGCGGATGGCGTTGGGGCCGCCGTCCTCGGCCGCGCGCCACTGCCGCCAGGCGATGTAGACCAGCAGCAGTGATCCGGCGCCGCGGGCGATGGTCATGAAGACGCCGGGTTCGACGGAGACGAAGGTGTTGACGATCGTGTAGGCGAAGTCGCCGACGGCGCTGGGCAGCGACAGCCAGTTCACGATCGTCGACGACGAGCTGAGGGCCGGGATCCAGCCGAGGTCGACCCGCGCGACGACCGTGCAGACGGCGAAGACGGCCACGAACACCGCGACCCCCCTGCCGATGGCCTTCGCGAAGCGGGCGCGTTGAGCGCCGTCGAGCCGTGCGGCCCACACGAGCACCAGGAACGGCAACGCGATCACCGCGGTGGCCTTGATCGCCACGGCCAACGTGACCAGCGCGATCCCGAGCACGTGCCGCCGGTCCAGCACCAGCAGCACCCCGGCCGCCATCAACCCGACCATCAGGATGTCGTTGTGCCCACCACCGATCAGGTGGACCAGCATCAGCGGGTTCGCCCCCGCCAGCCAGAGCGCCACCGCCGACCGACCACCGAGGTGGCGGGCGAGACCGGGCAGCGACCAGCACAGCAGCGCCAACCCGGCCGCCAGCACCAACCGCATCAGCACCACGCCACCGATGACGCTGCCACCCGTCAACCACACGACGGCCTTGGCCAGCATGATGAACAGCGGTCCGTACGGGGCCGGGGTGTTCTGCCACACCCAGCTCACGTTGTCGCTCAACGGACTCGGCAACGCCGCCGGACCCACCCGGTACGGGTCGAACCCGTGCAACGCCAACTGCCCCTGCGCCAAGTACGAGTACACGTCCTTGGAGAACAACGGCGGCGACAACAACAGCGGCAACGTCCACGCCGCGATCGCGATCACCACCGCCGCACTGCCCACGTACCGGTTGCGCACCATCCGACCCAGCCGCACCCACGCCCAGATCACCAGACCCAGACCCGCGTACAACACCCCCGTCGCCAGATCACGACCGTGCCCGTACCGGATCCAGCTCAACGACGTGTTCGTCAGCAGCGGATCGATCTTCAGGACCGCGCCCGCGCCGGCACCGCCGATCGAGAGCAGCGAAACGCCCACGACCCCCAGCAGGATCGTCCGGATCGGGATACCGGTCGGTTCCGCGGGCGCGCGCGTAGCAGCGGACGGCGCCTGCTGCACGGACGCGGCGCTCGATCTGGGAGGGGACGGAGTTGAAGCCATCGCGGCAACATCGTTGCACAGCGCGTGCACGCTTCGGCACGCGATGGCGGGCAAGCGCGGTGGGGCCTCGACGCCCCGGAGGATCTTCGCACGTGAAGATCACCCCGGGCAGTGACCATGTGGAGTATTCGCGTCCGGGCCGTGCGCGGTTCGATCAGCTCACGACGGACGTCCTGGCCCGTGCGGACCGGGTGAGCAGCGGCGTGCCCGCGACCCGCTGCGCGGCCAGCTTCCCGGAGATCAGCACCGGCGGGACGCCGACGCCGGGCGTGGTGCCGCAGCCCGCCAGCACCACGTTGTCGACGCCGTCGACCAGGTTGCGCGGCCGGAACGGGCCGGTCTGCGCGATCGTGTGCGCGGCCGAGAACGGGGTGCCCGCCGCGAGCCCCTGGTCCGCCCAGTCCTGGGGTGTGACCAGCCGCGACGTCTCGATCGACGCCTCGAACCCGGTCAGCCCGCGAGCCTCCAGGACCCGCAGCAGCTCGTCGCGGTAGGCGGGGCCGACGCGCGGCCAGTCGATCGGCCCGGTCTCCAGGTTCGGCGCGGGCGCGAGCACGAAGTTCAGGTGCCGGTCGGCGGGCGCGAGCGACGGGTCGCTCACCGTCGGCTGGGTCACCAGCAGCGACGGGTCGCTCATCAGCCTGCCCGTCGAGGTGATCTCCTCGAACGTCCGGTCCCACGCCCGCCCGAAGAAGATCGTGTGGTGCCCGAGCTCCGACCACGTCCGGTTCGTGCCCGCGTGCAGCACGACCGCCGACGGCGACCAGCGCACCGGGCGCGGGCGGCGCGGGGCCTTGCCGAGCAGCCGGTAGGCGACCGGCAGGTCCGGGGTCAGCACCACGGCGTCGCACGGGATCCGCTCGCCGCCGGTCGTGCGGACGGCCGTGACGCGGCTGCCGATGCGCTCCAGCCAGGCGACCGGCGTGTCGTAGCGGAAGGTCGCGCCCGCGGCCGCGGCCGCGCCCGCCATCGCGTCCGGCAGGGCCCGCATCCCGCCGCGCGGGAAGTGCACGCCGGAGACGGTGTCCATGTACGCGATCACGGCGTACGCGGCCAGCGCCCGCCGCGGCGGCACCCCGGCGTAGAGCGACTGGAACGAGAACACGCGCTGGAGGCGCTCGTCGCGCAGGAACCGCGCGATGGCCGGGCCGAGCCGCCCGAACCCGCCCAGCGCCGCCAGCTTCGCCAGCGACGGGCCCAGCACGTCGGCGGGGGAGTCGAAGTTGCCGCCGATGAACCGGTCGCGCTCGACCCGGTACAGCTCGGTCAGCCACGTCCGCAGCTCCCGGTAGCCCGCGGCCTCGGCGCCGCCCGCGAACCGCCGCACCTCGGCCTCCATCGCGTCCGCGTCGGCGTGCACGTCGAGCGTGCTGCCGTCGGCGAACCGCGCCCGGTAGGCGGGGTCGACGGGCAGGAGGTCCAGCCGGTCGGCCAGCGACTCGCCGACCGCGGCGAGGGCGTCCTCCACCAGTTCCGGCATGGTCAGCACGGTCGGCCCGGTGTCGATCCGGTAGCCGTCCAGGTCCAGTCGGCCCGCCCGGCCGCC
>Ga0247786_1000027_pt1 | contig 15842 bp, 14 predicted proteins | sample UWRJS066202C4_FD_179917 | JGI IMG/M metagenome (GOLD analysis project Ga0247786, IMG submission 179917) | Soil microbial communities from Arlington Agricultural Research Station in Wisconsin, United States - UWRJ-S066-202C-4 | ecosystem: Environmental > Terrestrial > Soil > Agricultural land... | reverse complement strand
TCTCGGCGGCTCCGCCGCCTCGCTTCGATGGAAACGATCACCTCCGAACAGCCCACCGTGCCGGCTGAGCCAGAGCACTCTCGCGAGCCGGAAACCGGCGAAATCGTGCGCCGGCGCTCGCCGCTGCGGGCGGCGATCAAGACCGGGCGACCGAAGGAGTGGGTCAAAAACGTCTTTGTCTTCGCCGGGCTCCTCTTCTCCGGCAAGTTCAACCAGTCGCACGAGGTCATCCAGGCGCTGATCACCTTCGTCGCCTTCTGCATGGTCTCCAGCGCCGGCTACTTCCTCAACGACCTGATCGACGTCGAGCTCGACCGCAAGCACCCGAAGAAGCGCTACCGCCCGATCGCGGCCGGTGAGCTCTCCGAGCGGGCGGCGATGACGATCGCCCCGGTCCTCGCCCTGCTCGCCGTCGCCATCGCCTTCGGCGCGGTCAACTGGGAAGTCGGGCTGATGGTCGTCGGCTACGGCGTCGCCCAGACCGCCTACAGCCTCGGCCTCAAGCAGATCGTGATCATCGACGTGATGACCCTGGCGGGCCTCTTCATCCTCCGCGTCGCCGCCGGCGCCAGTGCCGTCGACGCCCACGCCTCCGAATGGCTGCTGCTCTGCACCGGCATGCTCGCCGCCTTCCTTGGCTTCACCAAGCGCCGCCAGGAGGCGGTCTCAGAGCTGCACGAGGGCACCTCGACCCGCCCCGTGCTCGAGCACTACTCGCTGCCCTTCCTCGACCAGATGGTCTCCCTCGTCACCACCGGCACCGTCCTCAGCTACGCGATCTACACCGTCAACTCGCCCCTGATCGGCAGCCAGATGATGCTCACCATCCCGCCCGCGGTCTACGGCATCTTCCGCTACCTCTACCTGATCTACGATCGCAACGACGACCGCTCGATGTCCGGCATCATCGCCGGCGACCGCGGCATCCAGGCCGCCGGCGCCGCCTTCGCGATCATCGCCTTCCTGCTGCTCTACGTCTTCAACTAGCGACTCCGAACTTTGGGCCCCTATAGGGGACTCGATCTCGGAATCGCTAAGCCAGCTCGACTCCCTCGGGGCCGGCTTCCATCAGGTAGAAGCGCGCCCGGCCCAGCTCCTCGCCGTTGACCTGGACGACGGCGGCGTGGGGGCCGGCGGTGGTGAAGGCGGCGGTGGCGGCGATCGACATGACCAGGCGCTGCTCCTGGCCTTCGGGGAGGCCGGGGGGCCGGCCGGTCTCGAAGTTGGCGGTGAGGCCCTCGCCGAGCTCGTTGCCGTCGGGGTCCTGGACGGTGACGATCAGCTCGTGGGGGGTGTTGGTCTCGTGCCAGGCGACGTCGACGCCGAGGCCGATCGAGAAGGACCACTCGTGGGGCAGCTCGGGGAGGCGGAGGACGTTCCAGCCGCCGCCGGTCAGGTAGAGCTTGCCGTTGACGGCCTCGCTGTGGTCGCAGAGGAGGAGGAAGCCGATGTTCACGGGGCCTCGCCCTCCGCGTAGGGGATGACGGGCAGGTCGGAGCGCAGTTCGATCTTGCCGTTGCGGGTGAACTGGAGGTCGATCGTCTCGTTCTTGCGGTAGGTGCCCCAGAGGCCGAGGTACATCGCCAGCCAGCGGCTCGTCCCCACCTTCTCCTTGACGATCGGGCGGCCGAAGTCGATCTCGCCGCCTTCGATCCGGTAGCTCTCCTTGCCCTGCTCGATCCCGTTGATGAAGACGGTGAACGGCGGTTCGGCGCCGGCCGGCAGCTTCACGCGCTCGCCGGCGGCGTAGCTGCCCTTCGGGATCTCGATGTCGGTCTCGCTCATCGTCGTTCGGCTTCCAGAGTCTCGCGCACGAGATCGAACGGCGTCTCGTGGCCGCTCGGGTCGAGCTCCTCCCGTACTACCCCGCCGCTGAACGGCACGAACGTCCCGTCGCCGCGCACGTCGACGCCGGCGACCGCTTTCCGGAAGAGCCCGCCGCTGCTGAGCTGCAGCCGCGCATGCACCTGATCCCCCGGCCCATAGTCCCGCAACGACTGCACCGGCCTAGCCGGCCCCTCCGCCCGGATCGCCAGCGCCCGCTCCCGCATCGCCGCCACAGCCTCACTCAGCTCCAGATAGGACTGATGATCGACATCAGAACCATGCCGGACAGTCAGCTTCCACCTCGGACGAGACACCGAGCCCAGCCTAAGCGATGGCAGGAGGGTCAGGTACCCCTCTCCCAGAGGCTCCTGAGACCACAATCGCGCCCAGCACTACGCCTCAGCTGCGCGACGGTCTCTGGGAGAGGGGTACCTGACCCTCTCCCAACCCAAATACCTCTAGCTACGCGCCGCGCCGAGGCCGTTTCGGCCTGCGCGCCGGCGGCCCGACGATTTTCTCCGGCCCGTCGCGCTGCTCGATCGGCACGTACTCCAGCTCCCGCTCGCCGGTGTAGATCTGCCGCGGCCGGGCGATTTTCTTCTCCGGGTCTTCCTGCATCTCCATCCACTGGGCGACCCAGCCGGCGGTGCGGGGGATCGCGAAGATGACCGTGAACATGTCGGTCGGGATCCCCATCGCCTCGTAGATGATCCCCGAGTAGAAGTCGACGTTCGGGTAGAGCTTGCGCTCGGTGAAGTACTCGTCGTCGAGTGCCCGTTTCTCCAGCTCGCGTGCGATATCGACCAGCGGGCTCGCCTCGGTCGCTTCGAAGACCGGCTCGATGTACTGCTGGATGATCCGCGCCCGCGGGTCGTAGTTCTTGTAGACGCGGTGGCCGAAGCCCATCAGTTTCTCCTCGCGCTGCTTCACCCGCTCGAGGAACTCGGGGATGTTCTCCGGCGACTCGATCCGCCGCAGCATCCGCAGCACCGCCTCGTTGGCGCCGCCGTGCAGCGGCCCGTAGAGCGCCGCGACGCCCGCCGCGACCGCCGAGTAGGGGTCGACGTCGGAAGAGCCGACCCCGCGCACGGCGTTGGTCGAGCAGTTCTGTTCGTGATCGGCGTGGAGAATGAAGAGGACGTCGAGCGCTTTCGTCAACGCCTCTTTCGGGATGTGGCGATCCTCGGTCTTCTTGAAGACCATCGAGAGGAAGTTCTCGGCGTAGTTGAGCTCGTTGTCGGGATAGACGTAGGGGAGCCCCATGTTGTGCCGGTAGGAGAAGGCGGCGAGGGTCGGCACCTTGGCGATCAGCCGCACGGCGGCCATGTAGCGCTCTTCGGGGTCGCCGATCTGCTTCGCGTCGGGATAGAAAGTCGAGAGCGCGCCGACGCCGGCCAGCAGCATCCCCATCGGGTGGGCGTCGTAGCGGAAGCCCTCGAAGAAGTGCTTGAGGTCCTCGTGGACGAAGGTGTGGTGGGTGATGTCGAAGATCCAGCGGTCCAGCTGGGGCGCGGTCGGCAGCTCGCCGAAGACCAGCAGGTAGGCGACCTCGAGGAAGGTCGAGCGCTCGCAGAGCTGCTCGATCGGGTAGCCGCGGTGTTCGAGGATCCCGGCGGCGCCGTCGATGTAGGTGATCGAGGAGCGGCAGGAGGCGGTGTTGGTGAAGGCCGGGTCGTACGACATCAACCCGAAGTCGTCCTCGGAGACTTTGATCTGGCGCAGGTCCATCCCCCGCACGGTGCCGTCGGAGATCGGCAGCTCGTAGGTCTTGCCGGTGCGGTTGTCGGTGACGGTCAGCGACTCGTTACCGGAATTGCCGGAGGCGCTGGCGTCGGCGGTCTGATCCTGCGTCTGCTGCTCGGTGGCCATTCGCCCCCTCCTTCTTGACTGGGTCTTCGGGAGGAAGGAAGTCTACGCGGCCGGAGCGCTCGGGCCCTCGAACTGCGTCATCGCCCGCAGCTCCTCGAAGCGGGCGTCGATCTCCTCGCGGGTCAGCCGCGAGACCCGCTCCGTCCCGAACTCCTCGACGTTGAAGGAGGCGAGGACGGTGCCGTAGCCCATCGCCCGCCGCAGCTCGGCCTCCTCGAAACGGTCGCCGCAGCTGTCGAGGTAGCCGAAGAAGCCGCCGGCGAAGCTGTCGCCGGCGCCGGTCGGGTCGCGGACGTCCTCGAGCGGGAAGCCGGGGAGGGCGAAGAAGCCGCTGCCGGTGAAGAGCGCGGCGCCGTACTCGCCCTGCTTGGCGATCACCGCCCGCGGGCCCATCTCCATCACCGCGCGCGCCGCCCGGGCCAGGTTCGACTCCCCGGTCAGCATCCGGATCTCGGCATCGTTAACGACGAGGACGTCGACCTCGGCGATCGCCGAGGTCAGCGAGTCCTTGGCGGTTTCGATCCAGAGGTTCATCGAGTCGAGCCCGCTCAGCTTCGCCGCCCCGCACTGGGCGCGGACCTGGCGCTGCAGGTCGGGCTGGATGTTGGCGAGGAAAAGGGTGTCGGCGTTCCGGGAGGCCTCCGAGAGCTTCGGCTCGAACTCGGCGAAGACGCCGAGCTGGGTGTCCTCGGTGTGGGCGACGTTGAGGTCGTACTCGTAGCGGCCGCGCCAGAAGAAGCTCTGTCCGCCGGCGACCCGCTCGACGTCCTCGGTGACGATCCCGCGCTGCTCGAGCAGCGCGAACTCCTCGTCGCCGAAGTCGTCGCCGACCGGGCCGACCGGGCGCACCTCGGTGAAGAAGCTGGCGGCCAGGGAGAAGTGCACGGCGGCGCCGCCGAGCATCCGCTCGCGCTCCCCGAACGGGGTCTTCACCGCGTCAAAGGCAATCGATCCGACGACCGTCAGCGACATAGGCGTGGCAGCCTAATCCCTTCCGGGTCGAGGTGACCGCGCGAGCGGCGGCCGCCCTGCGAGACTCACCGGCCAATGAAAGCGATCCAAATCGAGGAGTTCGGTGGACCGGAGGTGCTGCGGCACGTCGAGGTCCCGGACCCCAGCCCCAAGCTCTCCGAGGTCGTGGTCAACGTCAAACGCAGCGGCGTCAACTTCGCCGACACCCACGCCTCCCGCAACGACTACCTGGCCGAGCAGACCCTGCCGCTGATCCCCGGCGCCGAGGTCAGCGGCCAGCTCTCCGACGGGCGCCGCGTCGTCGCCCTGCTCGGCAGCGGCGGCTACGCCGAGAAGGTCGCGGTCGCGAAATCCCAGCTGATCGAGCTGCCCGAGGGGGTCGACTACGACCAGGCCGCGGCCGGGCTCCTGCAGGGGCTGACCGCGATGGCGCTGGTCCACCGCTGCGCCCGGATCGAGCCGGGGGAGACGATCGTCATCGAGGCCGCCGCGGGCGGCACCGGCACCCTGGCGGTGCAGATCGCCAAGCGGGCCGGGGCGAAGGCGATCGGCCTCGCTTCCAGCGAGGAGAAGCGCGAGCTGGTGCGCAACCTCGGCGCCGACGCCGCCGTCGACTCCCGCGCCGAGGATCTCGGCGAGGCGATCCGCGAGGCCAACGACGGCAAGCGCGTCGACGCCGTCCTCCACATGAGCGGCGGCGAGGCCTTCGACGCCGAGATGGACGTCCTCGCACCGCTCGGCCGGATGGTCGTCTTCGGAATCGCCTCGCGCGAACAGCGCCAGCTCTCGACCGCCGCGCTGCTGCGGGGCTCGAAGTCGGTGATCGGCTTCTGGCTCGCCCACCTGCTGGCCCGCCAGGATCTGCTGGTGCCGATGATCGGCGATCTGCTGACCGCAATCGCCAAAGACGAGCTGACGGTTACGATCGGAGAGGTCTACCCCCTCTCGGAAGCCGCACGGGCGCATGAAGACCTGATCGCCCGCCGCACCAGCGGCAAGCTCCTCCTGGACCCGTCTAAGTGACGCACATCAAGTGACGCACCTCAAGTGAACTTCAAAGAACTAGGCCTCTCGCCAGACATCCAGCAGGCCCTCGACGAGCTCGGTTACGAGGACCCGACGGCGATCCAGGAACAGGCGATCCCGGAGCTGCTGGGCGGTCACGACGTGATCGGCCAGGCCCAGACCGGGACCGGCAAGACCGCCGCCTTTGGGCTGCCGCTGCTGCAGTACCTCGATCCCGACAACAACGAGGTGCAGGCGGTCGTCCTCACCCCGACGCGGGAGCTCTGCATCCAGGTGACCCAGGCGCTCCGCGCCTACGCCGAGCATCTCGACATCGAGATCGTCGCCGTCTTCGGCGGCGCCCCGATCCGCTCGCAGCAGTCGCAGCTGCGCTCGGGCGCCCATGTGGTCGTCGCCACGGTCGGGCGGATGATGGACCTGATGTCGCGCCGCTCGCTGGTCCTCACCGCGGCCCGCTACGTCGTCCTCGACGAGGCCGACGAGATGCTCGACCTCGGCTTCATCGAGGACGTCGAGAAGATCCTGCGGATGTGCCCGAGCGGGCGCCAGACGGCGCTCTTCTCGGCGACGATGCCGCCGCCGATCCAGAAGCTCGCCGAGGGCTACATGTACGACCCGACGACGATCAGCATCACCCCGGAAACGCTGACCGTCGACAAGATCCAGCAGGCCTACGTCGAGGTCCCGGCCAAGGAGAAGGCGTCGCGCCTGGTCGAGCTGCTGAAGACCGAAGAACCCGAGCAGGCGATCATCTTCACCCGGACGAAAATCGGCGCCACCAAGCTCGAAAGGACGCTCAAGGACAAAGGCTTGGATGTGAAGGCGCTGCACGGCGACCTCAGCCAGGGCGTCCGCGACGGGGTGATGATCTCCTTCAAGGACCACCGCGTGAAGCTGCTGGTGGCGACCGACATCGCCGCCCGCGGGCTCGACGTCGACCACGTCACCCACGTCATCAACTACGACGTGCCGAACTCCTCGGAGACCTACGTGCACCGGATCGGGCGCACCGGCCGGGTCGGGCGCACCGGCCGCGCGATCACCTTCGTCACGCCGGACCAGAAGGACGAGATCGCCCGCATCGAGCGCGACGTCAAAACGAAGATCGGCGAGTGGGAGACGCCGGAGGAGCGGCTCGAGCACGCCCCGCCGCCCCGCCGCCGGCGCCGCGAGCGCGAGGAGCGGCCGGAGGCCGAGCGCGAGGAGCGAGCGCCGGCGAAGGCGGAGACGAACGGCGACGGTGGCGACGGCGAGAAGGCGAAGGCCGAGACGACGAAGCTCTTCGTCAATCGCGGCGAGCGCAGCGGCATCAACGAGGAGGCTCTGCGCTGGGCCCTGCGCGAGGGCGCCGTCCTCCCCGATGAGGCGATCCACGACGTCCGCGTCCTGCACCGCTTCTCCTTCGTCGAGGTCGACCCCGACGTAGCCGAGCGCACCGTCGAGTACCTCGACGGCACCAAGCTCGAGGGCAAAGAGATCCGCCTCGAGATCGCCAAGAGCTAGCGATTACGAGTTTTGGGCCCCTGTAGGGGCCACAAGTTCGGAAGCACCGAATCGCCAGCCGTTGAGCGGGTATCTCAAGGTGTGAGATTTATCCGGCTCCTCCCGTTCGTCTGTGTCCTGGTGGCACTGTCCCTCGCCGACACGGCCACGGCGGCTGCCACCACCCCGACCTGCGCCGAAGGGCCGGCGACGGTCGCCGGCACCACCTACGGGACGCCCTGCGCGGACACGATCGTCGCTTCCCCGCGGGTCGCCGCCGTGGAGGGCGGCGGGGGGGACGACACGATCGTCGCCGCGGCCGCCGCCTGCCCCGCCGTTTGCCACCTCGGCGTCGGCAGCCAGACCTTCGAAGGCGGCGAAGGCGACGACGTCGTCTTCGGCGAGCGCGGCAACGACCGCCTCTTCGGGGGTCCCGGCAACGACCAGCTCTTCGGCGGGATCGGCGACGACCTCCTCCGCGGAGGGCCGGGGAACGACCGCCTTGCCGGCGGCTTCGGCTTCGACTCGATCGACGGCGACGAAGGGGACGACTACGTCCGCGGCGACTCGACGATCGACCGCATCTTCGACACGGGCGGCGGCGCCGACACCCTCAGCTACTCGACCGGGATCACGCCCGGCTTCGGCGGCACGGTTCCCGTCGGCAACTTCCCAGAACCGTCCGGCGAACGCGGACTGCGGCTCGAACTTGCCGTTGGGGGAGAAAACGGCAAGAACGGAGTTGCGGAGCACGGCGGCGGCGTCGACGAAGTCGAAGTCGGGGCCTTCGAGATGATCGTCGGCACGCCCTTCTCCGACTACGTCGTCGGCACGAGCGCGGCGGAGAGGATCTACGGCGGCGGCGGCGCCGATGCGCTGGTCGGGGGCGGCGGCAGCGACACCCTCGCCGGCGGCGCCGACGGCGACAACGTCGACGCCGGTGGCGTCGCCAGCCGCGACACGGGCAAAGTCAGCGTCGGCTTCATGACCCCGCCGGGAGCGACGCCCTACGCCCAGCTCTACCTTGTCGGCAGCAGCGGCAGCGAGGACGTAACCGCCGCCTACTCGCCGAGCGCCGTCACCTTCACGCTGGCCGCCGGAGCGTTCGACCAGAGCGCGAGCGACGCCGGCGGCTGCACGATCGAAACGGCGACGAAAGCGGTCTGCGCCCTGGGGGTCGCCCCGCTCGATTCGCTCCTGTTGGCGGGCATGGGGGGCAACGACACGATCAAGGCCACCACTTTTCCCTTCCTGGTGTCGGTATTTGCCATCGGCGGGGAGGGCAACGACACCCTCGAAGGGGGCAGCGAAAGCGAGGATGTCCTGGTCGACGGTCCAGGCACCGGCAAAGACGTGCTCCGTGGTCTCGGCGGCGACGAGGCACTGACCCACAACGGCGGCGCCGACCAGCTGCTCGGCGGGGACGGCAACGACCTCTTCGTCGCCAGCTCGGTCTGCGACGGCGAGCTCGTGGTCGGCGGCCCGGGCCGCGACAACTCCTCCTGGGCCCGCTTCAAAGAAGGGGTGGTGGCGAACCTCGCCGGCGGCATCGCCGGGCGCACCGGGAGCGGCGAGCTCCCGGACTGCGGCAGCGCCCCGCTCGATTCGATCGCCGAAGTCGAGGATCTCGAGGGCTCCTCCTTCGGAGACGACTTGTACGGCGACGGCGGCCCCAACCAGCTGTTCGGACGCCGGGGCGCCGACGCCTACTTTGCCGGTGCCGGCGAAGACTCGATCCTCGCCAACTCCGGCGACGCCGACAAGGTGATCGATTGCGGCGCCGACCGGGACTCCGCCGTGATCGACCGGCCCGAGTTCGGCGATCCGCAGCCGATCGAATGCGAGTCGGCCGCCGAAGCCGACCCCGAAGATTTCCGCACCGTCACCCTGCTGGCCCCGCCCCCGCTGCCCGAACCGGCCCCGCCAGCCGACCTGCGCCCGCCGCGCACGCGCCTCGGCGCCCACCCGCGCGCGCTCGTCCCGACGGCGAAGAGATGGCGGCGGGTCGCCTTCCGGTTCTCGGCAAACGAGGCCGGCTCCCGCTTCCGCTGCAAGCTCGACCGCAAGCCCTACCGCGGCTGCGCCTCGCCGCGCGCCTACTCGGTCAAAGCCGGCCGCCACGCCTTTCGAGTCTTCGCGGTCGACCGCGCCGGCAACCGCGATCCCAGCCCCGCCCTGTTCAGGTTCCGCGTGGTGCGGCGTCGCTAGGCGGTCAGGTCGGCGATCGTCTCCAGCAGGCGGTCGAAGTCGATCGGCTTGGTGATGTAGCCGTCGATCGCGAGGTCGGTGGGGGCGTCGGCGTCGCCCGGGTTCTGGTGGGCGCTGACGATCAGCACCGGGACCTCGCTGCCGCTGCCGCGGATCTCCCGCAGGGCGTCGATCCCGGACTTGCGCGGCATCATCGCGTCGAGCAGGAGCAGGTCCGGGGCGACGCCGCCGGCGATGTGATCGAGCACCTCCTGGCCGTCGGCGGCGGTGGCTACCGCGTGGCCCGCCATCTCCAGCCGGGTCCGCATCAGCAGCAGGATCGTCTCGGAGTCGTCCGCGACCAGGATCGTCGCCATCAGCTCGGCTCCGCCGTTGGCTGACCCTGGCCGCTGGCGGCTCCGTCGCCTGGCGCGATGCCCGTAGCGATCGGCAGCCGCAGCCGGAAGGTCGAGCCTTGGCCGACGGTCGACTCGGCGCTGATGCTGCCGCCGTGGGCCTCTGCCAGCGATTTCGAGATCGCCAGGCCGAGGCCGGTGCCGCCGACGCGCTGGGTCAACCCGGCGTCGCCGCGGGTGAAGCGATCGAAGATCCGCTGCAGCTGTTCGTCCGGGATGCCGGGGCCGTCGTCGGTCACGCTGATCTCGACCTCGGCGCCCAGCGCCCGCGCCGCGACCTCGATGGATGCACCTTCGGGCGTGTACTCGTGTGCGTTCGTGAGCAGGTTCATCAGTATTTGCCTGATTCGGTCGGGCTCCACCTCGATCGGCGGCAGCCCCGGCGGAACGTCTTCGCGCAGCTGCTGCCCCGCGGCCTCGGTCTGGGCGCGCATCGTACGCACGACGTCCTCGAGCAGCGGCGCGACCTCGGTCGGCCGCGGCTGGATCGAGAGCCGGCCGGCATCGGAGCGGGCGAGGTCGAGGAGGTCGTTCAGCAGCCGCACCAGGTGGCGGCAGTTGTCGAGGATCACCTCCACCGTCTCCGCCTGGCGCGGCGTCAGCGAGTCGCGTTCCAGCATCAGCAGCTCGGCGAAGCCCTGGACCGAGGTCAGCGGGCTGCGCAGCTCGTGCGAGGCGGTGAGGACGAACTCGTCTTTGAGCCGGTCGAGCTGTTCGCGCCGGCTCTCCTCCTGCTCGAGCTCCTCGGCCATCTCGTTGAAGGCGGCGCCGAGGGTGGCGGTCTCGGCGAGGCCGCCGACCTCGACCCGGACGCTGCGGTCGCCGGAGGCGAGCCGCCCCGCCGCCGTCACCAGCTCCTCGAGCGGGCGGCGCATCGAAGAGATCAGGCCGCTGAAGAGGAGCAGAGCGCCGGTCAGCCCGGCCAGCAGGCCGGCGGCCACCAGCAGCGCCGTATCGCGGGTATCGCCGGAGATCTCGTCGCGCAGTTCGCTGCGCTGCTGCGCCTGCTGGGTGACGACGGCCCGCGCGGGCGCGCCGCCGTCGCCGCGGGCGATCCGTTCCCGGGCCACCATCTCCACCTGGTAGGAGCGGGCGATCGCGTCCTCGAAGTCCTGGCGCTGCTGGATGAAGCGGCCGACGCCGATCACCGCCATCGCCGTCAGCACGGCGAAACCGATCGCGAACCCGATCCGCAGCCGGTTGGCGAGCGACGGGCTCAGCCGCCTGTTGGATCGTGAATATGCTTGCGCCCCTATGGCTGACGAGGCTACCGAGCAGGGCGGAACCGTCGCGGCTCCGGACGGGATCGACGGCCCGGCCGTCGAAGCCTGGTTCGGGGAGAACGTCTCGGGGGTTGACTTCCCGCTGCGCTTCGAGCGGATCGCGGGCGGCCACTCGAACCTGACCTACCGCGTGACCGACGCGGCCGGCCAGAAGTGGGCGCTGCGGCGGCCGCCGCTGGGAAAGCGTCTCGGCTCGGCCCACGACATGGGCCGCGAGTTCAAGGTCGTCTCCGCCCTCGGCGGGACGGAGGTGCCGGTGGCGCCGGTGGTCGGTCTCTGCGAGGACGAGAGCGTCAACGGGGCGCCCTTCTACGTGATGGAGTTCGTCGAGGGGCCGATCCTGCGCGGCCTCGCGGAGGCGGAGACCTTCCCCGACGAGGGCGAGCGCCGGGCGATCGGCGAGCGCGTCGCCGACACCCTGGTCCAGATCCACGCGGTCGATCCCGATGCCGCCGGGCTCGGCGACCTCGGCCGCAAGGAGGACTACGTAGCCCGCCAGCTGCACCGCTGGCAGGGGCAGTGGGAGAAATCGAAGACGCGCGAGCTGGAGCCGATCGACCGCGTCCACGAGGCGCTCTCGGCCCGGATCCCCGAGCAGGGGCCGGCGACGATCGTCCACGGCGACTACCGCCTCGACAACATGATCCTCACCCCCGCTGGCGAGGTAGCCGCCGTGGTCGACTGGGAGCTCTGCACCCTCGGCGACCCCCTCGCCGACGTCGGCCTGCTGATGGTCTACTGGCCCGAACGCGGGGAGGACACCATCGCCCTCGGCATGCCCGCCAACCTCGCCCCCGGCTTCCCCACCCGCGAGGAGCTGACGTCCCGCTATGCCGAGCGCTCCGGCCGCGACCTCTCTGAACTCGACTTCTTCGTCGCCCTCGGCTACTGGAAGCTGGCGATCATCCTCGAGGGCGTCTACGCCCGCTACACCGCCGGCGGCTACGGCAAGGTCAACGAGGGCGTCGAGGCCTTCGCGCGGCTGGTCGAGCGGCTGGCCGAAGAGGCCGAGCGGGTCGAGCGGGCGGGCTAGCGCTTCCGTTCATCACTCGTCCAACCCGGTTGTAGGCGTCCGGGACGGCTGAAAAGGTGCAGAAACCAGCCCGAAGCAGGGGATTCCCGTCGGGATCCTCCCCTCGTTTCGTCCCTCGACCCTCTCAAGGAGACTATTCGTGAAGCAAATCACCAAGCGACTGACGTATGCAAACGTCATGTCGTCAATCGCTGTGTTTCTCGTCCTCGGTGGAGCCACCGCCCTCGCAGCGGGTCTCGGCAAGAACAGCGTCGGCACGAAACAGCTGAAAAAGAACGCTGTGACCGGCGCCAAAGTGAAGAATGGCTCACTCGGCCCAGGCGACCTGAAGGCGGGAGTGATCCCTCCGAAAGTGGACGCCTACACCAAGGCGGAGAGCAACGCCCAGTTCGCGACGAAGGCAGGGACGTACTCGAAAACGGAGACCTACTCGAAGGCGGAGAGCAACAGTCGCTTTCTCGGAAGCACGGTAACTGTGGTCGAGACCCTTGCCGCTTCGATACCGGCGAACTCCTTCGAGGACGACATCGTCAACTGTCCCGCCGGGTACCAGGCGGTCGGCGGCGGCGTTGACCCGGACGGCGTTTTCTACGGCAAGGTGTCGTCCTCCTCGCCGGTGTACGGGGGCACTCGACTCAGCTCCGTAGGCGATGGCCAGACGGGCCCTGCCACCGGCTGGTACGGAGCTGTCACCACCGAGGGTGCCGGAATCGGAACCTCTGTGGTGAAGCTGGCGGTGATCTGCGCGCCGATCGGCTGAGGCCCCCCTTTCGGCGAGGGCAAAGGCCGCCCACGAGAGGGCCGGGCTCACGCCCGGCCCTCCCACGCGCCTTAAACCATCCGCACCGCGTGCCGGGGCTCGAGGTTCCCTTCTGCTTCGGCCTCGGCGCGCTTGGCCCAGCGGTTGAGCTCGCGGCGGGCGAGGACCATTTTGTGGACCTCGTCGGGGCCGTCGGCGAGGCGGAGCATGCGGGAGAAGCGCCACATGATCGCCAGCGGGGTGTCGTCGGTCATGCCGAGGGAGCCGTGGATCTGGATCGCGCGGTCGAGGACGTCCATGACCATGTTGGCGGCGACGATCTTGATCGCTGAGATCGCCTGGCGGGCGGCGCGCTTGCCCTCGGTGTCCATCTTCCAGGCGGCGTAGAGGGTGAGGAGGCGGGCCTGGTCGATCTCCATCCGCGAGGCGGCGATCGACTCCTGGACGAACTGCTTGTCGCCCAGCGGGCCGCCGAAGGCGGAGCGTTCGTTGGCGCGGCGGCACATCATCTCGTGCGCCCGCTCGGCGGTCCCGATCGCCCGCATGCAGTGGTGGATCCGGCCCGGCCCGAGGCGGTCCTGGGCGATCGCGAAGCCGGCACCGCGCTCGCCGAGCAGGAACTCCTTCGGCACCCGGCAGCCTTCGTAGCGGATCTCGCAGTGGCCGGGGCCGCCGTCGTGGCCCATCACCGAAATCGGCCGCACCAGGTTGAAGCCGGGGGTGTCGGTGGGGACGCAGATCATCGAGGCGCGGGCGTAGGGCGGCGCCTCGGGGTCGGTGACGACCATCGCGATCGCCAGCTCGGCGCCCATCGCGCCGCTGGTGAACCACTTGTGGCCGTTGACCACCCACTCGTCGCCGTCCAGCTCGGCACGCGCCTGCAGCAGAGTCGGGTCCGAGCCGGAGACCGCGGGCTCGGTCATCGAGAAGCACGATCGGATCCGTCCCTCCAGAAGGGGCTCCAGCCAATCCTCTCTTTGTTGTGGTGAGCCGTGCTCGGCGAGGATCTCCATGTTCCCGGTGTCCGGGGCGGCGCAGTTGAAGGCTATCGGCGCCGCCATCGGGCTGCGGCCCATCTCCTCGCAGAGCAGCCCGTACTCCCAGTTCTTCAGTCCGGGACCGAAGCGCTCGTCGGGCATGAAGAGGTTCCAGAGTCCCTCGCCCTTCGCCTTCTCGCGGACGGCGACGAGGTTCTGCGGGTAGGGGACCCCCGGCGCGACCTCGGCGTCGAGCGCCTCCATCAGCTCCCGCTCCTGCGGGTAGATCTGCTCGTCCATGAAGTCGAGCACGCGCTCACGCAGCTCTGCGACCTCGGGGCTGGGGTTGAAGTCCATCTCCGTCCTCTCCTCGTCCGCTTCGGGAGGGGAACGGTATTTGATCGGCGCCTCAGGCCCGCCGGTAGCGGGCGAAGAGCTCGCCGTCCTCCTCCAGCAGCCAGGCCAGCTCCAGCTCCGCGACGCCCGGCAGAGACCCCTCGATGATCCGCGGCGCCTCGCCGCCGGAGAGCTTCGGGGCGATCGTCAGGAACAGGTCGTCGACCAGCCCGTCGGCCTGCATCTGCGCGTGCAGGTGCGGCCCGCCCTCAGAGAGCATGGCGCGGATGCCGCGCTCCCGGCGCAGGTGCGCCAGCGCCTGGCCCAGGTTCACCGCCCCCTCGTGCCGCACCACCTCCACCGTCGCCGCGGTCTCCGGCGGCTCGGCCTCCGAGGCGGTGAAGATCACGATCTCTTCCTCGGCTTTGGCGAAGACCTGGGCGTCCCAGGGCAGGTCGAGCCGGCCGCTGACCAGCACCAGCAGCGGCTCCATCGGCCCGTAGCGCTCGACGCGCATCGTCCCGGCGCCGATCATCACCGCCTCGAAGCGGCTCCGCAGCCCCACCAGCATCTCGGTGTCGGTCTTCGACCCGATCGGCCCCGAACGTCCGTCGATCGTCGCCCGCCCGTCGACCGTCGCGGCGAAGTTCATCCCCACCAGCGGCCGCTCCTCGCCCGCTTCCTCCCAGGGCCGGTAGGTCTCCAGCTGCTCAGAGACCGTGGTCGGGCCGGGATCGGGCAAGAGCCGCCGCATCGAAGCGAAACCTACCCGCCATTCCGAGATTCACCCCGCTATAGCGAGGACAACTTCGGAAGCGCTAGCTGTAGTCGTGCCAGCCGGCGAACTCGCGGCCGGCGAACTTCTGCAACTCGGCGACGTCCTCGGTGAAGCGGCTGCGGACCGTCTCGAAGAGGTCGTCGGGGAGCTTGGGCTTCGGGGCGGGGGGCTTGTCGGGGTCGTGGACGACCTTCTCGACCAGCCAGCGCATCGACTCGGGCAGGCGGTCGAAGTTGCGGTCGAGGGAGCGGAGGCCGGGCAGTTTCACCAGTTTCTCCATCAGCTGGTATTTGTCGCCCTCCTTGGCGCTCGACTTCTCCCACTCGCGGTCGAACTGCTCGGAGGTGAAGGTCTCGTCGACGCCGGCGAAGGCGAAGGCCTTGCGCATCGTCACCTCGCGTTCTGACTGCAGCTCCTCCTGGGTGATCAGGGTGATCTGCCCGCGGTCGAAGCGCTCGAGGTAGGGCTGCAGCTGCATCCAGTACTTGGAGCGGTTCATGTACTGGGTGTCCGGGCGGGACAGGACCTCGACCAGGTCGCCGGTCTCGTAGCCGGCGCCGGTGGCGTGGACCCAGTGGGAGAGGATCCGCTTGATCGGGTCGCGGACCATGTAGAGCAGCCGCGCGTCCGGGCAGTTCTGCTTGATCCGTTCGGCGGCGCCGTCGAAGCGGGGCAGGTTCGTGTAGTGCGGGGAGGACTCGCCGCGCACCTTGAAGCGGTCGTCGAAGCGGCTCGCGTACCAGTCGAGGCCGAGGTCCCAGTTCAGCTCCTCGACGAAGAAGTTGAGCTCCTTCGGCTTCGACATCTGGATTTCGGGATGGAGGCCGAGGTAGTGGTGGATGCTCGTCGTCCCGCACTTGAGGCCGCCGATGATGATCAGGTTCGGCAGCTGGGCG
>Ga0247786_1000025_pt1 | contig 16218 bp, 20 predicted proteins | sample UWRJS066202C4_FD_179917 | JGI IMG/M metagenome (GOLD analysis project Ga0247786, IMG submission 179917) | Soil microbial communities from Arlington Agricultural Research Station in Wisconsin, United States - UWRJ-S066-202C-4 | ecosystem: Environmental > Terrestrial > Soil > Agricultural land... | reverse complement strand
AGTCGAGCATCTGGGGCTGGGGGGACGTCAAGACCTGGGCCTGCCTCGCCCTCGGGCTGGCGATCCTCGCCGCCTTCGTCCGCTACGAGCTGCGGGTCGAGAACCCGCTGCTGCGGCTGACGATCTTCAAGGACAAGGCCTTCGCGGTGGACAACGTCGTCCTGTTCCTGCTGATGATCCCCTTCGTTCCCCTCTTCTTCTTCGCCAGCATGTACGCGCAGATCTCGCTCGGCGAAAGCGCCTCGGAAACCGGGCTCTACCTGCTGATCTTCTTCGCCGGCTTCGCCACCGCCTCGCAGTGGGGCGGGAAGATGCTCGACCGGATCGGGGCGCGCCGGCCGATGGTCCTCGGCTGCGGCGTCGCCGCGGTCGGCTTCTACCTCTGGGGCCACTCGCTGACCGAGCTTTCGGTCTCCGACCAGTGGTACTACATCGTCATCGCCGGAGCCGGGGTCGGGCTGGTCCTCAGCCCCGCCAACACCGACGCGCTCAACCGGGTCCCGCGCGACCGCTACGGCGAAGCGACGGGAATCACCCAGACCGTGCGCAACTTCGGCTCCAGCCTCGGCCTCGCGGTGCTCGGCTCGATCCTGATCCTCGAGAACCGCTCCCACCTCGAAGCGACCGCCGACCAGCACGGCTTCTCGAAGGAAGTCGGCAAGGAAATCGCCGACCAGATCAGCCAGGGAACGGGTGCCGGCGAATCGCCCCAACATCTGCCGGCGCAGGTCCAGAAGGTCGTCGACGCCATCCCCCACGACTTCGCGCTGGCCTCGCGCACGGTCTTCTACGGGATGGCGGCGGTGATGGCGGTCGCCTTCTTCATCGCCCTGGTCGCGATGCCGGGCGGGAAGGTCGCGGAAGTGTCCGAGGGTGGGGCTCCCACCGCCTAGCCTCGGACCTCTACGCTTTGGCAATGGCAGGCGTGGCATACGAAAGGTTGCCCGGAGCCGAGATCGTGCTCGCTGGCATCGCCGACATCGAGGCGGGGCGCAAGACCATCAACGCTAGTGCCGTTCAGTGCGCGGCGCCACGTCTTCGCCGTGCCGGCCTGGCGGCGCCCAGCTCCCAGGAGACCGTTCCTGCCGCTCACGATCTCTACGGGAAACTGCGCGCAGAGTACGGAGACGCGGCTCACTCCCGCTACAACGCGATCCTCGCCCGCGTCGCCAGCTTCGCCGGAGCAGCGGAACTTGCGCGACGCAGCTGACGCCGAGCGAATCCGGCGCCTGGCGCAAGAGCTGGGGCGATCGGTCCCAGCCGGCACCAAGATGTACCTGACTGGGGGCGCCACGGCTGTTCTCGAGGGGTGGCGACAATCGACCGTCGACGTGGATGTGCGTTTCGAGCCGGACTCCGATGCCGCCCTGCGGCGCCTCGCGTCGCTGAAGGAGGAGCTCTCTGTGAATGTCGAGCTGGCGTCGCCACTCGACTTCCTACCGCCGCTCGCCGGCTGGCAAGATCGCTGCCGCTTCCGCTTCCGCGAGGGCAACCTCGAGGTCTTCGACTTCGATCCCTATTCGCAAGCCCTCTCCAAGCTGGAGCGCGGCTTCGAGCTCGACCTGAAGGACGTGAGCGCGATGGTGGAGTCAGGGCTGGTCGAGCCCGGCCGGCTGCTGGAGCTGTTCGAAGCTGTCGAGCCGGAGCTGTATCGATTCCCGGCGGTCGATCCAAGCGGGCTCAGGAGAGCGGTCGAATCGCTAAGTTGAGGCCCGTGAAGATCCTTGCCTTCAGCGACCTCCACCGCGACCTCGAGCAGGGCGCGCGTCTGGTCGAGATGTCGGCCGAGGCCGACGTCGTGATCGGGGCGGGCGACTTCGCCTCGATGCACGAGGGGCTGGAGGAGACGATCGACGCGCTGGCGGCGATCACGACCCCGACCGTCCTCGTTCCCGGCAACAACGAGACCATCGACGCGCTGCGCGAGGCGGCCGCGGACTGGAGCGCTGCGACGGTCCTCCACGGCGAGGGGACGACGATCGACGGGACCGAGTTCTACGGCCTCGGGGCCGGGATCCCCGTCACCCCCTGGGACTGGAGCTTCGACCTAGACGACGAGGCGGCGACCGAGATGCTCGCGGGCTGCCCCGAGGGCGCCGTCCTCGTCCTCCACTCCCCGCCCGAAAACCACTGCGACTCCGCCGGCGGTGGCGGCAACTTCGGCAGCCCCGCTCTCCTGCGGGCGATCGAAGAGAAGCGCCCCCGCCTCGCCGTCTGCGGCCACATCCACGAGTCCTGGGGCTGCGAGAGCACGATCGACTCGACCCCGGTCCGCAACCTCGGCCCCAAAGGCACCTGGCTCGAGGTCTAGTGTCGCTTTTGTTACCCATAGGTCCACAAAAGCGACACTGAGATGGCCTACCGGTTGCTCAGATCGGCCGACGCCTTCTGGCGGCGGTCGAATCAGATGAAGACGCCGAACACGGATCTTGGCGGGCAGCTCGAGGCCTCGCAGATCGGGGCGCGGATGTGGCGGCTGGAGCCTGGGAAAGCCTCGACCAGGCACCGGCACTTCACGCAGGAGGAGCTCTACGTGCTGCTCGAGGGCGCGGGGCGGGTGCGGATCGGCGAGGAAGTACTGACGCTGGCGCCGCTGGACGCGCTCCTGGTCGACCCCGACAGCGACCGGCAGCTCTTCAACGACACCGAGGCCGACCAGCTCTGGCTCGTCGTCGGCGCGCCGCGCGAAAACATCACCAGCACCCTGGAGATGAGCGACGAGCAGCTCGAGTTCATGTACCCCGAAGGGCCGAAGGCACTGCCGCCGGAGCTCGGCGGCGGGCAGGCCGACTACCCCGACGAGGACTAGAGCGCGAGGGAGACGGGCTCCTCGAGCAGCTGCCTCACCCGAGCGAGGAACTCGGCGCCCTCGGCGCCGTAGAGGATGCGGTGGTCGCAGGAGAGGGTGGCTTTCATCAGCTGCGCCGGGACGATCTCGCCGTCGCGGACGGCGGGGACCTCGCGGATCGCGCCGACGGCGAGGATCGCCGCCTGTCCCATGTTGATCACCGCGTCGAACTCGTCGATCCCGAACATGCCCAGGTTGGAGACGGTGAAGGTCCCGCCGGAGAGCTCCGGCGGCGTGACCGAGCCGTCGCGGACCTTGGCGGCGACGGCGCGGGTGTCGGCGGCGATCTGGCGCAGGCCCTTGCGGTCGGCGTCGAAGACCGTCGGAACGACGAGGGCTTCCTCGGCGGCGACCGCGACGCCGACGTTGACCCGCGAGTAGAGCTCGTAGCGGCCGTCGCGGTAGGCGCCGTTGGCTTTCGGGAACTCCCGCAGGGCGATCGCGCAGGCCTTGACGATCATGTCGTTGAACGAGGGGACGACGTCGCCCTCCTTCGAGGCCGCCTTGATCGCCGCCCGCGCCTCGACCGCCTTCCCCATGTCGATCTCGATCGTCAGGTAGAAGTGCGGCGCGGTCGCCTTCGACTCCGCCATCCGCCGAGCGATCGTCTGCTGCAGCTTGTTGGGCTCCTGGACCTTGGTCTCGCCTTTAGCCGTCCCAGACGAGGGCTGCTGGCCGGCGGGTCCTGCCGCAGCAGGGGACCCACCACCCCTTCCGGCAGCTAAAGCTTCCTCAGGGGCGGTTCCCCCTACAGCGTCACCCGCCGGAGGAGCCGCTTCCTCGACATCGTGTTTGATGATCCGCCCGCCAGGCCCGGAACCATGGAGGTCTTTCAGGTCAAGCCCCTTGTCCTGAGCCAGCCGTCGCGCGAGCGGCGATGCTTTCACCCTCTCCCCGCTGCCATTGCCCCCTCGGTCGCCAGCCACCTCGGCCGGTCCCTCGTCGTCGACGTCATCCGCTTCTCCCGCGGGTGGCACGGTAGGGGAGACCATCCCTGAGGAAGCTTTAGCTACCGGAAGGGATGGGGGGTCCCCTGCCGTGACAGGACTCGCGGGCCTAGCGCCCTGTCCCTCATCCGAATCAACTACCCCATTCGACTCCCCGATCCGCGCGATCGGTGACCCGATCGGGAGCGTCTCCCCCTCCTGCGCCAGGATCTCCTGCAGCGTGCCCGCAACGTCGGATTCGTAGGCCATGTTGGCCTTGTCGGTCTCGATTTCGACCAGCTCGTCCCCGACCGCGATCTCGTCGCCGACCTGCTTCAGCCAGGTCAGGATCGTCCCCTCCTCCATCGAGTCGGAGAGGCGGGGCATCACCACGTCACTCACGGGGCAGCTCCATGCCTACAGGTTGCCACTTCCGCCAGCCAGCCCTCACCGGGACGCAAGCAGGGCGCCGGCGACGAGCGAGGCGGCGGCCTGGCGCAGGACGTCGGCCCGGATCCCGTCCATCACCGCTTCCTCCCGCGCCTGCAGGCGACCGACGGTGGCGATCGGCTCGACGTCGGTGCGCGGTTCGGCGGGCGCGCTCGCAACCGCGTCGCCGTAGGCGAGGCAGCCCTGGATGCCCTGGGCGATCAGCTGGGCGCGGTAGTCGGCCCCCTCTTCGATCGGGTGCAGGTTGTCGGCCTGCATCAAGTCGGGGCGGGCTGCAACGGTCCCAGCCCAGTCGGGCACTTGCGTCCCCGGTCGGGAGGCGGCGAATTCCGCGACGACCCGGTTCTTCCCAGAGTTGTCGACACCGTTGACGGTGAAGCCGTGGATCGTCGGCACCACCATGCAGCGGTCGCCGACGGTTTCCGCGACCTTGGCGAGGTTGCCGGCGAGGATCTCCGGATAGGACGGGTTGTCGTTGGTGCCGGCGTCGAAGACGATCACGTCGTCGGAGGGTTCGTAGCTTTCCTGGAAGAGGTCGAAGATCTGGTAGCTGTTGTAGCCGCCGACCGCATTGACGGTCAGTTCGACGCCCGGCAGGTAGTTGGCCAGGTAGGGCGAGGTCAGCTCCTCGAGGCTGTCCCCGACGACGAGGACGTGGGAGCGCGCCTGGGCCGCCGGCGCGCACGCGCAGAGGAGTAGCGCCACAAGCGCTGCCATCCCGAAGCCGCCGATCCACCGCACGCAGAGCTTTTTACACGACGCCCTCCTCCTAAACTGCGCCGGTGCCCGCCGCCGCCCGCCTCCAGCTGACCGGCTGCGCGCTGTTGGCGGCACTCGCACTCGCCGGCTGCGGCGGCGGCGACTCCGACTCCACCGGCGCCACCTTCACCAGCCAGGAAGGAGCTCCCTTCCGAAGTTCGGGCCCTCATAGGGGCCACAAGCTCGGAAACGACGCCGACCCCGTCAAGCAGGATGGGGGCGACGGTCGTCCTGTGCCAGCCGGGGGGATCTGCCAGAGCCAGCTCGGCAGCTTCGTCGGCTCGATGGACGGGCTGCGGCGGCGGCTGGCGGTCGGCGTCACCTACGACCAGTACGTCGACGAGGTGCGGGGGATCCGCTCGACCTACGGCAAGATCCCGATCGAGCGGGTGCAGATCGACTGCCTCAGCGCCGTTGCCACTCCCGGCGAGAAGGCCTTCAACCGCTACATCGAAGCGGCCAACGACTGGGGCGAATGCGTCTCCGAAGCCGGCTGCGGCTCGGAAGTGATCGAACCCGTCCTGCAGCGGCGCTGGCGGATCGCCTCGCACTTTCTCACCGAAGCGCAGGACGGCCTCACCGCCTCCGGCGCCTAGAAAGCGCGAGAGCCGCCCCGGAGGACGGCTCTCGCCTGGTGCAAAGGAACGGACGCGGGAACTGCTACCGAGCGGGACAAGACCCGGCTCCCAACGAACCGCCGGTGCCCGGGGTGGATTCCGCCGGGCGCCCAAACCAGTGCGGCGCCTAGCGGCCCTGCACCTCCAGAGTCCCATCAAGCATGTGAATCAAGTTAGGACCACCTCCTTTCTCTGGTCCCAGAAGTGAAGCAAACCGGGACGTCGGCCTCTACACCGCGGACATTGCACTCGGGTGACCCTTCCTCCAAGATGGGCCGATGCAGGGGAACGGGTCGACGATCGTCTTCTTCCCGGAGGGCGCGTTCGGGCCGACCAACAACTGCGTCGGGATCGGCGCGGTGCTGCAGCGGCGCGGGCACCGGGTCGTCTTCATCATCGAGGAGTCCTTCGCCGGCACACTCGAGGCGCAGGGGTTCGAAGAGCGGCTGATGCGCCTGACGTCGCCGCCGGAGACCGAGGAAGCGCCGGGCCAGTTCTGGAAGGACTTCATCCGCGACACCGCCCCGGTCTTCCGCAAGTCGACCGCCGAGCAGCTGTCGGAGTTCATCGCCCCCACCTTCGAGGCCCTGGTCGACGGCGCCCGCTACGTCGACGAGCGCCTGCTCGAGATCATCGAGGATCTGCAGCCGGACCTCGTCGTCGAGGACAACGTCGTCAGCTTCCCGGCACTGCTCGCCGGCGGCCGGCCCTGGGCGCGGATCGCCTCCTGCAACCCAGCCGAGATCAAGGACCCCGAGGTGCCGCCGGTCTTCTCCGGCCTGCCGAGCGTCGAGCGCAGCGGCTGGGAGGAGTTCTGGGTCGAGTACCGCGAGGCCCACGGCGAGCTGCACGCCTCCTTCAGCGAGTTCTGCCAAGAACGCGGGGCGCCGCCGCTGCCGCCCGACGACTTCATCCACGAGAGCGAGTGGCTGAACCTCTACCTCTATCCCGACGAGGTCGACTACCCGCGCGCCCAACCGCTCGGCCCCCGCTGGCACAACCTGCAGACCAGCGTGCGGACGACCGACCCGGCATGGGAGCTGCCGGAGGAGCTGGCCGGAGGCGAGGAGCCGCTGGTCTACCTCAGCCTCGGCTCGCTGGGCTCGGCCGACGTCGAGCTGATGCGGAAGCTGGTCGCCGAGCTGGCCGAGGCGCCCTACCGGATCGTCGTCTCCAAGGGCCCCCAGCACACCGAGTTCGAGCTCGCCGGGAACATGGTCGGCGAGGAGTTCCTGCCGCAGACCGAAGTCCTGCCGGAGGTCGACCTGGTGATCACCCACGGCGGCAACAACACCGTCACCGAGTGCCTGCACTTCGGCAAGCCGATGGTGGTGCTGCCGATCTTCTGGGACCAGCACGACAACGCCCAGCGGATCGAGGAGACCGGCTTCGGTGCCCGCCTCGACACCTACCGCCACAGCGGCGAGGAGCTGACCGGCGCGATCGACCGCCTCCTCGCCGACGCCGGGCTGCACGCCCGCCTCGCCGCGGCCTCGCAGCGGCTGCAGGCGGCGCGCGGGACCGAGCGCGCGGCCAACCTGATCGAGGCGACCGCGCGCGGATGAGCGAACTGCCCGAGCACGTCGCCCGCAACCGCAGGTTCTGGAACGAGGCGGCCGGGGAGTGGGTGCAGCCCGGCCGCGAGGACTGGGCCGCCGAGGAACCGCGCTGGGGCATCTTCCGGGTACCCGAGGCTGAAGTGGGGATGCTTCCGGACGACCTTGAGGGTACCGACGCGATCGAGCTCGGCTGCGGGACCGGCTACGTCTCCAGCTGGCTGGCGCGCCGTGGCGCCCGGCCGACCGGGATCGACAACAGCGAAGAGCAGCTGGCGACGGCGCGCGAGCTGCAGCAGGACTTCGGGGTCGAGTTCCCGCTCGTGCACGGCAACGCGGAGGAGGTCCCGCTCCCCGACGCGAGCTTCGACCTCGCGATCTCCGAGTACGGGGCGAGCATCTGGTGCGACCCGTTCCGCTGGATACCGGAGGCGAGCCGGCTGCTGCGGCCGGGCGGCGAGCTCGTCTTCCTCGTCAACTCCGTCTTCACGATGCTCTGCGGCCCCGACGACGAGAACGAGCCGACGACCGACCGCATGATCCGCCCCTACTTCGGGATGCACCGCTTCGAGTGGCCGGACGGCTCGGTCGAATTCCACCTCCCCCACGGCGAGATGATCGCCCTGCTGCGCAGCAGCGGCTTCGACCTCGAGGAGCTGATCGAGGTGCGGCCGCCTGGAGGCGCGACCACCCGCTTCTCCCAGATGAGCCTGGAGTGGGCGCAGCGCTGGCCGGTCGAGGAGGTCTGGCGGGCGCGCAAACGCCTAGGCCCGGCCCTCCCACCCGGATAGGGCTGGTTTACCGATCCCTGGGCGGGTAATGAAGAACCTATGTCCACCGGATTGATCATCGCCATAGTCGTCGTCGTTCTCATCCTCCTGGTCCTCGCCGCGATGGCCGCGCGCAAGCGCCGCGCCCAGCGCGAAGTCGAACGTCAGCGGCTGAGCGAACAGGCCGGCGGCCACCGCCAGGAAGCCGACCTGCACGCGAGCAAAGCGCAGGAGCGCGAGCAGGAAGCTCAGGAAGCCGCGGAGCGCGCCGAGCGCGAGCGCCGACTGGCCCAGCGCCACGGCGAGAAAGCCGACGACCTCGAGCAGAAGCTCTAGGTCGACTCAACAGAGGGAGAGCAAAGTGGTTATCGGAGTCGTCATCGGCATCTGCGTCCTGCTCGCGATCCTGGGATTCCTGGTCCCCCGGCTCTCCAACCACGCCCGCCGCGGCAGCGACAAGGGCTTCGGCATGGGCCAGCGCGCCGGCAGCAAGGCCCCCGGCCCGATCGGCACCCTGCTGAGCAAGTCCTTCGGCAAATCCCAGAAGGCGGCGGACAAAAGCCACTCGGCCGGGAAGAGCGCGCGCGAGAAGCTGCCGTTCTAGGGCTTGACCGAATTCTGATCGAGCCTCGCGAGGCAGCGAGGCGAAAACTGGCCAGCTAGCCAGTATGCTCTCCGGGTCGTGGCAGACCAGGCCGAGATCGCCGCTGGGGGAGGGAACGTCGAGGACGCTCTGGTGCTCGAGCGCGAGCACTGGGAGAACGGGCCGCCGCTGGAGCTGTTCAAGCGGATGCGCAGCGGGTGTCCCGTCCACTGGACCTCCGAGGTGACCGAGCTGCCGCAGGCGAAAGGCTTCTGGTCGGTGACCCGCGCCGACGACGTCCACGCGGTCAGCCGCGACTTCGAGACCTACTCCTCCGAACGAGGCGGCGTGGTCGTGATCGACGAGGTCTTCCCGATCGAGCTGGCGCGGGCGATGTTCATCGGCATGGACCCGCCCAAGCACGACCGGCTGAAGGCGCTCTTCCAGGCCGGCTTCACGCCGAAGCGGATCGCCGCCCACACCGACTCGATCCGGGAGATCGTCGTCGGCGTGCTCGACCGGCTCGAGGGGCGCGAGGAGTGCGACCTGGTCACCGACGTCGCCCAGCCGGCGGTCTCGCGGGTGATCGGCAGCTTCATGGGGATCCCCGAGGAGGACGACGCGGCCTGGGCGGAGCTGATGAACATGGCGCTGGCGGCCAACGACCCCGACTACAGCCCAGACGTCGACAGCGTCGAGGCGACGATCCAGAAGGCGCTCGAGCAGGTCTTCGCCCGCTGCGGGGCAATGATCGCCGAGCGCCGGGAGAACCCGACCGACGACCTCACCAGCGTCCTCGTCCACGCCGAGGTCGAAGGCCAGCGGCTGGAGGAGCACGAGATCGTGATGGGCTTCTTCCTCCTCGTCGCCGCCGGCAACGACAGCACCAAGGCGACCTACAGCAGCGCCATGCGGGCGCTGATGGAACACCCCGACCAGCGCGACCTCCTGCTCGAGGACCCGGCGCGGATCCCCGGCGCGGTCGAGGAGTCGCTGCGGATGTTCCCCGCCTTCGCCCACTTCCGCCGCACCGCGACCAAGGACACCGAGCTGGCGGGACAGCCGATCAAAGAGGGCGACAAGGTGGTCATGTGGTACGCCTCCTCCAACCGCGACGAGACGCGCTACGAGGACCCCGACCGCTTCGACGTCCTCCGCAACCCCGATCACCAAGCCTTCGGCGCCGGCGGCCGCCACTTCTGCCTCGGCGCCGCCCTGGCGCGCCTGGAGCTGAAGATCCTGCTCGAGGAGACCCTCGCCCGCTACCCGCGGATGGAGATGACGGGCCCGCCCGTCTACCTCGAGTCCGGCTTCCTCAACCAGCTGAAAAGCCTGCCGGTCCGGCTCAACGGGTAGCTGCCGCAGCGCGACGGGCTAGCTCGAAGCCAGGGAGGTGGCGTCGAACACTTCGTCGGAGTCAGGCGCCTCGATCTTCGCTTCGTACCCGAAGTCGAAGAAATCGACGGTCATGTCGACGGTCATCTCAGGTTTGCCTTCGTTCTGGGGGTGCGAGGAGATGATCCGCATCCGTCGCACGAGTTCGTCTCCATCGATCCAGGCTTCGACCTGCACAGGCGAGCCTTCCTCCTTCACTTTGGTGGCGAATTCGTCCGAGCCGTTCTCCCGGAGCTTCTGCGCCTCCTCGGAGGGGTCGAGCGTGCCGCGGTAGCGGGTCGTCTCCATCCCGCGAACCTTCTCCTTCCCCAGCTTCCGCACGTCGTCGCCCACCGTTTCCAGCAGTGCCAGTTCTCCCTTGACGTCGCCACCGGCCGGAAGCGGGCCATCCAGTTCCATGGCTGAACCGAAGTCCAACATCATCCACTCCTTCCCATCGGGAAGGGAATCGAACAGGTTCGAGCGCATGTACATCACGGTCCCGTCGCCGATCACTTCCATCTTCACCGGCTGACCGTTATCCGGCCGCCGCATCCTCATCACGATCTGCGCCCGATCGGCGCCGTCGAACGCACCACGGCCACGCATCGTGAAGGAGTTCGACCTTCCGGACGAGATCACCGCCCGCATCGAGACCCTTCCCCCGGGCTCGCTCTGCGTCTTCTCCGCCGCCTGAGCGATCGCGTTCAGCGGTCCCGCACCGCCACCATCGTCTCCCTGCTGCAGGGCGAGGATGACAAACGCGACGACCAGGACCGTCAGCACCATCCCGACCTTCGCCCAGCGCGGGAGTCCATTTCGCCTCGTCGATCCAGCCGCTGACGTCGATCGCTCCTCCACGATGCCCGTCAGGGTACCGGCTCGTTCTGCCGCAATCGGGCAGCATGGCCGTCAACCCCGCTCCGCAAGGCGAACGCGCCCGACAGGATTTGAACCTGTGACCTTCGGTTTCGTAGCCCGAAGCGGTGACTCGGCTGGGCTACGTGGAGCTAGGTCTCAAGCCGATTCCCCGAGATCGAGATCGACTGGGATCGGCTGGAATCTGTGGGGCGTGTTGCCCCAGTTGTTGCCCCAGCGGGCCCTCACCTAAAGTCCAGCGGTCACGCGTGCAGCCAGCAGGACTTCCAATCGAAGGGGCGCGGCAATGCGCGAAGACGCGCTTTGTTATCTCCAAAGTCTTCGTGAACATGCCGCCCAATGACGAGCACCCCGACTGCACCTGCACCTGCTGCCTTCAACGCAGCGGACGCACTCTGGGCATTGGCACCACGAGTCCACGTATCGTCAATCAGAAGAATGGGTTCGGCATCTACCTCGCGTCGAGCCTCAAACTTCTCCTCGCTGTACTCGTGATCCACAGCATCGGCAGACGAGCGCCTGAGAAGGCGCTCGAAGCGATCTGCGGTCGGCTGCACTGTCCCTCCAATCATCTGAGGGAGTGGATGCTGGGCGTCCCGCTCTCGAGAACTGGATGGAACGGTCGTGACGATCTCAAAGCCATCGACACCTACGGCAGCGGCCAGACAATCCTCATGACCTTCCAAGGCTAGAAAGCGCCATAGAACCGCTGAGAGTTGAAGTTGGAATTGACGAGCGCCTGGACCTGAAAGTCGCTTGTAGCCCGCCAGGGCCCGATGAAGCTGGGACCTGTGAACGCTGTAGGAAATTGGCAGGATCGCATCGGCGGACTGGGGAACCTCGCGGTCACAGGGAATGCAACGGCTAAAGGGGGGTCGCGTGAAAGTCGAGCACACTTCGCAGATGCCTTCTCCCCGTGGCTCCGGATTGAGCATGAAGTTCGCATACGGATCGCTTAACTCCCCAACCGTGGCCACGTCGCCCTCCCACTATGCCGTGAGGCCGACGAGGTTGTATCGGCGGTCTAGATGCTCGGCAATCTCCTCCGCCGTCGATACAACAGTCGTACCCGGGCGTCTGGCGTATTCCTGAGCCCAATCGTGTTCACGAACTAAGGAGTCAGGAAGAAAGACTGGACGACCGTGCTCCAAAGCCAGCCGAGCCTGCATCTTCGCGCCGCTTTTCCCCTTGGCCTCGATCACAACGGTTGCGAGAGCGAAGCCCGACATTACGGCGTTGCGCATGGGAAACGTTCGTTTAGTAGGCGGCTGATCAGGCCAGAACTGGGAGAGAACCGCCGACTCGCGGGCAAGTCGCGACTGTAGATCTTTGTTCTGGGCTGGATAGGACCGATGAAGTCCAGTGCCGATCACTGCGACGGTGCGTCCGTCTGCGCGAACGGTCGCCTCATGCACCGCAGCGTCGATCCCTTGGGCCAGACCGCTGACAATGACGTAGCCCCGCTTCGTCAGATCAGTAGCGACTTCAGCAGCAAGTTCACGGCCAGCATCCGTGGGATGACGCGTTCCTACGATCGCAATCGACTGCTCATCCTCAGGACGTAGATCGCCGTAAAAGAAGAGGAGGGGTGGCAAATCATGGATGGTGCGTAGATTGACCGGATAGGTCTCATCAAGAACGGTGACGATCTTTATCCCCTCCGCAAGCCATGCCTGGATTTCCTCGGAGATCGAATCCAGGTTAGGCCGCTCAGGGGCTGACTCGTCCGGAAATAAAGTCCCCTCTTCGTGACTTGCTAGCTCTCGATCGAGCACATGTAGGGCGCTTCCCTCCTCCTCGACCAGCTCGGCAACCTCATGCCAGAAGCGACGACCAGTCCTTAGGAGGGCGACAAGCGCAGCAGTCTCCTCAAGCGATCTCATCGGTTCAGATTAGGGAATCGTGGGCGTTCGCCAACCAGCGTGGACGATAGATCGCCTTCCATCGCCACAGAGCTCAGGCGGCCTCGGGCAGGGAGTCTGGCCGGACGTGAGAGCGCATTGCGGTAAAGGCATCTAGCGATACAACCACCGCCCGCATTTGTCCATGCTTCGTGAGCACGAACTTTTCAGCATCTCCGCTCTCCAGGCTCTCGATCAGCCTGCCTAGCTCGCGCATGGCATCGCGAACCGTCCGCAGCTCATCGTTGGAAACCTCAACTCGTCCCATCGCCCCTCCATGGTCGGCTACGCAGTTGACATGCATTGGCGACGTTAGTCCGCCGACAAGACGGCTTCTTGCGTGTCGATCAATTCGTCGCTTTTACGTCCGATACAACGTCGATACTCACCGGATGATGCGGCAAATAACTGCAATGGGGAGGAAGGTAATGGCGGATCGACGCTCGGGGCGAGTGCCTCACGTAGCCGACGAGGGTGGAGGAAAACAGCCGAGGAGCCGGACCAAGAAAGGCACCTGGCGGAAGAAACGTAAAGACGCTGGCAAGCGGAGGAAGTGATGAGCAGCTTCGATGGAGCGGTGATCAATCAGCATGGGGTTGAGTTCGCGATAGCGGTGGTACGAAGATCGGTGTTCGACACCCCGGGGGCGCGAGATCAAGCCATCGTGGAATTCTCCGCAACGTTTGGGAATCTGCCTACCGTTCTCATGGCGCAGGATTCCCAAGGGGTTCCGAGCTACTACGGCCGGCCGGACATCGTCGACTTCTTGGCGTCGGTGCCGATGGAGGCCGTCCCTTGGCAGAGATACACCCTCCAGAACGCCGCGTGATCGGCGGGCGTAACGACTGAGCTTGAGTCCATCGAGTGCGCAGCGAAGGAGTACTCCCTTCATGGGGCATCTCCTCCTCTGCGCAAGAGCTTCATCTTCTGGTTAGAGGCTTAGCGCCGGCGCTCCCTCCCCAGGCAGCAGATGGGTGTAGCGGGTCAACGTGAAGGCGGGCGAGTGGTGGCCTAGGGCGCGGCTGAGCTGGAGAAGGTTGGTGCCGCGCTTGAGATGGAGCGATGCGAAGGTATGCCGGAACGTATGGAAGCCGGCCCAGGGCGCTTCTGCTTGCCTCACGAGTGGCTTGAGGACGCGCGGCCGCAGGTTGGTCGGGTCGAGCGGAGCGCCTGATTCGTTCGGGAAGAGGATCGCCGTCGAGTCCTGATCGGGTCGGGCGGCGAGGTGGGCGCGTAGCTTCGCCGCGAGCGAGTCGGACAGGCGGACCTCGCGGCCGTGCTTCGTCTTCGGCGGCTCGATCCGGCCGCGGACCAGGGCGCGGCGGACGCAGACCTCGGGCTCGCCCTCTAGCTGGACGTGGAGGCGCTGCAGGGCGATCGCCTCGCTGATCCGCAGGCCGGTCGCCGCCAGAAGCTCGAGGAGCAGCCTGTGGCGCTCTGGAGCGTGGCCTACGACCGTCGCCAGTTGCTCGGGCGTGAAGACCTTGATCTCGTCGCCTTCAAGCTGCTGGCGCGGCGGCAGAGCCAGCCCCTGCGCCGGGTTGTGGCGGATCAGGCCCTCGCGCTTCGCGGTCGCCAGCCCCGCCCGCAGGGGGATCGTGGCGTTGGCGATCGTGCGGTCGCCGAGGCGCTTGCCCTGGGCCTCCTCGTCGGCCAGCCAGTCCACGAAGCGCGCCAGCGTGTAGGTGGAGACGTCGACCAGCTTGAGGCGGGCCGGGAAGTAGCGGTGGGCGTGGGCGCCGATCAGGCGCCGGTATTCCTCGCGAGTGGACTCGCGGAAGCCCCGGCGACCCTGGCCGCGGTAGCGACCGACCCACTCCTCGAGGTAGCGGCGGAGGGTGATCGCGCTGCGCTCCTGCAGCTCGCCGCGGTCGCGGTCGGTCTCGCTCTCGCGCTTGATCCGCTTCGCCTCCTCGTAGGTGCGGGCGTGGCGCTTTCGCTGCCTCGCGCCGCTGCGGTAGACGCAGGCGTAGCCGATCGTGCGCCCCTTCCCGTCAATCCGCTTGAAGACGCCGGGGGTCTTGGTCTTGACGAGCCGCCGCTTGTCGCCGCAGCTCTGCTCGGCCGCAGGGGCCGTCGTATCCTGGGAACCGCTCATGAGCACCACCTCGTGAGCCATGGGGCGGGTCATTTGCGCGACGCCGCCCCGCTTTGAAGGTCGCAGACAAAACGTTAACAGGACCGAGACCGGTGGCCGGAGCGCGACGATCGGGAGCGCGACGGCAGTCAGGCGAAGGTCAGCAGAGCCATGGCGAGGCTGACGGCGGCGGAGCGAAGTGCAGAGCGAAGCGCAGGACGAAGTACGGAACGAAGCGCAGAGCGAACTAGCCCGCCAGCCGTTCCAAGGCTTCCCGATCCTTTTCCAACTGCTCTCGCAGGCGCGCTTGGAAGCGCTCGTCGGTGCGGCAGGCGGAGAGGTAGCCGCAGATCGCTTCCCGCACCACCTCGGAGATCGAGGCCCCGGTGATGCGGGCGATCTGGTCCAAGTCGACAACCATCTCGTCGGAAATCCGGACACTGATCGCCCTCATTGCGACACCCCCAGCGCCGCCCGTCCCCAGGGCACTTCGTCAACGAGATCCGTCGCCTCGTAGAAGTGCTCGACGGAGCCGCGGCGCGCTGCGTCTCGACCAGCTCCACGGCGCCCTTCTCGGCGAGGACGCGGACGTGGTAGCCGACGTTCGCGATCTTCGGATCGTTGGCGAGGACCGTCGGTTCCTTCGGGCTCAGCATTCCCTCGGCCTCGACGTAGAACCTGAGCAGCCGCTTGCGCAGCGGGTGTTGGAGGAGCGACAGCAGCGCCCCTTCGCGATCTCGGACCTTCTCCGCGGCCATGACCTCAGCCTCCCGCCGGCGAGCAGGGACCCCAGAGGTCAGCCGCCTCCAACGCCGTCCTAGAGGAGAAGACGAAGTCCCCGCACTGGTGGACGAGCCCACCGCGCCGCAGCCTCGCCAGGCCGTCCGCGGCCGCAAGCCGATTGCCGATCATCCGCTCCACCTCGCCCGTCGACCAGCGGCCCCGGTCCTCGACCAGCAGGCTGATGATCGCCTCGTCGGTCGCCGCATCCCGGTCCGCGACCGGGCCAATACCCTTCTCCTGCATGGGAGTTCACCGTCCTGTGCCACGCCCCCGGCTGTTCCACCAGCGCGGGGGCACTTTGTCCGTTGTCGGCGGCGAACGTAGGTGGACGGAAGCACCCGCTCAAGGGCCGGGCCGAACCTCTACCGGGGTCTCATGTTGCTCCAGCGGCCTTTTCGGCCTCCCGGCCGATTCCCCAAAAGCCCGCGACTCCGCTTCCCAAGCGACATCGCGCGAGCGCGCCCGACAGGATTTGAACCTGTGACCTTCGGTTTCGTAGACCGGCAGGCTCGCGACCGGGGAGTGAAGTACTGCTGGAGCCCGGTGACCGCAGCGGCGCCGCGGGCGCTCCGCAAGAGCGACGGGGAGGATTCGAGTACCTCGGCGGTGAGCGCTCCGCCCGTGAGGGAGTTGCGCTTCTCCTCCGGTGACACAGCCGGGAATAGCCATCGGGCCGTCCTTTCGCAAGGTGGCCC
>Ga0247786_1000022_pt1 | contig 16959 bp, 18 predicted proteins | sample UWRJS066202C4_FD_179917 | JGI IMG/M metagenome (GOLD analysis project Ga0247786, IMG submission 179917) | Soil microbial communities from Arlington Agricultural Research Station in Wisconsin, United States - UWRJ-S066-202C-4 | ecosystem: Environmental > Terrestrial > Soil > Agricultural land... | reverse complement strand
CGGGGGAGCTGAGCGTGGTGGCGATCGGCATCCCGACCGGGGCGCCGGGAGGGGCTGCGGCTGGAGAGATAGACCCTTCCGTTCTCGGGCTCGCGCCGCGCCGGGGGCCGCACTCGACCAAGTTCAACTCCGGCCAGGTCGCGATCGCCGGTGGCTCGCGTGGACTGACCGGCGCCGTGCGGATGGCTTCCCTTGCGGCGATCCGGGCCGGCGCCGGCTATGCCACGGTCGCCGTGCCGGCCGACCTGGAGATGGTTTTCGAGCTGGCCCAGCCGGAGGTGATGTCGGTCGGCTGCCCCGGCGGCGACGGATGTCTCGTGCCCGCCTCGGAGAAGGCGGTGCTGCGGACCTTCGAGCGCGCCGCCGCCGGCATCTTCGGCCCCGGCCTCGGCAAGGACCCTGGCTCCTTCGAGCTGGCCCGCTCGGTCGTCCCCAGGATCGAGGCGCCGCTGGTCTTCGACGCCGACGGCCTCAACGCCTTCGCCGGCCGCCTCGGCGAGCTGCGGGCGCGCCGGGCGCCGACGGTCCTCACCCCGCACGCCGGAGAGCTCGGCCGGCTGCTCGAGCGCGACTCCTCCGAGGTCGACGCCCACCGGCTCGCCAGCGCCCGTGAGGCGGCGGAGGCTGCGGGTGCGATCGTCGTCCTCAAGGGCGACGACACGATCGTCACCGACGGCAGCCGCGCCGCCGTCAATGCGGTCCCGGCCCCGGCTCTCGCCACCGCCGGCAGCGGCGACGTCCTCTCCGGCGTGACCGCCAGCCTCCTCGCACGCATGGACGACCCGTTCGCCGCCACCTGCGCCGCCGTCGTCGCCCATGCCCGCGCCGGGCGCGACGCCGCCGCCAGGATCGGCGCCGCCGAGTCGGTGATCGCCACCGACGTAATCGACAGCGTTCCCCTGGCGCTGCGTCCCGACGGGCCGGTCGAATAACCTCGCGCCCATGAAGACCGCCGGAGAGATCATGGCCCGCGACGTCCCCAGCGTCCATCCCAGCGACGACGCCCGGACCGCGATCGACCTGCTCTCGAAAAGCGATCTCGGCGCGATCCCGGTCGTCGACAACGACAACAAGCTGGTCGGGATCGTCAGCGAGTCCGACCTCATCCTCAGCGAGGAGGAGTCGGACCTGCACCTGCCGCACTACCTCAACATCATGGGCGGGATCGTCTTCGTCGGCTCGATGAAGGGGTTCGAGGAGCGGCTGGAAAAAGCCTTCGCCACCGAGGTCTCGGAGCTGATGACCTCGGACCCGATCGTCGCCCACGACTACGAGTCGGCCGACCGGGTGGCGAAGAAAATCGCCGACAAGCACCACAACCACCTGCCGGTCGTGGACGCCGACGGCTACCTCGCCGGCATGGTCACCAGGGCCGACGCGCTGGCCGCCCTGGTCGACGGCGACTAGAGCCATGGAGCGGGCGGTCGCCCGGATCGACTTCGACGCGGTGCGCGCCAACTGCGCGCGGCTGAAGTCCGCGTTGACCGAGGGGGCGGAGCTCTGCGCCGTCGTCAAGGCCGACGGCTACGGACACGGGGCGGACGGCTGCGCCGACGCCGCTCTGCGGGGCGGGGCTACCCGGCTCGCGGTGGCCACGGCGGGGGAGGCCGAGCAGATCGGCCGCCGCTTTCAGCACGTGCCGCTGCTGACGATGGGTGCGCTGAGCGCCGAGGAGGTGGACGTGGCGTTCTCCGCCGGCTCGGAGCTCGCCGTCTGGCGCGAGGACTCCCGCCGCCTGATCGCCGACCGGGCTCGCGCCCACGGCCGCCGCGCCCGCGTCCATGTCAAGTACGACAGCGGCATGGGCCGGCTCGGCAGCCGCGACCCGGCCGAGGTGCTGGCTCTGGTCCGGGCCTGCGCCGAGGACCCCGACCTCGAGCTGGCGGGCCTCTGGACCCATCTCGCCACCGCCGACGAACTCGATTCCTCCTACTTCGACGAGCAGCTGGACTGCTTCGACGAGGTCGTCGACGCGGTTAGGGCCGAGCACCCCGACGTCCTCGTCCACGCCGCCAACAGCGCCGCCGTCCTCCGCGACGCGCGCACCCACTACGGGATGGCCCGCTGCGGCGTCGCCATCTACGGGCTCGACCCCTTCCAGGGCGATCCGGGCGAGCGGGGCCTGCGGCCCGCGCTCTCGCTCCACTCCCACGTCGCCGACGTCAAGCGCTTCCCCGCCGGGGCGAGCGCCGGCTACGGCCGCAGGTGGACGGCGCCGGCCGACACCTGGGTCGGGGTGATCCCGCTCGGCTACGGCGACGGCGTCCGCCGTGCCCTCAGCAACAACGCCGACGTCCTCGTCGGCGGCCGCCGCCGCCCCCTCGTCGGCACCGTCTCGATGGACAACATCACGATCGACCTCGGTCCCGAGACCGACGTCGAGCCGGGCGCCGAGGCGGTCCTGATCGGCCGCCAGGGCGAGGAGGAGATCCGCGCCGAGGAGCTCGCCGCCCGCCTGGAGACGATCAACTACGAGGTCACCTGCGCGATCTCGCCGCGGGTGCCGCGGGTACCGGCTTGACGGCCGCGCTTTCGTATTCCCATGGCTGAGGAACTAGCCACCCGCCTTGGTGAGGCGCCCGTCGTGGCGGCGGTGCGGGCCGCGCTGGGGAACGCCGAGGGTGTCTGGATCGTCGGCGGCGCCGTGCGGGACGCGGCGCTCGGCCGCGAGGTCGCCGACCTCGACCTTGCCGCGGCCGGTGATCCCGGAGCGGTCGCGAAGGCGATCGGCGCCGAGCTCGGCGAGCACGCCTTCGAGCTCTCGGCCGAGTTCGGGACCTGGCGGGTCGCCGCGCAGGGGCACGGCTGGCAGATCGACGTCACCGCCCTGCGCGGCTGCGGCATCGAGGAAGACCTCGCCGCGCGCGACTTCACGATCGGTGCCGTCGCCGTCCCGCTCGTAGGGGAGGAGCCGATCGATCCCTGCGGCGGCCTCGCCGATCTGGCCGCGAGGCGCCTGCGCGCGGCCGGAACCGAAAGCTTCGCGAGCGACCCGCTGCGGCTGCTGCGGGCGGCGCGGCTGGCCGCCGAGCTGGGGCTCGAGATCGAGCCGGAGACGCTGGAGCTCGCCCGTGCCTGCGCCGCGCGCGCCGCCGACCCCGCGGGGGAGCGGCAGCTGGCGGAGCTGCGCCAGCTCGTCGGCGGCCCCGACCCCCTGCGCGGCCTGCGCCTGCTCGACGAGCTCGGCGTAACCGGCGTCGTCCTGCCCGAGCTGGAGACCCTGCGCGGGGTCGAGCAGGGGCCGAACCACCACCTCGACGTCTACGACCACACGATCGCCGTGCTCGAGCACACGCTCGAGGTCGAGGGCGACCTCGAGCGCTTCGCCGGGGACCGGGCCGCCGAGGTCGCCGCCCTGCTCGACGAGCCGCTCGCCGACGAGATGAGCCGCCGCACCGCCCTGCGCTTCGGCGCCCTCTTCCACGACATCGCCAAGCCGGCGACCAAGGCCGAACGAAACGGCTTCGTCGGCTTCAAAGGCCACGACGAGGTCGGGGCGGAGGTGATCGGCGAGGTCTGCCGTCGCCTGCGCGCCAGCCGTCGCCTCACCCAGCACCTGCAGGGGATGGCCCGGCACCACCTGCGGCTCGGGTTCCTGATCCCGGAGATGCCGCTGTCGCGGCGCCGGGTCCACGCCTACCTGCGGGCGACCGAGCCGGTCACTGTCGACGTCACCCTGCTCACCGTCGCCGACCGCCTCTCCGCCCGCGGCAGAGGACCGATCGCCAGCCCCGAGATGGTCGCCGCCCACCTGCAGCTGGCGCGCGAGATGATCGCCGCTGGGCTCGACTGGCGCCGAGAGGGACCGCCGTCGCCGTTGCTGCGGGGCGACGAGATCGCCGCCGAGCTGGGGATCGAGCCGGGGCCCGAGCTGGGCAACGCGCTCGCCGAGCTGGAGGCGGCCCAATTTGCAGGGGAAGTAACTGACCGGGAGGGCGCCCTCCGACACCTGCGCCGTTAGATACGCTCCGCGCGCATGGCCAAAGAGGAAAAGATCGAAATGGAGGGGGAGATCACCGAGGCTCTCCCCAACACGATGTTCCGGGTCAAACTGGACAACGGGCACGACGTGCTCGGCCACATCTCGGGAAAGATGCGCCGCCACTACATCCGCATCCTCCCCGGCGACCGCGTGAAGATCGAGCTTTCGCCCTACGACTTGGATCGTGGGCGCATTACCTACCGCTACAAATAAGCGGGGTTCAGAGCGGTTTCGGATCCGCCAGCTCGGCGATCAGCGCCGACCAGGCGAAGTCCTTCGCACCTAATCCTTTCCCGTCGCGCGGGTCGTAGTACTCGCGCAGGCCTTCGCGGGCGACGGCGCCGATGACGCCGCTCGCAAGGCGCTCCGCCTCGGCCTCGTAGCCGAGCCGGCGCAGGCCCAGCCAGACCAGCCAGGCGGAGTTGATCCAGGTCGGGCCGCGCCAGTAGCGGCGGATCGGGCCATGGCCGCCGTCAGGTTCGTAGCCGCGCTCGCCGATCGCGACCGAGGGCGGGGCGACCGGGGTCAGGAACTCGCGCTCGCTCAGCAGGTGCTCCTCGACCAGGCGGCGGCCGATCTCCTCCGGCAGGTCGGGCAGCGCCAGCGGCGCCAGCGAGGCCCAGGTCAGGGCCTGCGGGCGCACCGCGCCCGGCTGGGCCTCGTCGAGGAAGAGCCCGCGCCGCTCGTCCCAGAGCCGGTCGACCAGGGCAGCCGTCGCCGAGGGCCGCCCCAGCGCCTGCAGCGAGAGCGACCAGAGGGTGTTGACGAGGACCTCGCAGAGGACCGGGTGGCCGGCGTCGCGGATGCGCCGCGCGTTCCAGTCGAGCCCGCGGTTGCGGTGGACCAGCAGCGGGAAGCCGATCCGCCCGTTCGCCCGCCAGCCCCAGACGTCTTCGAACTTGGGCGAGGCGTCCAGCCCGGACTCGTCAGGCTGGACGATCCAGAGCAGCCCGTCCCCCTCGAGGTCGCGGTTCCGCTTCAACCAGTCCAGGTGCCGGGCGATCCGCGGCTCCTCGGCAGGGTCGCCGACGGCGATCCGCCAGGCCCAGGCGAGCAGCGGCGGCTGGATCGTCTCGGTCTCCCGCGCCCTGCGGTTGCGGACGTTGTAGAAGAGGATCCGCGGGCCGGAGACGTGGCTGCGCCAGAAGATCGTGTGGCCGACGAAGCCGTCGGGCCGCTGCGCCGCCAGCAGGCTCTCCAGCTCCAGACGCGCCCGCGCCGGCTCGAACCTGCGCCAGACGATCGCCGCGAAGCAGGAGTCCCAGTACCACTGCCAGGGGTAGCGCCCCGGGCTCGGCTCGGTGTAGCTGAACGGCGTCTCGCCGCGGCGGCCCGTCACCCAGTTCAGCCGCAGGACGCGCTCGGTCTCGGCGAGGACGGCCTCGCGCTCAGACATTGGTGCGGCGCATCTCGCGCAGCGCCAGCGCGCCCAGGATCCCGAGCAGTGCCGCCAGCGCCAGCAATCCCGGCCAGGTGTCGTTCCAGGTGACGCTGCCGACGAAGCCCTGGCGAGCCGCTTCGATCACGTGGGTGACCGGGTTGACTTCGGCGATCTTCTGCAGCCAGGGCTGCAGAAGTTCCAGCGGCGCGTAGGCAGGCGTCAGCAGGACCAGGCCCATCATCCCGGCCTGCATCAGCGGCGCGGCCGACTGGCTCTTGTAGTGCAGCGCCAGCATCGATCCCCAGCAGGCGGCGACGGCGGCCATCGCCGCGACCATCAGGTAGCAGACGACGAGCCCGTCGAGGCCGGGCCACCGGGCGCCGATCAGGAAGGCGATCGCCAGCACGAAGGTGGCGGGGACGAAGGCCCGGAGGCTGGCGGCGAGGACGTTGCCGGTGAGCAGGACCCAGCGCGGGGCGGGGGAGACGAGGAGGCGGTCGACCCACCCCTGCTCGTAGTCGCGGGCGAGGTTGACTCCGGCGGCGGCGCCGGTGAAACCTGCCCCCTGGAGCATGCTGACCGGGACGATGAAGCTCTCGTAGGAGTCGGTGTCGAAGCCGCTGAGGTGGATCAGGCCGCCGAAGACGCCGTTCAAGCCGAGGAAGAAGATCGTCGGCGCCAGGACGCCGGGGATCGCGGCCCCGGGAACCCGCACCAGCTCGTTCTTGGCCCGCGCGACGAGCGCGAGGACCGTCGCCAGGTTGGCGCGCCAGCCCGGCGCAGCCGCAGCCGCGGTGACGCTCGCCGCCTCCATCAGCCGACCCGCAGCCGGTGCCGAAGGGCGCGGGCGCTGAGCACGAGCCCGAGGACGACGATGCCGGCGATCGCCGCCACCGCCTCCAGGGTCTGGGTCGCGTCGATGCCGGAGATGATCGGCTCGCGCACCCCTTCGACGATGAAGCTGAGCGGGTTGTACGCGGCGATCGTCTTCGCCGGCTCGATCATCAGCTCCTGGGGGAAGAAGGCCGAGGAGAGGAAGAGGACGACGAGGACGAGGGGGAACAGTCCCTGGACGACGCTGGCGCTGCCGGTGCGCAGGGCGATCGCCGCGCCGATCCCGCCGACCGCCAGGGCCGAGGCGGTGACGAGCACGATCGCCAGCAGGGCGCCAGGTACCCCGCCCGCGATTTCGGCGCCGAAGATCAGGCCGATCGCCAGGAACCACAGCGACGCGAAGAGCCCCAGCGCAGCCGTCCCCGCCAGCCGCCCGAGGACGATCGCGAAGCGGGGGATCGGCGCCGCGAAGAGGCGGTCGGTGAACCCCATCTCGATGTCGACCGCGAAGGCGATGCCGCCGCTGTTGCCGGCCAGCATCATCGACTGCATCATCGAGCCGGCCAGCATGAACTGGAGGAAGCTCTGGACCGGGGGAAAGCCTGGCAGTTCGATCCCGGCGCCGGCGCCGCCGGTCTGGACCGCCAGCAGCAGGGTGGGGAAGACGACGATCGGGCTGATCAGCTGCGGCCGGCGGAAGGTCTGGCGGATCGAACGGGCGCCCAGTGCCCGTACCACCCGCGCGCTCCGCGCCAGCTCGCTCACGCCGGCACCGGCTCCTCGCCGCCCTCGCTCTCCTCCTTTTCGAGGTGGTGGCCGGTCTTGTCAACGAAGACGTCGTCGAGGGTCGGGCGCACCAGCTCCAGGGACTCGACCGCGACGCCGACCTCGTCGAGGGCGCGGACGACGCGGGGGATGGCGGCGGCGCCCTCCTCGACCTCCACCAGGACCCGCCGCCCGTCCTTCGGCGGCAGCAGCTTGCCCAGCCCGGCGCAGGCGCGCTCGGCGGCGGCAACCGCCCCCTCGGCGACCAGCAGCTCGACGTGCGGATCGCCGACCTCGGCCTTCAGCGCCTCCGGCGTTCCCTCGGCGACGATCCGGCCGCTGTCGATGATCCCGACGTTGTCGGCCAGCTGGTCGGCCTCCTCGAGGTACTGGGTGGTGAGGAACACGGTGGTCCCGTCTTCGTTCAGCGCCCGCACCTCCTCCCAGATCGTCTTCCGGCTGACGGGGTCGAGGCCGGTGGTCGGCTCGTCGAGGAAGAGGACGCTCGGTTCGTGGACGAGGGCGGCGGCGAGGTCGAGGCGGCGCTTCATCCCGCCCGAGTAGCCGCCGACGCGGCGGTCGGCGGCGCCGGCCAGGTCAACGCGTTCCAGCAGCCCGTCGGCGCGCTCGCGCCCCGCCGCCGGCGGCAGGCCCTGCAGCGTCGCCTGCAGGCGGATCAGCTCGCGGCCGGTCATCAGCGGGTCGAGCGCCGCTTCCTGCAGGGCGACGCCGATCGAGGCCCGCACCTGCCGCGCCTCGGCGACCACGTCGTGTCCGGCGACGCCGGCGCGGCCGCCGCTCGGCAGCAATAGCGTCGTCAGCATCCGCACCGTCGTCGTCTTGCCGGCGCCGTTGGGGCCGAGGAAGCCGTAGATCTCCCCCTCCTCGACCCGCAGGTCGATCCCGCGCACGGCCAGAACCTCGCCGAAGGCGCGCTCGAGCCCCTCGACCTCGATCGCCGGCACGCTAGGCCTCCAGCGGCTCGGCGCCGCGCGCGCTCGGCGGCAGCGCCTCGACCCAGCGGCGGCCGTTGGCCCGCTCGAGCGCCTCGGCCGCGTCGAGCAGCAGCTCGTCCCGACCCCAGGCGGCCTGCAGCTGCAGGCCGATCGGCAGCCCCTCGGAGGAGCCGACCGGCACGCTGATCGCCGGGATGCCGGTCAGGTTGGCGAGGGCGCCGCCGCGGACGTTGGCTTCGTCGGCGGTGACGGTTCCGCTCGGCAGCTCGACCAGGGGTGCCTCCAGCGGCGGCGCCACCGCCGGTACGGTCGGCCAGGCGATCACGTCGACTTCCTCGAAGACCTTCGCCAGGGTGCGGCGGGCCATCGTCCGCACCTGTCCGGCCTTGATCGTCGCGATCGCCGGCAGCAGCACGCGGTACTTGAGCAGGCCGCGGCCGATCGGGCTCAGCTCCGGGTCGAGGTCGTTGAGCTTCTCGACGGTGACGCCGCCGAGGCTCTCGCTGTTGGCGATCAGGACCGTCGCCAGCGTCGCCGCCGCCAGTTCGGGCAGCTCGATCTCCCGCACCTCGCCGCCGCTCTCGCGCCGCAGCTCCTCGATCGCCTCCTCGCAGGCTTCGCGCACCGGCGGCGCCACGTCCTCGGAGACCTCGCCGCGGATGACCCCGATCCGCAGCCCCTCGGGCCTGCCCGCTCGCAGCTCCTCGCCGAAGAGGACCGCGTCGAGCAGGCGGCAGTCGGCGGCGTCGGCGCAGAGGGCGCCGGAGACGATCGTGGTCGAGATCCCTGCCATGTGGTGCCCGGCCATCGCCGAGCGGCCGAAGGTGGGCTTGAGGCCGGTGAGCCCGCAGTAGGTGGCGGGGTAGCGGATCGAGCCGACTCCGTCGGCGCCGACCGCGCCGGCGACGAGCCGCCCCGCGACGGCGGCCGCCGGGCCGCTGGAGGAGCCGCCAGGGCAGCGCTCGAGGTTCCAGGGGTTCCGGGCGGGTCCGTAGACGGAGATGTTGCCGGTGCTGCTCGCCCCGAGCTCGTGCATGTTGCCGACCCCGACGACCACCGCCCCGGCGTCGCGCAGGGCGCGGTAGGGGCCGGACTCGCCCGGCGCCGTCTCCGCCAGCATCTCGGCGGCGCCGAACCGCTGCGCCCGCCAGGGCAGCGGCCACTCGTCCTTGATCACGATCGGGACCCCGTGGAGGGAACCGGGCGGAGCTGCCGCGAGCATCTCCCGCGAGCGCTCCGGAAAGGTCTCGACGACCGCGTTCAGGGCCGGATTCCGCTCCTCGATCCGCCCCAGGCACGCCTCCAGCAGCTCGCCGGCGTCGACTTCGCCCGCGGCGATCGCCGCCGCCTGTTCCCGCAGCGTCAGGTCGAGCGGCTCGCTCATCGGTTCGGCGGCGCCTGCGAGAGGTCGGGATCGAGCTCGGGCGGCACCTGGCCGGTGTCGAGCTGCAGCAGCTCGAGAATCGGCGGCCAGAACGTCTGGTGGGCGGCGCCGATCACGGCCAGCTCGATCTCGTCGGCCTCGATCCCGTACGCGGCCAGCCCCGCCGGGATGAAATCCTCGCTGCGATCGGAAGCCTCCATCGGCGCCGAACCCTACTGGGCACTTGGCCGGGATCGTGCAGACGCCCCCGCAGCGCCGCATCCAGCCGCGCCGGACGGCAAGATTGGCGCCGCAACTGGGCTCGGAGCCCGGTGTTTGCCTCAACGATGGCCCACGCAGAGACCAAGACGACCTCCCGGCGCCTCCTGGCGCTGCTCGGCGCTGCCGTCCTGCTGGCGGCGCTGGTCGCGATCGCGCCCCGGCAGGCCGACTCGGCGCCCCTGCGTGTCGTCGTCCTCGGCCAGACGCCGAACACGCCTCCGCCGTCCTGCCCCGGCAAATACGACGCTGCCGGCAACCCGCTGGTTGAATGCAGTGCCGAGGGCCACGTCACCGGCTTCCAGTCGGTTGCCGACGGGATCGCCCGGCCCTACGAGGCGCCCTTCGAAGGCAAAATCGTCGCCTGGTCGATCACCCTCTCCAAGCCCTCGACGGTGAAATCGAAATCGACCACCGACGAGGTCGGCTTCTTCAACGACTTCTTCGGCAGCCCCTCGCAGGCCCGGATCGGCATTCTGCGCCCGGTCGAAGGCTCGAAGCCGCCGCAGTACAAGCTGGTGCGGCAGAGCCCGATCGAGATCCTCGACCCCTACTTCGGGACCACCCCGATCTTCGCCCTCGACCACCCGCTCACGGTCCTCAAGGGCCAGGTCGTGGCGCTGACGATTCCCACCTGGGCGCCGATGTTCGCCCTCACCGGGGAAGGCAACAACTGGCGCGGCAGTCGCCTGCCAGGACACTGCGTCGACCGCCCCGACCTCCAGAGCGGCCACCCCCAGCAGGGCGTCGGCAAGATCAAGACCTACGGCTGCTACTACTCCGACGCGCGGCTCCTTTACACCGCGACGCTCGTCAAGAAGCCGTAGACGCGGCCTGACCGGCGCATCTCGGCGTCCTCGGTCGCTTGCGTGCAGAAGCACGCGGCGCTCCCTGCGTCCTTGACCTGCTTGGTCAGGCCGCGTCTACGCGCTAGAGGGCTTGCTGCCTGAGACCGCAGTACGGGCAGTCGCTGACGTCCAGCCCGATCAGCTGGTCGCAGCGGCGGCAGGCGCGGAGGTTCTCGGGGCTGCGCGGCAGCGATGAAACCGAGGGGGCCAGGGGAAGGACCTTGGCGACGGGCGTCATCTCCTCGCCGGTCTCGCGGTCGACGTAGACCGAGCCGGGCTCCGTGGGGGCGAGGGCCTCGCGACCGGAGGCCGCGGCGCGCATGCGGTAGAGCTGCTTCTCGTTCATCGCCGGGCACTCTATTAGCTTGCGCGGCTCCGATGCGCGTTCTCGTCTTTCACGGCTACATGCTGCGGGGCACCGGCAGCAACATCTACAACGTCAACCTGGCGCGGGCGCTGGCCCGGCTCGGGCACGAGGTGCACCTGCTCTGCCAGGATCGCGAGGTCCGGATCGAGGGGGTGGAGATCCACAACCCCGAGATCGGCGGCCTCCTGCCCGTCTACGTCAAAGACCCCTACGAGGGGTTCGAGGTGAAGGCGTTCCCGGAGCTGAGCGGAGCGGAGCTCGACCGCTACCTCGACGCCAACGTCGCCGCGGTGCGGGAGGTGGCCGCGGCAGCGGGGGGTGTCGACCTCGCCCTCGCCAACCACCTGGTGATGGGGCCGGCGATCCTCGCCCGCGCCGGGGTCGCCCCCTTCGCGGCGAAGATCCACGGCTCCGCGCTCGAGTACACGGTGAAGCCACACCCGCGCTTCCTGCCCTTCGCCCGCGAGGGGATGGAGGCCGCCCGCGGGGTGCTGGTCGGCTCCGGCCACACCGGCGAGTCGCTCTGGGCGGCGATGCCCGACCTGCCGGGGCTGCGGGAGAAGACCCGGCTCGGGCCGCCGGGGGTCGACGTCGAGGAGTTCCGTCCCGGCGGCGAGCGCGAGCCGCTGGTTGCCTACGTCGGCAAGCTGATCGTCTCCAAGGGCGTCGATCTCCTGCTCGCGGCCTGGCCCCTGGTCCGGGCCGTCCATCCGCGGGCCCGGCTCGAGATCGCCGGCTACGGCGCCTACGAGGAGGCGCTGCGGCGGCTGCTGGCGGCCCTGGACGGCGGCGACCTCGAGGCGGCGCGAGAGGTCGCCCGGCACGGCTGGGCCCTGGAGGGAGGGGAGGAGCGGCCGCTGCCGATCCTCTCGGCCTTCCTCGCCGACCCGCCCGCCGGTTACGCGGAGCAGGCCCGTGCGGCTGCCGGCTCTGTGGAGTTCGTCGGCCGGCTCGAGCACCGCGAGGTGGCCTCCTTCTTTCCCCGCGCCGAGGCGATGGTGATGCCGAGCACCTTCCCGGAGGCCTTCGGGATGGTCGCGGTCGAGGCCGCGGCCTGCGGGACCCTGCCGATCTCGGCCGGCCACTCGGGGATGCTCGAGGTCTCCCGGCAGCTGCGCCCCGAGCTACCGGAGGAGGTCGCCGCTCTCACCTCCTTCCCGGTCGAGGAGGGAGCGGTGGCGACGATCGCAGCCCGGATCGACCGCTGGCTCGCCCTCCCGGAGGCGGAGCGGCAGCGGGCCCGCGAGAGCCTGGTCACGACCGTCGCCCGGCTCTGGAGCTGGGAGGGCGTGGCGCGCGGGGTCCTCGCCGCGGCCGCCGGCGAGCTGGAGGATCTACCGCAGCCGGGCAGCTAGTGCGAAGCGTCACCTGAGGCCGCAAAGCCTCCCGCCGCCGCTTCAATAGAATGCCCGCCGCCCCAATGTACGGCCGCCTGCCCATAGTGAAGATGCTGCTGGTGACGATCGCCTCGACGGCGGTCATCTCGGCGGTGATGGTGCCGATCAACTGGAACGGCCAGGGCGCCTCCACGGCCGCGCCGAAGATCGATCACCTGCTGAACGTGATGATCGTGCTCTCGTCGTTCGTCTTCTCGCTGGTCATGGTGATGCTCTTCTACGCGCTTTGGAAATTCAAAGCGAAGCCGGGGGACGAATCCGATGGGGAGCCGATCCACGGCAACACCCGCCTCGAGATCGCCTGGACCCTGATCCCGACGATCATCGTCCTCTTCGCCGGCGGCTACAGCTGGAAGGTGCTCGACGAGATCGAAGAGCCCAACTCCAAGCACCTGACGGTCTCGGTCTTCTCACAGCAGTACGCCTGGAGCTTCGCCTATCCGGGCAAGGACTACGCCTATTCCCAGGGGGAACTGCACGTCCCGGTCGGCGAGCAGATCCAGTTCAAGATGCACGCGATGGACGTGATCCACTCCTTCTGGGTGCCCGAGTGGCGGATCAAGAAAGACAACGTCCCCGGAATCACGACGACGGCGATCGTCACCCCGGACAAGGTCGGCGCCTACCAGCTGGTCTGCACCGAGCTCTGCGGCTTCGGCCACGCGACGATGCGGGCGAAAGTGGTTGTCGAGCCCAAGAGCAAGTTCGAAAAGTGGGTCGATGGCCTCGACCAGGAACTGCCCGAACCCCTCATGGACGTCCTCAAGGAAGGCAGCGTCACCAACGCCCCCGACCTCGGGGCCGGGGGAGCGTAGAAGGCATAATGGAGCGAGCTGATGGTTGACGCGATCAAGAGACCCGGCTGGTGGCGTGGGCTGCTCGGGGCCGTGGCCTTCGGCGCCTTCGGCTTCGGCCTCGTCATCGTCCTGCGGAAGATCTCCGGGCTGGACCCCTACCAGACCGAACAGACCGGCTACCCGCATGTGATCGTCCCCGCGATCACCGCTCCGCTCGGCTTCCTGGCGGGCTTCGGCTGCTTCGACTACTGGCTGCGCTGGGCGGCCGGGATGCCGACGATCCCCGACGACCACTCCCAGCACGGCGCCAAGAGCTGGAAGGACTACTTCAAATTCAACACCGACCACAAGGTGATCGGTGTCCAGTACGTCGTCACGACCTTCATCTTCTTCTTCATCGGCGGCCTGATGGCGATGCTGATCCGGGCCGAGCTCGCGCAGCCGGGCACCCAGATCGTCGAAGCCTCGACCTACAACAGCCTCTTCTCGACCCACGCGGTGCTGATGATCTTCGTCTTCGTGATCCCGGTCTTCGCCGGGCTCGCGAACTACGTGCTGCCGCTGATGATCGGCGCCCCGGACATGGCCTTCCCGCGCCTCAACGCGCTCAGCTTCTGGATGCTGCCGCTGGCCGGGGTCCTCTTCATCGGCAGCTTCCTCTGCCCCGGCGGCGCCTTCGACGCCGGCTGGACCGGCTACGCGCCGCTTTCGACCGGGGCGCCGCTCGGCCAGTCCTTCTTCAACCTCGGCGTCCAGTTCGCCGGCGCCTCCTCGATCGCGACCGCGCTCAACTTCCTGGTCACGATCATCACCATGCGGGCGCCGGGGATGACCTTCTGGCGGATGCCGCTGCTGGTCTGGGCGAACCTATCGACCTCGCTGCTGGTTGTCGCCGCGACCCCGTTCATCGCCGGCGTCCAGTTCATGGTCCTCTTCGACCGCGCCCTCCACACCAACTTCTTCGACTTCGCCGCCGGCGGCGACGTGATCAGCTACCAGCACATCTTCTGGTTCTACTCCCACCCGGCCGTCTACATCATGATGCTGCCGGGATTCGGGATCGTCTCCGAGGTGATCTCGACCCACGCCCGCAAGCCGATCTTCGGCTACCGCCTGATGGCGCTGGCGCTGATCGGGATCGTCGTCCTCAGCTACTCGGTCTGGGCCCACCACATGTTCGTCGCCGGGATGTTCTCCTGGCTGCGGGTGCCGATGATGCTCACCACCCTGCTGATCGCGGTGCCGACCGGGATCAAGATCTTCTCCTGGCTGGGCACGCTCTACTTCGGCAAGATCCACACCTACTCGACCGCGATGCTGTTCGCGCTCGCCTTCATCGTCACCTTCACGATCGGCGGTATCTCCGGCGTGATGCTGGGCATGGTCCCGCTCGACATCCACGTCTCCGACACCTACTTCATCGTCGCCCACATCCACTTCGTGCTCTTCGGCGGCTCGGTCTTCACGATCTTCGCCGGCGTCTACCACTGGTTCCCGAAGATGACCGGGCGGATGTACGACGAGAAACTCGGCCGCGTCCACTTCTGGGGCACCCTGGTCGGAACCTGGGGGACGTTCATCCCGATGCATTGGGTGGGGATGGACGGGATGCCGCGCCGCGTCGCCGACTACGCCGAGCAGTTCGGCAACTGGAACCTGCTGATCAGCTGCTTTGCCTTCATGCTCGGCGCCGTCCAGCTCGTCTTCGTCTACAACATGGTCGTCAGCTGGCGGTTCGGCCCCAAGGCCGACGGCAATCCGTGGCGGGCCAACTCGATCGAGTGGCAGGTCTCCTCGCCGCCGCCGATCTTCAACTTCGACGAGATCCCGCGCGTCGTCGGCGGTCCCTACGAGTTCGGGATCCCGGGCGCCAAGCACGCGATCATGGCCGGCGAAGGCGCCGAGGTGCCCGCCGGTGAGAAAAGCGTGGTGGGCAGTTCCTCATGAGCGTCGAGCAGGCTGACGAGCGCAAGCCGCTGCTGATCTTCCTCAACGAGGTGGCCGGCGGGCGCAAGCTGCTGCAGGCGGTGCGTGAGCGCCAGGACCAGATCTCCGGCGTCGTCGTCGCCGCGCCGCAGAACCAGCCTGCGGTCGGACAGCTGATCGACACCAGCGAGGTGCGCGAAGCGGCCCGCGCCCGGGTCGAGGTGACGATGGCGGTGCTGAGCGAGTTCGGGATCCCCTCGGTCGGCGAGGTGATGGACCCGGAGTCCTCGCTGGCCCTGGACGACGCCGTCCGCGCCCACCGGCCCGGTGAGGTCCTGCTCTCCTGCCTGGCCGACACCCGCTTCGGCTTCATGCGCCGCGATCTCGTCGAGTGGGCGCGCGAGCAGCTCGAGCCCTCGGTCAAGCTGACCCACATCCCGGTCCGGATCGAGGACGACGCGATCCGCTGGGACCTCAACCACACGCTTGTCGTGGCGACCAAGACGGTCGCGGCGCCCGACCTGGTCAACCGCCTGAAGGAGCGCGCCAACATCCGCCCGCACCGCTTCACGATCATCTGCCCGCGGGCCGAGGACGTCGACGAAGGTCAGGTTGTGCGCGACCTCGCCTCGACCCTGGCCGAGCTCTACCGCTCCGAGATCGACGCCACCGGCCAGCCGATGAGCCCGGATCCCTTCCACGCGGTCAAGAACGCGATCGAGCACTACCGGATCGACGACATCCTGATCTCGACCTTCGCCGGCGAGAGCTCGCAGTGGCTCGAGGACAACCTGATCGGCCGCGTCCGCGACATCACTGATAAGTCCGTCGAGCACATCGAGGTCGGCCGGCCTGCGACCGCTGTCGTCGCTGCCGTCGCCGAGGGGGAGGCAAGCTGATGGAGAGCGCATCGGTGGCCGTTGGCCACGCCCACACCGACCACCATCACGGTCCGCCCGAGGCCAACCAGAGCTCGCGAATCGACCGCCAGACGCTTGGCATCCTCCTCTTCATCGTCTCCGAGGTGATGCTCTTCGGGGCCTTCTTCGCCTCTTACTTCTTCCTCCGCGTCGTCGTCGACCCGCCGAGCTGGCCGCCGGAACCGTTCCAACTGCCGAAGGCCGTGGCGGGCATGAACACCGCGATCCTGGTCTCCTCGAGCTTCACGGTCCACTACGCCCTGGAGTCGATCCGCCGCGGCAACCGCGCCGGCCTCAAACTAGGCCTCGTCGCCACCTGGCTGCTCGGCGCGACCTTCCTCTTCATCCAGATCAACGAGTACGTGCACCTCGGCTTCAGCGCCCGTGACCTCTCGTTCGGTTCGATCTTCTACAGCCTCACCGGCCTCCACGGAGCCCACGTCTTCGTCGGCCTCTGCCTGCTCTCGTTCGCGACGATCCGCGCCTTCCGCGGTCACTTCGGCCCCAAGGCCGAGGACCACCTAGGTGTCGAGGTGCCCGGTATCTACTGGCACTTCGTGGACATCATGTGGATCATCGTCTACGTCACGGTTTACATACTCTGAGCGCTCCCGATAAAGAGCGGATCTCGATGAAGTTCAACGAGGCCGCTGTTTTCAAATGGGTAGTGATCGTCGGCCTCGCGGGGGCGTTGATCGTTGCGGTGACGCTGCTTACGCGACCGCTGGTGGGGGCGCTGCTGTTGCTGGCGACCGTGATCGCGGGCTGCGTCTATGCCTATCGTTGGTGGATGGCACGGAAACGGCACTAAGCCCTTTCGCAATCTTTTGTTTCTACGACAAAAAGTTGCAAATATCTCTGTAGTCTGGCAACATGCAGACGATGACCGAGGGAACGACCGACGAACGACTGGACCGTCTCGAGGAGAAGGTTGATGAGGGCTTCGCCGAGGTGGACGGGCACTTTTCCCGGGTCGATCAGCGCTTCGACGAAGTTGATCTTCGGCTCGCCAAGGTTGATCTACGTCTGGAGGCGATCGATAAGCGTTTCGAGCTGTTCGATAAGCGATTGGATGGGGTTGAGAGCAGCCTCGGACGGCTCGCCGATGGACAGGCCTTCATCCAGAAGGTGATACTGGGTGGCT
>Ga0247786_1000021_pt1 | contig 17122 bp, 16 predicted proteins | sample UWRJS066202C4_FD_179917 | JGI IMG/M metagenome (GOLD analysis project Ga0247786, IMG submission 179917) | Soil microbial communities from Arlington Agricultural Research Station in Wisconsin, United States - UWRJ-S066-202C-4 | ecosystem: Environmental > Terrestrial > Soil > Agricultural land... | reverse complement strand
GAGGTCGGAGGCCGCCTCGGCCAGCCAGGTGGCCACGAAGGTGTCGCCGAAGAGGCCGTGGACGAGGCCGGCGAGGAGGTGCCCGAGCCCGTCACCGACGACCTGGATCGGCAGCAGGACCCAGAGGACGAGCCAGAAGTTGCCGCGGACCAGCCCGATGCTGCGACCCAGCGCCTCCTTCGCCGAGCGACTCTCGAGCTCGACGACCGGCCCGGCTAGGCCCAGCCAGACGAAGGCGAGGAGGCCGGGCACCAGGCCCAGCAGCAGTCCGACGGCGACGAGGGCGACGTAGGCGATGTCGACCGCGATCAGGCGCCCGTAGCGGAGGCGGCGAGCGATCTCGCGCAGCGGCGGCGGCTTCTCGCCGTGCGCGTGGGTGAGGGAAATCGCGATTGCGCCGCTGAAGAAGACCTCGCCGAGGAGCCCGGTGGCGGTGATCGCGCCGACCGCGAGAACGATGGCGGCCAGCTTGATCCCGCTGGTGACGTCGAGCGCGTCGAGTTCGACGTCCATCGTCAGGGCGTCGAGGAGGGCGAGAGGGAGGAAGACGACAAGCGCGAGCGCGAGCAGCGACGGCGCCCAGGCTCGATAGGTGCGCCAGATGCGCGCGTAGGTCGAACCGACGCGGATCGGGAAGCTCACCGCCGGCGGTCCCGGCGCCCGGCGGGCTTGCGGCCCCGCGCCTCCAGGCGCGACTGGCTCGACTCGGCGGCGGGAACCCGCCGTAGCCTGCCGAGCTCGGGGGCCAGCAGCTCTTCGGCACAGCGCCGGTGCCAGTGGTGGTGGTCTGTGCCTCCAAGCCGGCGCACGTACTGGACCACCGTGTGCTCCTCCCCGACCGGGATGTCGCCGTGGCAGCCGGGGCAGTGGTAGAGCTTGCGGGCGATCCCCCGGATCAGCCAGGTCTCGTCGCCCTCTTCGTTCAGCCCGGTGAGGCTCCAGCGCATGCTCGGAAGGCCGTCGAACTGGGACATCAGCGCCTCGACATCCAGGCGAAGCCGGCGGCCATCGCGACGTTGGCGGCGCCGGCGATCCGCAGCCCGAGCTTTGCCCCCGGTCGGGAGACGGCCGGCGAGGCCGACCAGAGCGCGTCGGTGGCGATCTCCGTCCCCCGCAGCCAGGCCAGCGACTGCCAGTCGGCGGCGCTGCCGCGGCGGTCGGCGACGAGGTGGGCGGCGGCGAAGGTCAGCCAGATCGGGCCGCAGCGGCGGAAGAGGTGCTTCGCGTCGGGCGAGGGCTCCTCGTGACCGAGCACCTTCAGGGTCGCCGCCGGCGCCGCGATCGCGGCGCTGCCGAGCAGGAGATCGAAGACGATCATGTTGCGGTTGGTGAGGCGCAGGGCCTCTTCCAGGGTCATGACTCCCCAAATCCAACCAGACGGCGGAAGGGAAAGAGCCAGGTTCGGCGAAATGGACCGCCGTGACCAAGACCGCAACGAAGTCCCCACAGCTCAAAAGCCTTTCCGACTACATCCAGGAGCGCTTCGACGAGTTCTCGCGCTCCCAGAAGGACGTCGCCCGCTACATCGTCGACCACCTCGACGAGGCAGCCTTCCTCACCGCCGAGGAGCTGGCCCGAAGAGCGAGCACCTCGTCCTCGACGGTGGTGCGCTTCTCCCAGGCCCTCGGCTTCGAGGGCTACCCGGAGCTGCAGCAGGCCGCGATCGAGGAGTACCGGACGACGATCGCCGCCAGCAGCGCCAACGGCGGCGCCCTCTTCTCCTTCGATCACTCCGAGCTGGAGGGGTCCCTCAGCGCCGACTACTCGAACCTCGAGGAAACCGCGCGCAAGCTGACCTCCGAACAGGTCGAAGCCTCGGTCGCGGCGCTGGCCACGGCGCAGCGGATCGTCATCGTCGGCGTCGACCAGATGGCCTTCTTCGCCAGCTACCTGCGCCACACCCTCAGCCTGCTCGACATCCGTGCCGAAATCGTCGCCAGCACCGGCGGCGAGTCGCTGCAGCGGCTGGGCCGAATCGACGAGAACACGCTCGTCATCACCCTCTCCGCCGGGCGCGCCCACCCGCTGCTGCTGCGGGCGATGAAGCTGGCCCTCCATCGCGGCGCCCGCACCCTTGCGATCTCCGACGCGACGATGTCCGAGGTCGGCGAGCACGCCGAGCTGACGCTCTACTTCTCCTCCAACAGCCCCAGCTTCACGCGCAGCCACACGGCGCTGATGGCGCTGATCCAGGGCCTGGCCCACGGTTTGTACGCTCGTGACGAAGCCGCGCACAAAGACCGCATCCGCGCGTACAAACTGAAGTAGCAGCGTCTGCCTCGCAGGCGCGGCGCCCGCACCCGTCCGGTAGGTAATCTGGGCGGGATGACCGAGCGCGCGACGTTTCGACTGAAGACCGGCCTGGCGGAGATGCTGAAAGGCGGCGTGATCATGGACGTGGTCACCCCCGAGGAGGCGAAGATCGCCGAGGAGGCGGGGGCCTGCGCGGTGATGGCGCTGGAGCGCGTCCCCTCCGACATCCGCCGCGACGGCGGCGTCGCCCGCATGTCCGACCCCGCGATGATCAAAGCGATCCAGGAGGCGGTCTCAATCCCGGTTATGGCGAAGGCCAGGATCGGCCACTTCGCCGAGGCCCAGGTGCTGCAGTCGCTCGAAGTCGACTACGTCGACGAGTCCGAGGTGCTGACCCCCGCCGACGAGCACAACCACATCGACAAGTTCGCCTTCGAGGTGCCCTTCGTCTGCGGCGCCACCAACCTCGGCGAGGCGCTGCGGCGGCTCGGCGAGGGGGCGGCGATGATCCGCTCCAAGGGGGAGGCCGGGACGGGCAACGTGGTCGAGGCTGTCCGCCATATGCGTGAGATCACCTCCGGCATAAAGCGGCTGGCGCAGCTCGGTCCGGAGCAGCTCTCTGCCGAAGCCAAAGAACTGCAGGCCCCGCTCGAGGTCGTGAAACTAGTCGCCGAGGCCGGGCGCCTGCCGGTGCCGCTCTTCTGCGCCGGCGGCATCGCCACCCCTGCCGACGCGGCGCTGATGATGCAGCTCGGCGCCGAGGGGAACTTCGTCGGGTCCGGCATCTTCAAGAGCTCCGATCCGCAGCGGCGGGCGCGGGCGATCGTCGAGGCGACCACCCACTTCAACGATCCCGAGCGCGTGGCGGCGGCCTCGATCGGGCTCGGCGAGGCGATGCCCGGCCTCGAGATCGCCGGCCTCGCCGCCGAGGACGCCCTGCTGCAGAACCGCGGAGCGTAGGTTGGCCGGCGCCGCGGCCGGCAACCCTCTCCGAGTCGGGGTACTCGCCCTCCAGGGCGGCTTCGAAGCCCACGCGAAGACGCTGCGTCAGCTCGGTGCCGAGCCGCGCGAGGTGCGGGTCCCGAGCGACCTCGAGCAGCTCGACGCCCTGGTGATCCCGGGTGGGGAGAGCACGACCATCGGCAAGCTGATCGCCTCCGCCGGTCTGGAGCCTGCACTGCGGGCGCACCACGAGGCCGGGCGGCCGATTCTCGGCACCTGCGCCGGGCTGATCGTCTGCGACGCCGAGCACCTCGGTTTCCTCGACGTATCGGCGAGGCGGAACGCCTTCGGCCGCCAGCTGCAGAGCTTCGAGGCAGACCTCGAGGTCGAGGGAGCGGGGGACGAGCCGCTGCGGGCGGTCTTCATCCGCGCCCCCTGGGTCGAGCGCCTCGGGCCGGAGGTGGAGGTCCTCGCCTCCTACGAAGGTCACCCCGTGGCGGTCCGGGAAGGGAGCGTGCTCGCCTGCGCCTTCCATCCCGAGCTGACCGACGACCCCCGCTTCCACGCGATCTTCATGGCGATGACCACGGCCGCCCGCGAACGGGCGGGGGAGGAGGTAGGGCGATGAGCGGCGGCGACCCCCGGGTCCAGAACCTGGCGAAGATCCTGGTCGGCTACTCGACCGCGGTGAAGGAGGACGACGTCGTCGCGATCGACGGCGAGAGCGCTGCCGCGCCGCTGCTGCTGGCGGTTTACGAGGAGGTGCTGCAGGCCGGCGGCCACCCGATGCTGAACGTGGCCCTGGAGGGCCAGATCGCCGCCTACTTCAAGCACGCCTCCGACCGGCAGCTGGAATGGATTTCGCCCTTCGCCGAGTGGATGGTCGACAACGCCGACGTGCGGATCGCGATCGGCGCCAGCACCAACACGCGGGAGCTCTCCGGCGTTCCCCCGGAGCGCCAGACGCTGCGCCAGTCGGCGACCGGCGACCTGATGACGCGGGCGATGAAGCGCGCCGCCGAGGGTGAGTTCCGCTGGTGCTACACGCTCTTCCCGACCAGCGCCTACGCCTCCGAGGCGGAGATGAGCCTGGCCGACTACGAAGACTTCTACTACGGCGCCTGCCTGGCGACCGACCCCGAGCCGCTGACCGCCTGGAAGCGGGCCTCGGAGGAGACGACGCGCCTGGCAGAGTGGATCGAAGGGCACGAGGAGGTGCGGGTGACGGCGCCGGGGACCGACATCAAGCTCGGGATCGCGGGTCGCAGGTTCATCCCCTGCGTCGGCGACAACAACATGCCCGACGGCGAGTTCTTCACCGGCCCGGTCGAGGACTCGGTTGAGGGCGAAGTCAGCTTCCACCTGCCGGCCGTGATCGGCGGCCGCGAGGTCTCTGGGGTGCGCCTGCGCTTCGAGTCGGGCCGCGTCGTCGACGCCTCCGCCGACCGCGGCGAGGAGTACCTGCTGAAGCTGCTCGATACCGACGAGGGCGCCCGCACGCTCGGGGAGCTGGGGATCGGCACCAACTACGGGATCGGCAAAGGGACCCGCGAGGTCCTGCTCGACGAGAAGATCGGCGGCACCGTCCACATGGCGGTCGGCGGCAGCTACCCGGAGTCCGGCGGCGAGAACGAGTCAGCCGTCCACACCGACCTCGTCTGCGACCTGCGGCTGGGCGGCAAGCTCGAAGTCGACGGCGAGGTCATGCAGGAAGACGGCCGCTTCGTCGTCTGATCAGGACTGGGTGATGATCGTGGCGATGACGCCGAGGAACCCGATCATCATCGCGGCAAACATCTGAGCCATCATCCGGTTCTGAGCTGCGATTTCCTGTCGGAGCGCGGCGAATTCAGCCCGCATTTCGGCAAAACCCGCATCCATCCGCTGCTCGATGCGGTCGACCCGCGCATTCAGGTCGTCGAGCCTCTCGTCGGTCCACCCGTCTCTTGCCATCACCGCCATCTTGCCAGGCTACAGAGGAAGATGCAATGTGTTGTGCGCGAAAGGTAAAAGTTTCGCATCGACTTCGCTACTGATCGGGCAACGGCGAGCCCGCCAGCAGGAAGAACCAGAGGGTGAGGGCGAGGGCGGCGAGCATCACCGAGGCCATCAGGACCGCCTCGACGACGGTGACAGAGCTCTGGATCGGCGCCGTGTCGCGCATGCTTTTCAGCCAGGTCGGGCGGATCGGCCCGATCCGGTTGGTGCCGGTGATGCGGATGTAGAGGTTGTTGAGGCGGCCGATCAGCCAGGCGACCACCACGAAGGTGAGAAGGATCCCGATCACCACCACGGCATAAGGCCCGCCGGCCGGGAACTGGGTCTGGGAGAGCTTGGAGGCGATGTAGACCCAGCTCAGCGGGATCGCGGTCCAGAGCGAGAACGCCGCCAGCAGCATCGCGAGGAAGACGAGCCCCGCGGCGAGGCCGCGTCCTGCTTCGTAGGTTCGGTTCTTGGTGGCCATCGGGCGACTTCATAGAATGGCAGGCGATGTCCGGGCACTCCAAGTGGCACTCGATCAAACACAAGAAGGGCGCTGCCGACGCCAAACGCGGCAAGCTCTTCAGCAAGCTCGCACGCGCGATCACCGTCGCCGCCCGTGACGGCGGCGGCGACCCCAGCGGCAACCCGACCCTGGCGACGGCGGTCCAGAAGGCCAAAGAAGCCTCGATGCCGAAGGACAAGATCCAGAAGGCGATCGACGTCGGCACCGGCGCCGGCAGCGACGGGGCCGCGATCGAAAGGATCGTCTACGAGGGTTACGGTCCGGCTGGCGTCGCCGTGCTGGTCGAGGCGCTGACCGACAACCGCAACCGCGCCAGCGCCGAGATCCGCCACGCCTTCTCCAAGCACGGAGGCAACCTCGGCGAGCCCGGTTCGGTCGCCTGGATCTTCGAGAAAAAGGGCGCGATCGTGGTCGACGGGGAGCGCTACGGCGAGGACGACCTGATCGGGGCGATCGACGCCGGCGCCGAGGACGTCCGCGAGGACGAGGGCAAGCTGCGGGTGATCTGCGAGCCGACCGACCTCACCGCCGTTCGCGAAGCGATCGAAGGCGAAGGGATCGAGGTCGAGTCGGCCGGTCTCGTAACCGAGCCGAAGAGCAGCGTCGAGCTCAAAGGCCATGACGCCGAGCGGATCCTGAAGCTGCTCGAGGCGCTCGACGACCAGGACGACGTCGACGAGGTCTACGCGAACTTCGATATTCCGGCGGACGTGTTGGAGAAACTGGCGGCTTAGCGGGGGAGGGGTCGGGGGACCCCCTCCAGACACATCTCACTATGGCTCGATGTTGAGTGTCTGGAGGAGGCCCCCCGGCCCCTCCATCGACAGTGGGGAAGGCATCCGACCGGAATCCGAGAATCACTGGTTATGCAAGTAGTGATGGGTATTGATCCTGGCGCGGCCAATCTCGGGTTCGGGATCGTTCGGATCGAGGGGAACCACATGGTTGCTCTGGACGGAGGAGTGGTGGAGACGACGCCGGATCAGCCGATGGAGCGGCGCCTGGAGCGCATCCATCGCGCCCTGGCTGAGCTGCTCGAATGGCACGAGCCGAAGGCGGTGGCGATCGAGGAGGTCTACTTCGGCAAGAACGTGCGCTCGGCGATGGCCGTGGGTCAGGCGAGCGGAGTCGCGATGCTGGCCGCCGCCGAACGCGGGGTCGGCTGCTTCACCTATACGCCGCAGGCGATCAAGATGGCGGTGTGCGGCTCCGGCGCTGCCGGCAAGGGTCAGGTTCAGCGCATGGTGGGGACCCTGCTCGGGCTCCCGGATCCGCCCGAACCCGATCACGCCGCCGACGCGCTCGCGGTGGCGATCTGCCACGGCAATGGCAGCGGGCGCCGCAACGCGGTCGCCGTCGCGCGCGAAGCGGAGATCGCAGGATGATCGCCGCAGTTCGCGGCGAGGTGATGGTGCGTCGCCCCGACCATGTCGTCATCGACGCCGGCGGCGTCGGCTACCGGCTCGCGGTCTCCGCCGAGACGCTGAAGTCCGTGCCGGCGACGGGCCGCGACGCCTTCCTCCATGCCGAGCTGATCTCCCGTGACGACTCGCTTTCCCTCTACGGCTTCGCCTCCGAGGAGGAGCGGGACCTCTTCCGGCTCCTGATCACGGTCAGCGGGGTCGGCCCGAAGGTGGCGATCGCGACCCTCTCCGGGGGCAGCGCCCGCGACCTGCTGCGGGCGATCGCGGCCGGCGACGCCAAACGCTTCCAGGCGGTTCCGGGCATCGGCAAGCGCACCTCGGAGCGGATCATCGTCGAGCTTCGCGAGAAGGTCGCCGGGGCGCTGGAGGAAGAGGTCGCCCTCGGCGCCGCGGAGGAGAGCGATCCCCGCGCCCTCGCCCGCGACGGCCTCGTCAACCTCGGCTACGCGCCCCTGGAGGCCGAGCAGCTGCTCGACGGCGTAGAGGGCTCGGGCGCCGAGGATCTGGTTGCGGCGGCGCTGCGCAAGGCCGCCGCCGCGAGGAACGCGGCGTGAGCGGCCCTCCGGACATCGGCGGCAACAGGATCCGCACCCCCGGGATCGAGAACGAGCCGGTCCCGGTCGACGCCGAGGTCAGGGTCCACGACGCCCGCGCCGAGGCCCCGGACGAGGACCTCGACCGCTCGCTGCGCCCGCCGACCCTGGACGACTTCGTCAACCAGACGCAGGTGACCGACCAGCTGGCGATCTTCATCGAGGCGGCGAAGCGACGGGGGGAGCCGCTGGACCACGTCCTCCTCGCCGGTCCGCCCGGCCTCGGCAAGACCTCGCTCGCGCACATCGTCGCGGCCGAGCTGGGGGTGCCGATGGTGCAGACGGCCGGCCCGGCGCTCGAGCGCAAGGCTGACGTCGCCTCCTTCCTCACCGCTCTGGAGCCCGGCAGCGTCTTCTTCATCGATGAGATCCACCGCCTCGGCAGGGCGGTCGAGGAGACCCTCTACCCGGCGATGGAGGACGGCGAGCTGCCCGTGGTGCTGGGACAGGGCGCCGGGGCCCGGACGGTGACGCTGCCGCTGCCGCCCTTCACCCTTGTCGGCGCGACGACGCGGTCGGGTCTCCTGACGACGCCGCTGCGCGACCGCTTCGGCGTCTCCCACCGCCTCGAGCACTACGCGACCGAGCACCTGGCTCTGATCGTCGAGCGCTCCGCCGCGATCCTCGGGGTGGAGATCGACGGAGGCGGCGCGGAAACGATCGCCTCGCGCTCGCGCGGCACTCCCCGTGTCGCCAACCGGCTGCTGAAGCGGGTGCGCGACTTCGCCCAGGTGAAGGGAAGCGGGCGGATCGGCACCGACGTCGCCGCCGACGCCCTGGAGATGCTCGAGGTCGACGCCGGCGGACTCGACCGCAGCGACCGCGCCCTGCTGGAGACGATCGCGACCAAGTTCGGGGGCGGCCCGGTCGGGCTCTCTACCCTGGCGGTCGCGATCGGCGAGGAGCAGGACACGATCGAGGACGTTCTCGAGCCCTATCTCCTGCAACAGGGCCTGCTGAAGCGGACCCCCCGCGGGAGGGTCCTGAGCCAGCGGGCCTACGAGCATCTGGGGCTTCCGACGCCCGAAGGCGCGGCGAGCCTCTTCTGAGCCGCGCCAGCTAGCCTGTCGAGCATGCCGTTCTTCATCTGTCCGAATTGCGGGCACCGGGAGGTGAGCGGGGAGCGCACCGCAGGGTTCAGCACCCGCCCAAAGGGCTGCTCGAAATGCGGCTTCGGCTTTGTCTTCGAATTACTCGACGATTATTATCCGGCTCCCAATGCTGCCTTTTTCGTCTGTGACAAGCAGGAACGCGTGATCGACGCCGGCAAAGGCAGCTTCGAGCTGACCGGTCTCACCGACGAGGACGTGATCGGGCGACCGGTGCGCGAGGTCCTCGGGCTCGACTGGATCGACTCCGGCGACGGCGGTGCCGAGGCGGACACCGACGGCGACGGCGTCAGCGACCCGATCGAGACCTCGCTGGAGTGGGGCGTGCGCTCGCTCGGCAAGCGGGTCTCGGTCAACGCTGAGGGCGACCTGCCCGCAAAGGCGGTCGCCGATGTTTTCCCGGCCTACGACGACGACGGCGGCCTCCTCCTCGTCCTCACCCCGGAGGGCTGAGCGGATGGGAACGCGGCGCGGCCACCTTCTCGTCCTGCTCCTGGTCCTCGGGCTGGTGATCGTCTCCGCGCTCGTCATCGCCAAGAAGGAAACGAAGCTCGGCCTCGACCTCCAGGGCGGGCTCGAGCTCGTCTACCAGGGCCAGCCGACCGAAGCCGGGGCCGAAGTCAGCGGCGAAGACATCGACGACTCGATCTCGATCATCGAACAGCGGATCAACAAGCTCGGCGTCTCCGAGCCCGAGGTCGCCCGCCTCGGCGTCGACCAGATCACCGTCAGCCTCCCCGGCGTCACCGACGCCAACCGCGCCGCCGAGCAGGTCGGCACCACGGCCCAGCTCTACTACTACGACTGGGAGCCGAACCTGCTCGGCCCGGAGAAAGCGATCGGCGGCACGCCGGGGGCCGAACCGCCGAAAAAAGCGGTCAAAGAATCGGAAAAACGGTGGGAAGAAGCCGGCCGCAACGTCCACAAAAACGAAGTCAAAAGGCTGATCTTCTCCGGTGCGTACCCGACCGCCTACGATGCCGTCAAGCTCGCCTCCGAACAGCCGCCGGCCGAAGACTGCGAGGACTGCTCGGTCGCCCGGCCCCGCTACTACCTCTTCGACAAGGACGAACCCGGAGAAGCGCTGGCCGGGCCGGAGCTGGCGAAAAAAGACCTCTACGTCACCCCGACCGGGGAAAAGCTCTCCAAAGACGGGATCGTGCTGGAAGTGCCGCCGGGGACCGTGGTCGTCTCCGAACTGCCGACCGACGAAGGAGGCCAGCTGATCGAGGAGGGGGAACCGGGGTGGTTCGCGCTGAAAGACGACCCCGCCCTCAGCGGCGACGAAATCACCGATCCCGAACAGACCTACGAACCGACCACCAACGAACCAGTCGTCGCCTTCGAGTTCACCGACAGCGGGCGCGAGGCCTTCCAGGAAGTCACCCGCCAGATCGCCCAGCGGGGCAAGGCACGAACGATCGGCCCGGTCAGCCCGCAGGAAGCCGAAGCCCTCTCCGGCCACTTCGCCGTCATTCTCGACAACGAAGTCAAAACCCGGCCGATCATCAACTTCGAAGACAACCCGGACGGGATCGACGGGCGCACCGGGGCCCAGATCTCGGGCGGCTTCAACAGCGTCGACGAGGCCCAGGAACTGGCGACGACCCTGCAGATCGGCGCCCTGCCGATCAACCTGAAGCTGATCAGCCAGACGCAGGTTTCGGCGACCCTCGGCAGCGAAGCGCTCGACCAGGGCGTCAAAGCCGGCGTCGTCGGCCTGGCGCTGGTGATCATCTTCCTGCTCCTCTACTACCGCTTCCTCGGCCTGATCGCCTCGATCGCCCTCGGCGCCTACGCGGTGATCTTCTTCGCCCTGATCGACCTCATCCCGATCACCCTGACCCTGCCGGGAATCGCCGGCCTGGTGCTGACGATCGGAGTGGCAGCGGACTCCAACATCGTCATCTTCGAGCGAATAAAGGAGGAGGTGCGGGCAGGGCGCTCGATGTCGAGCGCGATCGCCGCTGGCTACAAACGCGGGATCAGCACGATCATCGACGCCAACGTCGTCACCCTGCTGACCGCCTTCATCCTCTTCGTCCTCGCCACCGCCGGGGTCAAGGGCTTCGCCTTCACCCTCGGGGTCGGCACGATCGTCTCGCTGCTGACCGCGGTTGTCTTCACCCAGGCCCTGCTCGGCAGCATGAGCCGCTCGCGGCTGCTGCGCTCGCCCAGCTTCCTCGGCGCCGCCGGCGAGGGCAAACGCTGGCACTTCGACTTCATGGGCGCGAGCCGCTGGTTCTTCTCGATCTCGGGCGTGATCCTGGTCATCGGCGGCCTCGCCCTGGCGACGAAGCAGCTCAACTTCGGGATCGACTTCGAGTCGGGGACCAGGATCACCGTCGCGGTCGAAGCCGACACGGACGAGGAAGAGGTGCGGCAGGCGCTGGAGGAAGCCGGAATCAAGGGCGAGGAGATCCAGGCCGTCAACGACAAGGCCTTCCCGGGCAAAGACGTCTTCCAGATCCAGTCCCACCAGCTGGAACCGAGTCAGGTCCGGGAGGCCGAAGCCGCTCTGGGCTCCGAATTCGGGATCGTCGAAAACGGGTTCGACAGCACCAGCGTCGGGCCGACCTTCGGCCAGCAGGTGGCCAACAGCGCGCTCAAGGCTTTGATCTTCTCGATGCTGGTGATCGCGGGTTACGTGGCGCTTCGGTTCGACCCGAAGTTCGCGATCCCGGTGCTGATCGCGATCTTCCACGACATCCTGATCACGGCGGGCGTCTACTCGTTGACCGGAAAAGAGGTGAGCAGCGGTACGGTCGCCGCCTTCCTGACGATCTTGGGTTACTCGATCTACGACACGATCATCGTCTTCGACCGGATCCGCGAGAACGTGCCGCGGATGCCGCGCGCCGCCTTCTCCCAGATCGTCAACCGCTCGATGAGCGAGGTGCTGACGCGATCGCTGGTAACGAGCTTCTCGACCCTGCTCGGCGTCACCTCCCTGATGGTCTTCGGGGGCGCCACCCTGCAGGACTTCGCCTTCGCGATGCTGGTCGGGATCGCCTCCGGAACCTACTCCTCGATCTTCATCGCCTCGCCGGTCCTGACCGCCTGGAAGGAACGCGAGCCCGGGTTCGTGCGCCGTCGCCTGCGGATCGCCGAAGCCGAAGGCGGCCGCGTCCCGGCCTACGCCGACGAGATCGAGATGGCGAAGCTGGGCCGCGACGACGAACGCGAAGGGGAAGCCGCTCCCGAGCCGCAGGCGCCAGCGGCGGAGGTTGCGCCGAGCTCGGTCGCGACGGTCGAGCGCGAGGACGACTCCGGCAACGGCTCCGGCTCGCGCGACAACGGCGACACCGAGGCTGCCGCGGCCGCCTCGAACGAGCGCCGTCAGCGAAACGCCGAGCGCCGGGCCCGCCGCCAGGCCCGCCGCAAGCACGGGAGGTCCCGCTGATGGCACTGGTCGTCTTCTTCATGATGGGCATCGCCCTCTGGCACTTCACGGTCTTCCTGCCTGACCGCTTCTGGCAGGGAATCGTCGGGGCCTTCCTCGGCGCCGTGCTGGGCTCGATCGTCTTCGGGATGATCGTCCAGGAGATCAGCGGCAAAGACCTCGGCGACACCGATCTCTCGACGGCGCTGATCGCGATCCCGGGGACCCTGATCGGCCTCGCGATCGTCTACGCGATCGGCGTCCGCTCCGAAGAACGCCTGGGCTGAGATTTAGCTGCAATTTCGGCCGCTTCCTCACTTCTCTTTCCGTCCGAAGCCAAGGGCAGCCTGAAAGGGTGCCGCCGAACACCGCTTCATTCGCCGCCGAACCGTACGAGTACGCAGAGGCACGCATGCTGGCCGACGAGCTCGGGGTGAGCGAGCCGGTTGCGGTGACGCTGGTGCGGCGCGGGTACCGGACGCCCGAGCAGGCGCGGTCCTTCCTCGCCGCTGACGAGACCCATCCGCCGAGCGCGTTCGCGGGGATGGCGGAGGTCACCGAGGTCGTCCGAGGCGCGATCGAGGCCGGCCGGCGGATCACCGTCCATGGAGATTTCGACGTCGACGGCGTCTGCGCGACCGCGTTGACGGTCTCGACGCTGCGGGGGCTCGGAGCCGAGGTCGACTGGTTCATCCCGAACCGGATCGAGGACGGCTACGGCCTCTCGGTCGAGAACGTGCGGCGGCTGGCGGAGCGGGGGACGGGGCTGCTGCTGACGGTGGACTGCGGGATCACCTCGGTCACGGAGGTCCGGCTGGCGCGGGAGCTGGGGATGGAGGTGGTGGTCACCGATCACCATCAGCAGGGGGAGGAGCTGCCGGACTGCCTGGTCCTCCATCCCCAGGTCTCCGGTTATCCGTTCGAGTCGCTTTGCGGCACCGCGGTGGCCTGGAAGCTGAGCTGCGCTTTGGGTGCCGACCCGGAGGCGGACCTGGACCTGGTGGCTCTGGCGACCGTGGCCGACGTGGTGCCGCTGGTCGGCGAGAACCGCTCGCTCGTCAAGCGCGGCCTGGCGGAGATCAGGCGCGGGCGCCGGCTCGGCCTGCGGGCCCTGATGGAGGCCGCCAGATGCGAGCCGGAGCGGCTCGACGAGGGGGACCTCGCGTTCCGGCTGGCGCCGCGGATCAACGCGGCGGGGCGCCTGTACCGGGCCGATGCCGGGGTCGAGCTCTTCCTCACCGACGACGAGCAGCGGGCCGAGGCGATCGCGATCGAGCTGAGCAAGGCCAACTCGGAACGGCGGGCGACCGAGCGCGAGGTGGATGCGGCGGCCGAGGCGGCCTGGCGGGAGCTGCCGGCGGAGCTGCAGGAGGCGCGCGGGTTCGCGGTCGCCGGCGAGGACTGGCACCCCGGCGTCGTCGGGATCGTCGCCTCGCGGATGGTCGAGCGCCACCGCCGCCCGGTGGTCGTGATCTCCCTGGACGCAGAGGGGAACGGGCGGGGGTCGGGGCGCAGCATCCCCGGCTTCGACCTGCTCGCCGCCCTGCGGGCCTGCGCCGAGCACCTGGAGGGCTTCGGCGGCCACCGGGCCGCGGCGGGGCTGCAGATCAAGGCCGACAACCTGGGCGCCTTCCAGGCGGCGTTCGCCGCCCACGCCGACGAGGTGCTGAGTCCCGAGGATCTGCAACGGACCGAAAAGGTCGACGCGATCGTCGGCGGGGTCGGCCTCGGCCTCGAGCTGGCCGAAGAGCTGAAGCAGCTGGCGCCGTTCGGGATGGGCAACCCCGGGGTGCGGCTGCTGGTGCCGTCGGCCCGGGTCAGCGACGTGCGAGCGATGGGGGAGGGCAAGCACGCCCGCTTCAGCCTCCACAGCGGCGCCCACCGGGCGCTCGGGGTCGCTTTTGGTCGCTCCAGCCTCGGGGTCGAGGACGAGGACGTGCTCGACGCCAGCGTCCGCCTGGAGCTCAACCACTGGAACGGCTCGGTCGAGCCGCGGGTCGTCCTGCGCGAGCTCCACCCGCTCGAGGAGCCGGAGGCGAGCGGTCCCGAGGCCGAGACGCCCGTGCTGCCCCATGCCTGCACCAGCGACGAAGCCGCCTGGTGGACCCGATTCGAAGCCGAGCTCTCGACGGAACCAACCGCCGAGTCCGCGTCAACCCGTCTACAAGAAGGGTTGATGCGGACTCGCGAGGCTGGACGGCGGTTGGTGGAGGGAAACGCGCCGGCGACGGTCGTGGTGGCGGAGCTGGTGTCGAGCGGGGCAGGGGTGCTGGCGGTCTGCGCCGACGCCTCGCGGCGGGCGGCGCTGGCGAACGGGGCCACGGGTCTCGCCCGCTTCAATGGCGGCGCCGCCTTGATCGCCTGCCATCGCTGCTCCGACGAGGAGATCGGGCGGCTCGTGAACCGGGCGGAATCGGGCCTGGCCCTGACCGACTACGCGGCGCTGGAGCGGCGGCCGGAGCTGGCGGCGGCCTTCGAGCACGTGGTCCTCGTCGATCCGCCGCGTAGCGAGGAGGATCAGCTCCGCGCCCGCAGGCCCTGCGAGGGGGGCGGCTTCCTCCACGCCCCCTGGACCGAGGCGGAGGTGGAGTTCGCGGCGCAGGCGCTGGCCGAGCAGTGGGCTACCCGCGAGGGGGTGGCGGCCACCTACCGGGTGCTGCGCCAGACCGGCGACGCCCGCGGAAAGCGGCTGCGGGAGGCGCTGGCGGGCCGGGGCAGCCACCCGCTCTGCCCCGAGGCTTCGGCACGGCGCTTCCGCGTCCTTCGCGAGCTGGGGCTGCTGCAGGGTTCGTCGCAGGGCGGCGCAGGGGTGGTGCGGGTCGTATCCTCCGTGAGGACGGATCTACAGCGCTCAGCTGCTTTCCGTGCCTACAGCGCCCAGCTTTCGGAGGCTCAGCGATTTCCAGCAAGACCCAAACTGCCGTAGAGCACAAGGAGCTCCTCGCCGATCTCTTCGCCGTGGTCGAGGAGTTCGACTCGGCTGCGCCCGAGGCCGGAAACGTGAACGGCGCCCTGGGGAGCAGCGCCTCGGGCGGCACCGCGGTCGCGGTGGCGCCGATCGACCGGGCGCGGGTCGAGCGGGCGTTCGACTTCGCCTGCGACCGCCACGCCGACCAGCGCCGCTACTCCGGCGACGAGTTCATCACCCATCCCGTGGGGGTGGCCCAGATATGCGCCGGGATGCGGCTCGACACCGAGACCCTCTGCGCCGCGCTCCTCCACGACACCGTCGAGGACACCACCGCCAGCCTCGACGAAATCCGGACCGAGTTCGGCGAGGAGGTCGCCCAGCTGGTCGACGGGGTCACCAAGCTGACCGGGATCACCTTCGAGAGCCGCGACGAGCGGCAGGCCGAGAACTACCGGAAGATGATGGTGGCGATGGCCACCGACGTCAGGGTGATCCTGATCAAGCTGGCCGACCGCCTCCACAACATGCGCACCCTCGGTGCCCTGCCGAAGCAGAAACAGACGCTGAAGTCGCACGAGACGCTGGAGATCTACGCGCCGCTGGCGCACCGGCTGGGGATCCACGCGATCAAATGGGAGCTCGAGGACCTCGCCTTCGCGACCCTGCACCCGCGCAAGTACAAAGAAATCAAGCAGCTCGTCGCCCAGCAGCGCGACGAGCGCGAAAACTTCGTCTCCGAGGCGGGCGAGTTTCTCGCCCGCGAGCTGGAGCAGGTCGGGATCGAGGCCGAGATCTCCGGCCGCGCCAAGCACTTCTACTCGATCTACACGAAGATGGCGAAGAAGGGCCGCGAGTTCAACGAGATCTTCGACCTGACGGCGATGCGGGTGATCGTCCACTCGGTCAAAGACTGCTACGGCGCGATCGGCGTCATCCACTCGCTCTGGAAGCCGCTCCCCGGCCGCTTCAAGGACTGGGTGGCGATGCCGAAAGCCAACATGTACCAGGCGCTGCACACGACCGTGATCGGCCCCGAGGGCAAACCGCTCGAGATCCAGATCCGGACCGAGGAGATGCACAAGCTCGCCGAGTACGGGATCGCCGCCCACGTCGCCTACAAAGAGGGCACCAAGGGGGACCCGGAGCGGGAGAAGATGACCTGGCTGCGGCAGCTGGTCGAGGCCGAGGGCGAACAGGACCCGACCGAGTTCCTCGAATCGCTCAAGGTCGACCTCTTCGAGGACGAAGTCTTCGTCTTCACCCCGAAGGGGGAAGTGAAGAACCTCTCCGCCGGCTCGACCCCGCTCGACTTCGCCTACGCCGTCCACACCGACGTCGGCCACAGCTGCGTCGGGGCGAAGGTCAACGGCTCGATCGTGCCGCTGCACTACCAGCTGCGCTCGGGCGACATCGTCGAGGTGCTGACCGCCAAGCAGAAGCGCGGTCCCTCGCTCGACTGGCTGAAACTGGTGCGGACCAACCGCGCCCGCAACAAGATCCGCTCCTGGTTCAAAGAGGAGCGGCGCGAGGACGCCGAGCGCGACGGCCGCGAGAAGCTCGAGGAAGCGCTGCGCACGCGCGGGATCCCGATGCAGAAAGTCTCCGGCTCGGCCCTGCTGGCGGACGTGATCCGCGAGATGGGCTTCCGCAAAGGGACCGAGTTCTACATCGCCCTCGGCCAGGGCAAAATCTCGGCCAAGACCGCCGCCAACAAGCTGATGCAGAGGCTGAAAGCGGGGGAGGGGGTCGAGGAGGAGGCCCCCGGCGCCCCCGTCGGCCGCGAGGACAAGGCCCGGCGGACCAAGGATGCCTCCAACTACGGGATCATCGTCAAGGGCGTCGAGAACGTCGCCGTGCGCCTGGCCAAGTGCTGCCGGCCTGTGCCGGGGGACGAGATCGCCGGCTACGTCTCGCTCGGCCGTGGGATCACGATCCACCGCACCGACTGCAAGAACCTCAAGGCGCTGAAAAAGGCCCCCGAGCGCTTCGTCGAGGTGCGGTG
>Ga0247786_1000018_pt1 | contig 17407 bp, 17 predicted proteins | sample UWRJS066202C4_FD_179917 | JGI IMG/M metagenome (GOLD analysis project Ga0247786, IMG submission 179917) | Soil microbial communities from Arlington Agricultural Research Station in Wisconsin, United States - UWRJ-S066-202C-4 | ecosystem: Environmental > Terrestrial > Soil > Agricultural land... | reverse complement strand
GTCGGTGGCCTTCGGCTTGCCGACGCGCAGCGCCCCCTGCCTGGCCAGGGCCCAGAACCGGGCCAGGCCGTCGGTCAGGTCGCCCTCGACGTCCAGGTCTCCCGCCACATACGCGCGCGCGAGGCCCAGCTCGTCCGGGTTCCACACCAGCCTGCGCAGCGCGCGCTTGGACCGGATGACCGCCACTGGGCCGTTCGAGGGGCCCGCGCTGCTCCCGTCCCACGCCCGCAAGCCGATCGGCAGGGGTGTTCCGAGGACCTTTTCGACGACGGCGGCAAGCTGACCTGCCACTCCACCGGTAACGACCACCACGAGCCTCCTGTGCCAAGACGGGTAGCACTGGTTCGTCCCGAGATTGTTTTCGGTTCGGTTCTGAACCGCTCACGCGGTCCCCCCGTATTGCTCCATGAAGCGAATGAACGGACGAGGAGGAGTTGAGAAGTGATCCGACGTAACCGCATCGCCATCGCCGTTGCAGGCGGCATGGCAACCGTGCTCGCCCTGGTCATGTGGAGCACCAACGCCGTTGGCGTTCAGGGCACCAACGTGGCTCAGACCAGCGGGGTGGAGGCTGCTGCCGCGCCGGGTGACTACGGCTACGACACTCCCGCCGCCGCGGGCACCGACGCCCCCGCCGCCGGCGCGCAGACCAGTGGTGCCGCACAGCCCCCCGCCGCGGCCCCCGCCGTCTCGAACATCCGACTGGTCGCCAAGACCGTCGACAAGATGGGCGACGTCGTGCAGGACGGCGACGGCCGCACGCTGTACCGCTTCGACAAGGACACCCCCAAGCCGCCGGCCTCCAACTGCAACGACAAGTGCGCCGAGACGTGGCCGCCGCTCGTCGTCGCGGAAGGCTCCACCCCTCAGCTGGAGGGCGTCGACCCGGCGCTCGTCGGCACGGTGAAGCGCGCTGACGGCACCACCCAGGTCACGATCGACGGCTGGGCGCTGTACACGTACTCGAAGGACCCGGGTCCGGGCAAGTGGGCCGGCCAGGGCGTTGGCGGCACCTGGTTCGTGATCCAGCCCAACGGCAAGCGCAACGTGCAGTGCCTCCCGCCGGGCGTCACGGCCCCCGTGTAGTGATGAACCACAGGTAGAGCGCGGAGCCCGGCCCCGGGGAAGGGGCCGGGCTTCAGTGCTCGCCGGGAACACCGAAGACTTGCCGCTCATTCGCTTCGCGGTGAGGTACGACGAGAACGGCCCCCCGCACCCGCGGGGGGCCGTTCTCGTTGGGGTGAAACAGGATCAGAGGCCGCTGAGCGCGTTGGTGTACGCGCGGGAAACCAGGGCAACGCGGTCAGCGGGGACATCACCCGCGAGTGCCTCGATCGCGAGCCGCACACCTGGGGTGTCGAGACCACCGAACTGCTCGCGCAAGTAGGCCAATCCGGTCGCGGTCACATCTCCCACTCTCGGATCGACCAGCAGATCGGCGAAGGACGCGGCGACGTCACGCACGTTGACCGACACCATGAGGCGGTACACGTCTCCGGCGTCCTTGTTGGTCAACCGGTCCGGCTTGCCCGCCGCGTCCTTGAGCCGGTCGTGGATCTTGTGCGCTTTCGCGACGAAGAGCGCGACCGGTCCCGCCACGTTGACCGTCGTCGAACGATCGGTTCCGTCGAGCGCGGTGATCTCCACCGGAGAGCGGTCCACAAGAGCTGTTTCGAGACCGGGCACCCTGCGCGCGGTCATCTTGTCGTGCGGCTTGATGTCCGCGCTGCGAGATCCCCTGCCCGCCACGGTGGCACCGACGAGCAGGTCCAGTTCCACCGGTACCGGATCGTCAACACCGGCGATGAGTTCTTTTCGCGCCCACAGGCCCGGCTGGGCGTCGTCGAGCAGTTCGAAACCGGCTTCGCGCAAACGTTGCTGGATCAAGGGTTCGCAGGCGAGGAGAGCCGGGTCGAGTCCGAGATCCCCGTCCGAGGTGTACGCGGCCGTGACGAGTTTCGCGTCCTGAGTCCGCAAGTACACGGCTTGCGCACCTACGACGGTGATGGCGTCGAGGTGATCGCTCAGCGCCGCCAACCCGTCGAGCAGCACGTTGCGCGCCACGATGTTCAGTTCAGCGGGATCAACCCCTGCGGGGGACCTGGACACCGGTTCTCATTCCACCTAGGCGAAAACCGCATCGTAATGACGCCGGCTCATCCACGATTGGGGGACCACGGACGTCGCCACTCCGGTTCGGTGCCAATCAAGCGCTGCAGCACCTGCTCGGCTTCCGCGGGCATCCGCCCCGGCCCGGACAACCCGTCGAGGACCACCTGGGTGAGCGCTACGTGTGGGACGCCGTCCACCGCCCTGGTGCCCTCGAACACGATCGGGTCGGATGCGCGAAGCAGGAGGACATCTCCCCTCCCGGAGTCCGGGAGCAGGTTCAGCGCATCGATCCACAGGTCCGGTGCTCCCGGCTCGTCATCGACGTAGAGCAGCAACTGGCCGCCGATCACGAGCGGCGCGATCTTCTGCGCGGCGAGAGATCCCGTCACGGCGATCCGCCCCTCGACCCGGCCACCGCGGAGCAGTTCGCCAAGATCCGCAATCGTCGAACGGGCGCCGTTCAGCGCGACCGCGCTGACGTAGGTGTTCTGCCGCAGGAGGTCGTGGGACTCCGCCCGTGCTCGCAACAAGTCCGGCCAGTTCACCTCGGTGATCGTGCGCCCGTCCCGGCGGATGAGCAGTTGATCCTCGACTTGCCCCAGCAGGCGGGACACCCAGGCCAGGCTGACACCGGTGGCGTCAGCGATCTCCTTGGCCCGGTACGGAGGGGCGAAATCGGCCAGGAACCGCACGATCCGCCCGGCTCGGGCACCACCCAACCCGACCGCTCTCCCGCTGTCGGGCTCCCTGGGGGACGACTTGGGAGCTTTGCTCGCCCCCTGGGTGTGGATGCGGATGGACGGGTAGGTGATCGACAGTGAGGCGTTGCCGGTCAAGTCCAGGTAGGCGATGTCCTGGTGGCGCAACCGCTGTTGGGCGCGAGGGCTGATCCAGGGCGACACCACGAGCAGGGGCTTGCGATCGTTGACGAGACGCATGATGCCGCGCATGGCGCGAAGCTCCGTGTCGACATCGCGCGGCGTCACGCTCCGCCGAGCGGCGACGAGGATTTCGGTGAACGGACTCGCTCCGTCGGGAGGTGTGATCTGGACACTGCCGTCGAGCGCGACGTCGGTGGCGGGATCGCGCTCTTCCTGCGGCAGCAGCCGGACCGACCAACCCGGCCCCAGAAGCTGCCTCAAGGAGTCCAACGCCTGTTCGAGCAGGTTGCCGGCGCCTGCGGCGACATCGGTCATCAGCGCGCTCCAACCGCTCAACACCACGATCCGACCCGAAACTTGCCTCAGAACCGTACTTGCCTAGTTTAGGCAAGTTTCAGTTGTAGGCAAGTTTGCGGATTTGAGCAGGTTTCTCAAAGCGAGCAAGTGGACAAAATCGGCAAGTCAGCTACTGCGCCAAAGTGCGAACGACACTCTTGACCACGGTGGCGGGAACGGTCCGGCTCCCGCCACCGCGGCCGTCAGAGGCTCGGGTAGAGCGGGTGCTTGGCTGCGAGCACCTCGACGCGCGAGCGCAGTTCGGCGAAGTCCGGGTCGGCCAGCAGGGCGGCGACGATGATGTCCGCCACCTCCGCGAAGTCCGCTTCGCCGAAGCCGCGGGTGGCCAGGGCGGGGGTGCCGACGCGGAGGCCGGAGGTGACCATCGGGGGACGGGGGTCGTTGGGGACCGCGTTGCGGTTGACCGTGATGCCCACCTGGTGCAGGCGGTCCTCGGCCTGCTTGCCGTCCAGTTCGGACGCGACGAGGTCGACGAGGACCAGGTGCACGTCGGTGCCGCCGGTGAGCACCTTGATGCCCGCGGCGGCGGCGTCGGACTGGACCAGTCGGTTCGCGAGGATCTTCGCGCCCTCGACCGTGCGGCGCTGGCGGTCGGCGAACTCCGGGCTGGCGGCGTGCTTGAACGCCACGGCCTTGCCCGCGATCACGTGCTCCAGCGGGCCGCCCTGCTGGCCGGGGAACACCGCGGAGTTGATCTTCTTCGCGATGTCGGCGTCGTTGGACAGGATCACGCCGCCGCGCGGACCGCCGAGGGTCTTGTGGGTGGTCGTCGTGGTCACGTGCGCGTGGGGCACGGGGCTCGGGTGCAGACCGGCGGCGACCAGGCCCGCGAAGTGGGCCATGTCGACCATCAGGAACGCGCCGACCGAGTCCGCGATCCGGCGGAACTCGGCGAAGTCCAGCTGACGGGGGTACGCCGACCAGCCCGCGACGATCAGCTTCGGCTGGTGCTCCACGGCGAGGCGCTCGACCTCGGCCATGTCGACCAGACCGTCCGAATCGGACACGTGGTACGGCACGACGTTGTACAGCTTGCCGGAGAAGTTGATCCGCATGCCGTGCGTGAGGTGGCCGCCGTGCGCCAGGTCGAGGCCCAGGATGGTGTCGCCGGTGTTCAGCAGCGCGAACATCGCGGCGGCGTTCGCCTGCGCGCCGGAGTGCGGCTGGACGTTGGCGAAGCCCGCGCCGAACAGCTCCTTGATCCGCGCGATGGCGAGGCGCTCGACGACGTCGACGTTCTCGCAGCCGCCGTAGTAGCGGCGGCCGGGGTAGCCCTCGGCGTACTTGTTGGTGAGCACCGATCCCTGCGCTTCGAGGACCGACACCGGGGTGAAGTTCTCCGACGCGATCATCTCCAGCGTGTTCTGCTGGCGGGCGAGCTCGGCGGCGACGGCTTCCGCCACCTCCGGGTCGAACTCCGCGAGGGAGGTGTTGAAGTGGTCTGACATGGAATCTCCCTTGGACGGATCAGTTGGCGCGCTTGTAGAACGGCAGTGCGACGACCTCGACGGGCTCCTGCCTGCCCCGGACGTCCACGGCCAGCTTGGTGCCGGGCTCGGCGCTGCCCCTGGCCACGTAGGCCATCGCCACCGAGTACCCGAGCGTCGGCGACAGGGCGCCGCTGGTGATCTCGCCGACCGCGGCGCCGTCGGCGTCCAGCACGGTGTACCCGTGCCTCGGCGCGCGGCGGCCCGCGGACTTGAGGCCCACGAGCGTGGTGTCCACACCGGACTCCGCGACCTTCGCCAGCGCGTCGCGGCCGACGAAGTCGCCGGGCTTGTCCAGCTTCACGACCCGGCCGAGGTTGGCGTGGTACGGGGTGCGGGCGGTGCTCAGTTCGTTGCCGTACAACGGCATCCCGGCCTCCAGCCGCAGCGTGTCGCGGCAGCCGAGGCCCGCGGGCTTCAGGCCGTGGTCCTTGCCGGCCTCCAGCAGCGCCGCCCAGACGGCGGGGGCGTCGGCCGGGGCCACGAACAGCTCGAAGCCGTCCTCGCCCGTGTAGCCCGTCCTGGCCAGCAGCACCGGCGCGCCCGCGACCTCGGTCGGGTAGGAGGCGTAGTACTTCACCGTCGCCAGGTCGGTCGGCGTGAGGCCCGCCAGGATCGCGGTCGAGTTCGGCCCCTGCACGGCCAGCAGCGCGTAGTCCGTCGACCGGTCGACGACGGTCGTGTCGAAGTCCTTCGCGCGCTCGACCAGCTCGCCGAACACCAGCGCGGCGTTGGAGGCGTTCGCGACGACGAGGTACTCGGTGTCGCCCAGCCGGTACACGATCAGGTCGTCCAGCACACCGCCGTCGGCCCGGGTGATCATGGTGTAGCGGGCGCGGCCGACGCCGATCGCGGAGCTGTGGCCCACCAGTGCGTAGTCCAGCGCGGCGCCGGCCTCCGGGCCCTCCAGCACGATCTCACCCATGTGCGTGAGGTCGAACAGCCCCGCCGTCCCGCGGACCGCGTGGTGCTCGGCCAGTTCGCTGTCGTAGCGCAGGGGCATCCGCCAGCCCGCGAAGTCGGTGAACATGGCGCCCAGCGCCTCGTGCTCGGCGTGCAGCGGCGTCCGACGGCTTTCCATCTGGGTGGATCCTCCCTGGTGGGCATGCTCAACGGCCGACCGCGCCGCGAGGGCGACGGGTCGACCGGCGGCGGGCAGTGGGAACACGGTCATCGGCGAGACTCCTCCTGTGAGCGAGCCTCCCCCTCTGTCATGAGCCTGAGAGCTTCGTCGCGCGAGCGCGACTTGCACCGTGGGCGAGGCGCGCTGGCGCGCCTGCTTTTCAGAGTTGCCTGCGTCGCGCGGTACCTGGGCCTGAGAGATTCCGGGGAGGATTTGCTCCTTCGGCGCCCCTTGCGGGGACTCTTCCGCGCGCCATCGACGGCCGTGTTCAGTTGATGTGCCAGACGCTATTCGCAGGCCGTGCCGCAGGTCAACAGGGGTCGCCTCACAGGGGGACGCCCTCCCGGACGCGCTCGACCACCTTGCGCTCCGCGTAGAACGACAGGAACGGGATCGTGCCGGCCAGCAGCACCAGGATCGTGCCCTTGATGGACCAGCGGGCCTTGAGGCCGAGGTCGACGGCGATGACCAGGTAGATGGCGTAGAGGAAGCCGTGCACCGGCCCGACGACCTTGATCAGGCCGGGCGTGTCGCCGAGGTACTTGAAGAGCATGGCCACGACCAGCAGCAACAGGCCCACACCGACCACGTAGGCCATGAACCTGAACCGGTTCAACGCACCGCTCATCGCCCGTCCGACCGCCTTCGTTCCGCTACCGCTGGTCCCGCGAGTTCAGGTCGGCGAGGTAGCGGTTGTAGACCGCGAGCTCGTCGTCCTCGTCCACTGCGGGCGCCCTGACGGCGTCAACGGTAACGACAGGCGTGGGCGCGACCACGGGCGGCTCGGCTTTGCGCTGGGCGTCGAGCTTGCGGACGCGCCAGACCATGAAGGCCGGGAAGAGTCCGAACAGCGGCCACTGCAAGACGTAGCCGAGGTTCTGGAAGGTCCCGCTGGCGGATTCGAACCGGGTCCACTGCCACCACGCGAGACCGCAGCAGCCCACCAGCGTGACCACGCAGACCAACGCGATGGTCACTCGCTGGGGGGTGATCGAACCGCCGGGCACACGTCAAAGCTAGCACCGGCGGTCGTGCGGTTGGAGGTCCAGGGCCGGGTGACCCGTGGGTTTGGGGCTCCTGCCCGGCATTTCGATGCTCGGAGCCCTCTCCCGTTTCCGGACCGCCGACCTCCTAGGCCACGCCGTCCCGGCGTTGCCGCTGCAGCCTGGCCACGCACCACGCTGCCGCACTGCCCCGACGCAGGTGCTGGAGCACCGTCATCGGGCCGAGACGACGACCGAGGTCCGCGGGCAGGAGCCCGGCCACCCGGTAGTCGAGAGCGCGCTGGTCCAACGGGCTGATGCCCGCGTCCCACCACTGCTCGGCCTCGGCGAGGTCGCCCACGAGCTGCCAGTAGCTCGCCGCCGCCTCAAGGAGGACCTCGGGCACCTCCGGCGCCCTCCTCCGCATAGCCGCCACGTACGCGGGGCTGGCCGACTCGACCCGCACCACTCCACGTGGACCACCGTTCGCCCGCTGGGAGGGGATCCCCGGCGACGCGCTGGGTGGTGCCTCCGCCAGCCAGGCGTTCTTGATCCGGTTCACCTCCTGCATCTCAGCGTCGTCCGACCGCTCCGCCGCCCACTGCCTAAGCAGTTCGTCGACTCCGGAGTCCTCGACCATTTATGCCTCCCTGGGGTCGAAGATCAGCCAATGCAGCGCACCGTATTCAAGGGTTCGGCCAACCGCTAGACCCTTGTTTGTCGATAACCCCGTTACCAGGGTGTTATAGGCCCTATTCCACCCATAAGGTCCAACGGTCCGAGCGTGACATCACCGTGGGTAGCGGTCCGTGAGCGGGTCCCGCGGCCCGCGCGCGAGGCGGGCCGCGGGACCCGGCGACGGGGTTCCGAGGACTAGGCGAACAGGCTCCGGACGAACGTGATGATCGCTTCGGCTCCCTGGCGCAGCCAGGCGAGGACCTGCGAGACCGCGTCGGCCGACTCAACCGGGCGGGTGATCAGGAGGAACAGCACCAGCGCGACCGCCGCCAGCACGACCACCTTCTTCGTGTTCACGTCAAGCCACTCCGTCCGCTCAGGTTCGTGCGGCGGCCACCGGTGACGACCGGGAGCACGCCGTGTCACCCGACATGGTCCCCCATTCACCCGGTTGATGAACCTCGAACACGCACGGAGCCCCCGTCCGGCCCCAAGATCGGCCGCTTGAGACGCCTGAGGGGGTCTCAGCATCACCCGAATGGCCGCTCAAGGGCCGCCTGCGCGAGGACGATGACCTGGGTACGGGCGTCTCGTCCGGCAACCCCCCAGCTAGCGCACCGAGGTACTCGCGAACCATCAGCACACCCCGAGGGTCCCACTGCTCCCCCGAGCCGTGCCCGGTGAGCACGCTGCGTGATCACCGCGTTCCAGTGCCGTGATTCTTTCCCGGCGACATTATGCTGCCCATTTATTGATCAGCCAATTACTCCGGACCGAGTCAGTTCCGTAATTTCCGAGTCGCCCAGACCGAGCTCCGCCAGTACCTCGATCGTGTGCTTTCCGGCCCGCACGGGTGGTTCCGGTTGGCCGGCGGGAGTGCGGTCGAACCGGGGAGCCGGTGCCGGCAGCGCGACCCCGTCCACGTCGACGAAGACCCCCCGCGCGACGTTGTGCGGGTGCGAGGGCGCCTCACCGGGTTCGAGCACCGGCACGAGGCACGCGTCGGTCCCCGCCGCGAGGTCCGCCCACTCGTCCCTGGTCCTCGTCGCGATCACCGCCGCGATGCGCTCCCGCACCTCGGGCCAGTTCGCCGGGTCGTGCCGGTTCGGCAGCTCCCCCAGGTCCAGCACCCGCGCCAGTTCGGCGAAGAACCTGTCCTCCAGCGCGCCGACGCTGACGTACCGGCCGTCGGCCGCGCGGTAGACGTCGTAGAACGGCGCACCGCCGTCCAGCAGGTTCGTGCCGCGCTCGCCCTTCTCGCCGCCCGCCCCGCGCATCCCGTGCAGGAACGTGGTCAGCAGCGCGGCCCCCTCGACCATCGCCGCGTCCACGACCTGGCCGCGGCCGGAGCGCTCCCGCTCGTAGAGCGCGGCGAGCACGCCCATCGCGAGCAGCAGCCCACCGCCGCCGAAGTCGCCGAGCAGGTTCAGCGGCACGGTCGGCGGCTGCCCGGCCCGGCCGATGGGCTCCAGCGCCCCGGAGAGGGCGATGTAGTTGATGTCGTGGCCCGCGCGGTCGGCCATCGGCCCGTCCTGGCCCCAACCGGTCATCCGGCCGTAGACCAGCCGCTGGTTGCGGGCCAGGCACTGCGCCGGGCCGATGCCGAGCCGTTCGGTCACGCCGGGCCGGAAGCCCTCGATCAGCACGTCGGCCCGGTCCACCAGGCGCAGCACGAGCCCCGCGCCCTCGGGGGTGCGGATGTCGATGCCCACCGACCGCCTGCCGCGGCTCAGCGGGTCGCCAGGCACCGCGCCGGGGTCGCCGCCGATCCGGTCCACCCTGATGACGTCCGCGCCCAGGTCGGCCAGCACCATCGCGCCGAACGGCGCGGGCGCGAGCCCGGCCAGTTCCACGACCCGCAGCCCGGCCAGTGGTCCCTGCTTCATGAGTTCTCCCCCTGCTCTACAGCGACCGGGCGATGATTTCCTTCATGATCTCGTTGGTGCCGCCGTAGATCTTCTGCACGCGCGCGTCGGCCCAGGCCCGTGCGATCGGGTACTCCGTCATGTAGCCGTAGCCGCCGAAGAGTTGCACGCACTCGTCGACGACCCGGCACAGCCGCTCGGTCGACCACCACTTGGCCATCGCGGCCGTGGGGACGTCGAGTTCCCCCTTGAGGTGCCGCTGGACGCAGTCGTCGACGAACGCCCTGGTCACGGCCGCCTCGGTGGCGCACTCGGCGAGGGTGAACCGGGTGTTCTGGAACTTGATCAGCTCACGGCCGAACGCGGTGCGGTCCTTCACGTACTCCAGCGTCATCGCGACGGCCGCCTCGATGCCCGCGATGGACGCCACGGCGATGATCAGCCGTTCCTGCGGGAGCTGGTTCATCAGCTGGACGAACCCCTGGCCCTCGGCGCCGCCGAGCAGGTTGGCGGCGGGCACGCGCACGTCGTCGAAGAACAGCTCGGCGGTGTCCTGGCCCTTCATGCCGACCTTGTCGAGCACCCGGCCGCGCCGGAAACCGGGCGCCCGGGAGGTCTCGACGACGACCAGCGAGGTGCCCGCGGCGCCCTCGGCCGGGTCGGTCTTGGCGACCACGACGACCAGGTCGGCCTGGCTGCCGTTGGTGATGAAGGTCTTCGAGCCGTTGAGCACGTACTCGTCGCCGTCGCGGATGGCCTTGGTCTTGATGCCCTGGAGGTCGGAGCCCGCACCGGGCTCGGACATCGCCACGGCGCCCACGTACTCGCCGCTCGCGAGCTTGGGCAGCCACCGCTGCTTCTGCTCCTCCGTGCCGTAGGCGAGGACGTAGTGCGCGACGATGCCGCTGTGCACGCTGTTGCCCCACGAACTGTCGCCCGCCCGTGCCTGCTCCTCGATCACCACGGCCTCGTGGGCGAACGTGCCGCCGCCCCCGCCGTACTCCTCGGGGATCGACAGGCACAGCAGCCCGACCTCGCCCGCCTTCGTCCACAGCTCGCGGTCGACCTGCTTCCGCGCCGCCCAGCGCTCCTGGTTCGGTGCGACCTCCTTGGCCATGAACGTGCGGGCCAGCTCGCGGAGCTGGTCCAGGTCTTCGGTCATCCATGCGGAACGGCGCTTCGACATACCCGTCAGCCAAGCACCGCTCCGCCCGGTCTGCCATGACCATCGCGCTTCCGATCGGGTGCCGATCGTGAGCTAATTTGTCGGTTGCTCGACGTCCGATCCTGGTCGGACCGGCCTTCTGGACCGCTCAAGTGAGCGAAAGAGTCACCTGTCCCGGTCATGGGCAAGTTCTCGCCGCGCGCCTACCGTCGAGTACATGAGCGAAGCCTTGATCTTCGATGCCGTGCGGACGCCGCGCGGCAAGGGAAAGCGCGGGTCGCTGCACAGCGTCAAGCCGGTCACGCTGGCCGCCGGGGTGCTGAAGGCGCTGTCCGAGCGGAACTCGCTGGACACCTCGCAGGTCGACGACGTGGTGTTCGGCGTGGTGTCGCCGGTCGGCGAACAGGGCTCGGACATCGCGCGGACGGCCGTGATGGCGGCGGGCTGGGCGCAGCGGACGGCGGGCGTGCAGCTCAACCGGTTCTGCGCGTCGGGCCTGGAGTCGGTGAACATGGCGGCGGCGAAGGTCGCCTCCGGGTTCGAGGACCTGGTGGTCGCCGGCGGCGTGGAGTCGATGTCGCGGGTGGCGATGGGCTCGGACGGCGGCGCGTGGGCGTCGGACCCCGAGACCAACATGGCGACGAACTTCGTGCCGCAGGGCGTGAGCGCGGACCTCATCGCGACCCTGGAGGGCTTCGACCGGGAGGCCGTCGACACGTGGGCCGTGCGGTCGCACCGGCTCGCGACGCTGGCCCAGGAGAAGGGCTACTTCGACCGGTCGATCGTGCCGGTCGTCGACCAGAACGGCACGCTGCTGCTCGCGGCCGACGAGGGGATCCGGCCGGAGACGACGCTGGAGCGCCTCGCCGGCCTCAAGCCGAGCTTCCAGTTCCACGGGGACCTCGGGTACGACTCGGTGGCCATCGACCGGTACCCGTCGGTCGAGCGGATCAACCACGTCCACCACCCCGGCAACTCGTCGCAGATCGTCGACGGCGCCGCGGCGATGCTGATCGGCAACGAGCGGGCCGGTCGGGACCTCGGGTTGACGCCTCGGGCGCGGATCATCGCGACCGCCGTGATCGGCACCGAGCCGACAATCATGCTGACCGGGCCCGCTCCGGCCGCGCGCAAGGCGTTGGACCGGGCCGGGTTGACGGTCGAGGACATCGACCTGTTCGAGATCAACGAGGCGTTCTCGTCGGTGGTGCTGAAGTTCCAGCGCGACCTGGACCTGCCCGAGGAGAAGATCAACGTCAACGGCGGGGCGATCGCCATGGGGCACCCGCTGGGGGCCACCGGCTGCATGATCCTGTCGACGCTGCTGGACGAGTTGGAGCGCCAGGGTCTGCGGCGCGGGCTCGCCACGCTGTGCGTCGGTGGCGGCATGGGTATCGCGACGATCATCGAGAGGGTCTGACAATGCCCGTGCACTACGAGAAGGACGCCGAGGGCGTCGTCACGCTGACGATGGACATGTCCGGGTCGGCGAACGTGATGAACGCCGAGTACCAGGAGGCGATGGGGGTCGCGGTCGACCGGTTGGAGGCCGAGCGCGACGAGATCGCCGGGGTGGTGCTCACGTCGGCGAAGAAGACGTTCTTCGCGGGCGGCGACCTGAACCTGCTGATCCAGGTGACGCCGGAGAACTCCTCCGCCGCGTTGGACGGGGTGTCGCTGGTCAAGTCGCAGTTGCGCAGGCTGGAGCTGCTCGGGAAGCCGGTCGTGGCGGCGATCAACGGGGCGGCGCTGGGGGGTGGGCTGGAGATCGCGTTGGCGTGCCACCACCGGGTGGTGCTGGACGACGACACGATCAAGCTCGGTCTGCCCGAGGCGACGCTGGGGTTGTTGCCGGGTGGTGGTGGCGTCACGCGGATGGTGCGGTTGCTGGGGTTGCAGGCCGCGTTGCCGTTGTTGATGGAGGGCAAGCAGTTGCGGCCCTCCCGTGCGTTGCAGGCCGGGTTCGTGGACGAGCTGGCGGGTGATCGCGACGAGATGATCGCGAAGGCTCGGGCTTGGATCGCTGGGAATCCGGCGCCGCAGCAGCCGTGGGACAAGCCAGGGTTCGCGATCAAGGACATGCGCGTCGGGGATCCGAACGTGTACGGGTTGCTGGCCGCCGCTCCGGCCGTGTTGCGGAAGAAGACGCACGGGGCGTTCCCGGCGCCCGAGAAGATCCTGGCGGCGGCTGTCGAAGGGGCGCTGGTCGACTTCGAGACGGCGTTGCAGATCGAGGGGCGGTACTTCCTGGAGCTGGCCTCCGGCCAGGTCGCGAAGAACATGATCACGGCGTTCTGGTTCCAGCTCAACGAGATCAACGCCGGGGGGTCGCGTCCGTCCGGTGTGGAGCGTCGGAAGACCGCCAAGGTCGGCGTGCTCGGTGCGGGGATGATGGGGGCCGGGATCGCCGAGGTCAGTGCCAAGGCGGGGATCGAGGTCGTGCTCAAGGACGTGACCCTGGAGGCCGCTTCCAAGGGGGCGGCCGGGATCGCGGGGATCACGCCGACCGATTCGGACGCCGATCTGGCCGGGTGCGACCTGATCATCGAGGCGGTGTTCGAGAACCGGGAGTTGAAGGGGAAGGTGCTGCCCGCAGCCGAGGCCTCGGCGCTGCCGGACGCGGTGATCGCGTCGAACACGTCGACGTTGCCGATCACGGGGTTGGCCACGGCGGTTTCGGACCCGGAGAAGTTCATCGGGCTGCACTTCTTCTCGCCCGTGCAGAAGATGCGGCTGGTGGAGATCATCCGGGGGGAGAAGACGTCGGACGAGACGTTGGCCCGTGCGTTCGACTACGTGTTGCAGATCGGGAAGACGCCGATCGTCGTCAACGACAGCAGGGGGTTCTACACGTCGCGGACGTTCGGGACGTACATCACCGAGGCTGTGACGATGGTGGCCGAAGGGGTTCGGCCCGCGTTGATCGAGAACGTTGCCCGGAAGGCCGGGATGGCTGTTGGGCCGTTGGCGGTTTCCGACGAGGTGACGTTGACGTTGCAGCTGAAGATCCGGGATCAGACGTTGGCCGATGATCCGTCTTCGGCCGCGTTGGGGGTGCACCCGGCGTTCAAGGTGATCGAGGAGCTGGTGTCGCTTGGGCGTCCCGGGAAGTCCGGTGGTGCTGGGTTCTACGAGTACCCCGAGGGTGGGAAGAAGTTCCTGTGGCCGGAGTTGTCGACGCGGTACGCGCGTGATGATGCCGGGGTGGCTGAGCAGGACGTAGCTGATCGGTTGCTGTTCGTGCAGTCGTTGGAGACGGTGCGGTGCTTGGACGAGGGGGTGTTGACGAGTGCTCGTGACGCGAACATCGGGAGCATCTTCGGGTTCGGGTTCGCGCCTTGGTCCGGGGGGACGTTGCAGTTCGTGAACTCGTACGGGGTGGCGGCGTTCGTGGAGCGGGCTGATTATCTGGCGGATACGTATGGGGAGAGGTTTCGGCCGCCTGCGTCGTTGCGGGAGAGGGCGGGGAGGGGTGAGTTGTTCTAGGGGTTGGTGGTTCTAGGGCTCACCCCGATGGCGCGATTGTCTCGATGACCCTTTCGGCTTGTCAAGGCGGGAAAGATGCCTTGACAAGCCGAAAGGGCCATGACGTGCGCAAAGCATCGGGGTGTGGCCGGGGGAAGGGGTGGAAGGGCTAGTGGGCCGCAGGTTGGTCACGGGGCTTGGTTGAGGCCGGGGGCCGTTGGCTGCCGGTGGGGCCTGGGCTTGGTTGAGGCCGGGGGCCGTTGGCTGCCGGTGGGGCCTGGGCTTGGTTGAGGCCGGGGGCCGTTGACTGCCGATGAGGCCGGAGTTGGGTTTGGGCCGGGGGCCGCTGTCTACCGGCAAGGCCGGGGGCAGTGTTGTGTTTGGTGGGTTATTGGCCGGCTGCTCTGTAGGTGCCCGGGCTGCTGCCGGTCCAGCGTTTGAAGGCTCGGTGGAAGGCGCTGGCTTCTGAGAAGCCTAGGCGTAGAGCCAGTTCCTCTACGGATTCGCCGCCGCGCACCAGGCTGGCTACTGCTTGGTCTCGTAGTAGTTGTTCTCGTACCTCGCGGAAGGAGGTGCCTTCTGCTGCGAGCTTTCGTCGTAGGGTTGGTGCGCTTACGCCCAGCCTGGCGGCTACTTCCGGTAGGCCGCCGGTGATGCCGTTGCCCAGGATGCGGCGGACCAGGCCGGCCGTGTTCGCGCCGTAGTCCCTGCGGGACAACAACTCTGCCGGGGAGCCGCGTAGGTAGCGGTGTAGTGCGCCCTCGTCCTGCACGACCGGCATTCTCAGGAATCTGGTGTCGAAGGCGAGTGCGGTCGCCTGTGCCTCGAAACCCAAGGGGCAGCCGAAGATGAGGTGGTACTCGCCGCCGTGCGGGGGTTCGGGGTAGCTGAAGTCGACGCGGCGCAAGGGGATTCTGCGGCCGATCAACCAGCTGGAGAAGCGGTGCCAGAGGACCAGCAGTGACTCGGCCAGGAAGTGGTCCGGGTCGTCCGCGTCCGAGAGGTCCAGTTCCAGGCGGTAGGTGTCGGTTCCGTTCTCCACCAAGGCCATGGCCGGGCGGGAGTCGAGCAGGTCGTAGAAGTCCAGGCCCCGCCTCAGGGCGGCGCCGAGGTCTGGGCAGTGGACCGCTAGCAGGCACATCGTCTGGAAGGTGCCGCGCTTGCTGGGCTTGGGGCCGAAGCCCATCAGCTCGTCGTCCAACTGGTCCCACAGGGCCTGGATCAGGTGGGTGTACTGCTCCGCCGTGACGCGCGCGCGGTCGTCCTCCAGCAGGGACTCGCTGATCCCTGCCGCGGCCAGTACTGGGGTCACGTCGTGGCCACGGCGTCGTGCGCCGCGCAGGGCGGCTCGGACGTAGTGGATCGCGATGGTCCTGGTGAGCATCAACGACAGTGTCCCACCGGATATCCGGGTACGGCGGCGCGGGGAGAGACCGCGCCGCCGCCCACGGCTGGCTCACCCCAGTGAGCCGACTCCTCGCCAGCGGGGCTTTCGCTCACCCACCAGCAAGGGACGCTGTGTCCCACACCACGTTAGGAGGTCTAGACCAGATACGTCAATACGGCAAATCGGCCCTATTTGGCCTGGACCACTGGTTTTGTTTCGCGCAGGTGTCAGGCCTGTTCCAAGGGGGCTACCGCGAAGCCCGCGGAGAACCTCTGGCACCAGATGACGACGCTCCGCACGCCGGTCAGGTCCGCGTCGGCGGGGATGGCGTAGACCTGGTTCCCCTGGTTGGCCTTGAGCTTGCCGAGGCTGGTGAAGCCGGTGCCGAACGCCTTCTCGGCGGCGTCGGAAGGCTTGTCGGAGAGGTAGACGTAGAGGTCGGGGCCGTCGCTGGTGTCGAGCGCCTCGAACTGGACGGCGTGGGTGCCGTCGACCAGGCGGACCAGCGTCGCGGACCCGGTGGTGGCGTGCTCCAGCGAGCGGAAAGGTCCCGAAGCCAGGGCGACGGGTCCGGGAGGGGGTGCGGGGACCGTCGTGGTGGCGGGCGGCGGCGTGGAGGCTGGGGTGCCGGTGGGTGCGGGTGCGCTGGTGGAGGTGGGCACCAGGAGTGCCTCGTTGGCGGTCCTCGTGGTCACGAGGCGCCAGGGTTGGAACAGGGCCAGGCCCACTCCCACGCCTACGACCAGGACCACCGCGATCGCGCTCACCACTGCCCGCCGGGACATGTCGTCCACCTGAACCCTTCGTGTCGGTCCGTCCACCTTCGACAAATGTGCCTCCTCCGGCACTCCTCACGGGTCGGTTCCGGCCTTACGAAGTTCTGACATCCGGTCACCTGATCGGGTTAGGGTCCCCCGGTGGTTTCGCGAACAAGCACGGAGACGACCGTCGGGCAGGTGGTGGTCGGGGCCCTCATGCTCGGCTGCGCCGCCGCGGGACCGTTCCCCAGTCCCGTCCCGCTGCTGTTCGTGATCGCCGCGGTCGGCACGGCCAACGCGGCGTTCGACCTCATGCGCACGTTCGGCTCGGCGCTGCTGGGCGGGGTGGCCGTGTCCAGCATCGGGTTGGCCGCGGTGCCGTTCGCGACGTGTTCGAACGAGCGGTTCACCGACGTCTTCAGCTGCACCGGAGACGCGCCGACGTGGCACATGACCGGCGCGGTGCTGGTGGCGGGCCTGTCCGGGGCGAGCCTGGTGCTGGCGCGGATCGCGGGCAGCACGAGCATCGACCGGAGGTTGGCGCGGATCCAGCAGGACCTGGACGCGATGCGCGGCAAGCGGTGACCACCCGTGAGCAGGTGGCGGAGCGGGTTCGGCACTACCGGCACCACCGCGAACCCGGCGGGATCGGGGCCGCCGCGGGCGGGCGGTGTGCGGCTGCTGCCGGCGTTCGACAAGTACGTCGTCGCCCCGAGGTACGCCGGCGGGTTCCTCGACGGCATTTCACCCGACCGTGTGCATAGGCCTCAAGGTTGGTCGTCGCCGGTCCCGCTGGTGAACGGAAAGTTCGCCGGTGTGCGGCGGTTCGAGCGCAAAGGCGAGCGCACGGCGGTGGCCGTCGAGCCATTCTTCCCGGTCAGCGCGCCGACGCGGAAAACGGTCCGAGCCGAGATCGATCGGTTCGCCGAGTTCCGGGGATCTTCGACCACCGTGGAATGGCTCGATTAAGTTCAGCCAACGCATTTATCCCAGGTCGAACCACCTGTACTGTCTCGAACGAATCCCTCACCACGTGATGTTCTTGTGATCCCTGCGAAGGAGCTTGCTGTGCGAGTGCTCTGGGCCGCGTGCGGCTCGGCCGTCGCGGCATCGGCGTTGGCGGGTGTGCTGCTGGGTGTGCTCCTC
>Ga0247786_1000016_pt1 | contig 19364 bp, 21 predicted proteins | sample UWRJS066202C4_FD_179917 | JGI IMG/M metagenome (GOLD analysis project Ga0247786, IMG submission 179917) | Soil microbial communities from Arlington Agricultural Research Station in Wisconsin, United States - UWRJ-S066-202C-4 | ecosystem: Environmental > Terrestrial > Soil > Agricultural land... | reverse complement strand
GAACGGGTCGCTCTGGGCACACTCGTCGAGCGCTTGCTCGGCTACAGGCTGGAGAAGGGGCACGGCGCGGCCGACTGGTCGCGCCGCCCCCTTCCAGCCGACTGGCTGAACTACGCGGCGCTCGACGTCGAGCTCCTGGTCGAGCTGCGTGATGTGCTCGAACAGGAGCTCAAAAGACAGGGCAAGCTCGAATGGGCGCACGAGGAGTTCGAGGCGGCGCGCAACGCACCGCTGAGTCGTCCTCGTGCCGAGCCGTGGCGCCGCACCTCCGGCATCCACCGCATCCGCAACCCCCGGCAGTTGGCCGCGGTGCGCGCGTTGTGGGAGACCAGGGATTCGGTCGCCAGGGAGCGGGACATCGCGCCCGGTCGAGTGCTGCCCGACGCCGCGCTCGTCGACGCCGCCGTCCGCAATCCCGTGGACGAAGCGGCGCTTCTTGCTCTCCCCGTGTTCCGCGGGCGGGCGCAACGGCGCATGGTGGGCACGTGGCTGGGCGCCTTGCAGCGCGCCGCCGCGCTGCCGCGCACCGAGCTGCCGGAGCCATCACCCCACCACGACGGTCCTCCGCCCGCCAACCGCTGGTCCGACAAGGATCCCGCGGCGGCGTTGCGGCTGGCCGCCGTCCGGGCGGCGCTGACGGCCATCGCCGAGGCGAACACCCTGCCCGTGGAGAACCTCCTGCTGCCGGACCTGGTGCGCCGCACCTGCTGGCAGCCCCCGGAGGACATCACCCCGGCCGGGGTGGAGAGGGTGCTGCTGGACGGCGGCGCCCGGCGTTGGCAGGTCGACCTGACCGCCGACGCCCTCGCGGAGGCACTTCAGCCGCCGCCACCCCCTACTGAGTGACCCCACTACCCCTATCCCTGGCCTGAGTGGACCAACGCGCAGGTCAGGGGTAGTGGAAGCGGTGCGGTGCGGCTTCACTTGGCCCTCGTCGGCCAACTCGGCACTGCGAGGTCGGAATGTTCCGCAAGATCGTCCGGTGGCACCCGCCGCTGATGCCCGTCCTGGTCTCGCTCGCCGCCGCGGGTGTCGTGCCCGCCACCGGTCTCGCCGCGCACGTCGAGCCCGCCGCGTCCGCGCTCCTCACCAGGGCGCACCACCTCGTGGTCCGACCCGAGCACCCTCCCGTCACGGCCAGAGCCCGTGCGCGCGGCACCCGTTCCTTCCGTGCGGCCTGACGCCCCGGCCTCACTCCTCGCCGAGGAGCCGGGCCGAAGCGTCCCTCTGGGCGAGCCTGCGCAGCGCCACGAGCGCCGCGTCCCCCAGCACCGTGGCGACGACCATGCTCTCCAGGACGTCGTCCACCTGCGAGTGCAGCAGCACGTAGTCGAGGTCCTGCCGCGCGATGCCGACGGTCGCCTCGGCGTAGGCGTCGAGCTGGTCGGCGAAGCGGTGGTGGCCGAGCCTGCGGGCCGTCGTCACCACGCCCGCCAGCGACCGCGCGGCCGGGTCGTTCGCCATGTGGTCCCACCCCCGCCGGGCGAGGAAGTCGTGCACCTGGTCCTGGGCCGCCCGGTCGGCGTCGGGCGGGTCGTCGGAGCCCATGCTGCGCTGCACGACCCCGAGCACCTGGTGGGTGACGAGGTCGGAGGTCTCCAGCACGCCGACGACCTCGCCGACCGCGGCGATCGACAGTCCCCCGACGTCCACCAGCGCTCGCACCAGCTTCAACCTCCGCAGGTGCTCGTCGCCGTAGTGGGCCTGGTTGCGCCCGGTCCGCTCGCCGGAGGGCAGCAACCCCTCGCGCAGGTAGTACTTGATCGTCGGCACCGGGACGCCGCTGCTCCTGCTCAACTCCGAGATCCGCACGGACACCCCTCTCCGGTAGCCGGCCCAACATGGATAGTCTACCTTGCTGATAGTAGAAAGTGTCACTATCCAGAATGGGAGCCGCCGATGCTGCGCAAGGCGTTGGACTGGCACAAGCCGCTGATGCTCTTCACCCTCGTCATGATCGCCCTGGTGCCGATCACCGGTCTCGCGATGCTCGTGGACGACCGCACCCTCGACGGCGCGCCGATCTGGTTCAAGCCGTTCAAGTTCGCCGTCTCGTTCGCCCTCTACGGCGTCACGCTGTCGTGGGCGCTCAGCCTCCCCACCAAGGCCCGCAAGGTCGGTGGACCGCTCGGCACGATCATCGCGATCACCAGCACCATCGAGATGGTGATCATCGTCGGGCAGGCCGCCCGCGGGCAGCACAGCCACTTCAACGTCAGCACGGCGTTCGACCGCGCCCTGTTCATCGCGATGGGCCTGAGCGTCATGTTCCTGTGGACGTCGACCGCGGTGATCGCGGCGCTGGTCGCGTTCAGCAGGTTCGTCGACAAGGTCGCGGGCACCGCGCTGCGGTACGGCCTGCTGATCTCGGTCGCGGGCCTGTCCGTCGGCTTCCTGATGCTCGTGCCCACGCCGGACCAGATCGAGGACGTCTCCAAGGGCGTCAACGGCGTCATCGGCGGCCACAGCGTCGGCGTGCGGGACGGCGGTCCGTCGATGGCCGCGACGGGCTGGAACACGACCGGCGGCGACCTGCGCGTGCCGCACTTCTTCGGGATGCACGCCCTCCAGGCGCTCCCGCTGTTCGCCGCCGGACTCGGCTTCGTCCGCTCCCCCCGGCTCGCCGACGAGCGCACCCGCTCGCAGCTCGTCCGACTCGCGGCCGGGCTGTACGCGGGGCTGTTCGTCCTCACCCTCTGGCAGTCCCTGCGCGGTCAGGCCGTCACGAGCCCCGACGCGCCCACCCTCATCGCGCTCGCCGCACTGCTGGCCGTCGTCGGCCTCGGCGTCGTGCGGGCGCTCAAGCCCACTCCCTCGGCGGTGCCGGCATGACCGAACTCCTCTTCTCGATCACGTTCCTGCTCGCGGTGCCGTTCTGGGCGCTGATGATCCTCGCGCCGAAGTGGGGCACCACGGAGAAGGTCATCGCCTCGCCGCTGATCGTCGTGCCGCCCGCCCTCGTCTACCTGGTGCTGGCGGTCGCGAACTTCCCGGACCTGTGGGCGGCCGTGTCGGCGCCCGAACTCGGTCCGCTGGCGGAGTTCCTCGGCACCCCCGCAGGCACCGCGCTCGGCTGGGCGCACTTCATCGCGTGGGACCTGTTCGTCGGCCGCTGGATGTACCGGCAGAGCCGTGAGCTGGGGATCCACCCGCTCGTGATGGCGCCGGTCCTGCTCGTCACGATCCTCGCGTCACCCATCGGACTGCTGCTGTTCCTCCCCGTTCGCGCACTGCGGGCGCGCCGGGAGAAGAGCCCCCATACGGTGTCACAGTCGGTGTGACGCGATCGACAGTGCCACCACGGTGGTTACTGACCAGTAGCGAGGTCTAAAGTCAGTGTTACCCGCCAGTAGCGGCGCGCGTTCCGCCGCCGCGACCAGCGGACGAACTTTCCAGTCAGCTCAACGTGGAGGAGACGCCGTGGCCGCACCAGCAGCGCCGGCACCGAGCGGACGCGACGTGGCTCGTGGCGTTCGGAACGTGGTCTTCGTCGAGGGCGTCCGCACGCCGTTCGGCAAGGCCGGACCCAAGGGGATCTTCGCGGAGACCCGCGCCGACGACTTGGTGGTCAAGGTGATCCGCGAACTGCTGCGGCGGCACCCCGAGCTGCCGCCCGAGCGCGTCGACGAGGTGGCCATCGCCGCCACGACGCAGATCGGCGACCAGGGCCTGACCCTGGGCCGCACCGCGGCGCTGCTGGCGGGGCTGCCCAAGTCCGTGCCCGGCTACTCCGTGGACCGCATGTGCGCGGGCGCCATGACGGCCGTGACGACCGCCGCGAGCGGCATCGCGTTCGGCGCCTACGACGTGGTCATCGCGGGCGGCGTCGAGCACATGGGCCGCCACCCGATGGGCGAGGGCGTCGACCCGAACCCGCGCTTCATCGCCGACCGGATCGTGGACACCTCCGCGCTGGTCATGGGCCAGACCGCGGAGAACCTGCACGACCGGTTCCCGGACATCACCAAGGACCGCGCCGACGCGTACGCCGTGGCCTCGCAGGCCAAGTACGCCGACGCGGTCGAGGCGGGCAAGATCGGCCCCGAGCTGGTCCCGGTGGCCACCCGCTCCGCCGAGAAGGGCTGGGGCCTCGCCACGGCCGACGAGCCGCCGCGTCCGGGCACCACGCTGGACGACCTGGCCAAGCTCAAGACCCCGTTCCGCCCGCACGGCCGGATCACCGCGGGCAACGCGGCCGGTCTGAACGACGGCGCGACCGGCTGCATCCTGGCCGAGGAGGAGACCGCTCGCGAGCTGGGCCTCCCCGTCGGCATGCGGATGGTCGGCTACTCGTTCCTGGGCGTCGAGCCCGAGGTCATGGGCATCGGCCCGGTGCCCGCGACGGAGAAGGCCCTCAAGCGCGCGGGCCTGACCATCGACGACATCGGCCTGTTCGAGATCAACGAGGCGTTCGCCGTGCAGGTGCTGGCGTTCCTCGACCACTTCGGCATCAAGGACGACGACCCGAGGGTCAACCAGTGGGGCGGCGCCATCGCCGTCGGACACCCGCTGGCCTCGTCGGGCGTGCGGCTGATGACGCAGCTGTCCCGGCAGTTCGCCGAGCGCCCCGACGTGCGCTACGGCCTCACCTCGATGTGCATCGGCATCGGCATGGGTGGCACCGTGATCTGGGAGAACCCCCTCTGGACGGGAGAGACGAAGTGAGCACGCTTTCCCTTGCCGAAGCCGCGGAGCGGTACCCCGACGAGGTCGTGACGAGTGCCGTCACCCGCCTCGTCACCGTGCCCGGCGTGGAGGGCCGGGTCGCGGTCGTCACCATCGACAACGGCCTGGACCACACCCGCCCGTCGACCTTCGGCGTGCGCGGGCTCCTGAGCCTCGGCGCCGCGTTCGACGAGGCCGCGGCGGCCAACCCGGCCGCGATCGTGGTCACCGGCAAGCCGCTGATCTTCGCCGTGGGCGCCGACCTGGGCGCCGTGAGCGGCGACCAGCGCGCGGAAGCCGACCTGATCGGCGAGATCGGCCACGCGGTGTTCCGCAAGTTCACCGACTCGACGGTCCCGACCTTCGCGTTCGTCAACGGCGCGGCCATGGGCGGCGGCCTGGAACTGGCGCTGTCCTGCCACTACCGGACGCTCGCGTCCAACGCGGCGGCCGTGGCGCTGCCCGAGCTGTTCCTCGGCATGTTCCCCGGCTGGGGCGGCACGCAGCTGCTGCCGAACCTGATCGGCGCGAACGACGCGGTCACCGTGATCTTCGAGAACGCGTTGAACCAGAACAAGATGCTCAAGCCGGCGCAGGCCGAGGCGATGGGAATCGTCGACGTCGTGTTCGACTCCGCCGACTACCTGGAGCAGTCGTTCGCCTGGCTGTCGAAGGTGCTCGCGGGCGAGATCACCCCGCCGCGCAAGGAGATCGACCGCGGCGAGGGCTGGGACGCCGCCGTGGCGCGCGCGAAGGCGATCGTGGACGGCAAGACCAAGGGCGCCTCGCCCGGCGCGCTGATGGCGCTGGAACTGCTGGAGCTGGCGCGCGAGAACGACCTGGACCGCGGCTACGCCCGTGAGACCTCGGCGATGACCGAGGTGCTGATGACCGACACGCTGCGGTCCAGCCTGTACTCGTTCGGCCTGGTGCAGAAGCGGGCCAAGAAGCCCGCGGGCGCGCCGGACAAGGCCCTCGCCCGCAAGGTCACCAAGGTCGGCGTCGTCGGCGCCGGTCTGATGGCCTCGCAGATGGCGCTGCTGTTCGCCCGCCGCCTGCACGTGCCGGTCGTGCTGACCGACGTCGACCAGGCCCGCCTGGACAAGGGCGTCGGCTACGTCCACACCGAGGTCGACAAGCTCCTCGGCAAGAAGCGCGTGTCCCCGGACGAGGCGAACCGCCTCAAGGCGCTCGTCACCGGTTCGCTGGACAAGGCGGCGTTCGCCGACGCCGACTTCGTCATCGAGGCCGTGTTCGAGGACCTCGCGGTGAAGCAGCAGGTGTTCGCCGAGGTCGAGGAGCACGTGTCGCCGGAGGCGATCCTCGCGACCAACACCTCGTCGCTGTCCATCACGGACATGGCGTCGAAGCTGGCGCACCCGGAGCGGGTCGTGGGCTTCCACTTCTTCAACCCGGTCGCGGTCATGCCGCTCGTGGAGGTCGTGCGCGCCGAGCACACCGACGACGTCGCGCTCGCCACCGCGTTCTCGGTCGGCAAGCTGCTCAAGAAGTCCTGCGTGCTCGTGAAGGACGCGCCGTCGTTCGTCGTGAACCGCCTCCTCACCCGCTTCATGGGCGAGGTCGTGAACTCCATCGACGAGGGCACGCCGTTCGAGGTCGCGGACAAGGCCACCGAGTCGCTCGGCCTGCCGATGTCGCCGCTGATCCTGTTGCAGCTCGTGGGATCCGCCGTAGCGGTGCACGTGTCCGAGACGATGCACGACGCGTTCCCGGACCGCTTCAGCGTCAGCCCGAACATGAAGAGGTTCGTCGCCGCGGGCAAGACCGCGGTGTGGCAGTGGGACGCCCAGGGCAACCAGACCGTCGACCCCGAGGTCACCGCGCTCTGGGAGTTCGGCGACCACCCGCAGACCGCCGACCAGGTCAAGGCGCGCGCGTTGGAGGGCATGGCCGAGGAGATCCGGCTCATGCTCGACGAGGGCGTCGTCGCCGAGGCGAAGGACATCGACCTCTGCATGATCCTCGGCGCGGGCTGGCCGTTCTGGCTGGGCGGCATCACGCCGTACCTCGACCGCGAGGGCATCTCGGAGAAGGTCACCGGCAAGCGCTTCCTGGAGCCCGGCGTGGCCTCCCTGCCCGCGTAGAGCTTCCCCGACGGGCCACGGCGCCCGGTTCCCGTTCACACGGGGGCCGGGCGCCGTTCTCGTCGGGCCGCACCCGTTCCGGCCGTTCACCCCTGCCGCGGTCCCCGGTTCGGCTATGAAGTGGTCGTGACGAGTCTGCCCCTGGTGGTTCACCAGCGGATGACCTTCAACCGCGAGGAGCCGGCCGACCGGGTGCGCCGAACGCCGGTGGAGAGGCAGGACCTCGGCGGCGGCAGCGAGTCGATGTCCTGTCCCGAGGGCGTGGCGATCGAGAAGAACACCGCTTTCGGCTGTTCGGTGGTGCACGAAGGGCACCTCAAGACCGTGCGGGTCGTGGTCGTGGACGCCGGGTCGGGTGCGATCGAGGTCGGAGCGCTGTCGAAGTAGCCCCTTCCCGTCGTCAGGCGGGGCTGTCGGTGTCCGCCGCTGGGACGAGGCCACCTCCGTCGCGGCGGAGAGGTACGACGACCAAGCAGCCACCGTCCACGAGGAACGCACCGGGTCGTGGGACATGCCCCTCCCCGACCTCGCCGGCTCGCGCGGCCCGAGGGGCGAGCGCGTGCCGATCGAGGACGAAGCCGTTGCGCGGGAGCACTTCCCGCGCCTGGCCGGGTTGCGCTACCCGCGCTAGTGGATCGACAACGCCTCGACGCAGCCGCCCGCCCGCACCAGGTACACGTCGATCCGCATGGCGCGCAACGCGTCCTCGGTGTCGGCGAGCAGTTCCCGGTAGCAGACGAAGTCCGGCAGTCCGATGCCGACGATGTCGTCGGGACAGTCCTGGCGCAACCGCAGCACCTTCAGCAGCGCGTCGGCGTACCAGCTCTCCGCCTGCTCCATCGGGTGCGGCGGCTTCGAGTCCGATGTGGACCTCTTCGTCGGGAAGCCGCGGGATTCCACGTGCAGGAGCCTGCCGCCGCGCTGCGCCATGATGCGGTCGCCGCGCAGGAACGCCCAGCCGTCCATCTCGAAGTAGCGGACCAGCTCCGCGAGGACGTTGCCCTCCCAGTGCCACTCGTGCGCGGCGCTGCGCTTGATGTCCGCGCGCGGCAGCTCGGTCACGAGGCTGTTCATCACCGGTCGGCCGAAGTCGTCGCGGTGCAGGATGCCCGCGTCGGCGAGCGTGCGGCAGCGCGAGTTGACCTGGTCGTGGACGACCCGCAACTGCGACGCGATCTGCGCGTCGGTGAGCCCGTTGGGGAAGTGGCCCAGCAACGCCACGATCCGATCCGCCAACGTGAAGCCGTCTGTCATGAAACCATTATCGACGGCGAATGATTCGTCGTTACCTCGACTTCATCCGGTCAATGGACGCCAACCGAGCGTGACGGCGCACGTCCGGAGGAGCTTCGCGGACCGTTCCGGACCGGCGGGTGACGGCGATTGGTACGGCCGAGTCACAGGGGCACGCAGCCGGGTGAGGCGTGCCGGAACCGGTCGGCGTTGTCCGATTCTCGACACATGGACACACACCGCCGCAGAGTTCGCCGACGACGATCCCGGAAACCCGACCCGGTGCGCCTGGACGAGTTCGCCGAGTTCCTCGACGCGGACACCGACTGGCGCGACGAGGTGCGCGTGAGGCTGGTCGCCCGCATCGACCCGCGACTGGTCGAACGCACCTCGTGCCACCGGGTCGCCGAACTGGCGGAGGAACTGGACACGCAGGTCACCGTGGAGCCGCGGCCGGACGTCACGTTCGACATCGCGAAGGCCGTGCACTGCCGGGTGCCGTTCAAGGGGGTGGTGCGGCTGCGGCACACGGCCCGCAACCTGCGGGTGCTCGGCGTCTACCTGTGCGCCGTGGCGGGGCGCGACCTGGGCACATGCCCGTGCGCCGTCGCGCTCGCCGCCGATCCGAACGACGCGGCCGTGCGGCACGTCATCGGCAGCGCGATGGACCGCGCCGGGTTGTGAGCGCCCCGCGCCGGTGAGGTTCAGACCGCGACGACCTCGACCGCGCGTTCGAGCCCGATGAAGTCCTTGAAGTTCTGGGTCAACACCGGCATGCCGTTCGCGGCGGCCGTGGCGGCGATCTGGAGGTCCATCCGCCTCGGTCGAGCGCTCCGGCCGCTGCGGCGCACCAGCGCGGCCAACGTGCCGTAGATCTTCGCCGCGGCCGTGTCGAACGGCAGCACCTCGAACATGTCCAGGGCCGCGTAGTAGCGCTCGGTGCGGGCGAAGCGCTCCACCGGGTCGTCGACGTCCAGGCCGTACGCAAGTTCGGCGACCGTGACGGCGCTGATCGCGGGTTCGGCGTCCACGTACTCGCCGAAGTCGATCTCCTCCAGCCTGATGACCACGCAGGTGTCGAGCAGGATCCGGTCGGTCACCGGCGCCACGCGTCTTCCAGGGGGTCGTCAGCGCCGAACACGCGGTCGTCGGCCAGCCGTTCGGCGTCCCAGCGCGCCACGTCCACGGGCGGCAGCTTCCGGAACTCGGCCTGGAGTTCGCCGAGGGTCCGCCGGGCCCTGTCCGCCTCGGCGGTGTGCGGCACGAGGTCCGCGACCGGTCGACCGTTGCGAGTCACCACGAACATCTCCCCAGCTTCGACCCGCCGCATGATCTCGGCGTTGTCGTTGCGCAGCTCACGCTGCCCTATGGCCGTCTTCACGACACCAGCGTAGCGCTTTGGGGAGGATTGCGCTACAGAGGTGCTACAGCCAGCAGCGGCGCGTCCCACGTCTTCGCGACCCGCTCCGCCGTCTCCACGGTCGACCGGCTCACGGCCACCACCAGGTCCACCACGGGCCAGTCCGCCACCCCGCCCGCGCACGACGCCACGGTCAGGTCCAGCACGTGCCCGCCGTGCGCCCGCACGATCGCCGTGACCGCGTCCCGGGCCTCCCGGCTCGCCCGGTCGAACCCGCGCAGCACCGCCACGGCACCGTTCGCCGCCAGCAGGTCCGGCTTCACGGCCAGCAGCGCCTCGATCGAGTCGACCAGCGCGGCGCGGTCGTCGTCGAGGGTGGAGCGGTGGCTCAGGGTGCTGGTCATCGTGGATCTCGCTTTCGCCGCACGGGGTTGCTCCTTCCGTAGTACCCCCATCCACTCCGCCTGCCACTGTTGTTTCGATCACTGCCGAACCGGGAATCAACGCGACCGTGGGCGAAATCAGGATCGGCACCTCCGGCTGGACCTACCCCGAGTGGCGCGGCTCCTTCTACCCCAAGGGTTTGCCGCGGGAGCGGGAACTGGAACACCTCGCGGCGCGGGTCAACTCGCTGGAGCTCAACAGCACCTTCTACGGTCTCCGCCGGCCGAGCCACTACCGCTCGTGGGCCGCGCGCACCCCGGACGACTTCGTGCTGTCCGTCAAGGCCCCCAAGCTCATCACCCACGAGAAGCGGCTGCGCGACGTCGACGACGACCTCGCGGAGTTCTTCGCCTCTGGCCTCCACGAGCTGGGCACCAAGCTGGGTCCCGTCCTCTGGCAGCTACCGCCGTTCCTGCCCTTCACGGCGGCCCGCGTCACCGCGTTCCTCGACCTCCTGCCCGACGACCTGCGCCACGCCGTCGAGGTCCGCCACCCGACCTTCGACTCCCCCGAATTCCTGGACCTCCTGCGCGACCGCGGCATGGCGGCCGTCGTGGCCGACTCGGCAGGCCGCTTCCCGACCCTCGACGAGCCCACCACCGACTTCGTCTACGTCCGCCTGCACGGCTCGGAGGAGCTCTACGTGAGCACCTACGGCCCCGCCGAACTGGACGACTGGGCGGCCAGGATCGGTGAGTGGGCGGAGGACCGGGACGTGTTCGCGTACTTCGACAACACCCTCGGCGGCGCCGCGCCCTACAACGCGATCTCGCTCGCGGAACGACTCGGCACCGCGTCCAGCCCGATGCCGAACAGCCCGCGGTAGGCGTCCAGCAGTTCCGGGTCGGTCAGCTCCCGCTCGGTCCGCTGCCCCGCCTCGGTGGTGATCAGCGTCGACCCGCTCACCGTCACCCGCCCCTTCGCCGTCGGCATCGACGCCAGCGGCTTCCGGGTGAACGCCGAGTCGGGCGAGGTCCGCTGGTACCAGCAGGTGGGCCCGAAGTCGGTGAGCGCGCGGGGGCGGGGTTCGAGGCGGTACTGGGGTTCGCCGTCCTGGAGGACGTCCAGGTCGCCGTCCGGCGCGTCGACCACGCGGAACACGCCCTCGGGGTCGTGCTGGTCGTCGCGGACGTCCAGCCGCAGCGGGCGCAGGCTGAAGTCGCCGAAGCCGACGTCGACCAGTTCGTCGCCGACGCGGAGGGCCAGGTGTTCCAGCGGTGCGCTCAGGCGCTCGCCCAGGTACACCCTGGCGCCCACCAGGTCGACCTCGTGGCCGAGTGCGCGCAGCAGCGCCGCGAAGGCGCCGTTGAGCTCGTAGCAGAACCCGCCGCGCCGCCGTTCGACGATCTTCGCGACCAGCGCGTCCTCGTCGAGCACGATCGGCTCGCCGAGGTGGATGCCCAGGTTCTCGAACGGCACCGTGCGCAGGTGCAGTTCCTGGAGGTCCCCGATCGGGGAGGTCCTCGTCGCGCCGATGCGGGCCAGGTACGCGTCCACCACTTCCGGCTTCATGCCGTGAGCCTCACCCACCGGAAACCGGAACGCCAGGCGATTTCAGGTCGCGCATCCCGCGCAGCGGCGAGAGCACCAGCCACAGCGACGACAGCAGCACGCCCGACGCGGCCACGGCGAGCGCGCCGCGAACGCCCAGCGCGGTCGCCACGCCACCGCCGAGCAGGCTGCCGACCGGGATGGTGCCCCAGATGAGGACCCTCATCGTGGCGTTCACCCGGCCGAGCACGCCGGGCGGGCAGACGGACTGCCGGTAGCTGACCGCCAGGATCGAGAGGCAGATGATCCCGAAGCTGGTGGTGTAGGTGGCGGCGACGTAGCAGGCCAGGCCCCAGCCGGGGGTGGTGAGCGGGTACAGCGGGAACGCGATCCCGCACGCCACCCCGCTGAGCCACAGGAGCCTGGCGTCGCCGACGCGGGCGGACAGACGACCGGTCAGCAGGGCCGCGGAGACCGCTCCGAGCAGCCCGACGCTGCCCAGCAGGCCGATGACGACCGGGGTCAGGTGGAGGTCGCGGACCAGGAACACCACGACCACGGCCCCGTGGGCGGACTGGAAGAGCACGAACGTGGCACCGTGGCAGCCGATCGCCCGGAGCACGGGGTGGCGGAAGACCACGTCGAGGCCTTCGCGGACGTCGGGCCACATGCGCCGGTCGCCCGAAACCACTGGCAGCGGTTCGGGAGACCGGATCCCCCGCAACCACAGCGCGGACCACAGGTACGTGCAGGCGTCGACCAGCAGCGCCACGGGCGCGCCCGCCCACTGCACCAGGGCGCCGCCGAGGCTCGGCGCGACGAGCGCGGCGGTGGACCGGTTGAGCTCCAGCTTCGTGTTGGCCTCGACGAGGTGGTCGCGGTCGACCAGCCGCGGCACGTACGACGGGTGGGCGATGTCGAAGACCACCGTGAGCGTGCCGGTGACCAGCACGACCGCGTAGAGCTGCCCCAGGGTGAGCACCCCGAACGCGGCCGCGGCCGGGACGCTGAGCAGCGCCAGCGCCCGCCCGACGTCAGCGAGGACCAACAGCGGGCGGCAGCGCAGCCGGTCGCACCACACGCCGACCTGCAACCCGATGAGCAGGAACGCGATCGTCTGGCCGAACCTCAGCAGCGCCACCTCGAACGACGTGGCGTCCAGCACCGTCACCGCCAGCAGCGGCACGGCCAGCACCGAGACGCCCGTGCCGACCTGGCTGACCACGTCCGCCGCCCACAGGTGGCGGAAATCCCCGTCCCTCAGCAACCCCATGCCGACATGATGCCGGAAGCGGCAACTAACTTGAGCCTGGTTGGGTCAACTTCTGCAACGCCGGGAGGATCGAGGTCACGACGGCCCACGCGCCGGGGATGAGCAGCAGCGCGGCGACCGTGACGGCCGGGAACATCACCATCGACTCGACCGGGCCGCCGGTGCGGAAGCGCAGCCACTTGGGCGGCCGCAGCTCGTACCAGGTCTCGCCCGCGATCGGCAGCGGGAACAGGAACGGGCAGCCGGAGATCGTCACGGCGTCGCCGAGGCAGTGCACGAAGCAGCCGACGGCCACGGCGATGCCCAGCACGCCGGACAGCTCGTCGAGCTGCGCCAGGGCCGCGTCGAAGCCGAACCGGACGAGCCACCACCCGACGGCGCCGACGAACACGACCGCGACCCAGTCCCCCAGCGCCGCCTCGGCCAGCAGCACCGCGAAGACCGCGACGCCGAGCACCGCCCACTTGCCGCCCAGTTCGGTGACGCCCGCGGTCAGGTAGCCGAGCAGCACGGCGAACAGGACGGTGTGCGACAGGTGCCTGTGCTCGCCGGTCACCGGTTCGTCGCGCGGGCCCTTGGTGATCGCGTAGATGTACCTCGACGACTTGCGGAGGATGAACGACACGATCCCGGTCAACGGGCCGAGGTAGCGCGACGCGGTCGAGTGCCGGTGGTCGAAGTCGGGCAGCAGGGCGAACCCCGCCGTCACCAGTCCGACGAGCAGCGCACCGCCCAGGTCGCCGTGGCCCAGCAGTGGGGCGATCCCCAGTCCCGCACACCACCCGGTGAGCGCGTGCGTTCGTCCCATCACCCGTTCGAGCATCCGGGCCGGGCCGTTCAAGGTCAAGTTCCGCAGATCCCGGCCTCGGTGCAGCATGACGCCATGGGCGAGATCAGGGTCGGCACGTCGGGCTGGGTGTACCCGCCGTGGCGCGGTGCCTTCTACCCGCCGGGTCTGGCGCAGAAGCGGGAGTTGGAGCACCTTTCGCGGCAGGTCACGTCCGTGGAGGTCAACGGCTCGTTCTACTCGCTGCAACGGCCGTCGAGCTACCTGAAGTGGGCGGCCCAGACCCCGGACGACTTCGTGTTCTCGCTCAAGGGCGGCCGGTTCATCACGCACCTCAAGCGCTTGCGCGACAGCGGGGACACGCTCGCGAACTTCTTCGCCTCCGGCGTCCTCGCGCTCGGCCCGAAGCTGGGGCCGGTCCTCTGGCAGTTGCCGCCGACGCTCCGGTTCGAGCCGGACCTGCTGGCCGAGTTCCTCGGCAACCTGCCCCGAACGACCGCGGCGGCGGCCGAACTGGCGACCCGGCACGACGAGCGCGTCGACCCGGCGTGGACGACGACCGACGCCGACCGGCCGCTGCGGCACGCCCTGGAGGTCCGCCACCCGACGTTCGACGATCCGGCGCTCCCCGACCTGCTGCGCGAGCACGGGGTCGCGCTGGTGGTCGCCGACTCGGCGGGCAAGTACCCGTACCTGGAACACGTGACCGCGGACTTCGTCTACGTCCGGCTGCACGGCGCCGACGAGCTGTACGTCAGCGGCTACACCGACGAGGGGCTCGACGAGTGGGCCGCGAAGGTGCGCGGCTGGGCGGCCGAGGGGGACGTGTTCGTCTACTTCGACAACGACGCGAAGGTCATGGCACCGCGCGACGCGATGGCCCTGATCCGAAAGGTCGAGTAGCCGCTCCGGCGTGTCGCCCACACAATCGGGTGAACGGCGGGCAACTCCGACGCGGGATTGGGCCGAACGGCCGAGTCTGGACCGATGCGCGAGCGACGGAGGTTCCCCATGACCCGAAGCCTTTTGACGGCGTTGGCCATCACGGCGGGAGCCCTCGTCGCGAGCGGCAGCGCGTCCGCCCAGGAGTCCGCCGAGGCGGTGTGCGACCGCGGCGAGTTCTGCCTGTGGGGCGGTGTCGGCTACACCGGTCCGGTGAAGCGGCTCGACCTGGAGTCGGCCAACCCCGGCGAGTGCATCCCGATCCCCGGCGGGCTGGTGGCGCGGTCGTTCGTGAACCGGCTGACCAGGGACGCGAGCGTCTTCCAGGGCGAGACGTGCTCGACCGAGGCCGAGTTCACCACCTATCCCGGCAAGGGCACGTACGTGCCGGACGCCCCTTTCGTCGTGCGAGCTATCCAGGTGTGGGAGCGCTGAGGGCCAGCAGTTCGGCGACGGCCTCCTCGGCGTCGCCGTCCGGGATGAGCGCGATGGCGAGCAGCGGCGCCCCGACGCGGGCCCACTCCAGCAGCCGGTCGCCGTCGAGCCCGGCCGCTTCCGCGAGTCGGGCGCACCGGCTCTCCACCCCGTCCAGACCGGCCCCGGCCAGCACGTAGTCGAAGGCGTCGAAGCACGGGTCGCCGACGCAGATCTTCGGGTCGACGGCCACCAGCCCGCGCGGGCCGCCGTCGAGCACGTTGCCCAGGTGCAGGTCGCCGTGCAGGGCCACCCGCGTCGACTCGGTGTCCACCAGCCTCGTGCACCGCTCGACCGCCAGGTCCCACGCCCGGCGGCTGATCCGGGCGCCGATCGCGGGTTCCGCCAAGCGCTTGCCGATGCGGGCGAAGAACTCGTCCGACCGGTCGCGCAGGTCGCGCGTCGGGCCGGTGGGCGGCTCGACGGCGTGCAGCGCGGTCATCAGCTCCGCCCAGGACTCCGGTGAGGGGTGCGGGTCGAGTTCGTCGGCGGCCGTGCCGGGCCGGACCTCCTCCAGCACCACGGCGTCCGCGCGGGCGGCGAGCACGGCGGGCACCCGGCCGGACGGGGCGAACCGGCGCAGCACCGCGACCTGCTCGGCCAGGAACGGCTCCTCGGGGCTGAGCTTGAGCACGGCGGGCGTGCCGTCGGGCCACGTGCAGCGCACCACGACCGACGAGGCGCCGTCGGGGATCAGGTCGCCCAGCACCAGTCCCCACTCGGCGGCGGCCCGTTCCGCACGGGCGGGCGCGTCGGCGCACCAGGCCGTGACGGACGGTCCGAATCGACGGGTCAGGCGTTCGGTGATCTCCTCGACGTCCACCCGCGAAACCCTTCCAGAAAGCGATTCCCCGGCACATCGAATTACTCGTGGGGAATCCTCCGGATTCGAGCATTCATCAGGTACGTGACCACGGGAATTCCCTGTCACAGCGGTAACTCTCCGAAATCGACCTCCCCCGGAAATGACCACACGATCGTGTGAACACCCTTCAAGAAAGTCCGTCGTTCCGCCTACGTTTCCCGCCTAGCCGTGCTGCGTCAGCACGAAGAGGAGACACAACGGTGACGGTGGCCGAGTCCGGATTACACGGTTTGATGCTCAGCCGGGTGGAACGTGATCGGGAGTTGACCCCCCGCGCCGCGGAACTCGTGATCGCGGCCTGCCGTGGCGAGGCGGCGTTGAACCGCGTGCTGGACGGCGTGCCGGCCGACGACGAGCCCGCCGCGCACCCCCGGCAGGCGGTGGGCGGCGGGATCTACCTGTCGGGCGTGCGCGTGCGGGGCTTCCGCGGCATCGGTCCGGAAGTGGACCTGCCGCTGGTGAGCGGGCCGGGGCTGACCGTCGTGACCGGCCGCAACGGGTCGGGCAAGTCGAGCTTCGCCGAAGCCGCGGAGTTCGCCCTGACCGGCAACAACACCCGCTGGACGAAGTCGCTCAACGAGGTGTGGCGCCAGGGGTGGCGCAACCTGCACGCGCCGGACGACGTCTCGGTGGCGATCACGCTGGTCCGGGCGGGCACCGCGGGCGCGACGATGATCCGGCGGGCGTGGGCGGAGGGCGACGACTTCGCCGGGGGCACGTGGACCGAGCAGCGCAGCGGGGAGGAGGCAGCGCCGTTCGACCAGGCCAAGTGGCGGGCGGCGTTGGAGACCTACCGGCCGTTCCTGCCCTACAGCGAGCTGGGGAAGTCGTTGGAGGGCAAGCCGAGCGAGCTGCACGACGCGGTGCACAGCCTGCTGGGGCTGGAGGCCATCACCGACGCGCAGAACCGGCTCGCCGAGCACCGCAAGCGGTTGGCGGACGTGGTCGCGAAGCCGCACGACCGAAGGGCGAAGGTGCGCGCGGAACTGGCGGCCTCACCCGACGGCCGGGCGCAGCGGGCGGCCGAACTGCTGGGGCAGGACCACCCCGACCTCGACGCGCTGGCGGACCTGGCGCTGGGCACGGACGTCGGCGGGGGCGGGACGCCGCTGCTGCTCCAGGTGACCGAGCTGCCGCTGCCGTCGGCCGCGGACCTGGCGCGCTGCCTGGAGGAGCTGGACGCGGCGCTCGCGGGCGTGACCGCCGTGGCGACCGACGGCGCGCAGATGTGCCTGCGCACCAGCGAGGTCCTGCGCGTGGCGCTGGAGCTGCACGAGGCCAAGGGCAACAAGTCGTGCCCCGTGTGCGGCATCGGCGTGCTGGACCAGCGCTGGTTCACGGCGACGACGAAGCGCGCGGAGACCCTGGCGGCGGCAGCGGCGGCGCTGCACGACGCGGGCACCCGGCTCGACACGGCGACCGCCTCGGCGCGGTCGTTGTGCGGGCAGGTGCCCACCCTGCTCAAGGAGGTCGACGGCCTCCTGCACACCGAGGCGGCGCGCACGGCGTGGGCCGAGTGGGCGCAGTGCTCCGGCAGCGAGGACCCGATCAAGCTGCGCGCCGACCTGCCCGTGCTGCACGCGGCGGTGCTGGCGGCCGTCGACGCGCTCAAGGCCGCGGCGCAGGAGCAGATCGACAAGCGCGACCTGGTGTGGCGGCCGATGGCGCTCGCGCTGTTCGAGTGGCACTCCCAGGCCGAGCGGGCGCTGGCCGACCAGCAGGTGCTCGCCGACGTGACCGAGGCCGAGAGCTGGATCCGAAGAACCGCGGCGCGGCTCCGCTCGGAGCGGATCGCGCCGTTCGCCAAGGAGTCGCAGCGCATCTGGCAGCGGCTCCGCCAGCAGAGCAACATCGACCTCGGCACCGTGCACCTGGAGAGCACCGGCCAGGACAACCGGCGGGTGGAGCTGGACGTCTCGGTCGACGGCAAGCCGAACTCGGCACTCGCCGTGATGAGCCAGGGCGAACTGCACGCGATGGCCCTCGCGCTGTTCCTGCCGAGGGCCGTGGTGGACGAGAGCCCGTTCCGGTTCGTGGTGATCGACGACCCGGTGCAGGCGATGGACCCGGCCAAGGTGGACGGTCTGGCCCAGGTCCTGGCCGATGTCGGCCTCACCCGCCAGGTGGTGGTCTTCACCCACGACGAGCGCCTCGTCGAGGCGGTGCGCAGGCTGCGGCTCACCGCGACCGTGTGGGAGGTGTGCCGGGCCGAGAACTCCGTGGTGCAGGTGCGGATGTGCGACGACCCGGTCGGCCGGTACCTGTCCGACGCGCGGGCCATGCGCACCACCGACGACCTGCCCGAGGAGGCCCGCGCCGAACTGGTCGCCTCCTGCTGCCGCTCGGCGCTGGAAACCGCGGGCGACACCAGGTTCCGCCAGGTCCGGCTGGCCCGCGGCCAGTCGCACGCCGAGGTGGAGCAGGTGCTGGAGCAGGCGCTGACCACCCGGCAGCGGCTGTCGCTCGCCGTGTTTGACGACCTGTCCGAGAACCGGAACCTGTTGACCCACTTGACGAACACGCTCGGAACCTGGGCCGTGGACGTGCTGCACGCGTGCCGCGCGGGAACGACGTCGTCCTACGACGGCGACCTGCAAACCCTGATCCGGGACACCGAACGACTGACGAACTGGCTGCGAGATGAGTGACGTGACTGATCGGAAAGTGCTCGACCGCCTCGACCACGTGGGCCGGATGCTCGCCGATCCGCGCGGGCTCGACGGGGTGAGGGTGCGCTGCGGCGCCTGGCTGCTGCGCACCACGCTGGAGCGCGCGGTGGTGACGCTGGTGTGCGCCGACGACCAGCAGGCCACCAGGTCCATGCACGCGCTGCTGCTGCGCCTGCCCAAGCACGTGGGCGACGACGTCGCCGCGGACACCACCCAGCTCTGGCACGTGCTGCGCCGGGCCGCGCACCACCACGACTACGAGATCGCGCCGACCGTGGACGAGCTGCGCGGCTGGCACGAGGACACCAGGTGGCTCAGTGGGGCCCTGCTCGCCGCGCAGCCCACTTTGCTGCCGCTGCCCCGCGTCGAGTCCTCGTCGCGGAGGCACGGGTGAGGGTCCTGCTGTTCGCCGACCTCCACCTGGACACGTCCTTCTCCGCCGAGTCGCTCCCCGCGGGTGTGGCGGGTGGGCGCCGGACCGCGCTGCGCACGACGCTGGAGCGGATCACCGCGCTGGCCCGGTCGGAGGGCGTGGACGCGCTGCTGTGCGGCGGCGACCTGTACGAGCACGAGCGGTTCTCCCCCGGCACGGCCGAGTTCCTGCGCGACGCGTTCGAGGACGCCGCCGTGCCGGTGTACCTCGCGCCCGGCGAGCACGACCGGTACGGCCCGCGGAGCCCGTACCAGCAGGTGGCGTGGTCGTCGAACGTGCACGTGTTCACCGAGGACCGCCTGGTGCCCGCGGTGCTCGCCGACGGCGTGACGCTGTGGGGTGCGGCACACCGCGCGCCCGCGACCGGCGAGAGCTTCCTGACCGGGTTCGAGGTCGGGCGCGGCGGCGTGAACCTGGCCCTGTTCCACGGTTCCGAGGTCGCCGCGCTGTCCACCCAGGAGTCCGGGACGGCACCGCACGCGCCGTTCGCCGCCGAGCAGGTCGAGGCCTCGGGCCTGGACCACGCGTTCGTCGGGCACTTCCACACGCCGTGCGACGCCGAGCGGCACACCTACCCCGGCAACCCCGATCCGCTGGCGTTCGGCGAGCGCGGTCCGCGGGGC
>Ga0247786_1000015_pt1 | contig 19719 bp, 39 predicted proteins | sample UWRJS066202C4_FD_179917 | JGI IMG/M metagenome (GOLD analysis project Ga0247786, IMG submission 179917) | Soil microbial communities from Arlington Agricultural Research Station in Wisconsin, United States - UWRJ-S066-202C-4 | ecosystem: Environmental > Terrestrial > Soil > Agricultural land... | reverse complement strand
GACGTCTCGAACGTAGTATCCTCACGGTCTACGTACTCCCAGAGTAGTTGGTCGAATATGGGTGTCATGTCTCCTCCAAAACGAAAACCAGATCCCCCGAAGGGGCCTGGCCTTGAGTGCTACTGGTTGAGTCGGCGTAGAACGTAGTCTCGGACGTCCTGGATGCGGAGCTTCTGCTCGGCGCGGAGGGACTTCATCACGAGTGCCTGGACCAGAGTATTTCCGGCCGGGATCTCCTTGAACATCGCCAGCATGCAGTTGGTCCACATGAGTCGAGTCACAGGATGGTCGGTCATACCGGTGATCGCGAGGTACTCGGGGAATTCGTCCTCCAGCATCTGCATGATCTCCGCAGCGGCTTCGTTGACTTCCATTCATTCCTCCTTGTAGTAGGGTCTCATTAAAGCCCTGGGATATCGCGCGAAAGTGAGAGGCCTCATGGGCCCCGCACTCTGAGATTACGCGGCGGATTGCTTGACACGTTCAAGCTCGGCATCCAGTTCTGCTCGTAGGTGCACGATCTCATCCAGGACGTCCTGTTCTTCTCGCTGGGCTAGGAACGCGTTCATGTCGGTTCCATCGGTCCAGTTGAAGAATCGGTACGCCTGCTTTCGAAAGAGCTCCTCGATCGTCTCTGCGATTTCTCGAGCTTTCGCGGTTCTTGACATTTGTCCTCCTTAGTAGGGTCTCACTATAGGGGCTGAAAATAAAGCGAAAGCCCCGAAGGGCCTCGCTCTAAGACTCGGTTGGTTTGTAGCAGAGGTACGCGGCCTTGTTGTAGAACTCGAGGAGCATGTCACCCTGAGGTGTCCAGGCGGCCTTCTTGAGGATGTGGGTGGTCTTGGTGTAGTACAACACTGTTGCACCAACACCGACAAGCGCACCGCCGGCTGCGATCGTGATAACACGTCTGAGTTCTCTTCTTTTGATCACGTACTTCTCCCTTCTCTAGGGGTCTCGTTATACCCCCAGTAAATAAGACGAAAGCCAAACCCCCCGCTTGATAGGGGGGCTGGCCTTTGAGGCTACTTGTAGTTGTCGACGAACGTGGTCAGGATCCAGCGGATGAGCGCGGACCGGGAGGTTCCGTCCTCGCGAGCGATGGAGTCGAGCTTCTCGATGACACTGGGTTCGATCGTGAAGCTGGTGGTTTCCTTCAGCTCGGCGAATACGGTCCCCTGGGGGGCCGGCTCGGTCTGGTTCTGGGACACAGTAAGTCCTTTCTAGTAGTGGTCTCATTAGATGCCCAGAAATATCTGCGAAAAGCTAAAGCCCCCGTAGGGGCCCTAGCCTTCTAGGATTTGAGGGCCGTACCTCCTTCGTCAGGGGTGCCGAACATCTCCTGGTAGCGACGTTGGATGTTGGTGGCGCTGTTGCTGGCCTCGCTCCAGCCCTTGCGGAAGCCTTCCCGTGCAGCCTCTTCGAGTTCGTCGTTGTGGACGTCCTCCTTAAGGCGGTCTAGGGTTGCACTTCCGATCTTGGCGGATATGATGCCAACAGCAACACCCACGATAACTCCGACGGTCACTCCGTCTCTGTCCATGTGGCTCCTTCTGTTGGTTGGTGGTCTCATTAAAGCCCCAGAAAAACAAACGAAGAGCCCCCGAAGGGGCGCCTCGCCTAGTGACGCTTCTTGCAGCGAGTCACGTGCAGCTTGAACAGCATGAAGAACCCTGTGATAGCTAAGACCGCTCCTCCCACTAGGAAGAGCAGCGCTACGTAAAACAGGGGTTCGTTCATTGGATGGGGCAAGCCAAACATGTGAACTCCTTTCAATAAGGTCTCACTATATGCCCAGTGAACCTCGCGAGGCAAAAATGAGATGCCCCGTAGGGCACTCACTTTGAGATTTGGTCAGGCGGCTGGGATGGCACCCTGGATCAGTAGGGCCCATTTGTCCCGCATGTGCCGGAGTTCTCGCATCACGATCGGGCTCGCCACGTAGGGACGGTCCGGATGCTCCATGATGCTGATCGCCGATCGGTAGAACGACAATCGTGCAGTTGGAGAATCCATCAAGTCCCCCGCTTCGAGGAACGTGGAATACGTGAGTTCGATACGACGCAGGGTGTCTTGGGCACCTTCAGCTTCGAGGTTCATCTCGGTCCTTTCTCTAGGTCTCATTAAAGCCCAAGTTTTAATTGCGATCGAAGATGGTCAAGATAATCACGATTAAGACCAGGCCCAATGCCATTCCAAGTAATGTTTCCATCTCTCTCCAAATCGAAAGCCAGACCCCCCGAAGGGGGCCGGACTGGTTGAGGTTACCGGGTTGAGTTGGCGTACTCCTGCGCGTGCTGGGCGGTCGCGGCGATGTCCTGCATGACGCTCTCGCGGCCCTGGTAGTAACCGTCGGTGCGGGCCTGCTGGATCTTCGACTCGAGGTCGGTGTCCTTCAGGTGACGCTCCATGACGATTGCTGCCACGGCCACTGCTGCGCCGATGGTGGAACTCGCGACGACTTGCGCTGCACTAAGCATGGTGGTCTCCTTCTCGGTTGGTGGTCTCATTAGAGCCCCTGTAACCTTTGCGAAAGCCAAACCCCCCGGAGGGGGTAGGCCTTTAAGACAGTTCATCGAGGGTGTCATCAATGTCAGCGTACAGGCTCTGCTGCAGCTCCAGGCACCGGCGCGCGGCCCTCTTCAGCTTGATGTCTTCCACCGCCGAAACGGCGGAGGTGACAACAACGGCAAGGGCAACGACTGCCGAAACACTGTAGAATGCAACCTTCTCTGCTTTGTTGGCATCCATGATTGGTCCTTTCTGTAGTGGTCTCATTAAAGGACCTGTAACCCTCGCGAAAGACCAGACGCCATGAATAGCAGGGTTCATGACGTCTGGCCGATTAGGGATGGCGCCCGGCCTGTCAGAGTCGTATGTCGTAACAGGCCGGGGCTTCATTATAGGCTTTGTAAAAATTGCGAAAACTAGATGCCCTGCAGGGAGACATCTAGTTCTGGGGCACACGGACGCGATGGCGTGGGCTTAGGCGCTATTGTTGGGGGTCGACTTGACGTTAGCGCGGTCGCCTGCTCTTTCGCATGGGTACCTCCTATTAAAGTCTGTGTATAATATGCGAAGCAGGGGGAGATAGTGGATCCCGAGGACGGCTCGGCTATCTCCCCCCACCCCGATCCTGCCCTAGTCAGGCGGGCAGGAGTTGTTCCTGACCCGGGGAAGTGGGTCAGGAAGCGTGTGAGAACAACTGCTTCTTGAGGGCCTTCAGAGACTCGACGAGGAGGTCTGTTCCTCGACGGGCTTCTCGGCGGCGACGGGCTTCTTCTTCGATCTCGGCAGCGATCTCGGCTTGGCGGGCAGCCCGCTCCTCCAGTTCCTGACGATGACGTTCCATCCCGGCCTCACGGCGTTCTTGCCTCCTCTTCAGGATCTGGACGTACCGCAGCTCAGCTTCCGGTGTCCGCTTCTTCTGGTTGGTCTTGGGGCGCTTCTTGAACGCCTTCCCGTTGTTTCGGACAGCGTTGCCGCTCTTGGACGACGCGGGCTTCGCCTTCTGCTGACTAGCCACGTATCCTCCTAGATGAGCATCGCCGACGAGCCCTGGATGGGCAGGACGAGGTGGTTGGGGTTGGGCTGACCCATGATCTCGACGTGGACACGAGGAGCAGGCTCCACCACGAGGTCGAACCCCTTGGAGAACGACTTCTTGTTGTAGATCTTCCAGCCCTGATCCGTCTTGAGCACCCAGTCACCCATGAACGCCCAGGTCTGACGCTCGTGGTTGGGACGGATCGTGGCGACGAGAATGTACTTGCGGGGCTTCTCCTCCTCGGTCGTCTGGAGAGTACCGCCGCACCACTCCGCCACCTCCGCCATGTTGTCGCGAGTGACCTGAACGGCCTCGACGAAGAGGGGCTTATGCTTGTATCGTTTGATGGCGAGAGTCACGCGATTACGCCTTTCTTGTAATTTGACTGAGACCCTGGTAGAAATTCACCATGGCCTTCTCGTAGGTTTGGTAATACTCGGTCATCAGGCGCTGAAAATCCGCGAAGTCCAGCATGACGAGCCGACGGCCCCAGTCATCCTGCTTGATGTCCGACGGCCGGGTCTTGTACTTCTTGAGCAGCTTGTCCTTGACATGGGCGTAGTGCCGCTCGTAGCGGAGCTTACCGAGCTCCTTCTTGGTCATCTCGCTTCGTGTCTTGCTCAAAGTGAGGCTTCCCTTCGCATGTAGGGCAGTTGGCATGGCAGTCGGTACCGTGAAGATGCGCCTTCGGTCCGCACGCCCTCGAGTGGGGGAGAACGTAGGGAACCTTGTACGTCTCGCGAGGGAACTCACGGAACAGAATCCCCTCGTTCTGCATCGCGCGGATGAGACCCGCGGCCGCGTCTTCCTTGAGTCCCGTCGAGATGAGGGCCCGTAATACCTTGAAGAGCGTCTGCTCGTCGTGGTACAGATACTCGTGATACCCCGAGACCTCAGGTGCCGGGCCGTCTTGGGTGGTGAATACGTTCGGCATCACTCCTCCACGTTCCCCGCCCGGGCCGGCATGTCGTCCATGGACCCGTACTCCATCTCGAGCTCGTCCTCGGCCACCGTGAGGAACGCGGTCTTGAGGTAGGCCTTACGTCCCGACCGGCCGTTGCGGGACCAGTCCGAGGCGCGGACGATGACGTCGACCTTGGAGAAGTCGAGCCAGTCCAGGACGTTGACGTGCTCCTCGGTGAGCGTGGTGCGGTTCTTCGAGGTGATCAGCACGATCTTGGGCGGCTTGATGTCGAAGCGGACCGCGACCGGAAGGAAGGGACTCCCCAGGTTGCCGTCCTCGTCGGGGCGCAGACGCTTGACGTTCCAGCCGTCCTTCAGCATGAACTCGGCCTCGGACTCGGTGAGCATCACGCAGACGTTGCGGTCGCCCTCGGTGTTGTTCGGACCCTCGGCGCCGGCGAAGTTCCGGAAAATGAGGCGTACCCCACGAAGGGTTACGCTTGCGATTTCGTCAGCCACGTTCAGTCTCCGTAAATAAGGGCGGCCGTGATGACCACCAATGTGAGGCCCCACATCACCAACATGAGGGTGAGCAGGAATATGACCCGCCGGATCATCTTGACGATGTAGCGGGGGCGGAACATCATGAGCACGTTGTAGATGTCACGGATCAGATGCACCGTGCTACTTGGTTGGGTCATCGTTCTCCTTCACTTGCTCCACCAAGGCAAGGTGGTGGATGGCGTCATGGGACTCGTCAATCCGCGCGATATGGTCAAGCATTTGCGTATCGGCGTAGACCTGTCCTGAGACCACCCACTCACCATTTTCTCGACTGTAAACCTTCAGCATCTTGCCCACAGTTACTCCTTGTTGTTGTGCCCGGCCGGACCGCAGTCATCCTCCGGGTCGTGGTGACCCTTCAGATATGGACAGGCGATGCGGTGGCCCTTGACCGGGAAACCGTTGTTCCACGGGCAGGTGCAGCCAGGTAGGGCCGCGGGGTGACGAGGAGGCAGCGGATATAGCTCGACCGGCCGCATGGTGATTGAGGGCGGTGGGTCCAACTTGAGGAGCTTCTCGTTCGGGTTCCTGAACGTCACAGGATATACCGGCCGCGGCGTGAACCTGACCGGTAGCTCGTCCGGGAAATCCGGGTGGGTGTCGTCGAAGCTGAAACCCATCAAGTCCTCGCGGATGAGAATATCCGTCAAGTCACCGTAGGTCGTCTCGTTGACGGTCAGATATGCGAGACCACTCTCGCTCACATCTGCATTCCCGATGACGTGCCGCTCAGCACCCTCAGTGTGCGGGTCGACGAGCTTACCGTCCTTCGTCCACACCGTCAGGGGTACCCGCTTGGACTGGCGGGTCGTCGGTTCGTTCAGCGGCTGTGTCATTGTTCACCTCCTCTTCCTTCCAGCACGAGCAGGACTTGGGGAATCGACAGCACCGCGGGTCGTAGCCGCCGACGTGACACTCGGGCCACTTGGCGACGCAGGTCGGCTCCCGGTCGTCGATGGGTTCCATCCCCAGCTTCGCTCGAACGGCGTTGACTCCGTACTCGAGCTGATACTGGTTCGGGGTCATCCCGTCCAGGATCTGGAGTGGAGTGTTCGACCAGCCGGGATCGGCGGTGGCCTCGGCGAACTCTTCTTCCGAAGGGACCACCGTCATCGGCTCGGGCTCCACCGCGTCCATCACGGTGATGTTCTGGATCTTGCGGTACACGTCGAGGTAGGTCCGGCCCTTGTCTCCGTCGTACGTGACCTCGTAGTACGTCAGGTCCGGCAGAGTGGTGCTCACCAGAGCCTTCCAGTTCTGCAGGGTCTTGCTGAACCAGACGATGAAGACGGCGAACTCGACCTCGGGGTCCGAGGCGTCGAGCGACAGCTTCGCGTAGGCGTGGACGATTGCGGTTGCCTTCTGCGCCGGCGGCATGTCCTTGGGCGCGGTGAAGTTGACAATCACGGCTTCTCCTTGAATTCCGAAAGTTCTCTCAGCTCGCGTTCCTTCAGCTTGAGAAGACGACGATTGACGGCCACAGCGCGATTGGCCCACATGTGAGCCTCCTCGAGGGCGGTCAGAGCCAGGGAAAGCTCGCGACTGTTCTCGAGCTTGTCCAGATGGAACGCGACCTCGATGAACATTCGCCGGATCTCATTGTGCTCTTCCTCACCACCCGAGACTGGATGGAACCGAGAAAGAATTTCCGGATCTCCCAACATTAGACGTTCGTCTCCGTTCTGAGAATGTTTTGCGCGGATGTGGAAAACTGCTCCAGCATTTCCAGGATTTGTGCCTTGTTTGTGCCGTGCGTATTCTCATCGAGGAATATGGCAAGGTTCACCAGGTGCATCCTCAGGTCGTAATGCTTACAGATCCCCGAATTCGTGCTAAGAAATGGAGGGGTCAGTGACTGTATGACCTGGTCAATGCTGGGCATGGATCAGCTCCTTAGAGAGCCCACGACCACTTCCCCCGCTTGCGCGATCGGTGGGGTTGATTGTTGACACTACAAATAACGAGCATCGGTCGGTCGTACAAGGGGTTGTCGCAGTCAGTGCAGAAAACCCGGGCGATCTTGATGTGGAAGAACCCCTTGTTGTAGTGGTTGACCTCATCACCGTGGATACACCGGACGTTCTTGTGCTCACAGCGATTACGCTTGAACAACCTCATTTTGCTCTCCTTACTTCACGAACTCCGCGAAGGGTCCGTAATAATCGATGGTTTTGAGAGCCTCATCTGCAAGGCGCTCGAAATATGACATGTCGATGATCTTCCCCAGATCCCACCAAGGGGTTCCGATTCCGTCCTCAACCATGCTACGGGCGATCTCGGCTTCTACCCAGAGATATCCCTTGGTCCCCGCCACGGCGTACAACTTGTCGTCCTTGACGCGGTACAGAATACCGCCGCCATAGCCTTCCTTCACTGGCACAAACAGACCAGTACGTCCGACAAAGTGCATGTGGCCGTCCGCAAGTGCCATTGCCTTGTCAACGCCCTCGAAGTCGATGTACATGGCTCCTTGGGTGACAGACTTCGCTTCCTGCAGGTCCTCAAATGTCACCTCCTCCTTGGAGAAGAGAGTCTTGAAGACATACGGGTGCTGGAACTGTGCCCCGACCGCGGTCCAGTTGTGCACATGCTCCACGTCCTGGCGAGCAATATAGACCGCATCGTTCACGAGGCAGAGCTTGTCGTAGTGGTCCTTCTCCGGCTTGTACTCGAACTCGTAGCCGTACTTAGCCCCGAAAGTTTTCACAAAATCGACGATCTCTTGCGTCGCGCCTGGGATCTTCACTGAATCCGTTTTGATATGCGCAACAGTGCATCCCATTTCTTGCAAGGCATGCAGCAACTCGATCATGAACAAAGCTCCACGCTTTGCCACGATGTTGTCCTTGTTCCTCGGATCCCTGAACGGGTTCGAGAAGCTCGCCGAGGTCAGGCCGTACACGATGTTGATGATGATCTTCAGGGCGTCCGATAGCGCACCAGCTCCCTCTTCATCCTGAAGGTATTTGGCAAGTCTCCCCCCGAGCATTTTTCGGGCCGAGGCGAAGTCTTTCCGTTTGATTGCTAGCCTTGCTGATTTGAGCTCCGAGAAGGCCTTGGTGTACTCGGTGCCGAAGAGATTGAGCTCCTCAATAGACGTCGGGTGCATCGACGCCACATCAAGTAGAGCAACATCCTCGTAGATACCGGGCTCGGCGTAGACAAATCCACCTTCTCCGACGTCGTGGCCACGATATGTACTCTTGCCCCGTTCATAGACGTAGCCGGGGAACTGGATGGAGAGGTCGGTGTAGACGAAGCTTCGCTGTGGGTTGAGGTCCTGCCCGAATATGATTCGCGCAGTATGTTTCGCAGTGGTGTCGTTGACACTGAGACCACTGAGTTCAGCCAGAATCTGACGTCCGACCCAGTCACCCTTACGCGATTCGAACACGACCTCGCTCGAGCAAACATCGTTCGCGCAGTAGTCCAGAACATCCCTCACCCGGTCTTCCGGGACCGGCTGGTCCCACGGCAGATCCAGTTCCATGTGGAAGATACCCAGTTGAATCTGGAACTTCTTGAGCCCTTGCTTGACGGTGCTGAACTCGTAGATATCAGCGTAGGAGAGCTTGAAGGCTTCACCGAAGAGTGCCGACGTCTGGTTGTCGATAATCTTGGTGGAAAGCTGATACAGCTGTTCATTGCTGTATCCCATGAAACGTGCCCACAGCATATGGTTGTCGTAACGACGGTTGTTGAATCCGACAAGCTTGAGATTGAAAAGCTTCTCAACCTCTTGTGGAGTCGGATTGACCATACGCGTAACGTGGTCGTCCCCTTGGTACTTCCAGCAGATGACGAAGAGATTAGGGAATACCTCCACGTCGAAGAAAACGAGCCGCGGATCTCGGGCATGTACGTCCACGTCTTCACTCCATGGCGGAGTTTCCTGGGCATGTGGCTCAGCAGACGCGAACCGCATTCGCTGCACAGTACGTAGCGCCTCGAGCGGCTGATGCGTGCTGTTGTTTGCAAACGCAACAACCGCAGCTCGGAGATCCGTAACGTCGTAGGCCAGGCCAGAAGAGTAGGCCTCGTCCAGGATGTGCGCAATAAAATCAACGGACGGCTTCGTACCCGGATGGATCTCCTTCTTGAGGTTTCTCTTGATGAGGTCACGTAACCCCCTTTCGCTCTGGACCTGGGTAACGGCTAGCACCTTCTTCTCCTTAATCGGCAACCCGCTACTTATCGTTGCCACAGGCACATTGTTACACTTAGACACTCTTCGTCGCAGAGACGAATCCCCGGAAAACACTTTGACCTCGATCCCCTCGGAATACTTCCGTTCGAGGTCTCCGGGATCTCCTTGGTAGAGATAGTGTAGATGGACACCCGCCCCTGATTTACTAAGTTCTGCGTATGTGGCGGGCCACTCGCTGGCTGCGGCGAGGTTTCGTTCGAGGGACTTTCCTCCATTCTCGTCCTCCAGATCGAAGTCGATCACAATATGATTCTCGGGCACCCTTACGAAGTGGACTTGGGAGGTATCGATCTCAGCAAGGCAAGTTCGAACAACCTGGTCAGGTCTCGGTTTCCGCAGCTCACCTCGAATAACCCGCTCTTCGTCCGACCAGTACTTCGTCGGATTCCCCGCAGCATTCGCATACTGAGCAGGAGCGTCACTAAGAATCTGATCAAGAAGAGAATGTGTCTCTTCGAGGACCAGACTAAATATAGCGCCACTGTCGCCCACTGGAGCCTTGAAGTGTTCGGACGAGAATCCAGAATAATAAGAGCGGACATCACTATCACCAACTCGAGCTCGCTCTTGAAACGTCTGGAAATAGTTACGCAGCTCTTCACGAACCTTGTACTGCGGGAGGACAAACTCGATACCAGTCTCCTGACAGTACGTCTTGTAAAGGCCGTAAGCCTGCTTGAGGCTGACCCCGTCCTGTCCGGAGAAGATGTCATAGTGCGCCTCCACGAAGTTGAAGAAGATGTCCGTCTGGAGCATCATCTCCAAGGGTCGGTAAGTGCTGAAATAGTTACGACCCATTTGCCGGTAGACCTCGAGGCAGTGGTATGCAATCGCGCCGAGCTCGAAGTCGATTCGGGACATGAGGGTGTGGTAGTGGTTGGGACTGAACTTGTCTCCGGACGGGGTGACGTCGATGAGTCGCCGGATGATTCCGCTTTTGGCATCTGAGATCCTTACCGGCTTGTTGGTACCCATGAACAGGAAGGCAATGATCCGGGCGGTGTAGCTCGGCTTGTACTTCTCGTTCATGGTGATGTACTCGTGGGAGATGATCGAGTTCAGCTTGGAGTTGTCCTCGATCTTGGAAAGGTCACCGTCATGTTGGATCGCAACCAGAGGGTTCCCCCGAAAGACTTCCGTCGCGAAGGAGTTGTTGTTTCCCACCAGAGCTTTGGCCTCGAAGGAAGCGGTGTATCCCTCAAAGAGCTTCTGGATGATGTTGAGGATGGTGGACTTACCTGACGCAGGCGGACCGTAGAAAACCAGGAACTTCTGAATCCGCTTCGAGTCGCCAGAGATAATAGAACCGATAGCCCATTCAATCTTGGCCCGCTCTTCTGGAGAATATAGAAGACCCAGCATCTCGTCCCAAGCACTGTAATCTCCCTCCTGAAGAGAATATGGCAGACGTCGGCTGACGTAGTCCTCCTTCGTAACTACCGTGTCAGCGAACGTGAGATTCTCATCGAGTTGATGGCTGTTGTCGCTTACGTTCTTCAGGAAACGTCGGTACTGGGCCCAGGCGTTGTTTCCGAAAGACCGAAGATATCGTGCCTTGGCAATGACGCCTTCCGCACGAAGCTTCTCTACCTGCTCCTTGAGAGCCTGATCTACCAGACGCTGCACGTCGTACTCGTCCGTAGACCAGAGCCCCTTATCGGGGTCCCAGATAGCGTAGAACGATTGTCCGCGCACCATCAGATCCTTAGATCGTCCGACAGTGAAGTCAGGATATAACTCGACCTCGCCTGACTTCTTGTCTTCTTTAGTAAAGATCTGAAAGAAATCCATCAACCCTCCTCTCGTTACAGTTCCAGAATATAGGCTTGGAGCTGGTACCACAGCTCTACTTGGGTTTGGTCTTGAGTGGGCTTGTTTAGTGGAAATAACCCTCCTCGGCCGTCGGGCTTGTATGTCCTACAGATCACTTGGTCGAGAATCGCATCGACTTCCTTGTCGTCCCACTCGGCTTTGTCATTGCAGCCGGCGAGGCCGATGTTGTTGAGCAGTCGCCAGAACCATTGGTGGACCCTTCCCTCAGCCTCGAAGGAGAGACGCCTGGAAAGGCCCACCAACAGTTCGAACATGGAGCATCCCAGGTTGATCCACCCTAGGTCTACGTCGTCGAGGCCTGATTGGTCGACGAACTCGTATCGTAAATCACGTCCATCTGCGACACGATTGTCGTCATTAGGGACAATCCAAACAAACTCCTTGATGTACAGCAGTCTGAGTAGACGCCAATAGCTGAGGGATTGATTCTTGGTACGAAGGTCGCCGACTTGAGAGTAGAGCCAGGTGAAATATAGCTCGTCAAGCGGCTTGTTCATGTCTACCCCGTGCGCCGGCGGGGCTGGTACTTGACGATCTGAGGGTCCGGGACGAAACCCAGGACGTCCTGGGTGTGGGTCTGGTGCGAGCGCTTGATCTCGTAGTCCTGCTCGCGCCGTTCGTTGCGGACGTAGACGATCATCGGGTCCTCGGACAGGTGGCCGAACTGCTTCAGGTTCTCGTAGCCGACCATGTCCTGGATGTCCTCGACGATCTCCTGATCCTCGTCGACCATCAGCACCTCGTCCTCGAACCAGGTCAGTTCGATCTGGCTGTAGCCGGGAGTGTTCGCCATGAACATCTCATCCGAGATGACGTACGGGTGATCCGGGTCGTGGCTGACGATCGAATATCCCTTCTCGTCCGCATCCTCATCCTTCTTGTACTTCAGGCCGGTGAGGATTCGGTCGACAACCTCGGTGTCAGCCTTGAAGGAGGAGTGCCCATCCGGACGCGAGTCATCGGGGACACTTTTCGGGGTCCTCTTCGCGAGAACCTCCGCCGGACTGGAGAACTCGTCCCGCTTGTACAGCTGGGCGTAGTGCTTGCGAGTCTCCTCGATCTCCGCCTCGAGGATGGTGTTGAACTCGGTCTCAGCGCGACGGCGGGCAACGAAATATCCCGCGGCCGCACCGGCGGCGAAGCTCAGGATCGAGCCTCCGATTGCGATCAACTTGAGGTTCACAGGTTGGCCTCATTCCTTGGTCGAATATCATGGTCGCCACAGATCCAGTGCATGTGGTCAAGCTGCCACCCGTTCAGCTTGAGAAAGTCCTCGATCTGTTCATCGGTCTGGTTCTTGAAGACCAGGGCGGTAATCCTGTTATCGTGGACCCAACACGCAGGGCATTGGATCCGAGTGAGAATATCGGGCATCTAGATCTTGTCCCAGATGACGCCGTCGACGTTGAAGTCCAGCCAGACGGACTTGTCGTCGCCCATGACGAAGTTCCACCCGCCGGCCATGTCGCCCTCGAAAATGCCGAAGTCGATGAACCCGTCACCGTCGACGCTGTCCTTCAGCCACCCGACGACCGCACCGGCCCGGGTTCGCTCGTACCCCAGCATGTCGTAGACCTCGTTGAGGAACACGTGGCCCGTGGCGTTCAGCTTGTTGTTGAGGTAGTTCTGCTGCGCCTGCAGGAAGAGCTGGTTGTAGCCCGGGTCCGGACTCCACCGCGTCGAGGTCTTGTCGAAGCAGATGCCGTAGACCGAGATGCCGTGGGCGCGCTTCATCGTCTTGACCACGACACCCTCGTCCGTGTCGACCGCGAACTCCTTGTCGCGCAGGTCGTGGTAGAACTCCCGCTCCTTGTCCGGGCCGAGCTGCTTGGCGACCCGGTCGCGGTACCGGCGGAACCCCTCGTCGAGGGTCTTGTAGGCGGCCATGAGGGCGATGTTGCGCCTGGTCAGGATGTAGTGCGAGCCGGTCAGCGCCGCGATGGACAGCACCCCGAGGGCTACGGGCAGCGCGTAGAGCTTCACGACCTCCACGCCGGTCCGGACGTAGAGAACGGCCAGCTCCTGCTGACGCTCCTGGTCGGTCTCGTACAGACCCTCCAAGTTGTGGGCGAGCTCGATCTTCTTCCGGTTCTCCTCGAGAACTTCGTCGAGCTTCAGAGTGGCCCGGCAGGCCAGGACAACGGTGGCTCCGACTCCGACGACGCCGGCGGCGAAGAGGATGACGGGAGCGTGCTTCTGGGCGACGAGCATTCTGCGACTGACCTTGCTGGTCAGAACGTTGGCGATTGCCTTGAGGTTCATCAGATCTTTCCTTCTCTCACGAGTCTTCGGAATAACGCGTAAACTTGGGCATCAGTCATGTTGTTGACCTTCGCCCACCAGCCGGGATATGGATAGGCCTCTTTAACCCTTTCCCTTACAGTCTTGGCCATGGTGCACGTCCTTAGTCGAGTTGTACTGGGCGGGGGAGGTCGAGCAAATATCCGCGGGCGACACGAACGATCCCCATGCCGCGAATATCAGTCCATCCCCACTTCTCCTCGGTGAAGTTCCCCGAGATGCCGACCATCTCATACAGGTCGAGCACAGTCACCTGTTCGTAGTCGTTGATCAGCTGGAACATCTTGTCCCGAATATCCTCAGCTTCCGCGCGCGTGGCGATGATGATCTCACGGAAGTCGTGGTTCGCTCGGGCTTGGCGGCTCAGCTGCGGCCGGGGGTCTGCTTGCTTGTTGCGATCCCACGGGGCCGAGCCGTACTTGTTGTAGGGGGTGCCCTGCACGCCGGAGGGCTTCTGACCTGTACGGAGATGAACGGAGCGACTGTCGCCGAACAGCGTCCTGCCGGCTCCTTGAGTCACCACGTCGAATATCAGGTCCTTGAGGGCCGGGACGAGCACCTCGAGGAAGATATAGCCGCCGACACTAGTGGCGTCGCCCGCGACGAAGAGATCCCGTAGTCTCCTACTCAAGGGCGGACGCCTTGTGATGGCGTCGCTCGTCGTGATCCGCGTGATCCCCTTGTCCTTCGGCTCAGTCTTCTTGTTCAAGCTGTTGCCGGGCAAGGCTGGGTTGTCCATGAATCCTCATTCCAGAAAACAGAAAGCTAGAACCCGGGTGGGCTCTAGCGAGACTTGGTGTCAGACACTACTGACCTGGTTCTGGTGGGTCCAAGACGCGATCAATTCGTCCATCTCCGCGGCAGTCCAGTCGGCGGCCTTCTTCGCGGCCATCGCGGAGAGTATGAATGCTGCGATCTCGACGATGATCTGATCTTTCGTCTTGGTCACGGGCACCACGTTCTTCACGGCGGCGTTGACGGTGGCTCCGACTGTAAAGGCGGAAACAGCGGTTGTCACGTACTTGAGCACCTGGAATTTAGTCATTGGTCTTCCTTTCTCTGGGGTCTCATTACACCCCTTGTAATTCCTGCGATGTCGGGCGTCAGTTTCCCTCCTGGGGAAGGACGGTTGTCGTTAAAAGCCAGCAGCCGTGTGGATAAGCGCGCAAGGGTGAGACCTGACCTCGGCGCTATGCTGTGCTCCCCTGTTCATCGTAGGACTAGCCCTGGTCGCGCGTACTACGCATCATCAGGGCGACGAGCTGATCCTTGGTCATCTTGCGGGGGTCCGTGCCGGCGATCTTGTGGAACTCCTCGAGCGGCATCTTCGCCATGGTGTCGATGTCGTACACGATCTCGATCGACGTGCCGGGGAGCTCGTCCTTGGTCACCGCCGAGACCTCGACGATGTTGTCCATCGGCAGATCGATCTGTACGCCCCGCCGGGCCGCCTCGGCTCGGATCTCGGCGTTGGAGATGTTGCCCGGAAGTACGCCCTTGAAGAACTCGATCGAAGCGGCGGTGTCCGTGATGAGCTCGAGGTAGAGCTCCGAGAACGCCTCCGTCTGGGAGAACGCCTTGGCGTACTCGTCGGTCTTGATGAACCGGCCGGCGTCGTCCTTGTCCCGGTAACCGACCGAGACCAGAATGAGCTCCTTGATGGCCCGGGCGATGGCACCGCGGTCGTTGTCCTTGATGATCTTCTCGAGATATCCGGAGTAGCCTTCCTGGGAAGAGACCTCCATCATGGCGACGTCGCCGCGGTTCATGTGGAAGTAGTAGACAACCTCCTCTTCCACGCCGTCGAGATTCTTGAACTTGATGGACTTCTTGAGCACGTTCGTACCTTTCGGTGTAGTTGTTGGTCAGTCGTCGGACGGGTCGTCGAGCATGACCTGGATCGGCTTGCTCGCGATGACGCTAGCCAGGATGGACACCGCCGCGATGGCCGTGGCCGAGATCATGACCGGCTTGCTCTTGAGGATGTTCAGGATCTTGTTCAGCACGTTCGTACCTTTCTGGGTAGGTTTACCAGACCCGGTCGAAGTCCCGGATCGGTAGGGCTGTGTACTCGAGGCTGACGTAGGGTCGGCCTCCGGTCTTCTCGGTGGTCCTGCCCGAGGTGAGCCGGATCTCCAGCATCTTGTCCGTGTTCCACCCGAGGTGATCGGATATGGAAGTCGCCGGCAGTTCCAGCAGGCAGTACAGATCGCTCAGTGACGCGTACATGTCCTTGAGGATCTGGTGGTTGATGTCGTTCTCGGCCCGTCGGATGGTCTCCACGTCGCTGACGAAATATCGCCCGCTCATCGAGTCATGGCAGAGAACGCTGCGGATGTCGTCGAATATGATCTGGTTGTCCTCGGTGTAGGTACGGTCGACCCGCGCTTGAGCGACAGCGGCTCGCACGTCCTCTTCCTTCTTCGCCCCGAGCTTCTCGAGGACCTTGTCGCGGTACTCGTTCCAGCCCTCTTGGGCGATGGAATATGCGGCGGCCATGGCAGCGGCGCGACGCATTCCGATCCGGTTGGCTCCGATGATGGCTGCGACGGTAACCACACCGGTAGCGACTGGCGGAATATAGTACTTCCAGACCAGCTTGAGCTTCTCCTTGCCGGAGATGGCGTGCTTCGAATACACCTCGGCCTCGTCGATCGCTCGTGTTGCTTTGACGGTCGCCTTGCCCGTCAAATATGCGGTCGTGAGCGTACCGGCCACTCCGATCGCAGTCATAATCGTGGGGGAGTTGTCCGTTACCATCTTCCCCACGCGCTTGGCGACCTCGCTAAAGGTCATAGAAATCACCCTTCCTCCACTGCTCGAACCAGAAATCGTCTTGCTTGGGCGCCGGTGCTGGTTGTTCTCGGAGTTTCACCGCCCTCAGGATCAAGAGCGCGACGAATATACACACGTCTACTGCGGCGATCACCAAGAACGTCTTGAAGATGATCATCCCGATCGTGACAAACATGATGGCACTCCCTTCTGAGGTCGAAAACGAAACCAGAACCCGTGTGGGTTCTGGCTGGGACTCCGATGGTGTTCACTCCTCCGAGTGGGCCTTGTTCAACTTGTTGACCACGTAGGCGGTGGCACCGATGACGCCGGCAGTCGCTGCAGCAGCCGCGGCGAGGCGGATGGTGAGCTTCTTGACGTCGACGGTGGATTCGTCTGTGGTGGCAACGGCGTTGTTGGGCTTGTCGTTGGGCATGATGGTCTCCTTTAGTCGGGGGTCTCATTACACACCCTGTAATTCCTGCGAGTTTTACAGAAAATCTCCCCCGGGAATTTTTGCCAAATCGAAACCAGAACCCCTTTCGGGGCCTGGCTTGTGAGATATGCGATGGATTACCCTTGGTAACGCGGGTCGAGCATCATCAGCAGCCGCCCCACACATTGTGCCTCGAGCGGGGTGTACGTGTGCTCCACCTGGCTTTCTGGGCCGGTGACTTTCAACGTCACACCTCTCTCGTCTTGCACGATGTCGATGGATATGCGGTTGCCGAGTTCGTTCTCGATCTCAGCGCTTACGATGATCATGGTACTCCCTTCGTATGGGTCTCATCATAGCCCGAGGAGTTTCTGCGAAAAAGCAAAAATTAGAGGACCCGCTTGTGGCAGGCCCCCTAATCTCACCTTGGGTAGGGGTGTTTCACTTCAAGCGCATTATGAATCCTAGCGCCTTCGTTGTGATGATGCTTGCTCGTTCGTGCCCGATAATCAGGATGATACCGACGATGTTGGCTCCGACGATGAGCAACGTGTCCGCACTCGGGCGGCTTCTGGAGTCTTGCTCCTTCAGCTTGTAGAGTTTGGTCAGTTGTTCGATCATCTTGGCCCAGTCGTCGGCGGCATACCCGGGATCGAGCATTTCACCGAGCAGAACATCAATCGCCAGGTCCAGCTTGGATTGCTTGGGCTTGAGATTGATCATTCCTCTCCTTTCGGTCTCGTTATAGGAGAGGTTTTACGTGCGAACTTCGACCTTGGGCGCTTCGACGATCCTGAAGGTGACCTCCTGCTTGTTCACGAAGGCCTGGAGGTCGACGCTCTTCATCCGAAGGTTGGTACCACCGTCTTCGTTCTCGAACACCTCGAGGGCGCCCGCGTACTTGGGACCGGAGTTGTACGTCTTGCTGGACAGTCCCAGAATAACGCCCAGGAACGTGTCCACGGCCAGCACAGTGCCGCTGACCTGTTCGGCACTCGGCAGGCCCCAGACCTGAGCGAGAGCGAAATATAGCGTGCCGGCCGCTGGCAGCCACACCTGCGCCACAGCCTTCAACACGTCGTAGACCTTACCGCTGAGCAGCACTACGTCACCTCTTCCTTGAGTGGTATTCAATTTCCACACCATGTATGTTAGCGATGATGTGGAGACGGCGATTCCCGTCAATATGACCGCATTGATCCAGAAGAGGACCATGATGTTGTTCGGTCTTACGAAGGACAATATGAGAGAGATGTTCAGAGCTGCAGCAAGGGTTACTCCCTGCAGCATCAGAACACGTCCGAGTGGTCGAGCTCTCCATGGAAAGAAGGCGTATACTGCGGGAAATGAAGTAGCTGCTATCGCTGCGATAAGCGTAACTACTCTGATCCACTGTCGCAGCACTTCAATGTCTCGCATTACCGATATCCCTCCCTCCTCCTTAGAATAATCGCTTCTAGTTGCTCTGCGAAATGATTCCTTTCCCTTATCGCTCTAAGCGCCTCAGCCACAGCAGTGACTTCTTGGCCCCGTTCCTCGGCTTCTTCAAGACTCTTTGTCGCTTCCTTTAGCGCCTTTTCAGACTCCCTGCTCGTCTTACTTCGCCATGGGAACCACACTCGGTCCTCCAGGGGGTGAACGATGCCTTCCAGGGGCGTTGAAGGCTGCATCGAGAATTTCATGCGTGGTCTTGGCAAGCTCAAGCAGCTCGGTTGTCTGTGCTGCGGCGAGGATGCGAGAATCACGTTCCTTCTCATACGCATCCTTCCACTCCTTGCACTCCTTGGCCTTATCGTTAAGGGTCTTCCTCGGGACAATATAGCCCAACAGGAGCAGAATGACGGTAATCCCGACAAGGGTCGGAGCGCTGTAGTCTAGGACTGGGATACCGTCGAACATGACTCAGATCGTCTCCCTCCAGGTCCCCGAGACCTTGGTCCAAGCAGCGGCAATTCGCCAAACGCCTGCAACCCTTACGTATGGAACAGCTTGTTTCCAGACACCCCCGTCGTTAACCCTTGCTCCTGCAATCGTGTCATCCGATGTGGAAGAAGACCACCCTCCCGCCCCAACGTCGTTGACTGCTCGGACCCACACGTAGTACGTAGTGAACGGATCCAGTCCAGTTACCCTCTTGGGTGAGGACGCGGAAGACACAATATCCGCCGTCTCAACATCGTCCACTGTGTTGAACGCGACATCGTATCCAGTGATTGGAGATCCACCATCTGACTCGGGCTCTAGCCAATCCACTAAGAGCGATGTTTGAGCTAACTCGGATATGGACGGAGTATCTGGTATGTCAGGAACACCGAGCGTTTCGGTGATAGCGGGTTCGGACCAGTCACTCCACCCTGCGGCGTTGTGCGTCCTGGCCCAGACGAAATATGTGGACCCGGTGAACAGGTCTTCAATAACGTCATCGCCGTCCGAACTCATGGTGAACTCGGGAGGGAGTTCGTTGGTCTCGCTCCACCCAAGCTCCCGGTCGTCGATCGGAACCGCGCCGCCCGTACCATCTGTGAAGACTGCCCGGAATGAGACGTCGGTTATCTCAGATATGACGGGCGTGCTGGGTGGGCTGGTGAACCTCGCGATTGTCGGGAGAGCCCAGGAATCAGATCCACTCGAGGTCTGGCCAGAGAATCCGGTGATGTTGACAGCCGCGGACAGAGTCTGGGTGCCGTCCTCGTTGTGTGACACCCACAGCTCACCGGCTTGGACGGCCAGATCACCACCGCCGGAGAGGTGGTTGTGACCCGCATTGAACGGGTGCACGTGGTCTCCCGCAACGTGGTCAGAATATACAAGGCTTCCCTGTACAGTTCCATCCGCATTCCTCAAGCCACGGCAACCGTACGTAACGAAGTGCCAGCCGACGACCCAGCTGATAAGAGATCGGTTGTTCTCGACCTCCTGGGTTGTCACAGCCCAGTCCAGATAGCTGTACTCAGATCCGTCCGCGACAACGTTTCCAGTCAATCGGGTCGTCATGGGTCACCTCCTTACGTCACGATCTTGAAGTAAATATCGCCGTCAGCTCCACCAACCGGGTCCGCTGTCCCCGAGGAGATGCCAGCTGCCGTCCGGTACCCAGCTTTTCCCGTAGGAATCTGAGACCTTGTCTGAGCCACCTCGTCTCGGGTACGGTTG
>Ga0247786_1000005_pt1 | contig 26719 bp, 24 predicted proteins | sample UWRJS066202C4_FD_179917 | JGI IMG/M metagenome (GOLD analysis project Ga0247786, IMG submission 179917) | Soil microbial communities from Arlington Agricultural Research Station in Wisconsin, United States - UWRJ-S066-202C-4 | ecosystem: Environmental > Terrestrial > Soil > Agricultural land... | reverse complement strand
GGCGCGGGCGATGATGCACCGGCCGCGCCTGCTGATCCTGGACGAGCCGACCGCCGGCGTCGACGTCGAGCTGCGGCTGGAGCTCTGGCACTACGTCCAGAAAATCAACCAGGAGGGGACGACGATCCTGCTCACCACCCACTACCTGGAGGAGGCCGAGCAGCTCTGCGACCGGATCGCCTTCATCGCCGAGGGGCAGATCGTCGCCGAGGGGACCAGCGAGTCGCTCGCCGAGCGCTTCGACGTCGCCAACCTCGAGGACGCCTACCTGGCGCTGGTCGGCCGCGGCGAGCTCTCCCGCTCGCACATCGAGACGGCGCCGGAGGTGGAGGCGTGAGCACCGCCCAGATCCGGCTGGCGACGCTCTGGCGCCGCGAGGTCAACCGCTTCATGAAGATCAAGAAGCAGACGATCGGCGCGCCGCTGCTGGAAACCTTCCTCTACATCTCCGTCTTCGGCGCCGCCCTCGGCTCCCGGATCGACAAGCTGCACGGGATCGACTACGTCGTCTTCGTCATCCCCGGGCTGATCATGATGGCCTGGTCGACCAACGCCTTCTCGAACAACTCCTCCTCGATCCTCCAGCAGAAGTTCCAGGGCGCGATCCAGGATCAGCTCTCCTCTCCCGCCTCCCCGGCGGAGCTGCTGCTCGCCTTCTCGCTCGGCGGCTTCATGCGCGGCCTGATCGTCGCGGTGCTGACCTTCATCGCCTCGATCCTGCTCGTCGACCTGCCGGTCGACCACGTCCTCGTTCTGATCCCGTCGCTGTTCCTGGTCGGGTTCTTCTTCTCCCAGCTCGGGGTCCTGATCGGCGTCCGCGCCGAGCAGTTCGACGACGTCGCTTTCGCCCAGACCTTCATCCTCACGCCGCTGATCTTCCTCGGCGGCGTCTTCTACTCGGCGGCGCTGCTGCCCGAGCCCTACGAGACGCTGACCCACTTCAACCCGATCTACTACATGATCAACCTCGTCCGCTACGGCTTCGTCGGCTACACCGAAGTCAGCATCCCGCTCTCGCTACTGGCCCTGAGCGCGGCCACCGCGGCCCTCTTCCTCGTCAACCTCCGCCTCTTCAGCAAGGGCTACCGCCTGCGCGCCTAAGCGGGGCCGAGCTTAGAAGGGTGGTGGGGGTGCCTCCTCCAGACACTCAACATCGAGCCATAGCGAGATGTGTCTGGAGGGGGCACCCCCACCACCCGACCCCTCCGATCAACCCGGATCCGCGACCGGCACGGCGATCTTCTCGTGATCGTCGGGCAGCAGCAGGATCGCCCCCTCGCCGGTGACGTAGGCCTCCTCGCCGTGCTGGCTGACGTCCATGCCGCCCGCCTCTTCTTTGTCGGTCGCCCGCAGCGGCATCACCGCCCCGACCAGCTTCAGGAGGACGAAGGTCATGACGAAGGCGTAGGCCGGCGCCGCCAGCGCCGCCAGGACCTGGTCGAGCAGCTGACCGGGGTTGCCGTAGAGGAGGCCGTCGGAGACCCCGTTCCAGCTCTCCTGGGCGAAGAAGCCGATGAAGAGGATGCCGATGAAGCCGGCCGTGCCGTGGGCGGCAAGGACGTCGAGGGTCTCGTCGACCCTGGTCCGCGTGCGCCAGACGATGATCGCGTAGCTCGGGAAGGCTCCCAGCGCCCCGAGCAGCATCGCCCAGCCGGGGCTGACGTAGCCGCCCGCGGGGGTGATCAGGACGCAGCCGACGATGATCGCGGTGGCGGCGCCGATCGCCGTCACCTTGCGGCCGCGGAAGAGGTCGAGCGCGAACCAGACGACCAGCGTTGCCGCCGGGCAGAGCAGCGTGTTGGTGAAGGCGAGCACGCTCGGTTCCCCGGTCGAGAAGCCGCTGCCGCCGTTGAACCCGAACCAGCCGAACCACAGCAGGCCCGCGCCGAGGAGCACGAAGACGGCGTTGTGAGGGAGGAGCGCCTGGCGGCCGTAGTCCTTGCGCGCGCCGACGACCAGCGCCGCCGCCAGGGCCGAGAACCCCGACGCCATCTCGACCGGGACGCCGCCGGCGAAGTCGAGGGTGCCGCCGGAGATCAGCCAGCCGCCGCCGAAGGCCCAGTGGGCGAGCACTGCGTAGACGACGACCGACCAGAGCGCCGCGAAGACGAGGAACGGGCCGAACCGCATCCGCTCGACCACCGCGCCGGAGATCAGCGCCGTGGTGATGATGCAGAAGGTTGCCTGGAAGGCGAAGAAGACGAGCTCGGGGATCGCCGTCCCTTCCCGCGGGGCGAAGTCGACGCCGCTCATGAAGGCGTTGCCGAGGCCGCCGAGGATGGCGCCGTCGCCGTCGAAGGCAAGCGAGTAGCCGACGGCGGCCCAGGTCACGGTCGCGACCGCGATCGCGGCGATGCTCATCATGAAGGTGTTGAGGGTGTTCTTGGAGCGGACGAGGCCGGCGTAGAAGAGGCCGAGCGCCGGCGTCATCAGCAGCACCAGCGCGGTGGCGACCAGCATCCAGGCGGTATCGCCCGTGTCGATGCCGTTCATTTGTTCACCGGCGTCACGGCGCCCTCGTCGCTGTCGCCGGTGCGGATCCGCACCGCGTGGTCGAGCGGCAGGACGAAGATCTTGCCGTCGCCGACTTCGCCGGTGCGGCCGCCTTCGCAGAGCGCTTCCACGGTTCGGTCGACGAAGTTGTCTGAGACCGCGACCTCGAACCTGACCTTCTCCGAGAGGCCCATCTGCACGGTCGTGCCGCGGTAGGTCTCGACCCGGTCCATCTCGCCGCCGTGCCCCTGGACCCGGCTCATCGAGAAGCCGCGGACCTCCGCTCGGTGCAGCGCCTCGAGGACCTGGTTCGCCTGCTCGGGGCGAACGATCCCAATTACGAGTTTCACTTTGCCTCCATCTCCCTTGAACAAGAACCTGCCGCGGGCGACCCTACCGGGATGGCAAGCGGGATTGCGCGCCGCTCGCCAGCAGGGGGGCCGGGGGCCGCGGCTCCCTACAATCAGCGACTGAATGGCCACGCGGGTACGCAGGCGGCGACGCAAGCCGCACCATCCCATCTGGCACAAGCTCGCGATCCCGCTGGGAATCATCGTCGCGCTGGTGCTGGTCGCCGGCGGCATGGCGGCCGCGTGGGCGATCGACGTCTACAACTCGGCCCCGGCGCTCTCGAGCTTGAAGCCGGTGCAGAAGGGCCGCTCCTCGGCGATCTACGCCGCCGACGGCAGCCTGATCGGGTTCATCCGCTCCGAAAACGTGCGCCAGCCGCTGCCCGAAAAGGCCCAGCCGCAGGTCCTGCGCGACGCGACGATCGCGATCGAGGACAAGAACTTCTTCGAGCACGGGGCCCTCGACTACGAAGGCATCGCCCGCGCCGCCTGGAAGGACCTGCAGGCCGGCGCCGCCGTCCAGGGCGCCTCGACGATCACCCAGCAGCTGGTCCGCAACCTCTACATCCACAACCCGGAAAACACCCTGAAGCGAAAGCTGATCGAAGCCTCACTTGCGGTCGAGCTCGAGGAAGCCCACAGCAAGAACTGGATCCTCACCCAGTACCTCAACAGCGCCCCGTACGGGACGGTCGAAGGGCAGACCGCGGTCGGCGCCGAGGCCGCCTCGCAGACCTACTTCTCCAAGCCCGCCAAGGACCTCGACCTGACCGAGGCGGCGCTGCTGGCCGGGCTGCCGCAGGCGCCCTCCGAATACAACCCCTTCCTCGATCCGAAGGCGGCGACGAAGCGGCGCAACGAGGTGCTGCTGGTGATGAACGAACAGGGCTACATCACCGGCAATGAATACCGCGAGGCAAAGGACCGCGGCCTCGGCCTCAACCCCGGCGACAAGTACCAGGTGATCAAGGACCCGTTCCTCTTCGACCTCGTCCAGAACGAACTGATCGACAAGTACGGGATCAACACCGTCCGCAAAGGCGGCCTCAAGGCATACACGACGATCGACCCCGACCTGCAGGCGAAGGCCGAATACGCGGTCGAAAACTACTGCTCCGTCTGCTACCCCGAAGGCGGCCCGGTCGCCGGCCTCGCCTCGGTCAACCCGAGCAACGGCGCGATCGTCGCCCTCGCCTCGACCGAAGGCTTCGCCGACGAAAGCCAGTTCAACTACGCCTGGCAGGCGCGCCGCCAGCCGGGCTCCTCGTTCAAGACCTTCGTCCTCACCACCGCGGTCAAGGAGGGGATCGACCCCGGCAGCACCTATTACGACGGCACTTCGCCGAAGACCCTGGAAATCCCCGGCGGCGGCACCTGGACGGTCAACAACTCCGAGGGCGAGGGCGGCGGCACCTACGACCTCGAAAGCGCCACCTGGGATTCGGTCAACGTCGTGTACGCCCAGCTCGACCTCGACGTCGGGCCCGAAAACGTCACCCAGACGGCGCAGGAAATGGGGATCGAATCGCCGCTGGAATCGGTCCCGGCGGAGGGGATCGGCGGTCTCGGCGCCGGCGTCACCCCGCTGGAAATGGCCGACGCCTACGCGACCCTGGCCAGCGGCGGCATCCACCACGACCCGACCGCGGTGAGCAAAGTCGAGTTCCCCAACGGCAAGGTCGACGACTTCGAGAAAGAGGCCGGCAAGCGCGTCCTCACCGAGGGCCAGGCATACGAAGTCACCCGCATCCTCGAGGGCGTGATCACCCAGGGCACCGGCGCCGGCTACACCAACACGGGCTGCTCCAGCGCCGCCGGCAAGACCGGTACCTCGGAGGAGCTCTCCGACGCCTGGTTCGTCGGCTTCACCCCGCTCTTCTCCACCGCGGTCTGGGTCGGCCACCCGACGACTCGCGAATACACCGGCTTCGGCGGTCCCACCGCCGGCCCGATCTGGGCCAACTACATGACCGAAGCGGTCGAAGGCGAATGCCCCGAATTCGAGACCGGCTCGGCACCCGACCTCGAAGGCCTGGACAGCGACCACACCTCTTCGAGCAGCTACAACGGCTACGAAGAAGAAGAAACCTACGAAGGCTACGAAGAAGAATCCGAAGAAGCGAGCGGTGGCGGCAAGGGCGACAACGGCGCGGGAGAAGAAAACACCGCCGAACCCGAGCCCGAACCCACCCCGACTCCGGAACCCACCCCGACGCCCACCCCCGCCCCGTCCGGCGGCGGCGTCAGCCCCGGCTGATCACCGGCTCCGAAGTAGGGGCCCCGATAGGGGACCAAATCTCGGTGAGGTCACCTATCCCGAACCGGGAGCCCTAGCGTGCCGATCCAGAACATGCCAATCAAGAGGAAGACCGACCCGAGTTCAGCAAGCCCCCACACAACAAGTTTGAAAGCTCGCCATTTGCGTTTCGCGAAGCGCGCATCCTCGGCAACCTTCGGTTCAAAGCCAGGAAGGCTCGATCGATGTCCCTGCGAGTCGCCGGTTGGATTCACATCGCCGCTGACCGGTCGTGAGGTGCTCTGCATCTTGAGGCGAGGCTCGCAGCGTCCTCGTCATGGAAGGGAATCGGGAAGTACCGCTTGCTGCCGACGCCGTCGCTCCATTCGAGGGTGGGCGCGGACAAAGGGGAAGATGCGTCGCTTTTCCGTGGCTACGAAAAACGGGCCGATGCGAGCTGGGGCGAGGTATTCCGGAACCGCTTCTTCCAGGGCAGACTGGCGGAGGCCAACCTTCTTCCAAGCGTCGAACGGGAGAGGCCAGCCGAGACGATTACTCCCGCGGTCAGGACGACGTAGGTCTGAAGGGGCAACGGCGCTTTTCCCCAGCGGTACACGGCGAAGCCTATGGCGATGCTGACTCCGCAGTTTGCCTCGCCCGGGCGAGGCCGATCTCGGAAGTGGCGCCACTCCCCGGTGTCCTTTAGGTCGCCTGAGCCGGGAGGGGCACAAGGTGCTTCAGCCGGTTCGCCAGACGGGGTAAGAGGCCTCGTGGGTGGGCGCGTCCGTTTCGCACCGCAGGGCATCCGCTGAGGGCGACTTCGACGACGATCTCGGCTTCGTCCCCGTAGCCGAAGATCGCGTAGATGGCCCCTCCGGAGGTGGCCGGGCAGGCGTAGGCACCTCTCGCCGGCGGCAGGCGGTTCAGCTCACCGGCGCTCGATTCCACCGCTGGCCGCATATCCAGGTAGCGACGGTTCGTGAGGTCTGGCGGTTGCCTTCCGTGGTTCGGTTCCCGGTAGCGGCACAGCAACAACCGGTCGGGGTGACCGGGCACGATCTCGCGGGATGCACCCGGAATCCGGTTCTCGGCGCGGAGGCTTCCTTCGGCGAGAAGTCGTGGCGGACAGGCGGGGGGACTCGGGCTGAGGTCGGTCGAGGTCGAGGTGCCCGCACCCGCTCCGCAGGACGAGGCCAGGGCGGCGAGGAAGACGACGGCGATCGGGGATTGGCGGCGCACGGTCTACTGCCACTACGCGCTGCCCCGCGGACCATCACACGGGTCGCCCGGAGCTACTCCCCGATCAGCTCGACGCGGTAGCCGTCGGGATCCCTGACGAAGGCGATGCGGTGGCCCTCGGTGCGGCCGCCGGGCCGGTAGGGGGGCTTCTCGGGCTCGATGCCGAGGTCGGCGAGGCGGGCCAGGGTGCCGTCGAGGTCCTCGACGCCGAGGGCGATGTGGTTGTAGCCGGTGCCGTGGTCGTACTCGGTGACGCCGTGGTTGTAGGTGAGCTCGAGGCGGGGGTCTTCGCCGGGCATCGCCATGAAGACGTTGATCGCCTCCTCGCCTATCGGCATCCGCCGCACCTCCTCGAAGCCGAGCTTCTCGTAGAAGTCGACCGAGCGGTCGATGTCGCCGATTCGGTAGCAGGTGTGGAGAAAAGCAGGCACTGGGCGCTCTCAAGGTTACCGGGGGCAGATTTCCACCAAAAGCAGGTAGAAGCTTCTTCTTCTGTTGAAGTCGCCCGACCGGAGTACTAGCCTGCCGCTGGTTTCGGGGCTCGCCCTGGCCATTTCGAATCCTTATTCAGAGAAAGAGGCACGCTTTGCACAGCAAGCTTTCCCGTCACGCCCGGATGCGGGCAATGGTCCTCGCGGTCTCGGCGGCCGCGCTAACCCTCGCCTTCGTCGGCACCGCCGGCGCGGCGACCCCGACCGGCGTCACCGACGTCATCTCGATGGATCTGACCAAAGGCAAGCTCAAGTTCACGGGGCCGGAAGCGGTCACCGTCGGCGACCAGCTCGAAATCGTCAACAAGACGAACCCGAAACAGGTCGGTCCCCACACCTTCTCGCTGGTCACCAAAGGCTCGCTGCCGAAGACCCCGAAGGCGCGCAAGGGCTGCTTCGCCCCGAAAAAGATCTGCCTGGCGATCGCGATCTGGCACGGCTTCAACCCGAAAACGGAACAGATCACGAAGAACCCGGCCAAGGCCGGTCCCGCCGGATGGAGCACGGCCGGCAACGCCACGAGCAAGAAGGGCGACTCCTGGTTCAGCGGCGAAAAGAAGGGCGGCCACTTCTCCCAGGAAGTCACCGCCGCAGCGGGCACGACGCTCTACTACATGTGCGCCGTCCACCCGTGGATGCAGGGCAAGGTGAACGTCGTCGCCCCGGTGGTCCCGCTGCCCACCCCGACCAGCTAGCGACACGTCTGGGCAGTCCTCAGCACAGCACCGCCGCTTCGGGCGCCGAACCTTCCTCGGCGCCCTCGGCGGCGGTGCGCTTGCCGTCCTCCTTCCCCTGCGGGGGAGGAGCGGCGGCCCGCTGCCGCTGAGCGCCGAGCCGCCGGCGGCGCTGGCGGCGGCCCCCTTCCGCGCTCGGCTGCCGATTCCGCCGGTCCTGCGCGACGACCACATCCGCATCCCGATCCGCGAGGCCGAGCAGCAGATCCTCCCCGGGCCGAAGACCAGGCTCTGGACCTTCGGCGGCAGCTTCCCGGGGCCGACGATCCGCCGCCGCGCCGGTCAGCGCACCCGCGTCACCTTCCACCACGAGCTGGGGGAGAAGGCCGGTGAGCTCTCCGTCCACCTCCACGGTGGCCACAACCGCACCCAGTTCGACGGCTACCCCGGCGGCCTGACCAAGCGCCAGCCCCTCTCCGCCTTCTGTCGCATCCCGCAGGGGCTCTCCGCCCGCGAGTCCGGCAACGAGTTCCTGCTCGAGCCGGGCGGTCGCAAAACCTACGTCTACGACCTCAAGGAGGACGGCAAGCCCGAACGCGCCTCCTTCCAGTGGTACCACGACCACCGCCTCGACCGCACCGCTCCCCACACCTGGAGGGGGCTGGCGGGGATGTGGATCGTCGACGACGCCTTCGAGGAGGCGCTGGCGCTGCCCGACGGCGACCGGGACCTGCCGCTGATGATCTGCGACCGCACCTTCGACCGCCGCAACCAGCTGACCGACCCGTTCAAGGGACAGCGACCGCCCGCGGACGGGATCCTCGGCGAGACGGTCCTCGTCAACGGCGCCTACCTGCCGCACCACCGCGTCGAGGCCTGCCGCTATCGGCTGCGGATCCTCAACGTCTCCTCCTTTCGCAGCTACAACCTGCAGCTCTCCAACGGGGCGCCGATGCTGCAGATCGCGACCGAGAGCGGGCTGATGCCGAAGCCGGTGCGCCGCCGCGAGATCCGCCTCGGGCCGGCCGAGCGGGTCGAGGTGATCGTCGACTTCGCGGGCGCCGGCGGCGAGACCGTCGAGCTGCGCAGCGGCAAGCGCCACGGCGGCCGCAACCCGCTCGGCGCCCACACCTACGGCGGCACCCTGATGCAGTTCCGCGTCGGCGCCCGGCGGGTCCGCGACCGCAGCCACGTCCCCAGGCACCTGCGCCCGCTGCCGGCCTGGACGCGCGACGTCGCCCGCAAGCCCGACAAGCGCTGGGAGATCACGATCGGCGGCTTCTTCAAAACCACCTGGCGGATCAACGGCCGCACCTTCAACCCCACCCACGTCGAGGCCTTCCCGAAGCTGAACTCGACCGAGACCTGGGAGATCGTCAACAAGACGAACGTCGCCCACGTGATGCACCTGCACCACACCGACTGGTACCTGCTCGAGCGCAACGGCAAGCGGCCGCCCAGCTACGAAGACTGCCTCAAGGAGACCTTCTTCGTCTACCCCAATGAAAAAATTCTCCTTGCCGGTCAGTTCTCCGACTACACCGGCAAATTCGTCGTCCACTGCCACATGCTGGACCACGAGGACCATGGACTTATGAGCCAGTTCCAGGTGGTTCGGGCCTAAAGGAAACGCTGGCGTTTGCCGATGCCCCCGGCATGGCAGCCCCCCAAAATCGGGTAAGCATCCGCCCGGTCGCCCGGACCCGGGCGCGGGCCACGGCCGCGCTCCTCGTCGCCGGCGCCGCCCTCGTCGCGATCTCCCTCCTCCTGCCGCACCCGAGCGGGGGCGACGAAACCGCCCTGATCCTCACCGCGCTGGCGATGGCGGTCGCCGGCGGCATCGTCTGGGCGCTGGGGGACAAGGTTCCGGGTTGGGGCGTTCACGCGATCCTCGCCGGGGTCGTCGCCGCGACCTCGCTGCTGATCTACGAGAGCGGCATCGCCGTCGGCCAGTACGGGACGATCTTCGTCTGGTCGACCCTGGTCGCCTCGATCCACTTCCCGCGTAGGGTCGCCGCCGTTCACCTCGGCTGGCTCCTCGCCGCCTACGGGACCGTCCTCCTCCTGGTCGAAAGCACCGCTGGCTACTCGCCGCTGACCCGCTGGCTCTTCACCCTGATCTCGCTTACCGTCGTGATGCTGCTGATCACCAGCATCGTCGCCCGCCGCGCCCGCGCCGACGAGCGCGCCCGCCACTTCTTCGACCTCTCCCGCGACATGCTCTGCACCGCCAACATGGACGGCTACTTCGTCGAGCTGAACGAGGCCTGGACGCAGGCGCTCGGTTACAGCCTCGACGAGCTCCGCGCGATTCCCTTCGTCGAGCTCGTCCACCCCGAGGACCGAGAGCGGACCGAAGCCGAGTCGGCCGGGCTCTTCGAAGGCGCCGAGACCCTCAGCTTCGAAAACCGCTACCTGGCAAAAGACGGGACCTGGCACTGGCTGCGCTGGAGCTCCCAGCTCTCGCCCGACGAGTCGCTGGTCTACGCCCGCGCCGCCGACATCACCGAGGTCAAGCAGATCGAGGCCGAACGCGAGGAGCTGCTCGACCAGGTGCGCGAGATGGCCCGCCGCGACGCCCTCACCGGCCTGCCGAACCGGCGGGCGCTGGAGGAGCAGCTGCCGCAGGCGATGGCGCGGGCGCGACGCCGGCGCTCCTCGCTCAGCGTCGCGATCCTCGACATCGACCACTTCAAGACCTACAACGACACATACGGTCACCTCGCCGGCGACGAAGTCCTGCGCGCCTGCGCCAAGGCCTGGGATTCGGCGCTGCGGGCCGAGGACACGATCGCCCGCTTCGGCGGCGAGGAGTTCCTCGTCCTGCTCCCCGACACCCCGCCGGAGGAGGCGGGGGAGATCGTCGAGCGGCTGCGGGCGAAGACGCCGATGGGGCAGAGCTGCTCAGCCGGCCTCGCCTGCTGGGACTACGCCGAGTCGATCGACGAGCTGCTCGGCCGCGCCGACCAGGCGCTCTACCTGGCCAAGGCCGGCGGCCGCGACCAGATGGCGGAGGCACCGCTCGCCCGGTCATGATGCGCGGATGGGCCGCGAAGAGCACGAACGATCCGTCCGCTTTCGCACCGCCCGCCGCGACCCCGAGCTGACCGTCGTCGAGGGCTTCCACGCGCTCAAGCACGCGCTGCGGTTCGGGGCGGAGCTGGTCGAGGCGGTGGCGACCGATCCGCCGGCGCTGGAGGCGATGGCGGCGGAGCTGGCGACGGACCTGGAGGGGCGGCTCGCCGGTCAGGTCGAGGCCGTCGACAAGAAGACCCTGGCCGACCTGGTGCCGTTGGTCCCGCACACCGGCGTCGCCGCGATCGCCCGCCGGCCACGGGTCGACCCGGCGGCGGCGCTGGCCGACCCGGCGCCCGAGCCGGCGGTGCTGCTGGAGGATCCGCGAAACATGGGCAACATCGGCGCCTGCATCCGGGTCGCCGCGGCCGCCGGCGCGGCCGGCGTCTTCACCACCGGCGAGAACGACCCCTGGCACCCGGACGCCGTCCGCGGCGCCGCCGGGCTGCAGTTCGCGCTCCCGGTCGCCAGGGTCGAGCAACTGCCCGCGAGCGACCGACCGCTGCTGGCGATCGACCCGGATGGGGAGGTGCTGGCGCCGGAGCGAATGCCCGCTCGGGCGATCCTCGCTTTCGGCACCGAGCGCCACGGCCTCAGCAGCGAAGTGTTCGAGCGGGCCGACACGCGCGTCTCGATCCCGATGCGCGAAGGTGTCTCCAGCCTCAATCTGGCCACCTCAGTTGCAATTGTGCTTTTTGCAATGAGAATCCGAAGTAACTAGTCCCACCGAAAGGAAGCAACTTGCCACTCCTAATCGCAGACGTCAGCTTTGGGGAACTGCTCCTCATCGCGCTCGAGGTCTTCTTCTTCGTGATCTGGATCTGGATCCTGATCACGATCCTCTCCGACCTCTTCCGCGATCACGAGCTCGGGGGTGGGGCGAAGGCGGCATGGGTCCTGTTCCTGGTCGTCATCCCGTTCTTGGCGTCGCTGATCTACCTGATCGCCCGTGGCAACGGCATGCGCGATCGCACGATCAAAGCCCAGGCCGACGCGAAAAAGCATTTCGACGAATACGTGCGGGAGCAGGCCGGCGCCGGCTCTTCGGCCGAGGAGCTGCACAAGCTCTCCGAGCTGAAGGCCAAAGGCGACCTCAGCCAGGCGGAGTTCGACCAGGCGAAGGCCAAGCTGCTGGCCTAGCCACGGCTTCGGGTCCGGGGGTCGACGGCGACCCCCGGACTCCTCCAAAAGTCGCAAATTGCAAGGGAAGTTGCGGGTTATCGACCACTTCCCAGCGCTTAGGCGCCTTCGCTAGCCTGCGCCGTCGTGCTGTTCAGCTCCTCTACGAGCACGGCTCCGCGCCGTGCCCTGATCTTCGCCGCGCTGCTCCTCGCGGCCCTGTGCGTCCTGGCCGGGTCCTGGGCGAGCAGCGCCCCTGCCGATCCGCAGGAGAAGCTGGAAGCGACCAAGGACAAGCTCGAAGGCGTCCGCAACCAGCAGGAAGACCTGGCCGCCTCGATCGCCGAACAGAACGCGGCGATCGACGCGAAGCTGGGCGAAGTCTCCGACCTGCGCGCCGAACAGGAAGCGGTCGAGGCCGAACTGGCCGAAAAGCAGGCGCAGCTGGACCGGGCGACGGCGGCTCTGGAAGCCGAAGAAGCCCACCTGGAGCGGGTGCGGGCGAAGCTGCACCGGGCGCTCGGGGTGCTGCGCGAGCGGCTGGTCGCGATCTACGAGGCGGGTTCGCCGGACGTGCTGAACGCGATCCTCGAATCCCAGGACTGGGACGAGATGGCCGCCCAGACCGAATACCTGCGGCAGATCCAGGACTACGACGACGCCGTCGTCGGCCGGGTGAAGACGCTGCGCAACCAGGTGCGCGGGGCGGTCGAACGGCTCGACGAGCAGCGGGCGGAAATCGAAGTAGTGCGCGACACGGTCGCCGCCAAGGAGCGCGAAGTCGCCGCCCGGCGCGCCGAAGCCGCGGCCAGCTTCCACGAACTGAAAGCCGAACAGGCGGCGCGCCAGGAAGCGCTCGACGCGCTGCAGTCGCGCGAAGCGGCGCTCAGCGACAACCTCTCGGCGATCTCCGAACAGATCGCCTCCGAAGGCGGGGACGCGACCGAAGGGCAGATGCCGGCGCCGCTCAACCCCGGCCAGGAAGCCGAGGTGATCAACGAAAGCGAAGCCAGCGCTCCGGCTTCGGCTCCGCAGGCGGTCAAGGACGTGATCTCCGCCGGCAACGCGATCGCCACCACCCCCTACATCTGGGGCGGCGGCCACGGCTCCTTCGAATCCGAAGGCTACGACTGCTCCGGCGCCGTCAGCTATGCACTGCACGGGGGCGGCTTGCTGGAAAGCCCGCTCGACTCCACCGGCCTCGAGACCTGGGGCGAACCGGGCCCCGGCCGCTGGATCACCGTCTACGCCAACTCCGGCCACGCCTGGATGGTCGTCGCCGGCATCGCCTTCGACACCGTCGGCGGCCCCGGCCCGCGCTGGCACGACCCCTGGGTCGATTCGCCCGAAGGTTTCATAGCGAGGCACCCTGCGGGTCTTTGATTCACCCCTGGCGCCTGGGGTAGGTTTGCGCCATGGATCTTGAGCAGCGGTTGGAGGAGATGCTCAGGGTCGAGAAATTCGACCCGCCGGAGGAGTTCCGGGCGAACGCGCTCTGGAGCGACCCGAAGGTCTACGAGGAGGCGGCCGCCGATCCCGAGGGCTGGTGGACGGCACAGGCGAGGGAGCTGCTCGACTGGGACGTCGAGCCGACGCAGGGACTCGACGACTCGAACCCGCCCTTCTACAAGTGGTTCGCCGACGGGCGCCTGAACGCCAGCTACAACTGCCTCGACCGCCACGTCGAGGCCGGCAACGGCGATCGCGTCGCCTACCACTGGCGCGGCGAGGAGGGGGAGGAGCGCGAGGTCACCTACGCCGACCTCCACCGCGACGTCCAGCGCTTCGCCAACGCGCTCAGGGACCTCGGGGTGGGGAAGGGGGACGTGGTCGGGATCTACCTGCCAATGATCCCCGAGGTCGTCGTGGCGATGCTCGCCTGCGCCCGCATCGGCGCCCCCCACAACGTCGTCTTCGGCGGCTTCAGCGCCGAGTCGGTCGCCGAGCGGATGGACTTCTCCGAAGCGAAGGCGCTGGTCACCGTCGACGGCGCCCGCCGCAAGGGCAGGACGGCGCCGATCAAGCCGCAGGTCGACGAGCACATGGCCGACCACCGCGCGCTGGAGAAGATCGTCGTCGTCCGCCACGCCGGGATCGACGTGCCGATGACCGACGGCCGCGACGTCTTCTACGACGAGGTGATGGAGCAGGCCGATCCGGAGTGCCCGGCCGAGCCGATGGAGGCCGAGCACCCGCTCTACATCCTCTACACCTCCGGCTCGACGGCGAAGCCGAAGGGGATCCTCCACACCACCGGCGGCTACATGACCGGCGTCACCGCCACCCACCGCTACGTCTTCGACCTCAAGCCCGAGTCCGACGTCTACTGGTGCGCCGCCGACGTCGGCTGGGTCACCGGTCACTCCTACATCGTCTATGGCCCGCTCGCCAACGGGGCGACCTCGGTGATGTGGGAGGGCGCGCCCGACTACCCGCACAAGGGGATCTGGTGGGAGCTGGTCGAGCGCTACAAAGCGACGATCCTCTACGCGGCGCCGACCGCGATCCGCACCTTCATCAAGTGGGGCGCCGAGATCCCCGCCGAGCACGACCTCTCCTCCCTGCGCCTGCTCGGCTCCGTCGGGGAGCCGATCAACCCCAAGGCCTGGCTCTGGTACCGCGAGGCGATCGGCGGCGGCCGCTGCCCGATCGTCGACACCTGGTGGCAGACGGAGACCGGGGCGATGATGATCACGCCGCTGCCGGGGATCACCGCGACCAAGCCCGGCTCGGCGACGAGGCCGTTCCCCGGCGTCGAGGCGCAGGTCGTCGAGGAGTCCGAGGGCGAGCCGGTCGAGGAAGGTCAGGGCCTGCTGGTCCTCGAGCGGCCGTGGCCCTCGATGCTGCGCGGTCTCTACAAAGAGGACGACCGCTTCATCGAGACCTACTTCAAGCGCTTCGGCAAAGAGCGCTACCTGGTCGGCGACGCCGCCCGCCTCGACTCCGACGGCTACTTCTGGGTGATCGGCCGGATCGACGACGTCGTCAACGTCTCCGGCCACCGGCTCTCGACCGCCGAGGTCGAGTCGGCGATCGTCGCCCACCCCGACGTCGCCGAGGCGGCGGTGATCGGCGAAACCGACGAGGACACCGGCCAGGCGATCTGCGCCTTCGTCACCGTCCGCGGCGAGAAGGCCGAAAGCGACGAGCTGGTCGCGGGGATCCGAGAAACCGTCGCCGAGCGGATCGGCAAATTCGCCCGCCCGAAGCGAATCGTCTGGGCCGACGACCTGCCGAAGACCCGCTCCGGCAAGATCATGCGCCGGCTCCTGCGCGACATCGCCGAGGGCCGCGCCCTGGGCGACGTCACCACCCTGCGCGACCCCGAAGTGATGAAGGAGCTCGAGGCGAAGATCGCCGAGGAGCAGGCGAAGGCCGACTAGCTGCGCCCCTTCGGGGCGCGGGCCATCCGCTCGATCGCGACCTCGAGCGCCTGCAGCTGCTCCTGGACGCTCTTCAGTTCCCGCAGCGCCAGCACCTCGGCGCTCAGCTTCTCCTCCTCCAGCTCCTCCTCGATCTCTTCGATTTCCGGCGCCAGGAAGCGCTGGGCGAAGGAGCCGGTGAGGAGGGCGACGAAGCCGATGCCGACGAGCAGGATCACGGTGGAGACGATCTGGCCGCCGGTCGTCGTCGGGTAGATGTTCGACCCGAGAGTCGTCATCGTCGTCAGCGCCCAGTAGGTCCCCTCCCAGAAGTTGAGGTGCTGTTCGCGCTCGAAGGCGGTGAAGGCGGTGCCGCCGGCGACGATCGTCAGGGTCGCCAGCAGCAGCGCGTAACGCATGCCCTCGAGCGAGAAGACCTCACGCGAGAGTTCGGCCAGCCGCAGCAGCCGGAGGAGGCGCAGCAGCCGCAGCACGCGCAATCCCTGCAGTCCCGGCGGCAGCACCGGCGGCGTCAGGAAGACGATGACGACGTCGAGCGGGTGGTGACGCAGCCAGGCCTTCCTGTCGGGCACCACGCTCAGCATGATCACCAGCTCGGCGAGGAAGGCGAGCCAGGTCGCCCAGTTCAGCACCACCGCCACCGTCTCCAGCGCTCCGCCCGGCTTCGACTCGGTGATCACGACCGTCGGCACCGTCAGCGCCGCCGCGACCAGCATCGGCGTGTTCAGCCGTTCCCGCCAGCGAATGCTCCGCTCGTCCATCCGCGTCTGCTTCGACGCGGGGGAGCCGGTGCCTTGTCAGCGGTGAAGCGCCTCCAGAAACGACAAGACCCGCCGCGAGGCGGGTCGAGTCTGGTGAAGCGGGGAACCACCCCGCACACAGCTGAGACCTGTGCTTTCAAGGTAGCACGGGTGCGGTGCCCGACTCGACCCTCTCGCGACGGTTATGTCTGCGGAGAGCGCCGGACTCGAACCGGATCCAGTTGGTTAGACCGGAGTGTAATTCGCCGTAGAGAAGTGACCCTAAGAGCTGGATTCAGTCACCGGTTCTGCCCCCAGCTCGACATGCGCTCGGCTGTCCGCGTTGCGGATCAGGAGGAGGGTGGCGAGGAGGCCGAGGATGGCGAAGCCGGCGCCGACGAGGAAGGCGGAGGAGAAGCCGTCGGTGAGGGTGGCGGGGTCGGTGGAGGTGCCGATCTCGGAGTTGGCGATCGCGGCGAGGACGGCGAGGCCGAGGGCGCCCCCGACCTGCTGGGAGGTGTTGATGAGGCCGCTGGCGAGGCCCTGCTCGCGGTCCTCGACGCCGGAGACGGCGGCGATCGTGACCGGGACGAAGGCGAAGCCGAGGCCGACGGCGGCGAAGAGGGAGGGGCCGAGGATGTCGGCCAGGAAAGTGCCTTCAGGGCTGATCTGGGAGAACCAGAGGAGGCCGATCGCGATCAGGACCATGCCGGCGGCGAGGATCGGCTTGAAGCCGACCTTGGTCACCAGGCTGGAGGCGATTCCCGCCGAGAGGATGATCGAGACCGCCAGCGGCAGGTAGGAGAGGCCGGCCTTGATCGCGCTGTAGCCGAGAACCTGCTGCATGTAGAGCGAGATGAAGAAGAACATCGAGAAGAGCGAGGCGCCGACGAGGACGCCGACGACGTTGGCGCCGGTGATCGTCCGCAGGCGGAAGATCGAGAAGGGGATGAGCGGCGCGCGCGAGCGGCGCTCGATCGCGACGAAGGCGAGAAGCAGGACCGCGGCGGCGGCGAGGACGCCGATGGTCTGAACCGAGCCCCAGCCGGCGTCTTCGGCGTCGAGCAGGGCGAAGACGAGGGCCGAGAGGCCGAGAGTGATCGTCGTCGCGCCAGCGACGTCGAAGGTGCGCACCTCCTGCTCGGCGCGCGATTCGGCGATCAGCCGCGGCGCCAGCGCCGCGGCGGCGATCCCGATCGGGACGTTCACCCACAGGACCCATTCCCAACCGAGGTATTCGGTGAGGACGCCGCCGAGGAGGACGCCGGCGGCGCCTCCCGAGCCCGCGACCGCGCCCCAGATCCCCAGCGCTTTGTTGCGCTCGGCGCCGTCGCGGAAGGTGGTGGCGACGATCGAGAGGGCGGCGGGGGAGAGGATCGCGGCGCCGAGACCCTGTACCGCGCGGGCGGCGATCAGCGCTCCGGAGCTGCTCGCCAGGCCGCCGGCCAAGGAGGCGATCGCGAAGAGGACCAGCCCGAACATGAAGACGCGGCGGCGGCCGAGCAGGTCGGCGAGGCGGCCGCCGAGCAGGAGGAAGCCGCCGAAGGTGAGGACGTAGGCGTTGACGACCCAGGGCAGGCTGCTCTCGCTGAATTCGAGTGCTTCGCCGATCGTCGGCAGGGCGACGTTGACGATCGAGGCGTCGAGCACGACCACGAACTGGGCCGAGCAGAGCAGGATCAGCGCGATCCAGCGCTTGTCGCGGGCGTCGGCCGGGTCGGTCACCGGAGGGTCTCCATGACTCGGGGGAGGATTCCACATCCCCCTCGTCGTCTCTTCTCGAAACGTGCTCAGCGGCCGGGGCGCTCTCCGTCCTCCTGGTACGGAAAGCCGCCCCCTCAGGTGGGGCGGCTCATCGGGTCAGGGCGTGGCGGGCGTTGACCGCCACCGCACGCGGCAGCAGCCGCGGCATCATCTGCTCGGGCTTGATCCGGCGGGTGCCCATGCGATCGAGCAGCTCGGCCGCCCTCGGGTCGCGCGCCGCGGCGGAGAACATCAGCCGTTCGATCGGGCTCATCGGCCGCCCGGTGGCGTAGTCGTGGATCAGGAAGGCATGGCCGCGCAGTTCCCGCCCGTGGCGGCGGCGGTAGCGCTCCAGGCCCTGCTCGAGCGACTCATCCCCCTGCAGCGCCGGCAGCACCGCGTCGGAGAGCCACTCGGCCGACTGAAAGGCCCAGCCGCAGCCGACACCGAAGAGCGGATCGGTGGCGAGCGCGGCATCGCCGATCAGCGCCAGCCCGGAGGCAACCGGCTTGCGCATCCGGTTGGTCATGTCGATCTTGCCGAGCACCGGTTCGATCGCCTGCGAATCGCGGATCGGCGGCGCCTCGGGCACGTCGGCGAGGAACTTGACGAGCGCCGCTTCGGGATCCCGCTTGAACTCGGGCAGGCGGTCCTTGGTCGGCATCGCGGCGTAGAAGATGAGGCCGCTGTCGGTGGGGAAGGCGGCCGCCCAGTGCGGGTCGAGGAACCAGATCGTGCTGTCGGGCGCGTGCTTGGACGGCGGGCCTTCGAAGTAGCCGCCGTAGGCGATGCGGTTGTGCGGGTAGGTCTTGACCGGCACCTGGGAGAGCTCGGCGACGGTCGAATCGCGACCGTCGGCGCCGATGGTGAGGCGTCCCCGCAGCTCCCGCCTGGTGCCCTCCCTGTCGCGGGCGACCACGCCGCCGAAGCCCCCGCCGTCGCGCAGCAGGCTCTCGACGCTCCAGCCCAGCATCAGCTCGACCCCCGGCGTCCCGGCCGCGGTGGAGCGGACCAGCGGGTCGAGGACCTCGCGGCGCAGGTTGACGCCGCGGCCGGCCCGCTCGGGCGGCGCTTCGACCCATCCCCACCTGGTCCACATGTGCATCTGCGGCCGCAGGCCGCCGGCCGCTTCGATCGGCTCGAGCAGGCCGAGCCGCTCGATCGCCGGTACGCCCGAGGCCTGGATGAAGTGCGAGCACATCCGCTTGTAGGCCTGGGGATCGGGCTGCTTCTCGACCAGGGCGACGCGTAGGCCGGCGCGGCCGAGCTGGATCGCCGTCGCGCAGCCGGCGAGGCTGGCGCCGACGATGACCGCGTCGTACGCCGGTCGGTCGCCGATGATGGGGGAAGGGGAATCGGTGTCGGGCATCTCGAGCCTCCCGCTGGGTCGCTGTACCATACGTCCCGTACTATACGCCTCGAACTATGAAAAGCAAGAAGGAGATCAGGCTCACCGGCACCTCGTACGCCCTGATGGCCGTCCTGCACGAGTTCGGCGAGATGACCTCCTACGACATCAAGCAGGCGATGGAGAGCTCGATCCAGAACTTCTGGCCGGTCCCCCACACGACCGCGTACGAGGAGCCGGCCCGGCTCGCCGCCGCCGGCTACCTCGCTTCCAGGCAGGAGGAGGGGGGACGCCGCCGCCGCACCTACGCCTTGACCGACAAAGGGCGCGAGGCCCTCGCCGCCTGGGCGGCCGAGCCCGGCGCGGCGCCGCCGCAACTGCGCGAGGAAGCGATGCTGAAAGTCTTCGCCGGCGGGGACCCCGCCGGCCTCGTGGCGTCGCGACTCGACTGGCACCGGGCGAAACTGGAGGAGCTGCGGGGCTACCTGGCGCTGGTCCGGGAGAGCGAGGGCTTCGAGGGATCGGAGCGAACGCTGGTCGCCGGCATCGCCTACGAGGAAAAGATGCTGGAGCTGCTCGCTCCGTTCGACGGAACGGCCGGCCCGAGCTAGGTCCGCGCGCCGAGCGAGAGGCGCCGGGCGTTGGCGAGGGCGATGCGCCGGGCCATCGGGAGGAGCAGCTGCCGTGGGGTCTTCCGCCGCGTCCCGACCGCCTCGAACAGCGCCGCCGCCTGCGGGTCGTGGACTGCGGTCCGCATCATCGCCCGTTCGATCGGGTCGAACTTTCGCCCGGTCGAGTAGTCGTGGATGAGGCGGGCGTGCATGCCGAGCTGCCGGCGGTGGCGCTTGCGGTAGCGGCGCAGGCAGTTGTCCATCGACTCGACGCCCTGCAGGGCGGGGGAGACGCTGTCGGCCAGCCATTCCCCGGACTGGAAGGCGAAGCCGCAGCCGACGCCGAAGATCGGGTCGGTGGCGAGGGCGGCGTCGCCGATCAGCGCCAGGCCGGGGGCGATCGGCCCGCGGATGCGGTTCGGCATCTCGATCTTGCCGATCACCGGGGCCACGCACCTGTTCTCGCGGATCGGCGGCGGCTCGGGGACGCCTGCGACGTGCTCGACGAGGGCTCGCTCCGGATCCGCCTTGAACTCCGGGGCGCGGTCCTTGTGGGTCATCGCGATGTAGAAGACCTGGCCGCCGTCGGTGGGGAAGGCGGCGGCCATGTCGGGGTCGAGCAGCCAGACGGCGCCGTCGGGCCAGAACCGCGGCTTCGGCCCCTCGAAGTAACCGCCGTAGGCGAGGCGGTTGTGGGGGAGGGTCTGCTCCTTCACCTCGGCGAGCTCAGCGACGCGCGAGTCGCGGCCGTCGGCGCCGACGACGAGCCGCGCCCGGATCTCCCGCTCGCTCCCCTCGCGGTCTCGCACCGCGACCCCGCCGAAGGCCTCGCCGTCGCGGAGCAGCCGCTCGGCGCCCTGTCCCAGCATCAGGTCGACGTTCGGCTCGGCACCCGCCGCCTCCCGCAGCATCGGGTCGAGCAGGCTGCGGCGCAGGTTGAGGCAGTAGGCCTCCCGCTTCTGCGTCGGTTCGACCCACCCCCACGGGGTCCGGGAGTGAAAGCGGGAGCGCAGGCCGCCCGCCTCGAGGATCGGCTCGTAGAGTCCGATCCGTTCGATCGTCGGCACCGCCGAGGCCTGGATGAAGTGCGAGCAGATCCGCTTGAAGGCCTTCGGGTCCGGGCTCTTCTCGACGAGCGCGACCCTGGCGCCGGCCCGGCCGAGCAGGATCGCCGCCGTGCAGCCGGAGAGGCTGGCGCCGACGATCGCAACGTCGTACTCGGTTCGTGCCGCCATCGTCGTCAGCCTAAGCGGAGGCAGGTTTCCGGCGCTGTCGATTTGCTCACACAACTAGTTTGCTAAACTAATTACCAACGCTAATCATGATGATGAACCCGACCGAGATCCCACTTGCCGAGCGCGCCGCGCACCTGCGCACCGCGATCGTCCGCACCGCCCGGCGGCTGCGCCAAGAGGCGGCGGCGGAGACCTCCGGCCTCACCCCGACCTCGACGGCGGCGCTGGCGACGATCGAGCGGCACGGGCCGCTCACCCCGAGCGAGATCGCCGCGATCGAGCGGGTGAAGCGCCCGACGATCACCCGCACCCTTCGCTGCCTCGAGCGGGAGGGCCTGATCGATCGCGCTCCCGACCCGGAGGACGGGCGCAGTGCCCTGGTCAGCGTCAACGGCGCTGGTCGCGAGCGGCTGCGGCGCCTGCGCGGCCGCAAGAACGCCTACCTGGCGCGGCGGATGAAGGACCTCACGGCCGAGGAAGTGGAGACGCTCGAGCGCGCGGCCGAGATCCTCGAGCGGATGCGGGAGGGTGACCGGGGGTGAGCGCCGCCCTCCGCCACTCGTTCAACTCGCTGGAGGTCCCCAACTACCGCCGCTACTTCGCCGGCCAGCTGATCTCCCTTTCCGGGACCTGGATGCAGACCGTGGCCGCGGTCTGGGTCATCCTCACCCTTACCGACAGCGGCGTCGCGGTCGGCCTTACCACCGCCCTGCAGTTCCTGCCGATGCTGCTGATCGGCGCCTGGGGCGGCCTCCTCGCCGACCGGATCCCGAAGCGGCGGCTGCTGATGACGACGCAGGCGCTGATGATGATCCCGGCGGCCGGCCTCTTCGCCGTCACCGCCACCGGCGTCGTCACGCCCTGGATGGTCTACCTCGCGGTCTTCGCCTTCGGGTCCCTGAACGCGATCGACAACCCCACCCGCCAGAGCTTCGTCTACGAGATGGTCGGCGCCGACCGGGTCGTCAACGCGGTCAGCCTCAACAGCGTCATCGTCCAGGCGGCGCGGATCGTCGGCCCGGCGCTGGCCGGGGTGATGATCGCAACCGTCGGCGTCGTCCCCTGCTTCGGCCTCAACGCGCTCACCTTCGTCGCGATGATCCTCGCCCTGTGGGGGATGGACCCGGCGCGCCTGGAGGCTGCGCCGGTCGCCGAGCGCCGGCCGGGCGCCATTCGCGACAGCCTCCGCTACGTCCGCAGGACGCCGGAGCTGATGGTGCCCCTGGCGCTGATGGGCCTGGTCGGGACGCTCGGCTTCAACTTCCAGGTGGTGCTGCCGCTGCTCGCCAAGTTCAGCTTCGAATCTGGAGCGATGACCTATGCCAGCCTCGTCTCGGCGATGGCGGTCGGCTCGATCGCCGGCGCCCTCGTCAACGGCCACCGCGGCCGCACCGGCCCGCGCCTGATCGCCGGCGGCGCGCTCGCCTTCGGCCTCTCCGCCCTGCTCGCCGCCGCGATGCCGAGCCTCACCCTGGAGGTGTTCATGCTCGCCCTCCTCGGCGCCGCCGCCGTCACCTTCGCGGCGACGATCAACTCGACCCTGCAGCTCGCGGTCACGCCCGAGATGCGGGGGCGGGTGATGGCCCTCTACTCCGTCGTCTTCCTCGGCTCGACCCCGATCGGCGCCCCCCTAACCGGCTGGCTGGCCCAGAACTACGACCCCCGGGTGGCGCTGCTTTTAGCTGGCATCTCAGGTCTCACTGCTGCCTGGGCAGCCCGCATCAGCTTCAACAGGATGCGATCCGTGGCCTAGGAGGGAGCCGGTGGGGGTGTCCCGGTACTCAGCATGGAGCCGGCCCATAAACGCCTGAGGCGTCAGCCCTTCGGCATCTCTGCCGGCGGAGGTGCTCCGGGCACCCCCACCGGCTCCCTCCCTTCACCGACTAACTGATGTACCCCGCGCTTTCGAGGTACGCCCTGGCCACCTCTTCCGGCGTTTCCTTTTCGAGTTCGACGCGGGCGTTGAGCTCCTGCATCACCTGCAGGGTCAGCCCTTCCTGCACCTCCTGGACCGTCAGTTCGAGCCCGGAACCGGCTTCCCATGCCGTGGCTCTCTTGTGCACGAAGATCACGTTGCCGGCGGGGAAGACCTTCTTGTCGTCCTTGAGGATGACGAACTTGTCGCTCTCGGCCGAGAGCTGCGGATCGGTGGTGAAGAGGATCGAGAGATTGGCCTCGCCCTTTTCCAGCACCGAGTAGCGGAGGCCGATGTCGACCGGCGTGAAGGACTTGAACTTCAGCCCGTAGAGCTTTTCCAGCCCGGCGAGGCAGTCGATGCGCTGGCGGCACTCGGGCGACCCGTAGAGGGAGAGCTTTTCGGAGACCCCCTTCAGGTCGGAGATGGTTTTCAGCCCGTACTTTTCGGCCGTCTCCCGAGTCGTCCCGACGGCGTTCGCGCTGGCGAACGGAGTCGGGTTGAACGTCTGCAGGCCTTCCTTGAGGAACTCCATGTTCGCCTTCGACTGCGCCGCCTCGGGGTTGGACGGCACTTCATCGGGCTCGAAGCCGAAGAACGAGGTGAGAGCGGTGCTCGCATACTCGGGATAGGCAGAGATCTGCCCCGTCCTCACTGCCTTCCGGGCGATGGTTTCGGAGCCGAGGTCGAGTGCGGTCTTGACCTTGTAGCCCGCCGCCGCCAGAGCTTGGGCGTAGATCTCCCCGAGGATTTCCTGTTCGGGGAAGTTCTTCGAGCCGATCGTCAGGGAGACCTCTCGGTTTTCCGGGTTGAAAATGATCGGGATGGTTTCGGCCGGATCGGAAACCGCTTTGATCGGATCGGGAGTGGCTTCGGTCCCTTCAGTCGCTTCGGAGGCGGTGCTGCTCCCGCCCCTGCTCCCGCCACAGGCGGCAAGGCCGAGAACCAGCAACAGCGCCGCCAGCGCTGCGAGCGGCACCCGGATGCTCGTTTGGCCGGTTCTCCAACCTTCGATCCTCATGAACGATCAGGATCTTAACCGCCAAAAGGCCGGCGGGCCGAAAACGTCGCGAGGACGAATCCGGCCCGCCGGTACCGCTGAGGCGGGAGCTAGCCGATGTACCCCGCGGATTCGAGGTAGGCCTTGGCGGCCTCCTTCGGCGTTTCCTTTTCGAGTTCGACCCGCGCGTCGAGCTCCTGGACGACTTCCAGGTCAAGACCTTCCTGGACCTGGAGGATCGTCTTTTCGTAATCGGGTCCGGCTTCCTCGGCGACCTTCTTGGCGGTCACGAAGATCACGTTGCCGGCCGGGAAGACTTCCTTGTCGTCTTCGAGGATCACGAACTTGTCGCTCTCGGCCGAGAGCTGGGGGTCGGTGGTGAAGAGGATCGAGAGATCCGCCTGACCCTTTTCCAGCACCGTGTAGCGGAGGCCGATGTCGACGGGCGTGAACGACTTGAATTTCAGCCCGTAAAGTTTTTCCAGCCCCGCCAGGCAGTCGATTCGCTGGCGGCACTCGGGAGAGCCGTAGAGCGACAGTTCTTCGGAGACCCCTTCGAGATCGGAGACGGTCTTCAGCCCGTATTTGTCGGCGGTCTCTTTGGTCGTGCCGACGGCGTTGGCGCTGGCGAACGGAGTCGGTTCGAAGGCCTGCAGATTTTCCTTTTCGAATTCTTCGTTCGCTTTTTCCCACGCTTCGTCCGCGTCGGAAGGCACTTCTTCGGGTTCGAGGCCGAAGAAGGAGGTGAGGGCCGTGCTGGCGTACTCGGGGTAGCCGGAGACCTGCCCGCTCTTGACGGCTTTCAGGGCGACAGTTTCGGAGCCCAGGTTGAGCGCGCTCTTCACCTTGTAGCCCGCCGCGGCCAGGGCCTGCGCGTAGATTTCCCCGAGGATTTCCTGTTCGGGGAAGTTCTTCGAGCCGATCGTCAGGCTGACTTTGCCGTTGTCGGGGTTGGACTGGATCGCCCCGGCTTCGCCGCTTTCGGTGGATCCGGAAGTGCTGCTGTCGTCGCTGCTGCCGCAGGCGGCGACACCCAGGGTCAGCGCGAGCGCCGCCAGTGCCGCAAGCAGCACCCGCATTCTCGTCTGGTCGGTCCTCACTTATTGCCTCCTAATTGGGGTGGATGGGTGAGTCTGTGTTACGCAGTCTTTACCTTCAGCCCGTCGGAAGTCAGGCGGCGCTGCAGGAGGGCCAGCGAGCCCTCGATGGTGAGCGCGAGGAGGGCGACGAGAATCGCTCCGGCCAGCAGCCCGTTTTCGCCGTAGACGTTGCGGTTGATGATGAAGTCGCCGAGCGATTCGACGCCGGCCAGGGGCGCGATCGTGGCGGTGGCGAGGATCGCGATCGCGGCGCTGCGGATCCCGCCCATGACGGTGGGTATCGCGATCGGCAGCTCGACCTTGCGGATGATCGCGGTCTCGCTCATCCCGATCCCCCGGGCGGCGTCGACGGTGGCGCGGTCGACCTGGCTGACGCCGACGTAGGCGTTGTTGAGGATCGGCGGGATCCCGAGGATCGCCAGGACCGGCGCCACGTTTTGGAGCCCGACGCCGACCAGGACCGCAACGAGCGCGATCACCGCCAGCTCCGGGACCGCACGGCCCGCGTTGCCGAGCCCGACCGCGAGCTGCTCGCCTTTGCCACGGTGGCCGAGATAGAGACCCAGCGGCAGAGCGACGAGAAGGGCGATCGCGAGGGCGATCGCGGTCACCTCGAGGTGCTTGATCAGAAGTTCCATCGACTTGTCGAACCCGCCGACCTCCTTGCCGCCGGTGACGTTCGATTCCTGCGGGCTGAAGATGAATTCGATCGCTCCGGCGAAGGAGGCGAGGGGGAGGTGGGCGATCATGCCGGCACCGCCCGCCGCCACGGGGTGGTGAGCCGCTGCACGAGGAGCAGGAGCGCGTCGAAGGCGAGCGCCATCAGCATCACGATGGCGGCGGCGATGATGATGCTGGTCGGGAAGGTGAGGTTGGATCCGTACATCTGGGTCCCCAGCCCGCCGGCGCTGATCAGGACGGCGAGGGTCGCGATCGCGATCGTGCTGACGACCGCGACCCGCAGGCCGGCGATGATCTCCGGGATCGCCAGCGGCAGCTCGACTTTCCAGAGGATCTGGCGGTTCGTCAGCCCCATTCCGCGGGCGGCGTCTTTGACCGCGGCCGGAACGTTGTTGAGGCCGAGGATCGTGTTGCGGTAGATGATCTGCAGCGTGTAGGCGGAGAGGACGATGATCGCCGTGTCTCGTCCCAGGCCCGTCAGCGGCAGCAGCAGGAAGAAGAAGGCGATGCTGGGGATCGTGTAGAGGATGCCGGTGGCGGCGAGCAGCGGCGGCTGCAGCCAGCGGATCCGGTGGGCGAGCAGGGCCAGGGCGAAGGCGACGACGAACCCGATCACGAGCGCCGGGATGACGATCTGCAGGTGCTGGACGGTCGGGGTCTCGAAGCGATCGAGGTTTTCCCTCGCCCAGTCGAGGCAGAAGACGTGCTGGGCCTGCGCCTGGCAGAGGTCGCCGACGTCGCGTTCTTTGATGAAGCCTTCGCCGACTTCGCCCACTGCCGCGATCACCAGCGGGTTACCCATGGGGTCGCTCCACCGCCGGGTGCTCGTCGCTCTTCGCCTCCGGCGAGCCGAGGAACTCGGAGATGATCTCGACCGAGAGGACGCCGGCGATGCGGCCGGCGTGGTCGATCACCGGTGCGTACTGGGTCTCGTGCTGGAGCAGGTCGGCGAGGGCGTCGCGCATGACGTCGTCGAGCTCGAGCACCGGGCCGAGCGGCGAGTCGGGGCGGCTCGGCACCACGTCGGTGGCGAGGTCGCGCTCGCTGAGCCAGCCGAGCGGCCGCCGCTCGCCGTCGACCAGCAGCGGGAAGGGGACTTCGACGTCGGGGCTCTCGAGCTTCGCCCGTACCTCGGCGGTCGCCTGGCCGACGTGCGCCAGCGGCGCCTCCCAGAGGTGGATGTCGCGGACCCGCATCAGCGCCAGCCGCTTCAGCGCCCGGTCCGCGCCGACGAAGTCCTCGACGAACTCGTTGGCCGGCGCCATCAGCAGCTCCGCCGGGGTGGC
>Ga0247786_1000003_pt1 | contig 28783 bp, 30 predicted proteins | sample UWRJS066202C4_FD_179917 | JGI IMG/M metagenome (GOLD analysis project Ga0247786, IMG submission 179917) | Soil microbial communities from Arlington Agricultural Research Station in Wisconsin, United States - UWRJ-S066-202C-4 | ecosystem: Environmental > Terrestrial > Soil > Agricultural land... | reverse complement strand
CTGCGTTTCACCCGCACCCTGTGTGTAGACGATGTCGAGCTCAAGCCCGTGCTTCTTGAAGATGCCGGCGCGCTGCCCGATTTCCGAGACCGATGTATCCCAGTTACCGCGCTGGCCGATCGCCAGTTTGACCTTGTCCTGCGCCGATGCACCGGCGGTTGCGCCAAGCAGCATGACCACTGCAAGCGCAATCGCGGTTGATGTTATCCTCATGTGTATCCTCCCTGATTTTTTATAGACTTATTTTGCCGGTTCGGTCTGCCTGGCGGCCCGCTGCTGCGGCGCCTCGCTGCCGCCGCCAAGGCTGCGCCAATTCGTCGTCTTCGGCACGACGCCTTCGTACGAGCTGATTGTGGCATGCGCAATGCGCGGCTCCGTCGTGCCGATCGCGGGCCCACCATCGCGCATGGCGCGCGCCGCCTCGACCATCAGGCGACGGAACGCAACCACGGCGACATCGCTGGCGCCGACCTTTTCTTTCGAGCGGTCGCCGATCGGCCCCATCGACTCCCACATCACGATGTCCTGGTTGGGGATCCCGTCGATGCCGGTGAAGTTGCCGGCCTTCATCGCGGTGCGATCCTGCTGATAGAGATTGGCGCGGTTGCGGATGCCATCGAAATTGCGGTCGACGTCGACGCCCCATTGCAGGACGTTGAACTTGCGCCAGGTGTCGGCGTCGATACCCGGCTTGTCGGACCCGTTCCAGGCGATGAAATAGAAAATCGTGCTGGTGTCGTCTTCCGGCGTCAGCAACGTCGCGACATTGTGCACGTTGTTCGGCGGGATCAGCGCCGTGTAGGGCGCGATGTAGACCGTCGTGCGGATGTAATCGTGCGTCTCCTCGTTCTTGATCGGACGCCGGATCGCCGCATAGCGGAAACCGTAGCTGGTCCGCTCGATCTGGAAGCGCGGCGCCTTGTCGGTCGAGGGCCGCAGCCAGTTCGCTTCGGTCGCCTTGGCACCGTCCACCTGCGCCGGCACCATGTCGGACGAATGCAAATGCGACGAATGCGCGGAGTCGATCTGCCCTTCGAGAATCTGCGCCCAGTTGCAACGCACGCGCACTTTGGTTGCGCTCACGCGCACATCCGGCGTCGGCGCAAAAGCCGGCGGCTCGAATTCGCGCATGTCTTCCTGCGGACCCATATAGGTCCACACGAAGCCGCCCGCTTCACGCGTCGGATATGACTTGTGCTTCACGCGATCGAAGATCAGGCTGTTATCCGGCTCCGATGCCATTTCGACGATGTTGCCGTCCACGTCGAACTTCCAGCCGTGATAGAGGCAGCGCAGACCGCAATCCTCGTTGCGCGCGAACAGCAACGACGCCCGCCGGTGCGAGCAGTATTCGTCAAGAACTCCGACGCGGCCCTTGCTGTCGCGAAACACCACAAGGTCCTCGCCCAGCAGACGCACCTTGATCGGCGCGCCGTCGGGCTCGGCGACCTCCTCCGACAGGCAGGCCGCGATCCAGTGACGGCGCATGATCTGGCCCATCGGCGCATCGCCCTCGACGCGGCACAACAGGTCGTTTTCCTCGGGAGTCATCATGACGGCGCTTCCCTCGCGCGCGACAGAGATTCCTGTCGCGTCTTCTTCCTTAGATATCTAAGATAAGACTAATGAAAGCGCCGGACCTTGTCGATGGCTGATCCAACTCCTCTCCGTCTCGGCGTTGCCGGACTTGGCCGCGCGTTTTCGGTGATGCTGCCGACGTTGACCCGCCACCCGGCGGTGCGGCTCGTTGCCGCTGCCGACACGCGCGCGGAGGCCCGCAAGCGCTTCGCTGGCGAATTTTCCGCAAAGACCCATGAAACGGTCGCGGCGCTCTGCGCCGATCCGGTCGTCGACGCGGTCTATGTGGCAACTCCGCATCAATTTCATCGCGAGCACGCAACGCAGGCGGCCCAGGCCGGCAAGCATCTGCTGATCGAAAAGCCAATGGCGCTGACAATCGAAGATTGCACAGCCATCGTCGACGCCGCTCGGCGTGCCGGCGTGCATGTGGTGGTCGGGCACAGCCACTCTTTCGATGCGCCGGTACATCACTTGCGGAAGCTCATCGAGAGCGGCGCGTTCGGCAAGCTGCGCATGATCAATGCATTGAACTACACCGACTATCTGTACCGCCCGCGCCGCCCGGAAGAACTCGACACATCAAAAGGCGGCGGCGCGGTTTTCAACCAAGCAGCCCACCAGGTCGATATCGTGCGCCTGATCGCAGGCGCCGCAGTCAAAAGTGTGCGTGCGGTCACGGGATCGTGGGATTCAAAAAGGCCGACCGAGGGCGCTTACGCCGCACTTCTTACATTCGCAGACGGCGCCTTCGCCTCGCTCACCTACAGCGGTTATGGCCACTTCGATTCAGACGAATTCGAGAACTGGATCGGCGAGATGGGGCAGACAAAGACTCCCTATCCCGAGCGGCCCCTGCCGCAGTTCAAAACGCAGGACGACGAGACGGCGTACAAGAATGCGCGCAATTACGGTGGTTCCAATTTCCGTCCGCCCGGCGAGGTGGCCGCACATCAGCACTTTGGCACCTTATTGGTGAGCTGCGAGCGTGGCGATCTGCGTCCGGTCCCGAACGGAGTCATGATCTACCAGAACGGAACGGCCAGGCTCGACACGATCGCCTCACCCAGCGTGCCGCGCGCCGAGGTCATTGACGAGCTTTACGACGCCGTCGTGCATGGCAAAGCTCCTCTGCATGATGCCGCCTGGGCAATGGCGACAGTCGAGGTCCTGCTGGCAATGCTGCAGTCAGCGCGCGACAACGCCGACGTGCGTCTCAAATGAGCAAGTCCCCGCCCAGCACGCAGGTCATCCTCCGGCACTGGCGCGAGGCCGTGCCTGACGATCGGCTCGCCCATCTGGTGAAGGATGCGACGCGCGCGCTCGTGCGCTCCTTGCAGATGCGCCTCGGCGAGCATCGCGTGTCGTTCGGACATTGGACATTCCTGCGCATCCTCTGGGAATCCGACGGACTGACCCAGCGCGAGCTCAGCGAGCAGGCTGGCGTGATGGAGCCGACCACGTTTTCGGCCGTAAAGGCGATGGAGCGTCTTGGTTACGTTGTCCGCCGCAGGCGTCCCGGCGATCGGAAGAAGATCTATGTCTTCCTGACCCCGAAAGGCCGCGGCTTGCGCAAAAAGCTTGTTCCACTCGCTGAAGACGTGAACCGAATCGCCGTCCGCAATATCCGTTCGGCGGACATTGTCCGCACGCGCAAATTATTGCTTTCGATTATAGAAAATCTCGCGCGCGACGAACAAACGGCCGACATGCGAATGCCGTCGACCCGCGAATTGGGCCGGTTGAACGGGGCTCGGCCTAAACGACGAAGGGTTTGAGCATGCCGCCCGTAGGACATATTTTCGAAGAGCCGAAGATCGACTGCCACGCCCATGTGATCGATCCGGTCAATTTCCCCTATGGCAAAAATGTCGTTTACAGGCCGTCCGCGCAGGAGATCGGCACCGCCGCGCAATTCCAAGAGGTGATGACGTCTTATGGCGTCAAGCACGCGCTCCTGGTGCAACCAAACTCGGGTTATGAGGGTGACAATGCCTGTATGCTCGATGCGATTGCCAAAAGCGAAGGGCGTTTCAAGGGAATCGCGATCGTCGATCTCAACGCCGATGTTGCGACGCTGAAGACACTGCAGGCGCAAGGCATTGTCGGCGCGGCGATCAATCCTACCGTCCACGGCAACGATTACTACAGGCACGCCGACGGCCTGATGAAGCGCCTCGCCGAGCTGGACATGTTTTTCAATCTCCAGGTCGAGAACGATCAATTCCTGATGTATGCGCCGTGGATCGAACGGATTCCGGTGAAGATCTTGATCGATCATGCCGGGAGGCCCGATCCGGCAGCGGGCCTGAGCCAGCCAGCCTTTGCGGCCATGTTGCGGTTGGCAAAAACCCGGCGCGTGAGCGTCAAGATTTCCGGCTATCTGAAATTCGCCAGAACGCCTTATCCCTTCGAGGATTGTTGGCCGTTCGTGCGGGCGTTGGTCGACGCATTCACACTCGATCACTGCCTGTGGGCATCGGACTGGCCCTATCTGCGTGCGACCGAGCGCCAGGACTACGGCCCGCTCGTTCAACTGGCCGGACAGTTCTTTCCCAATGCCAATGATCGCCGCAAGCTGTTCTGGGACACGCCCTGCCGCTTGTTCGGATTTCCGCGATGATCGACAATATGTCTGTCCGAGACGAGTGCGCTCCTGCTGAAATAACGAGGAACCCGATGCCGATCTCACGCCGCAAGGTCATTGCCAGGCTTGGCGCAGTTTCCGCGCTCGCGCTGCTGCCGCGGGCAGCGTTTGCGAAATATCCCGAGCGGCCGATCCGGCTGATCGTGCCCTTTGCCGCCGGCGGCAATGCCGACATTGTCGGCCGCATCGTCGGTGACCGCATAGCGAACGCCCTGGGCCAACCCGTTGTGATCGACAACCGCGGTGGCGCCGGCGGCAGCATCGGCGCCGAAGCCGTGGCGCGGTCGGCGCCCGACGGTTACACCCTGCTGGTCGCCTCGAATGGCCCGCTAACCGTCAACCCTTTCGTGCAGGCGAAGCTGGGCTACGATCCGCTGAAAGATTTCGCGCCGGTCGCGCTGACCAGCTACGTGCCGCACGTCATCATTCTCAACAGCAAGGTCGAGGCGAAGACGATCGCCGACCTGATCGCACTGTCGAAAAAGGCCCAGGTCAGCATCGCCACCAGCGGCGTGGGCAGCGCCACGCATATGACGCTCGAGCGCTTCAAGGCGGCTTCGGGCGCAAACATCGTTCACGTGCCGTATCGCAGCGGCGGCGCGCTGATGCCGGACCTCATCGGCGGCAGCATCCAGGCGGCGATGACGGAATTCTCCACTGCGCTGCCGCTGCACAAAGGCGGCCAGGCCCACATCATCGCGATTGCAGCCGGCAACCGCTCGAAGCTCGCCCCCGACATTGCGACATTCATCGAAAGCGGCGTCCCGAATTTTGTCGCGCAAAGCTATATCGGGGTGGTCGCGCCCACCGGCACGCCGGCGCCGGTCATCGCCGAATTGCATAAAGCGATCGCTGCGGGACTCACGAGCGGCGAAGCGCCCGACAAATTGCGTGGCATGGGTTCGGAAATCGCTACGGCAAAGCAAATGACGCCTGACGGTTTCGCGGACTTCATTCGCACTGATTATGAAAACATGCGCCAGGCCGCCAAGCTTGCCGGAATAACGCCGCAATGAGCGGCGCGCTCCCGCAGGGCGCCTGTGACTCCCATTGTCACGTGTTCGGCCCAGCCGCGCGCTTTCCTTACGCCGAACCGCGCAGCTACACGCCGGACGACGCGCCGCTCGAGGCCTATCTCGCGTTGCTCGACCGTCTCGGCTTCGACCGCGGCGTGCTCGTGCAGCCGAGCGCCTACGGCCGCGACAACCGCGCCATGCTCGATGCGCTGACTCGCGCACCGTCACGGTTGCGCGGCGTCGCCGTCGGCGGCGCCGAACTTAATGCCTCGGCGTTAAAGCAATGGCACGCCGCCGGCGTGCGCGGTCTGCGGGCGAATGAGTTCCGCCGCGACGGCAAGCCCTACTACCAGAATGGTGTCACGCTCAAGGAGGTGGAGCCGCTGCTGCCCGCAATGGCCGATCTTGGATGGCACCTGCAGCTGTGGATCGACACGCGCGACCTACCCGACCTGCTGCCGGCGCTCGCCAACGTTACGGTGCCGGTCGTCGTCGATCATATGGGCCGCATGGAGCATCATCACGGCACGAGCCATCCCGGCTTTCAGGCCCTCCTGCACGGCGTCGGAGAAGGACGGCTGTGGTCGAAATTGTCGGGCACCTACCGGCTCGGCGCCACGGCGCCGGACTTCGAGGAGGCCCGTCCTTTCCACGACGCGCTCGTTGCCGCCAATCCGCGCAATCTTGTCTGGGGAACCGATTGGCCGCATCCGCGTCCGGAAGGGCCGGTGCCGGATGCGGCGCGATTGCGCGACATCTTCCGCAAATGGACCACGCCCGCAAACCAGCAGGCGATTCTGGTCGACAACCCGGCGCGGCTCTACGATTTTTGAAAAGCCGACATCAACGCCCAGCCGCGTAGCCTTGCATACCGCGCGGATTGGCGGCGGCGCGGCGGCGCTTGCCGACGCGCGAGGCGGCCGTCAGCCGGCCTTCCGACCAGGCCGGCCCCACTTCAACCTCGTGGCCGCGCTTGCGCAATTCCTTCACCGTTGCTTCCGGCACGCGGGATTCCACCACCAGCACGCCCGGGCGCGAGGTGCGCGGCCAGAACGAGATCGGGAAATGCTCGGAGTGCCAGGCCGGCGCGTCGATTGCCTCCTGCAGATTCATTTTCGCGTGCACGTGGCGCAGGAAGAACTGCGTGGTCCACTGGTCCTGCTGGTCGCCACCGGGCGAGCCCCAGGCGAGATAGGATTCGCCGTCGCGCAGCGCGAGAGTCGGCGACAAGGTCGTGCGCGGCCGCTTGCCAGGCTTGAGCGCTGCCGGATGACTTTCGTCGAGCCAAAACATCTGCGCGCGGGTGCCGAGGCAGAAGCCTAGCTCCGGGATGACCGGCGACGACTGCAACCATCCACCCGACGGCGTCGATGACACCATGTTGCCAGCCTGATCGACAATGTCGAAGTGCACGGTGTCGCCGATCACCTCGCCCACACGGCCGACGGTCGGCTCGCCGGCGCCGAGCGAGCCGACGGCGGCGCGCGGGCCGTCCTCGCGCCGGATCTGAATCGCGCCGCCGAATCCAGTAAGCGAGCCCGGGCGCAGATCCATAGAGGCCTTGTTTGAGATCAGCTTGCGGCGCTCGGCGTTGTATTTTTCCGACAGTAGCGTGTCGATCGGCACTTTCACGAAATCGGGATCTCCATAAAACGCCTCGCGGTCTGCAAAGGCGAGCTTGGCGCACTCGACCTGAAGGTGGATGAATTGCGGCCCGATTGGGTCCATGCCGTCGAGGTCGTAGCCCCGCAGCAATGCGAGCTGCTGCAGCAGCACCGGTCCCTGGCTCCAGACGCCGGCCTTGCAGACAGTGTAGCGGCCGTAGTCGTAAGTCAGCGGCGCTTCGACATGCGCCTGCCAGCGCGCCATATCCGCACCCGTGAGCAAGCCGCCATGCGGCGCACCGGTGACATCGATCACCTTCTGCGTACGGCAGAACCTGTCGATTGCCTCTGCAACAAATCCTTGCGACCACACCTGCCGCGCCCGCTCGATTTGCTTCACGCGATCGCCGCCGGCATTCGCCGCCTCGCGCACGATCCGTTCATAAGTGTCGGCCAGCGTGCGGTTGGCAAACATCGAGCCCGGCGGGGGCACATTCCCGTCCGGCAGATAGACGGCTGCGGATGTCGGCCAGTGATCGCGGAAAAGTTCTTCCACGGTCGCGATTGTTGCGCTGGCGCGCTCGACGATCGGATGACCGTTGCGCGCGTAGGAAATCGCCGGCGTCAGCACATCGGACGGACGCATCGTTCCGTAGTCGCGCAACAGCAACATCCAGGTGTCAAACATGCCCGGCACGCAGGCGGCGAGCAGCCCGGTACCCGGCACGATGTCGAGACCAAGCTCGGTGAAGCGCGCGATTGTCGCCGCTGCAGGTGCCGGCCCCTGCCCGCAGATGACTTCGGGCTTGCCGCGCTTCACATCGTGGAGAATGACCGGAACGTCGCCGCCCGGGCCATTGAGATGCGGCTCGACCACCTGCAGCACGAATGCGGTTGCGACGGCTGCATCGAAGGCATTGCCACCCTTCTCGAGCGTGGCCATGCCGACCGCTGTCGCGATCCAGTGCGTGCTGGTGACGACGCCGAACGTGCCCTCGATCTCAGGCCGCGTCGTGAACGGATTGGGATTGATTCTTGAAACACCGGCCCGCATGCGACCTAGAACCCCGTGGCAAAGCGCGCCATAACGACGATGATGGCAACTTGCATGATGCCCTGCACCGCCACGACGCGCACGTAAGTTTTCATCCATCGTCCGATCTTCTCGCCGTCCGGCTGCGGCTTCTGAATCTCGAAATAAAGGCGCAAGTTCGCCGGCAATAGATAGCCGAGACCCTGCACCGTAAGCACGGTGACGATCGCAAGCGCGGCGATCACCCACCAGAATTCCGGATAGCCGAGATCAAGGAATCCCATCCGCACGGCCAGAAACCAACCGGCCGTCGAGGTCACGATCGACAGAGTCGGCATCAGGATCAGCGTGCGTGGGATCAGCCCGGAGATGATGGCGCGGCGGGTTTCAAGTGATACACCGCGTAAAATGGGGCCGATGACAAAGCCCATGAACAGGTCGATCCCGGTCCACAGCGCCCCCGTCATGACGTGCACGAAATTCAGAAACCAGAGGCTCGGGCTCAGGATCGCGGCGATCATCGCCGCGAAGGCGGCGGCCGCCGCGAGGACGTACCCGGGTCTCAGTGGAGCGGCGACACGGACAGGTTGCGCCGCCATTGCGGTGTTCGACAAAACGTCACTTCCCCTCAACAATTCCGACATGACGGTAACGGTGGATCGCTATATTGCCAAGCGCGCCTTTGCCCGACGACATTTTCGCGTTTCCCTAAGGGCAATAGAGCTTTTCATTGAGAGGACGATAGTTAAAGTAGTCACGCCCAGCCAAAGGGAGGACACGATGCGCTCCGTTGTTTTCGCGCTCTTTTGTACCTTTGGGATTGCGTCTTCCGCGCATGGCCGGCAAACCCCTCCCGCAGCCGTTCCGGTCGGCACCGTAGTCGCCGAAAGCAAAGCCACGACCCCAAGCTTTGAATTCGAAGTGAAACCGCGGATTACCGGATTCCTTGAGGAGATCTTGTTCAGGGAAGGCGATGCCGTCAAAGAAGGCGCGCCGTTGTACCGGATCGAAAGAGGATCGTTCGAAGCCGCCGTCAAGCAGGCGCAAGGGGCACTCGAGCGCGCCAAGGCGGCGAGGACCTTGACGGAAATTCAACTTAAACGCGCCGAAGATCTGCTCAAAACAAGCTCGGGGACCGTCGTTGCAAGAGATCAGGCGCTGGCGGCCGATCAGCAGGCTCAAGCAGCAATTCTGGAAGCAGAAGCCAATCTGCAAACAGCGCAGATCAATCTCGGCTACACAGACATCATCTCCCCTATTTCGGGAAAAGTCAGCCGCACCAACGTCACGAAAGGCAACGCTGTAAGCCCTAGCACGGGCGTGCTGACGACAATTGTGAGCCAGGATCCGATGTATGTGACCTTTCCCGTCAGTCAGCGTGAATTTTTGAACGTCCGGAAGTCCGGCAAAGGGGTCGACGTCAAGAGTCTGAAGGTCAAGTTGCGCTTTTCTGACGGCACAATCTACGACCAGGTTGGCGAAATAAATTTTGTCGATGTGACCGTTGATCGCGCGACCGACACGATTACCGCGCGGGCGACCATGCCGAATCCGAACGGAAGATTGGTCGATGGACAACTGGTGACTGTCGTTATTGAAGTCGGAACTCCTGAGCAAAAGATCGTAATACCGCAATCGGCGTTGATAGCCGACCAAGAAGGTATTTACGTTTTCATTGTTGCGGACGGGAAAGCGGCGATACGGCGGGTCAAGCCCGGAGCCGAAAGCGGCACGGGCATTGTGATCAACTCCGGTCTTACTGGCGGAGAACTGGTCATCGTACAGGGCTTGCAAAGCATCCGGCCCGGCACACCGGTGCGCGCCACCCCGGTAGCTCCGGCCGGTTGATCGGAGTTTATCGGTGCTGTCATCCGTCTTCGTCGATCGGCCGAGGCTCGCAATCGTCATCGCCGTCGTAACAACGATTGCGGGGGCTTTGGCTCTCCTCTCGATCCCGATCGCGCAATACCCCGATATCGTCCCGCCCCAGGTTTCCGTCACAGCAGTATATCCAGGCGCTTCCGGCGCCATTGTGGACGCGACCGTTGCCCAGCCCATCGAGGCTCAGGTCATCGGCGTCGACCAAATGATGTACATGAAGAGTATCAGCGGCGACGACGGAAGCTATTCGCTTGTTGTTTCTTTTGAGCTCGGCACCAATCCCGATATCAATGCCGTCAATGTCAATAATCGGGTGCAGGTTGCACTTTCAAGCCTGCCACCGGAAGTGCAGCGCCAGGGTGTCACGGTCAAGAAAAAGTCATCGGCGCTGCTTGCGGCGATCGCAGTCTATTCACCGAAGCACTCCCATGATCCGTTGTTCCTTTCGAACTACGTCACCATAAACCTACTCGACCAGATCAAGAGCACGCCGGGCGTCGGCGACGCGGCGCTCTGGGCCCACAAGAGTACTCGATGCGGGCTTGGGTGCAGACCGACCGGCTGACGGGCCTCAACCTCACGACCGCTGACATCATCAACGCAATCCAGTCGCAGAACGTTCAGGCAGCCGTGGGCCGCATCGGCGCTCGTCCGATTTCAAATGAGCAGCAGCTCCAACTCAATATCCAGACCAAAGGCCGGCTCAGCACGGTCCCGGACTTCGAAAACATAGTTATCCGTACCAATCCGGATGGCTCGGTGCTGCGGCTTCGGGACGTTGCACGAGTAGACCTGGGCGCGGCAAATCTCGACCGGGAGACCCGGTTCAACGGGAATCCCGCTGCCACCATCGCGATCTATCAAACGCCGGGGGCCAACGCCATTGCCACTCTGAATGCGGTTCGCGGGCGCATCGAGGAACTGCAGAAAAACTTTCCGGAAGATCTGGCCTGGAAGATAACCTACGACCCAACGGTTTTCGTGAAAGACACCATCCACGAGGTTCAAAAGACGCTCATCGAAGCCTTCATTCTTGTCGTGATCGTTGTCTTTCTTTTCCTCGGCAGCGTGCGCGCCACGCTCATTCCGACCCTGGCGGTGCCGGTGAGCCTTATCGGCACATTCATTGCGCTCCTGGCTGTCGGCTATTCCGCGAACTCCGTTTCACTGCTGGCCATTGTGCTCGCCATCGGCATCGTGGTCGACGATGCGATCGTCGTCGTGGAAAACGTCGAACGCGTGATGGAGGAGAATCCCGAGCTCACGCCCGGCGAAGCAACCAAGAAGGCGATGGGAGAAATCACCGCGCCGATCATCGCGATCACGCTGGTTCTGCTTTCCGTGTTCGTGCCTGTTGCATTCATCCCCGGCATTTCCGGCGAGCTGTTCCGGCAATTCGCGGTGACAGTCGCGGTTTCAATGTTCCTTTCGGCGATCAACGCACTCACGCTGTCGCCCGCGCTCTGCGGCGTCCTGCTGCGGCCTCATCATGGGCCGCGCGGCGGCATCATGGGAAAAGTGATGCGTTCGATCGACACTGTGCGCGACGGCTATGGCACGGTGGTTGGGCGGCTTTTACGCATCTCGATCATCGGGCTGGTCCTGGTCGGCGTCAGCGCCGCCGGAATTGCCGGCCTTTCGCGGATCACTCCGACTGGCTTTTTGCCGGAGGACGACCAGGGCGCATTCTTCGTCGTAGCCCAAATGCCCGGAGGCGCCGCTGTTGCGCGCACGACCGAAGTCCTCAAGCAGGCCGAAGACATCGTGCGCAAGGAAAAAGCGGTCGAGGATATCACCTCGGTCGTCGGACTGAACTTTATCGACAATTTTTCGCAACCGAATGCCGGCTTTCAGGTCGTTACCCTCAAGCCTTTTGGAGAACGTACGGACCGCGCATTGGGCGTTCGCGCGGTAATCGCCCGGCTCACCGAAGAATTCAAACAAATTGAAGGCGGCTTGGTAACGCCGCTAGCGCCCCCGCCGATCCTCGGCCTCGGCAGCGGCGGTGGTTTCACCTACGTGTTGCAGGACCTGCGCGGCGGTGACCCGAAAGAACTGGCGCAGGCCTTGCGGGGCCTCATCGTCGCAGCAAACGAGAATCCAAAATTGAGCCGTGTGTTCTCAACCTACTCGGCGACCAATCCCTCGATCTTTCTCGACATTGACCGCGACAAAGCACAAATCCTCGGCGTCCCCCTGAACTCGGTTTTTCAGGCCTTGCAGGCCTCGCTTGGCGGCTACTTCGTCAACAACATGAACTTGTTCGGCCGCACCTGGCAGGTTCAGGTCCAGGCCGAAGCAAGCGACCGGGCAAAAATCGAGGATATTTACCGGATCAACGTCCGAAGCGCCGACGGAAAAATGATCCCGATGCGAAGCCTGGCAGAAGCACGCGTCGTTGTGGGGCCCCCGGGACTGATCCGTTACAACAACCGGCGAGCGGTGACCATTCAAGGCAGTCCTGCACCGGGCGTTTCTTCAGGTCAGGCCCTACAAGCCATGGAAGAGGTCGCCGCGAAAACCCTGCCGCAGGGTTACGCCGGAGCGTGGACAGATACAGCGTTTCAGGAAAAGCGCGCCGAGGGCAAGACGGCGATCATTCTCGGCTTCGCCGTTCTGTTTGCTTACCTGTTCCTGGTCGGACTTTACGAAAGCTGGACGATACCGGTTCCCGTCCTGTTGTCCGTGGCGGTCGGCCTGCTTGGGTCATTTGCAGCGATGGTTATTGCCGGCCTCACGCTCGACCTCTATGGGCAAATCGGCATGATTGTGCTGATCGGTCTCGCGGCCAAGAATGGAATCCTGATTGTTGAGTTCGCGAAGGAGCAGCGGGAAAAAGGCGTTGATCTGCATGAAGCGGCAAGAGAGGCGGCACGGCTGCGGTTCCGGCCGGTGATGATGACCTCCTTTGCGTTCATTTTCGGACTCTTTCCCCTCGTTATTGCGACAGGAGCGTCCGAGTTGGCGCGCCGAAACGTGGGGACGCCCGTCTTCGGCGGCATGATATTCGCCTCATTCATCGGCATTTTCGCCATACCGGCGCTGTACGTCACGTTCCAGGCTATTCGCGAAAAGTTGCGGCCCGGAGCGCGGCCCCCGGGCCAACGCCCGGATGGCGGCGAGCGCGGGCCCGCATCCAAATTTTGAACTTTACAGACGAGCTAGGTGCGCGACACGCAAACTACCTGAACCCGGCGCGATAATACGCGGCAAGCCCTTTCATCTCTTCCTCTATGAGGCGTGACGCGATCAGTCGCATCCGTGCGTAAACATCATTGCGGCGCTGGCCGGACGCATAGAGCTTCAATTGCTGAATAAGATACTCGGCGTGCTGTTCCGCAAGCACAGGTGCTTCGATGGGACCTCCCGCGCCAGCACGATGGCAGGCCGCACATGGCGGGATGTTGCGGCTCGGATCGCCCAGTTCAATGAGATTTACGATCGCACGCGGCGATTCCGCGAGGGTCACTGGATTTAGATTGCGTTGGGGCTGTCCGGCGTAATAGGCCGCAACATCGGGGATGGTCGACTCGTCGAGCGCCTTCGCAACATCCGTCATCTGCGGATGGACCCGGCTACCGGTCCGGTAATCGTGAAGTTGTTTATAGATCGCAGCTCCCGACTGTCCGGCCAGATGCGGAAAATCCGGTGAAGGAGAAACGCCTGCCTCGCCGTGACAGGCGATGCAAACCTCCTGCACCTTTGCGCGCCCTTTGGCGATATCGGCGCGAGCCAGAATCTGCAGCACATCCGGTGTCCAGACGACCTGTGACACGGGAGTCGGCGGCGTCCTGTCCAGCGGTTGCGGCTGCGCGGGCGAGCCTGGCAGCAGGCCAAGCGCCCGGCAGATGGCGGTGAAGGCGTCAAGGCCAGCGCCCCGGCCCTGGACAACCGGAATGACCACCACACCCAGAAGGATTCCCATCAGCACGGTGCTCATGACGGCCACGGTCGCCCATAGGCGCCATGGCTGATCGAGAACGTGCGGGTCGGACGGAGTGCGTTCGTGTGACTGTGACATCGTCATCGCACCCTGTGCACGATCGCTGACGGCGATGGTTCAATCAGGAACTGAGCGATGGGAAAGCCATAAGCAAGCACCATCAGCACCAGCACCAGCACATTCCAGAGACCGAAGCCATTCAACGCAGCGGGCACGCGCTTTGGCGGGTGCACGGCGACTGCATAGAGAGCACGAGGCACCGCGACCACCGTTCCGCGATGAAGAACGGCAAGGTTACGGACGAACAGAAGTGCGGAGATCAGAAGGACGAAGCCGCCGACCAATGAGACCACAACCCATGGACCCCAGCCCGCAATAATAGGATCAGCGTAATTGAAGTTCGCGACCCGGCGCCATTGGCCCTGAAGCCCAAGCCAGTGCCAGGGCAGCGTCATCACCATCATGCCGACGAACCAAAGCCAAAGCTGCATCCGCAAAGGCGCGAGCGACATGTGATCGCGGCCGGTAAGGCGGGGCCAAATTTCATAGGCGATTGCAAAATACATGATCACCACGGATCCGCCGAATATCAGATGGAAATGCGCGGTCACCCACGACGTGTTGTGCACCATCGCATTCATCCCATAGCCCATGTTGATGATGCCGCCGAAACCGCCGAAACCCAGCATGACAAATCCAAGACCTGTGGCGAGGACCATCGGACGCTCCCAGGGAAGCGCCGCGATCCAGCCGAACAGGCCGCGTCCTCCACGCAGACGACCGGCGATCTCAAGCGAGGCCGTGATCGTGAAGATCGTGAGCAGAGTTGGAACAGCCACAAAGGCGGTCAACAGCACCTGAACGAATTTCATCGCGTTGCCGTGCTGGGGGTCCATCAGCAAATGATGCATGCCCACCGGCAGGCTGTAGATGAGAAACAAGATAAACGTGAGCCGACCCATCGTGTCGCTGTAGAGCCGGCCACCGGCTGCGCGCGGCACCATGGTATAGAATGCAATGTAAGCCGGGATCAGCCAGAAATACACGATGGCATGCAGGGTCCATGAAAACAGGGTTCGCGCCAGGCCGACGTCGATTGTCTGAACAAGCCCGAGCGCCGCAGGGATGACCTGAAACACGAGCTGTACCGCGACGCCGATCGTGGTCCATAGCCACATCACCGCATTCGCCACGGTGGCGAACATCGCCAACGGGACCGGTTGGCCTGGGTGTTCGCGTTTCCAAGCGCTCATCGCGACCAGCATCAAGACGCACCAGATCCAGGATCCGGCGACGACGAGCACAAGTCCGATATAGAACCATGCGCTCGCGGTGAGCGGTGGATAGAAAGTAAAGAGAACGGAAGCCTTGCCAAGACCGATGGGGATAATTGTCACGACGACGCCCAGAAGCGCGATCCAAAAAGCCGCCCAGGCCCACAGCCGTCCTGGCAACGGACGATTGAGTGCCGTCACAGCGACGAAATAGCCAAAGCCCATGATAAAAAATGTTGTGAGCACATAGGCCATTGAGACGCCATGCGCCGTCACCGACATGAAATACTGTCCGGGCGTGCCGATATTCGCCCCCAACGGACTGCGCACCCACATTTGCCAAGTGCCGATCAGGCAGGCGAACAGGAACGCTCCGAACGCCACCCAGAAATGTGCAAGGCAAAGCCGGTCAACGTTGCGCACAGGAAATCCTCCCGTCGGAACCCGGCTTGAAACGATTCTCGGGCAGAACCTGCACCGTTGCCCACATCTCGCTGTGCCCCTGCCCGCAATATTCATGACAAGGCATCAGGAGGTCGCCGGTGCGGGTGAATTCGGTATGCACCTGTGCCACGAAGCCGGGGATTACCATGGTGTTAACGTTGGTGCCGGTGATCAGCAGTCCATGGATCACATCTGGCGAAGCAAAACGGAGCGTGACCCGTCTGTTGGCTGGGACGGCAATGCATTGCGGCACAAACATGAACTGTGTAGCGATTGCGCGGACAATCACCGTGCCGTCGCCCGAGACCGTCGTGCCCAGATTATGCTCGGCAAACTCCCCCGAAAGATGCAGCGCCTTGGGGTCGATGCGCTCGACATTGCTCGGCGGGTTCACGCTGATAGTCAGCGCCGTGAACAAAATCATACCCAAGGCCGCGGCAATAAAGACGCCAACGCCAAAGGCCCAGAGCAATTCGGTTCTCAGTATCCAACGCTCATCCACTTCATGTCGAGCGTCGGACATGTGATCAGCCCACAATGCCGCGCGGGATGAAGACGAGCAGATATACGATTAGATAGCCGATGACGAGCAGGGCAACGGTCGATCCTGCCAAGACCGCCGCACCAAGCGGCACGGTGCGCAGCACCGACGCAAGGGCCGCCTCATCGACATCGTCGGCCGCTTCGGGATCTGAATCTATTGCGGATGACTGATCAGCACTTATCACAGGTCAACCCCCAGTCCGGCCCGCGAATAGTCGCCGAACACATCATCACAAAGTTCAGCTCGCTGTTCAACGACCGTCCGGCTGGTTTACCGGAATACCGCGTCGTCGGAGCACGCGCAGTCTGCGACGTTACACGTTTGCCGTGATCTGCAGGATGATCCCGATGATGGCGCTGGTCGCGGCGGTGACGGCGTGGGACACAAATCCAAGGTCGACGCCGAGTTGCCCCCCCAGCAGCGGCAGCACAATGATCAATCCGATCAGGATCATCATGCCGTAAGGCTCGAGCCGTGCCAGCCAGCGCCCGAGCGCAGTGGGAAGCAACCCCACCGCAATGCGCCCGCCATCCAGCGGCGGCAGCGGAAACAGATTGAACACGGCCAGGACCGCGTTGATGACCACGGCGTTCTTCAGATTGAGCGCAGTCCATTGCGCAACGGCCGGCGGCAGATAGGCAACGAGGTGAAAACTCAAGGCGGCGGCAATGGCCAAAGCAATGTTCATTGCCGGCCCGGCTGCTGCAACCAGGACCATTCCCATGCGGGGGTTGCGCAAGGCGCGAAAATTGACCGGCACCGGCTTTGCGTATCCGAACAAAAACGGCGAGTGTGCGAACAAGAGCAGCCCGGGCAGAAGAACCGTGCCGAACGGGTCGATGTGCCGGATCGGATTGAGGCTGACACGGCCCAACTGCGACGCCGTGGGGTCGCCCAGAAAACGCGCGACATAGGCATGCGCTGCCTCATGGAATGTGATGGCAAACAGCAGCGGCAGCAGCCAGACGGAGATGGTGTTGATCAGGTCCATTGCTCAGGCGGTCGGCCCAGATTCGACGTTACCGACTCAATACGAGGCGATCATTCGGGACTATATCAGGCGCAGCTCACCAGCGGCCGGCAGCCAAGCCCGTTCTTGTGGGACCATTCAAGCCCGTCTCGCTTCCGGTCGAAATGTCCGCTTCGGTCAAGGCGACACAGCGACAAATCCGCGCGATGTCAGCATTGCCCCCAATAGCGGACGCAAAATGGATATGCTGACACGTTCGCATCAGGACACCTGTGGGGCCCCATTGCTATTTCCGACCGACCTCTCCTCATTCCTCGATCTCATTCGCCAACACGGCGATGCAGCCTACAGCATCATGTTCGCCTATGCGGCCTCGCACAGTCTGCTGCTCGCCTTATTTGCGGGCTACGCTGCGCATTCTGGCGCGCTGCAGTTAGCCACACTCATCATGGTCTGCTGGTTCGGCAGCTTCGCCGGCGATGTGGTCCGCTTTTGGATCGGGCGGCGTTATGGCGCCCGCTTGCTTGGGTCCTTTCCAACACTTGATCGCGCCGTGCAGATCGCAGCCCGGCTGGCTGACCGTCATTACGTCCTGATGATCCTATTTCACCGCTTCCCGCACGGAATTCGCGGCATCGCGGGCTTTGCATACGGAATGTCGCGCCTGCCCTGGTCCACTTTCCTGGCACTCAATTTTTTCGCCGCGGGGCTATGGTCCTGCACTGTCGTCTTAGCGGGCTATGCCTTCGGCCAAGTCTCCGAGAAGCTCATGAGCGACGCTTCTTCGGGCATCGGCGTCGTGATGCTGGTGGTATTTCTCGGCCTCTCCTGGATTTTGAGCAAAAAGCTGGAGCGCGTCGTCGAGCGGAGTTGACCCGACGGCCAAAGCCAAATCCACCTTCGAACGCTCGTGGCCTGGATCAGCAGCAAACAAGAATGATGTCGTCCGTTGTCAGTCTCGCAGCACCGCCGGAAGCCAGAGCGCGAGCTGCGGAAACAGCAGGACAAGTCCCAGCCCGATGAGTTGCAATACCATGAATTGCATCATGCCGGCGTAAATGTCGGTGAGCTTCCAGTCCGGTACGACCCCTTTGAGAAAATAGGCCGACAAGGCGACAGGCGGCGAAAGCCAGGCCGTCTGCAGGCAGACCGCGACGAGCGTGCAGAACCAGATCAGGTCGATACCCAGCTTCTGTACCAGAGGTAGAAGGATCGGCACGACGATCAGGACGATCGGCACCCACTCGAGCGGCCAGCCCAAAAGGAAGATGACGATCAGGATTAAGATCAGCATCAGCATCGGTGGCAACGGCAGGTTAAGCAGCCCTTCCGCGATCATGTTGGCGGAGCCGAGCCGCGAGAACACCGCGCCGAAGTAATTGGACGCCGCGACCAGCAGCAAGATCATGCAGGACACTTCGAGCGTCGCGTAGACCGAGTTCTTGAGCTTCTGCCAGCTCATCGTCCGCGAGACGAGCGTCATCACGAGAACGACGAAAGCGCCGCACGCGCCCGCGTCCGTAGGCGTCGCTATGCCCCAAAGAATGGCGCCAAGCGTCGCAAGGATGACGATGATGACCGGGATTACGCCGAGTATCAGCTCCTTGAGCACCGCAACTGCGGACGTCATCCGCTCGCTTTCCTTGAGCGGGGGACCGACCGAGGGATCGATGTAGCTGCGTGCAAGGCAATAGACGATATAAAGACCGGACAGCAGGAGCCCCGGAATCACGGCGGCGGCAAAAAGATCGGTCGCCGGAACTCCGACCACTGGCCCCATGACGATGAGCATCACCGACGGCGGAATGAGAATGCCAAGCGTGCCGCCTGCCGTGATTGCGCCTGCCGACAGGCGCACATCGTAGCCGCTGCGTTTCATGCTGGGCGCCGCCATCACGCCGAGCAAGGTCACAGATGACCCCACGATCCCGGTGGCCGCGGCGAATATCGTGGCGGTGATCAGCACGGCAAGATAAAGCGATCCCCGCACGGTCGCGAGCATCTGCTGGATGCCCCGGAACAGCCGCTCCATCAGCCCGGACTGCTCCAGCAGAAAACCCATGAACAGAAAAAACGGCACGGACGCGAGCGAGGTTTCCTTCATGACCGCAAAGAACTGAATGGTCATGAGGTGGAGCGCGATCGGCCCGAGCGCGACGTAGCCAACACCGAGCGCAATCGCGATGAGGGTGAACGCGATCGGAAAGCCGATAAAGATCGCGCCGAACAAAATCGCCAAAGACAGAATGCCGATCCATTCCTCAGACATCGGCCACCACCCGCTCCGGCATCAATGACGGCCGCGGCAGCCACACCCCGGTCGTCGCGGCATGAAATGACCGCAAAAATTCGGCGACGCCCTGCAACAGCAGCAGAATGCAGGTCACCGGCATGGTGAATTTCAGCGGATAGATGATCGGCATCCACGGACTTGAGACCACACGCTCCCCGCGCATGAAGGAGACCCAGAAATAATCCCAGGTCACATAGAGAAGCGCGAGCAGCGGCGGAAAGAAGAAAACGGCGTAACAGACGGCATCGACCAGCCCCTGGCGTCGCGGCGACCACTGACCGTAGAAATTATCCGTGCGGATATGCTTGCCACGCAGCAGCGTGTAGGCCGACCCGAGCATGAAAAACGAGCCGTAGAGTATGTAGGTCATGTCGTAGGCCCAGATGGTCGGCGCGTTGAAGACGTAGCGCGCAAACACTTCCCACACGAGGCTCATGACCATCGGGAAAATGAGCCAGGCGACGATGCGTCCCGACCACAGACTGATCCCGTCGAAAAAATTAACAGCGCGCACGAGACCAGGCGATGCCTGCATCGTCATGTACGACCCCCCTGCCCCGCAGCTTGCGCAAAAAGAAGACGGAAGCCCGCGGAAGCGGGCTTCCGAAGACGAATTATTTCTTGAGTGCCGAGTTTCCGAGCTCGGAGTAGAGATCGAGGATCTTCGTCCAGTACGGCACAACAATCTTGGCGAAGTTGCGCTGACTGTCGAGCACTTCCTTGAAGAATGGATCCTTCGCGGCGTAGCGGTCGAGCACGATATTGGTCGCCCTCACGAACTCCGGATAGAACTCCTTCGGCGTGTCCAGAATCTGCACGCCATGCTTTTCGCGCAGTTCGATGATCGCCTGAGCGTTACGCCAGACATTGAAGCCGTAGGTTTCCATCATCGACGCAAGCGCCGCGCCCCTGAGGATCTCCTGCACATCCGCCGGCTGCTTGTTCCACCAGGTCTTGTTGAAGATGATCTCGCCGATATCGGTCGATTGATGCAGTCCCTGGAGGTAGTAGTTCTTCCAGATGGTATGCAGGCCGAGATTGCGGTCATCGGCCGGGCCGATCCACTCCGCCGCATCGATGGTGCCGCGCTGCGCCGCCGGCACGATTTCGCCGCCCGGCAATGCAACGGCAGAGACGCCCATCTCCTTGAAGATTTCGCCGGTGATGCCCGGCGGCGCGCGGTATTTCATCGTCTTGAAGTCGGCGACATCTTTGATCGGCCGCTTGAACCAGCCGAGCGGATCAGGCCCCATCGGCTGCACCATCAGCGCCACGACATTGACCTTGAGAATGTCCGCGTAGAAACGGTCCAACAGTTGGTTGCCGCCGCCCTCCAGCAGCCACGCCACGTGCGACAGCTGGTCGAGGCCCGCGCCCGCTCCCGCCATCGGATTGGAGAAGATGCCGGCGGCCGGATGCTTGCCGGACCAGTAGTGCGTCCAGGCATAACCGCCCTCGACGATGCCCTTGTCCACGGCGTCTAAAATCTCGAAGGCCGGCACGATCGCGCCGTCGGGAAGGACCTCGATCTTCACGCGCCCGTTCGACATCTTGTCGACCCGGTCGGAGTAGCGCTTCAGTAGCTCGAAATAGATGCTGGCCGATGGCACAGCGGTCTGCATCCGGACCTTCTGCTGCGCCAACGCAGTGCCTGCGTAACCGACAAGAACCAGCACAACGAGCGCAGCCAACGCTTTTCGAAACATCATTGTGTCGCCCTCCCGTACACAAGCGCAAAGCCTCCTACTTTTGCCTGAGACACGCAAGCGAACCTGCGGTTGTCTCACGCAGCGGGAAATGATCGGTTCACTTTTGCTGCCACACGGCGGATGGGTAAAAAGAACCAAGCGCCCTTCATGCAGCAACGAGTAAAAATTTTTTTACACACCGGCATCACGTCGCTTACCGCGTGTAGGCGATCGGTTCTGACGCCTCGACGATCTGCGCGGCGGCAACGAGCGGCTGCGGAAGGCGCCCGTAAAGTTGCACAAAGTTATTCGCTTATCCCCGCACGACGACATTGGCATAGCGACGGCAAGCCGGACGGCGGCTAGACTGCGCCGTCATGGATTCGCCGCAGCAATTCAAGCTCACGGTCGTGTTCTGGATCGGCCTTGCGTTGCTCGTCCTTGGCACAGGGCCGCTGCTTCTGATCGTTTTGGCAGCCGAGCTCGGACTCACCAGCGACCCCAATCCCAACCCAATCGGTCCTGGCCTGCTCGCCTTTTTCACGTTCTGGCCGGCCGTAATCCTGATCGTGTGGGGACTGGTCGCCTCGGTCCTGCGCTACCGGAAACAGGCCGGTTAGGCCGCCTGCGCCGACAATTCCTTGTCCTTCTCCTGCGCGCGCTTTGCAGCGGGCCGTTGCGCAATGCGCGCGATATAATCCTGAAACTCCTTCCGCTCGGGAATGAGCTTGAACATCATGCCGTAGCGAAGGCCGGAGCCGATCACGACATCGGCGGCGGTGAACTGCTCGCCCATCAGATTTGGGCCTTTCGCCAGTGCCTTGCTCACGATGTCGAGCACGGTGTCGAAATCGCGCCAGCCGAGCGCGGCGGCGCGCGGGTTTTCCTTGCGTGGAAAAGCGCGGTCGGTCATCGCCGGCTCGATCACGCTCGGACCGAAGAACAGCCACTTGAGATATTCGCCGCGCCGCGTATTGCCGACGGGCACGTTCAACTTCCTGTCCGGAAATTCGTCCGCGAGGTATGTGCAGATCGCCGCGCCTTCCGTGATCACCGTATCGCCATGCTTGAGCGACGGCACCTTTCCCATCGGGTTGACCGCGAGATAATCGGGCTTGAGATTGTCGCCGGCGCTCAGCCGGATGAGCTTGATGTCGTAAGGCTGCCCGACTTCCTCCAGCATCCACAATACAATGGAGGAGCGCGACGGCGAGGCATGGTAAAGCGTGATATTCGGCATGGGGCACCTTGCAAAATTGGCGAGGACAATTGAACTACAATTAGACGCATGAATGTGTAGAGAACGTGACCAGAGAAATTATCATGTCGAATGATGTTCGCGACAACAGCAAGCTTCACCGCTTCGAGCTCAATACCGACGGCCACATCGCCTTTTCGGAATACAAGCGCGCCGACGGCCTGCTCACCATCATGCATACGGAGGTGCCGAAGGAGCTTGGCGGCCGCGGCATTGGCTCGGCGCTGATCCGCGGCGTGCTCAACACCGCGCGCGCGGAGGGCCTAAAGGTGAAACCGCTTTGCCCCTTCGCCAAGGCCTATATCGAACGTCACTCCGAATATGCGGATCTGACGCAATCGTAGACGCTGGTGAACGTGCTGTTCGCAGGCACCGTCCATCAGTTCGCAGCCTAGATAAACCAAGCGCGTCCGGAACTATTCAACCGCGACTTCGCGTGCGGGCGCGCCGTGATCTTTGCCGCGCGCCATAATCGCGTCAGTGGCGACAACAATCAGTCCGGCCGCGAGCACCTGCCATCCCGGCCTGATGCCGGCGTCGAAATCGAACACCGTATCGAGCACGCGCAGCGGCGAAACGTGAAACGCGATGCCGATGCCAATCGCCTCCGCCGCAAACGTGAGCAGCGAGACGACGATCGTGAGGCCGAAGAGGCTCACGGTCGAAAGCTCGCTCGTGTCCTGCCACCAGGCGAGCACGCGATAGCCAATCAGCCATAAAAACAGGCTGGCGGCGAAAGTCGGAACGGTTACGTCGGCCTTGGTCTGTTGGAAATAATGGATCAGCCCAAGCAGTGCGATCGCGTAGATCGCCTGATGCAGGCGCCGCCAGCGCAGGCCGCCGAGCCGGCGCACCATGCCGTCTGTCGAGGTCGCGGCGAGCGCCGCAAGCCCAAGCCACGCGATCGCACCGATGATCAGATAGACGCGATGCGTGATCTCGTGAAATAGCTTGCCGAAGCTGTAGCTCTGGTCGGCAAAAAACAGCGCGAGATGCGCGACGATGTAACAGAACGTTCCGACGCCAAGCATGCGGCGCACATCGATCAAATTGCCGTAGCGAAAGATGCGGCGGAACGGCGTCACCGCGAGCGTCACGCCGAGAAAAACGAGCGCCCAGAAACCGGCGCGGTGAATGAGCTCGTTAAGCGGTCGCGCGCCGTGCGCGATGTCACCCGCTTCGAATACCGCCTTGGTGAGCGGCATCAGCAGGAGCGCAAGCGTGGCGAGGCGCAAGACCGACAGGCGCCCGCGCCGGTCGCGCCACAATTGCCAGGAATGCGTCGCCGGATCGCTCATTGCGCGAGCATCAGACACGCGTTGCCAAAACGACGCAAATTGAGCGCAAACCGCCGCCAATTCATGGTTCCCCCAAATTATACGGCTGTTTTACGCCCGCTATTGCTACGCCCAATTAACGTATCGAATCGCACGTGCGTGGTACCATTTTTGAGTCGCCTTGATTCGTCACGTACGAATACGAGCTTGCGTGCAAACGTTTCGCCGCAACGGAACAAAATCACGCGGCAAACTATTACGAAAAAAGCGGAGGAGGAGCAGTAACAGACCACGGTGAGGCTGCGCGCGGGGATTTTTATGGAGGCCACCGATGTCGCGAGCTTTGTTACGCTCACTGCTTGTTCTCGTGCCTGCACTACTCGTCACCGATAACGCGTTCGCACACGACAACTGGATCAATCGCGGCGGCTTCAAGAACGGCGCCGGCGAATGGTGCTGCGGCGACTACGACTGCAAGAGCTACACCCGCACGTCGTCCACCGCGTCGGGCTGGATGGTCGAAGGCGAGCTTGTGCCGTTCGACGAGGCCATGCCGATCGCACCGCCCGACGGCCAGCTCACGATCTGCCGCAGACCCGACGGATCGCGCCGCTGCGTTTTCGGTCTGAAGCCCGGTCTGTAGGATCCACGTTACGAAGGTGTTGGGTGTGCCCGCTTCGGGTGCGCTACCTGCATCAATTTCCGTCACGTGCTTGGTCGCGATCCGCGCCGAAACGAACGATCACCGCAATGATTGCAGCCGCGCCCATGAGGATGCTCGACGCGCCAATGTTGTCCCCGATCGTGAAATAGGCGATGCCGGCAAGAACGATCGCGCAAAAACCGAGCGACAGCGCCCAGAGGCCGAGCCAGTCGATCGAATTGATCGCAGCCTGTCTGCGCGCGGGGACCGCTTTGACGCGGGCTTTTGGAGGCAGATGGATAGGCATGCGAACGTCTCCAATCTTGCTGTCGTCCTCCCTATTGCTCTTTCCAGCAAATCCCGTGGCGACGTTGATGTAACGCAGGTTTTCTTTGCAAGTTCCTTGCAAACCGGGGGCAAATTGAACCGATTATTGAATCAAATGCGCGGCAGCGGCCGTCCCGTCGACTGTTTCGACGGAACTTTGACCCAGGCCTCGCCGTCGAGCACGACCTCACCGTCCACCGAGCATTTGCACGCCAGCCGCGCGCGCGACTTCTCGGGAATAAGCTCGACCACTTCCACGCTCACATCGACAGTGTCGCCGATTTTCACGGGTGCACGGAAATTCAGGGTTTGCGAAATGTAAACGGCGCCGGGACCGGGCAGCCGCGTGCCGAGCACGGCCGAAATCAGGCTTGCCGTGTAGAGTCCGTGGGCAATGCGCGTGCCGAACGGCGTTTTGGCCGCAAAATGCTCTGACAGATGGATCGGATTGCGGTCGCCGGTGACCGCGGCAAAGCCGACCACGTCGGAGGAATCGATGGTCTTCTTAAGCATCTCGGTCATGCCGACCGAGAGGTCCTCAAAATAAAGCATCTGCAGCGGCAACATTTTACGGCTCTGCGCGTTATTGGACCGGCGGTTGGGCTTGGGCAGCGTCCTGCAGTTTTTGCTCCACGCACCTCGCCTTGTTCAATGGCTTTGGGCTTTCTGCAATCATTCTTTCGGATGCAATACCTGCCATGCTGCTCATTCGCTTTGCCATCAGTGTCTTTGCTCTCATGCTGCTCGGCCTCGCCGTGTCGCTGAGCGTCGCGCAGAGCGAGGACGAGACCAACGCCGCCCAGGCAGCAACGTTCATCCATCAGTAGATGGTTTGCGGCAGAGCCACCAGAGTGCGCCGATCAGGGCGACATTGATCAGCGCTAGCAGCGTCAGCACACCGATTGTGGCGTTCACGCCGCGTGACTCAATCAGCAAAGCCCCCGCGGACGGCGCTAAAGCCTGGATGATCAGGCTCGGAAACGCGAGCTTGCCCATCAGGCGCGGAAACCGCACCGGCCCGAACAAAGCGAGCGGCAGCGTGCCGCGGCCGATCCATGAGATTCCGTATCCCGCGCCGTACAGCAGAATGACGATCAGCAGCGCGGGTACCGCGCCGTACAACATCACAAGGCCCGTGGCCATCAACGCGCACGACGCGATCATGGTCCAGACCGGATGATAGCGGCTGCCGAACAGGCGCTCGACAATGCGCGCCCCGACCTGGGCCGGACCGAAGAGCGTGCCGAGGCTGACAGCCACGGCGAAATCGAGCCCCCTCGCCTGCAGGAAAATCAACAGGTGCACGACCACGATCGAACCAATGCCCGCCGCAATTGACAGCACGGCAGCGAGCAGCGTGAAAATCAGCATTTCATTGTGGATCGGCGAGGTTTTCCTGGCGTCGCGCTGTTCACTTGCGCTGGCCGTTCCGGTGCCGGGCACTGCGCGGACAACGGCCATCTGCAGTGGCATGACCAGAAACAGATGCAGGCCGGCATAGACAAAGCAGGCCGCGCGCCAGCCGACATGCTCGATCATGAAGGCGCTGAGCGGCCAGCAGACGGTGCTGGCAAATCCGCCGAACAGCGTGAGATTGGTGATCGGCGTGCGCGCCTCACTGCCGTACATGCGGCCGAGCGCGGCGAAAACCGCGTCGTAAAGGCCGGTGCCCATGCCGAGGCCGATCAGCACCCAAGAGGCGAGATACACCGGCAGCGCGGGCGCAGCGCCGATACCGGCAAGCCCCGCCGCATAGCAAAGCGAACTCACGAGCAGCACCGGCCGCCCACCGCGTTTGTCGATGATGCGACCGACCTGCGGGGAAATCAGGCCGGCAACCAGAAGCCCGAGCGAGGTGCCGGCGACCACGTAACCGAGCGACCAGCCGGTTTCGGCGGCGATCGGCTCGGCAAACACCGCCGGAAAATAGAACGAGGTGCCCCAGGCCAGAATCTGGCCAATGCCCAGCGCGGTGATGACGACGCGGCGATCGGGGGGCCGGTGCAATGCTGACGACAAGATCCGCGGATCCTCAGAGCCAGACGTACGGATTCATGACCGCTTCCACCAATCTATGCGCTGGCAATCTACACAAACGCCCGCCATTGGCAGCCTTTGTTGCGCTGCAACATGATCACGCAACGTTTTGCCCGATCTATGGTGGTAAAGGAAAGATTACTCCTTTAAAAACTGTAACTTAAGCTATGCACTTTTGGCGTAGCTGCGGCGCAACAATGTTGCTTTTCATGCGCGCGAACATCCCTATGTTCCTTTCGAACAATCGACCGGCACAGAGCCGGACCCAAGGAAAGAAGGACCGCCATGATTGCCGCACTCGTCCGCTTCATCCAGGAGTGGAAGCGATACAACCGAAGCATCAACGAACTGTCGCGCCTGGGCGACCGCGAGCTGGCCGATATCGGTATCAGCCGCTCGGACATTCCGCGCGTTGCCTGGAACGCTGCGCACCGCAGCTAACCGCGCAAGACGCTCGTCTAATAACGAAACGCCCGCGGGTTTCCGCGGGCGTTTCGTTATGAGGGTGCAGGCCCGAACTAGTCGAGATCCTTCCAGCGCTCCAAAGGCATGACCTCGAGCGCCTGCCCATAACCGACGGTCCAGGAGTCGATCGACCACTTCTTCCCGGTTGCCCGCTCGACAAGCACTGCGGTTGCATGTGGGGGCCGTCCGTCGACCATATAACCGCGCGCTTCCGGCTCATCGACATCGTGATAACGAAGCAAACCGAGCTGATCGAGCACCATCAGCAAGCTTGTCGTATTGCGGCTGGTGTCGATGCAATCAAACTGGTGTGTGTCGAACATGTATTTCATGCCGGCACGCGCCACATGGTTTGCCGTGCCGGCGACCGGACCGACGCGCTTGTCGAACCACGCGCCCGCAGCCGCCACGGCCTTGCGTTCGGCTGCGGCCGAGGCGCGTCCTGGCGCCAGAAATTGCGCAAGCTTGGCGCGGTCACCTGTGGTCAGGTCAATTTCAACGCGATATTTACAGCCGAAGCCGTGGCAGACGAAAACACTAGCCGGGGTCGGCGGAACGACGGAATATTCCGCGAAGGTCGCAGCCACAACGCGGGGTCTCGTTGCGCCGGTTGCGATCGAGGCGCTCGCCATAAGCGCAACACAACCGGCAACATAAAGCGTTACTTTCAGACGCATCCGGAACCCCTTACCGCCGTTGCAGCGCAACTCTCATGGGCCTATGCATCACCGGATGACAGCGCGTCAAATAAAAGCCGTTCACATTATCGGCAGCGGCCTCGCGGGCTCGGAGGCGGCGTGGCAGCTTGCGCAAGCAGGCGTCGCCGTCGTGCTGCATGAAATGCGCCCGGAGCGGACCACGCCTGTTCACAAGACTGATCGCTGCGCCGAACTCGTCTGCTCGAATTCGTTTCGTTCCGACGACGCAGAACACAACGCGGTCGGCTTGCTGCATGAGGAAATGCGCCGCCTCGGTTCGCTCATTATGCGCGCCGCCGATTCGAATCAGGTGCCGGCGGGAGGCGCCCTGGCAGTTGACCGTGACGGATTTTCCGAGGCTGTGTCGGCGGCTATTTCTGCTCATCCATTTATTGAGCTCAAGCGCGGAGAAATCACCTTACCTCCTGACGACTGGGACAACGTCATCATCGCGACCGGGCCGCTGACGTCCCCCGGCCTCGCAATAGAAATCGGGCGGTTGACGGGCGAACAGCAGCTCGCGTTTTTCGACGCGATCGCGCCGATCGTCCATCGCGACAGCATCGATCTCAATCAGGCCTGGTTCCAGTCGCGCTATGACAAATCCGGTCCCGGCGGATCCGGAGCCGACTACATCAATTGCCCGCTGACCCGCGAACAGTATGAAGCTTTCATTGCGGCCTTGCTCGCCGCCGACAAGACCAGTTTCCATGAATGGGAGGCTTCCACGCCCTATTTCGACGGCTGCCTGCCGATCGAGGTGATGGCCGAGCGCGGCCCCGAAACGCTGCGGCATGGGCCCATGAAACCGTTCGGCCTCACAAATCCGCACCGTCCGGGTGAAAAGGCTTACGCCGTGGTCCAACTGCGCCAGGACAACAAACTTGGCACTTTGTTCAACATGGTCGGCTTCCAGACCAAGCTCAAGCACGGGGAGCAGGCGCGCGTGTTCCGCATCATTCCGGGCCTGCAGAATGCCGAATTCGCGCGTCTCGGCGGGCTACACCGGAACACATTTCTCAACTCACCAAAACTGCTTGATGAGACATTACGGCTAAGGGCCAACAGACGCTGGCGTTTTGCAGGACAGATCACCGGCTGCGAAGGCTACGTGGAATCCGCCGCGATCGGCCTGCTCGCAGGCCGTTTCGCCGGCGCCGAAT